>Ga0114981_10000749_pt1 | contig 21237 bp, 10 predicted proteins | sample S_140806_MF_Meta_FD_87028 | JGI IMG/M metagenome (GOLD analysis project Ga0114981, IMG submission 87028) | Freshwater microbial communities from Lake Simoncouche, Canada to study carbon cycling - S_140806_MF_MetaG | ecosystem: Environmental > Aquatic > Freshwater > Lake | place: Lake...
AGTAGGATTAACAGTAGTATTAGCAGTAGGATTAGAAGTATTTAATTTTCCAGCTAATTGTGCAGCTTCTGCTTTAGCTTTAATTTGATCAGGTGTAGCATAACTTAAAGTAGTTATTCTATCTTTATTAAATCCTAAATTTTTCTCAAAGAAATTACCATCTTGTTTTCTTTCTTTAGAATATTTCATTCCTGTAGGCAACATTCCTGAATTAGTTATCATAGCTGCAGTAGCTGCATATGCTAATGGATTAACAGCACTAAATTCTTCTCTTCCCCTATTATATGGAGAATACCTATTACCTAAAGTATTAAGTAATCCTCTTCCATATCCTTGCTGCATATATCCTTGTGGCATAAACCCTTGTTGTGTAAATCCTTGTTGGGTATTTCCTTGTAATCTTTGTTGTTCAAGTTGTTGTTTTTTATAATCTTCTAAATATTTATTTTGATATTTATCTTTATTTTTTTCATAATAGGAATCATAATCTTTGCCTCTAGAAGCATTATATGTTGCTTTTTCTGCTTCAGTAATTTTTCTTCCAGAATCAACAGTTCCATCATCTTTTAAAAATACAACTGTTCCATCAGATTTAGTAATCCATTGTCCTCCATCATCAAATCTATACATACCTCCTTTTTGAAAATAAGGATCTGTAGAATCTTTAGAGTTTGTGTAATTTAAATCATATTGATTTATAGGTGGTTGTAACAAATCTTCAAGTTCTTCATCTCCACCATATACAAATCTTTGAAGATTACCAAATTCATCCTGCATCATATCATTAGTTGCTCCACCATAAGCAAAAGGTAATTTAAATTGAAATCCTCCAGGAGGATTTAATAATCTTTGACCAGGATTTAAAAGTTGTTGACCTGGGTTTAGTAATTGTTGACCTGGGTTTAATAACGGTTTACCATTATTTAATAACTTTTGACCTGTACCTAAAACTTTTTGACCTGTGTTTAAAAGTTTTGGTGCTTGATTAAATAAAGACATTACAGCTGCAGGGTTACCAACACCTGTAATTCCTGGTACAACATATTTATCAACAAAACCAGCATTAGGATTACCTGGATTTAATCCTGTGACAGCACCAGGATAAGATGTAAACATTCGTTCATACCATGGTAAGTTCATATACTCATCCTGATCTGAACCTATTTTTCTAAATTCTTGCAATTGTTTCTCTCTCTCTTCTGCATCATTTACTGCACGTGCTACATTTGGATCATATGGTCTATAAGTACCTTTTATCCAGTCTGCTACTCCTGTATCAGGTTTTGGAATTATTGGATCAGGTACTGGAATTATTGGATCAGGTACATTTTCTTTCTTCTTTTTTTTCTTAATTGGACCTGGAACAACAACCGGGTTAACTTTAGGATCAACTTTAGGATCTACTGCCGGATCAATTGTAGGATCTTTTTTATCAGTTGCTGTAGATACTTCTTTTAATGATTCATCATTAACAACAGATGCAATTCTTTCAGTAACAAGTCTTCCTTTTGAAGTTCTTTTATTTGACTGATTATACTGAGATGAAGCTCCAAAAGGACTCATACCAGGATATGTCATCATAGGAAACATAGATGCTAATAATAATGGATTATATTGTATATCAGCTTCTCTTAGTCCTCCAAGAAATCCAAATTTATATTTAGATGATGTTACTCCAGGAGGAACAGCACCTGAACCAAAAAGTTTTCTATTAGCTCTTCTCATGCGCATACCGCCAAATTGTGCATAGTCCATATCTTCTGTTTGATTTAAATTTTGTGTGTTTAAATTATTATATTCATTTTCAGCTTCTTGTTTTAAATAAAAATCCTTAGATTGATTTGAAACTCCATTTATAAAAGAATCATTATTTCCAGATGCAACTAATGGATTTTTTTCAGTACCTCTTAAATTAGGAATACCACTATTATTAATTTCATCACCATCTGCTTTTTTAAATTTTTGAATATAGTTATTAATAAATTTCCTTTTATTAGCAGCACCACCATAACGTGAATTAAATAATAAATCATCTGATATGTCTTCAACATCATCTGCTGCATTTGAATCCATTACAATATCATTACTTATATTAGTATTGACATTTGAATCTTCAACAACTGGAGTTTCATTAGTTTCAATTGGAACAATATCATCATTATCATTATAATCTTCTTCAGGGCTTAATTCAGAAAAAATACTTTTTACATAACTACTTAAGCCAGGTTCAGTTTTATAATATTCTTGTGAATATTTTTTTATTTTAAGAACATTAGTTAATAAATAATCATTTACATCAGACTCCCTATAACCTTGATTTGCAAGACTAATTATTTGCGCTTTTAATTCTTCTTGAGTTGGTGCTTGAGTTTCTGTTGTAGCTTGAGGCATATTTGGTTTTTGCATTTGTTGCATAATACCTGCAGTAACTGGAGTAATACCTGTTTCCATACCTGGCTGAGCTTTAGTTAACCAACTTGCAGTTTTATTAATATAACCTCCTTTATTCATAGGATCTTTATATATTAGAACTTTTCTTTTCATTTTACGTATTTATATTATTAATATACAAATTTTAAATTTAATGAATAAACTTCTAAAGTTTAATTTATTTCTTTTACAATATAACCTCCATCAATATACTTTTTTATTTCATCATCCTCTAAATCCATAATAAAACAACCTCTTTTCATTTGACCTTGCAGATTTGAAGTATAAATGTCATTTATGTTTTGTAAACTAGGATTCATTATTTTAGAGTAACTTTCTAAAAGAGCTTTTGTTGGATCAGCATCTTCTATTTTTTTCCTTGGTGTCCAGTTACTATAATCATCATCATTTTTTATTTTTTCTTGTTCTGCTAATAATAATTTTTTATTCTCAAATTCTAATTCTTTATTTTTAATTGCAAGATCTAATTTTTCTTTTTTTGTTGCTTCATCATTTCCAAACTCACTACTATGATCATGATCATCAGCAGTCTTACCATCATCTTTTGAGTTACCTTTTTCTATTGGTTCAATATGCCAAGGCTCCCAACCCATTCTAAAATTTAAACCATATTTTTTTGCATTTGCATGAGCCCATTCTGTTGCTTTAACATTTTTATCTTTACCTAAAAATAAACCACTAGAAGATAAATCTACAGCTAACCCTTTATTATGATTAGATGATCCAGGTGGGGCAACCCATTTTCTTGCTTTTTCAGGAGACCCATATTTTTTAAGTGCTTGTTCCCAAAGTTTTTTTTGTTTTTCATATGATCTATATCCAGAACCAACATTTAAATCTATACCTTGTGTTCTAGCATCTATAATAAACTGACTAAGTCTTTGTGAAAAATTATCTGTTAGACCATCAGTACCAACAACAGATCCACCACCACTATAAGTATTTAGTTCTTTTACTATATAACCACCTTTTCTATATTCTTCTATTTGTGCTGGAGATAAGTCAAGAATTATTCCTTCTTTTTCAAACTTATTAAGAGCACCACCATATTTATTTTTTTGAGGTAAAACACCTGGATTATTTAACATTAATCCAGCACCACCTACAGCAGGTATTATTGCTTTATAAATATTAGGATTAGTTAGATCAAACATTCCATTATTACCCATCATAGATTTTAAATAATTTCCTGGCTTTTGATTATTAATTAATATATTTCCAAGTTTACCATCTTCAATATTATTAATTATTGCTTTATCTATACCTTGTTCTTCTAATACTCTAGCAATTTGATCTGTGTTTACATAATCACCTTGTTTTGCATAATCTTTTGTTCTTTCTCCTAATTGTTTATCAATTCTTATATTTTCAGAAAAAGGATTTTCAACTGAATGCCACTCAGCATTTTTTGCATCAATAATAACTTGATTGTCACTATTTTTAACATAAAGTTTGTGCATACCTGCTGGAGTTAATCCTGGATCAGAAGCATTATCAACAATTTTTAAATTGTCACCATACTTACTTAAAGTAGAATTTTTCATTGCCTCACTATATGAGTCCCATTGATCCTTTGGTATTATTTTATTTTCTGTAGAAAATATATTACTATTATAATAATCAGTATTTCCTGTATAATGTTGTGCAAGATTTTCTTCTCCTGTAAATACAGAATTACCAACTGAATTTTTATTTGTTAAAGTTGGTGTATGTGTGGCATCACCCCTATATGTTGTTGTAGTACCTTCAGGATATGCATTTTTAAAATTTTGACTTTGTTGTTGTACAAATTGTTCAGGAGTTCCATTAAAAGGAGTGCCATCAGCATTTTTCATCCATGTTCCATTTGCTTTACTAGCCTCTTCTATTGTATTATATTCTTGCATTAAAGTTTTATTCTTTGGAATTTCTTTATTCCAGTTACCCCAATTTATTTCTGATACTTTATTATTAACAGTTGGCAAAGAAAGTACATCATCTACTTTATTTAATGAAGTTACATCATCCACTTTTGTTAATAATGGAGCTACATTATCTGCTTGTCCTATAATAGGAAGTACATTATCTGCTGTTTTAGCTCCAGCAATAATATTTTTTATTGCCGCAACTCCTTTACCTGCCCCTACAATTCCGTTACCTAATAAGTATGGTACACTTGCAAGTCCTGTATACATAAAAGGATTAAAAATAGCAGAAACAGCATCTGTAACACCTGGCATAGATTCACCTGATATTACATTAGGAATATCTTTTGTTTTATAATCTGCTCCAGTTCCACCAGTTAGTGTTTTACCATATTCTAAAACAGTATTAGCAATTGCTTGTCCTGGTAAATCTAATATTGCAAAAGCATCTAATGCACCAGTTGAAGATTTTGCTTTTTCTTTTGCTTCTTTTTTTGAAAGTCCGGGAACTTTATATTTAAGGACATCTCCTTGTGTACCAGGTAATAATTTAATAGCAGCATTACCAAGTTCTTGTACTCCTGATAAAGTTCTAGACCATAATGATGGTGCTAATTTAGAACCATATTTAGAATTTTGAGCCATGTCATAACTACCACGTCCTTTTTCTGCTATGTTTTCAACTAAGTCAACATGTTTATTTGGATTAAATCCTCTAGCTTTAGCATATTGATCAATAACATAATTATTCCTTTCATAATCTACTTTATTTATAATATTTCTAAGTACTTTTTCTGGAAAATTATCTTGATTAACGCCAGCTCTTCTATTTAAATTTTTATGTTTAGCAAGATACTCAGCTTTCTTTTGTGTTATTTCTCTTTCTCGCGGATGCATTTCATTCCATGCATTAATATAGGGTGTATATTGATTAATAGTGACACTATGAACAGCTTGTTCTCTAACACAGTCTTGTAATTCATCACTCCATACTGTACCTTCACCACAATCAGTTGGACCACCTCCTAGAAACTTATTAAGAGCTCCACCATTTTGTTTTTCAATCATAGTAGGATTAGTTCTTGCTTTTTCTTCTAAAGTTTTAATATCTTTTTCATAAAATTTTTCAGGATTAAATCTAGATACATATGCTACTTTTTCTTTATTTGGTAAAAAATCTTTCCATAATCCTGTATTAAAACCAAAATCAGTTGCATTTCCATTGCTATCTAAAAAAATAGGAACACCATCTTCTCTATAATGTGAGAAGGTCATAGCATGAGAATTACCTGCACCTTTAAAATTAATAATATCTCCTTGTTGCAACATGCCTGTTTCTTGTGATGCAAAATTTGGATCATGTGTTTTAGCAACTCTAGAGAAAGGCACTGTACCTTTATTTACAGCATTAATAAATTTATCATTAGATTCAAAAGGCATTAATGGAAGTTTTCCTTTTGTTTCTGGTAAACATTGATAACCCATTCCTGCAGCCCACATGCAATTACTAGGATTGTCCATACCTAATCTTTTAGATAATGATTGAGCACCTTTACCTGTCCATATGTTTCCTGCATTTCCAAATGGATTTCTTTTTTCCATTTGTTCTACAACATCCCACATCATATTTACATTCTTTTTAGGAATGTATGATCCTTCATCTAGTATGTTTTGTATCTGATCTGTTTCTTCACATCTACCATCTTCACAGTCTTGATCTGGTATACATTCACCATTTACAAGACTATATCCTTTTTCACAAGGTTCACCTCCAGGACCATAAGCATCTAAGTCTTCTATAACATAACCTCCTTTTCTATACTCATCTATTTCAGCATCATCTAGTTCTATTTGAAATGCCCCACCTTCTTTTAAGTATGGAGAGTTAGGATCAAAGATTTTATTTTTTACAGACTTTACTTTTTCAAATAATTGATTTTTTGTAAATAAAATATTTTTTGCCATCAAACTACTTGAAAGTTTTTTAGATGGTTTCTTACTTCCTCCTTTCTTTACTTGTGGTATTTCATATACCATGTCTCCTTCAAATTGATATTCATTATTGGGAGTCATGTACTGTGAATTTCCTAAATTATCTATACCAATCAAATCATCCTTTACACCTTTTGTAGTTATTTTTCCACTAGGTGTTGGTACTGCAGTAGGTAGTCCGGGATAATCCCACTGACCTCTTTGAGAAACAATAAAATCTTCAGTAAATTTATTTAATGACTTTTTCATTATCTTGGAGAATATTGAGTTTTAGTATTAATAATTTTTAAAATAAAATTAATATCTCTTTCTTCTGGTTCTACAAGTTTAGATAAAAATAAATAATTTAAATAATTTCTAAACTTTTTTCTTTGTAAATCAGGTTTAACATAATTTAAATTATTTGCATTTAATGTTTTAATATAACCATTTGATTCTGTATTCCAAATAAATTGATTAGAATAGTTACCTAAAAGTTGTGTAGTTCCTGGAACTAAAGGTCCCGTTGGAGGATAAGTAGAACCTATTGGAAACTCACCTCTATCTTTTGTTATGTCCCAAAATTGATTAAATCTATATTTATTTTCTTCTTTTGAAAATAGTATATCAAATGAAGACAAGTTAGATTGATTAAGTTTAGGATATGCTAATGAAAGTGTTATGTTATTTTTAGGAAATATATTTAAATTTAAATAACCAGATACTTGCTCTGGATTATATACCACAGCTTTATTAAAATTTGCATCAAGAACTTGAAACTGATCCACACAATTAAATTGAGAATATCTATATGCTTCAAGAATATATTCAAATGATTTAACTACGTTTGTTACTTGACCACTACTAATTGGGTATTCTATTTCAAAAGGATATTGGTCATTATAAAAATTACAAAAATCATTGCAAGAATCATTATGTTTCCAAATTGTATTTTTCTTAACAGTAAATATATTTGTCTTAGATGAAAATGCAAGATCAGGATGCCAATCATGAAAACTAATAAATACATTAGCTTTTGGATCATAACTTACTGTCCAAGATGCATCTTCAAATAAAGTTGGATGACCAAGAGGGTAATCAAAATTTAAATAATTAAATGTATTGTTATTAGCATTATATTTTACTTTACCTAAACCTTCTCTTAATTTATAATCTTTTTTAGTAAAGTATATTATTGAATCTTTATTATCATACATTGACTGAACACCAATTCCTGCAACTGGATTATCAGTATGTGGAAAGTTAGGAAAATCTTCAGTTAACTTATAAGGTAAAAATAAATTAAACCACCACTTTAAACCATTTTGAGATATTTCTTTTAAGTTTTCACTATATGAAAATATCTTACCTTGATTCATAGATGCATAATAAATACCAGCTGGTGAATAAAGAACAGACCTAGCATTTTGAGATGATCCATATTCAAATGATGGATCAGCATTAGATGCTGATTGTGGTGGAGTAGAAAATAAACCTCCGTCACCTATGGTAACTTTTTTACCAGATTGAGTTTGCAGTTGATCAATACCTTGATAATATAAAGGACCAGTAGTAGGGAAAGTAAATATCATACCAGTCATCCCTATTGGCTTTACTGTAGTTATTATATCTTTAAATTGAACATAATTTAATGGTAGATAAATTAACCAATTATTATTATAAGATTCATCATCTTGATATAATGAGTATAAAGCTCTATTTGGATTATAGGTATAACATAAGTTTGCAATATAGGGATCATAAGTTATTCCCTGTATTGATCCTGCAGATAAATATTGAGTATAAAACTTAACAACACTTAATGAATAATCAAAATTATAAAAATTTCCTTTTGTAATTATTTCTGGATCCATTTTAAACAATTCCCTCATGTCAGTATATTGAAAAGGAATATAAGGTTGTTCATAACTAAAAGTTCCTTGTTCTCTAAAATCAACAAGCACATCACTTTCAACAAAGAAATCTCTTACACCAGAATTAGCTAAATAAAAGTATGAATTTTTTACAGCTAGAAATCCATCATATCCTCTAGGAAAAGGACCAGCTCCAGTTGGATTATCATCTTGCCTATCATAGTTATCATTATCTAAATTATAATAACCTGTAGGTAAAGGACCTGTTCCAAAATTTGGAGCATTAGGAGTAATTAATCCTAAAATAGTTGTTAAAGGATTACCTCCTCCAAACAATGGATTTTCATCTTTTGAATAGGGTTGTGTATTCATCCAGTACCGTGCTGTTGGAATATTATTATACAAAGCATAATTCCAAATAGTACCATCTGGTAAATTATATAACCAGTTATAAAAGAATAGCATTGTATTCTTTTCTGTAAATCTATTTATATAGGTATCTCCACCAAAAATTACTTGTGTTGGTAATAATAAAATATGTTGTACTTGTAGAGGAGTAGAACTAGGACAAAAAGAAGAAGTTATAGAAATTGTAACATCTCCATCAGGATTTGTTACAGCATCATAAATATTATTTGGATTGAATTTAAATTCACAAGGAGTAGCAATTACTTGCTTGATGCTACTTAATTGACCATATTGATTTTGTACATTATATTTTAGTCCTACATAATGACTTGCAACATTTGATAAAAAACTATTAAACATAGTTGCATTATCAAAAGACATATCAAATGAAGCTGTACTAACTGCTTTACCTAAATTAATTAAACTATTATCTTCTTGAAATCCTGGTTGTAAAACACCACCTACATATGTTCCAATTAATTTAGGCCCAGCTGTTGGAGCAGTAAGTGGGTTTAAATTATTAGGTGCTGCAGTTCTTAAAACAACTGTCTTAGTTCTATTAAGATTATTTATACTAAATCTTTCAAATACACCAGTACCATTAAGAAAATCCGGAACCTCCTGGTTACTATCAGTTAAATAAAAACCTTCTTCTAAACTAAATCTTTTTAAAAAACTATTTACTGGCGGAACAAATCTTGCATAAAAAGCATGTGCTAAAGATTGTAATGCATATTGCCTAAAAGGTAAAAATGCTTGTATTACTCTTAGTGTTGTATTAAACCCTTCAGAAAAATAATATGGTATTTGTATTGCACTATTTAATGCAGCGGTAAGTCCGGGACCTAATCCTAAATTGTCAAAAACTGTAGCAGCAGAATATTCAGTTACTATTGTTGGTGGAATATACATTCCAAGATTATTATAAGTTTGGGCTGTTGTATCATAAATATCTTGTAATGTAAGATTTCCAGTAACTGCTGCACTTAGCTGACCACCAAATGTAAAATAGCCATTTAATGCATTTTGAAAGTTTTGATAAGTACTATTTGCAGCAAAAGTAGCAAATGGATCTAAATTAAAAGCTGCTCCTGTTGTACCTCCAGGAATTGTAATAATAGGTGAATTTAAATATGGAATTTGTAACTCAGGAAGTCCTGGTGTATGTCTTTCTTGTTTACCTATAAGATTTAATAAAGCATTTCCAAGACCAACAATAATAGCAAAATAAAATGCTTCATCAGACATTAATTTATTTTCTGGATGCTTACTTGGGATTTCAAATTGATGAGTTCCATTACCTTCTAAACTCCCATAAATTTTTAATTCACTTTGATTTAAAAAAGGATTTCTAAAACTTGTATCAGGTGATGTAAATGTAATTATATTTTCAGGAATATTTTGATTTTTAAAAACTTCATTACCCTGAGAATTTACATTTATAGTTTTAATAAAAGGATCATTAAATTTAAAATCATGATCAACTGGATTAAGTGTATTAGATAAAGGTATTGAACAATTAAATGGATAATTAGCATACAAGCCTCTTCTATTTCCTTTTGATTGTCCTTGTATTCTATAGTCTCTAAAATTATTTATCATTCCTTTAGCAACTATACTTTGATTACCTTCTCTTGAACCTCTTAATATTTCATAACCAACAATTCCAGGTATTGGATTTCCATCATTATCTTTTGGATAAATTATACCACTGAACTCTACTCCCATTACTCTAATATATTTTTCACCATTAGAGGCATTAGCATTTAAAACATTAAAATGATATGTTTCAGGAGTTAATGCATTATCAGGAAATTTATGATGTCTTATAGGTTTCCCACAAAGATCATAGTTTGGGTTTGTAGTAGCTGTCCAACAATGAGAACTAGAATTCCAAACATCAGGTTGATTAGGATATATTTCTGTAGATTCCCAATATCCCATCTTACCTTTAGAAATAACTTTTCCACCATCAGGCAATATAGGATTATTAATTAAAAATAAATTAGTTTGTTTTGCAGTATTTACTGTTTGCCAAAGTTGTGTATCATCAGCAAAACTATTAATATCTGTATAAGGATCAGTATCTAAAGAAAATGATTGTATAACACCATTAGGATTTGTGAAGGTATAAGCTTCTGCTGGTCTACCTGGGATATGATAAGAAGCAGATTTGTCTCCTGTATCATATACCCATTTAATAAAAAAAGCATATACCTCATCTCTTAAATAACCAACTTTTGAACCTCCATTAATATAATATTTTTCTGGGTATTCTACAGAAACCCATTTAGTATTTATTAAATTTGCTAAAGGTTGATAATTAAAATCAAATTTTGACTTTGGACCAACTCTAAGTAAATATTGTCCTACATTAACAATTTGATCTGAAACTTCAATTACTGGATTTTGAATTGTAATATAACTTAGAGGAACAGTAACAAGTGTTAATGGTATATCATCAAGTACAATTACATTTTGAGATGTAGAATAATAACCAATTTGTTTAGCTTGTACATTTTCATTTACAGATCTAACAATTACTAATTCAAATTGATCAAAGTTATCAGTATCTAAATCTAAAGTAACTCTTAAAGAACCTTGAGATAAATTTCTTTCAGTGTAAACAGGTTGTAAATTACTTGGAGAAAAATAATTAGTTACTTTTTGAGTTTTAATTGTGTATGCTATTACAGCAAAATAAGTTCCATTTTCAAGAACACCTGTACCAGGAGCAATATCTAATGAAATACATGGAGTCTTTACTAATGTTGCTAATCTGATTTTATCACAATCAAGTTGATTTATATTAGTATAAATAATACAAGGTCCTAAAGATGCTTTTTGTTGCCAAGATGTAATTGGCCATAAAGAAAGAGAACCATTAGTAGATAAATAACTATTATAATTAATACCTGCTATTGCTTGAGTTGAACCACCCCATACAGAGTCAGTACTTGGCCAATTAGCTTCATCTCCAATATTTAAATATCTATCTGGATTTAAACCATCAGCCCAATATACTTCCCAAGAACAATCACCATTTTGTTTTGATGCACCTGTAACAAGATTGTATTGACTAAAGTTTAAACAAGGAGAAGAAACAATTGGCCTATACCTACAAAAACTTTCTTCATATAAACCAATTTCTGAATTAATAGAGTTATAGTTAAAATATGCTACTGTATAAACAATCCATTTATCAGCAAATAAATGTATTAAACCAATTATATATTTATCACCTTGCATTGTTTCTCCACTTGTTCCACAGAGATAATTTGAATCTTCATTTGATAAAGTACCTAAGTCACCTTCAAATGTATTATTCACCATATTTCTGGCATGTGTCCACATACCAGATTCCACAAAAGAAGGATCAGTATCTTTGTTCAATCCTTTGGAGAAACTATTTGATAGAACCTGATTTGTATTTTGATTACTAGCAGCCATTATACTCTTCTATGTATTAGGTTTGGAGAATGACTTTGAAACATGGCATAATATTTACCATACATTGCTTTTCTATTTGTCCACCACATTTGTTCAAGCTCTTTAAAGTTAGGTGTATTAACTAAACTAAGAGCTTGATTTCTTGCAGCTCTTAATTTTTGTTCAACAAGTTGCATCCTTTGAGCTACATCTTCTCCATTTAAATATAAATTTTCAAAAATTCTTGCTTTTAATGCATACTCATAATATTCATTTAATAAGTCATGATCAGGAACCATTAAGTTTCCTTGATCATCTTCCATTTGTCCTTGATAGTTTATATATACTTTTCCAGTTTGAAATGTTGTAAATAAAAATCCTCCTTTTATCCAACCTTGATTCTCTGTATTAACATAAAGATTTGGGCAGTCACATTCAATTTCTTGACTTGCTATCATTCTTAATGGAATAAGATCATTATAAACTATAGTTCCAGCAGAACCACTTAAAACTTGTATTAATTCATATTTGTCCCCCTTACAGTTCATAAAAACTCTTGGAGCTATACAAGTATCACCATAAGGATTTAAAGGATCATGAGCTACTGGTATTGGATCTACTATAGGGAAATTAAGATCACATCCTGCAGTATGATTACAAGGATTAGAATTACATGTTCTACAGTTAACTGTGATAGGAGAACATACATCTACTGTAGATGGAACTTCTACATATGGTACTTCCATTATTGTTGTTCCAGAAGCATATGAATCATAACCAACATTCCTGACATGTTCTCCGCAAATAAATGCAAAATTAAAAGTATAAAAATCATCAGGTAATTTAACTTTCCCGTGATATACATCTAATAGAATTTCTTTAGTCTGATTAATTCTAAGACCTAAATCATAATTAATCTTTTTAGTTAATTTAATTAACTGTTGTGGCTCTATCATATTTTCTAGAGCAAATGTATTTAGGTCAACTGTTACATCTTCTAACAATTGATCAAAGGTTCTGTATTTGAGTGTATAATTAAAATCCATTATCTAAGAGTATTTTGACCATCATCAGGACCATCTGCTGGTATTGACATAGACATAGTTAATTCTTTAATTACAAATTGCTCTACTTCCGAAAATAAATATTCTGGAATAGATAAAGGTTTATCTTGAGCTATTTCACATTCTTGTTTTGGATCACATGGATCTGTAACACCTTGAAATATAGCTTCCATTCTTAAAGCATCCCAATCAATATTAGGAGCATATAAATAACCATTAAGATACCAAAAATATTTTCTTGTATTGTATCTCCAAGTTGTTGTTCTAGTCATAGAAACCCAAGTACCAGGATCTGTTCTAAACATTTCTATTGTACCATCTATTGAAGATACAGTACGTATAACAGGACCAAATGTACCTTCCAAAATAGTTGGTAATTTATCTTTACTTCTTTTAAAATAACAACCTGAAAAAATACCTAAACAACCAGCTTCAACTTTATCTACATCTATAAGTTCAAGATAAGGTAATACTTGAAAAATAGAACTTATTTTCATTAACTTAAATTGATTGTCTTCTCTCTTTAAAAGTGTCTGACCATATTTAATTAATGAACTATAGATAACTCTATCAGTTAAGAAGGGATCTTCTTTAACAGCTTTGAGTGTATTTCTAACTCTTGATATTGCTTCACCTATTGTTGTCATAAGTCAAATTCATTATAATTTTTTAGATCTTTTTTTTGTTTTTCTTTTAAAGAATTAATAAAAGTATTTTTAGTGTAATTAACTTTTAATTGTTTTATTGGATCTACTACTACATATGTATTCCAATTTTCTGGATAAGCTTTTGCCACACTTCTTTTAAATTCTCTACATGCAACAAAATTCCAAAACTCTCTGTTTTTTATTTTATATTTTAAAGCAAAACTTGTAAAAAATATTTTAGCTAATTTTCCATCAGTCTCCCAATTTTTATTAGAAATAACTACTCCATATTTTTTAGATTTTACAAAATCAATATTTTCTTTTTTTGGACTTTGACAAGTACCAATAAATAACCAACCAATTTGTTCTGGTAATAAAACACCATCTCTTGTATCAATTACAGTTTGATAAAGGGAACTATTAAAACTTTTTATAATTTTTCTTAATTCCTTATTATCTAAGTTACTATACTTAGGATACTTTTTTTTAAAACTTTCAAAGAACTCTTTGTTCATTATACTGTGCACTTCAGGTCTATACCTTGGTGCTGTTAAATTTGGCTTTTTAAATTCTTTCATACTCTACTATTAAATATACTAAAAATAAATGACTTTAGCAAATATAGGTATAAAAACAAAACCCCCACAAGTGTGAGGGCTTCGCGTGTTGTTACAGAAACCAACAACTGCAACTTTATTTTTTTATGGACAGAAAGCAGCAACAATAGATGCTAATGCTTCTGCCATAGTGTCACCTGTAGCAACTATTGTAACTGTGTTACATATAATTGGAGGACCAGTATATACTATACATTGTGCATTAATAACTTCTGAACATGGTTCTGGAGAAGGACATCCTATAGGAGTTGGGCATGCAATGGGAGTAATCAGACCTTTGTCTGTACATCCACATTTTTTACATCCACAATCAGTACAAGTATTAGTAGCCATAGTTTAAATTATTAAGGACAAATTATTGGTGTTGGTATATCAGTAGTACAAGGATTTATATATGCTGAAAGACCATCTAATATAAATAGAAATCCTCCAAGATTTGTTTCATCATTTGCATTACAACTAAAAGGATAAACATTAGTTGCTGAATATTCTAAATCAAGTGAAGTAGTTCCTGCTCCAGTATTACTATTTATATTAGTATTTGCACTAGCAAATTCAGGAACATTGTCTCCTGCTATTACATGAGAAATAACATAATTTAAATGTGATGTATTATAGGCTGCTGTTCCGGAAAAAATATTTTGCTCTATATTTTTAACTAATGCAAAACTTAATGTTTTAGCAGAACTAATTGCTAAACTACCCATTGTTGTAAGAATAGTACTTGTCTCTGGAGCATTATCAATCTGTGTTCTTCTAAAACCTATTGTAAAGTTTTTACTATAGTTATCATCAATAACTTCTAATGCTCCCATTACTGTAGATGGAATAACTACATTACCTTGATTAAATGTAATTAATCCAGAGCTACCAACAATAACAGATCCTGGTCCAACAGAAGCAGGAGTTACAGTAGTAGATAAGTAATAAGTATCAATTGGTGGAACATTTTGATATTGCCATAATAATGGTGCACCAGTTCCATCATTAATAGGAATCATAACTTGACCTTTAAAATGTAATACATTACCAATTCTTCTTACTCTTGGTCTTAATGAATCTGTATTAATTCCAGTATAAAAATCAAAACCTTCAAGATCTATCCATCCTGTATCTAAAATTTTTGAAGAAACAGTATATGCAGGACCACCAGTAACAGTAGTCTGAATTGTGTTTGTAATACTTCCTGTAACAGTTGTGTTAGTTCCATTATAAATATCACATAAAACAATCCAAATATTATTGATTATATCTGCAATAGTTGTTGCAGGTTGAATCCATGTTGGATATTGCATGGCGTATGTTGCAGCAGGATTTACTTTTGTAAAATCTGTTCCTATTATACATTGTGCAGATATAGCATTTAATAAATTTGTTGTAGAACCTGTTGTTGCATAAAATAAACACCAAACATTATTAATAAATTCTTCAAGTACAACACTTATATCTTGAGTTGTTCCTGAAGGTAAAGTACTTATATTACAACCTAATGTAAAAGTAGGTAATGTAAAAATAGGTACTGGAGTAGTTTCTAATGTTGTAACTCTAACATCTAAAGCATTTATCTGTAAATTAATAATATCTATTTGACTAATAATTCCACAGATAGCATTTCCCATAGCTATTGCATATTCTGCAATAGTCATAACAGTTGTTGTACCTACAACAAAACAAGGAGCAACAGTAACAAGTGTATCTGCACTTGTGGTCCTTGTGCCAAGAGCATTATCTGCAACTAGTCCTGCATCAACAGCTTCTATTACACAAATTCTATCAATTAAGAATTGAATTAATTCTTGAATATTTGTTGGCTTACAACCTACTAAATCAAAACATGATAAGTCATATCCATCAACATTTAATAAATCCATTATATTACATAACTCTGTTGCAAGTTTATGAATAACATCAGAAACTGTATCTCCTGTACATAACTTTATACAAGGAATATTTGGACCTTGCCAAATAACACAGTTACTTGATATTGGACTACAAGGAGAATTATCTAAATTTAAAGGTTTCATAACTTTTCTATTAATATAATATACAAAATTTTATTAAGAATTACAAGTGATTAATGGAGTACATCCACAATTTGGTGCATTATTGCAACAAGGTTCAATAGGAGTACATACATAATTTGGATCTACTAATCCTGCTAAGTCTATTAATTCTTTTTTAATTAACCATTTACTATCATCTTCAGGGCAACAATTAGATATACCATATCTTTCTTCTAATACTTTTTTATACATTGCTTCTGCTGCTTTGCAAGTTATTTTTTCAAACTTATCAATTGAACATGTTGGTACATAATATCCAGGTCTTATAAATCTTCTAGGATATATTGGTGGAGGACAAGTCCAAGGATCTTGTTTTGTTGCTTGTGAACAATCTCCAAAAGTTTCTATATAGTCTGTAGTAGGATAATATATTGCCCAAGCACGTATACAAAATTTTAGAGATGTTTCTCCAGATGATAATGTGAAATTCTGAACATTAAAATTACAATCTATATATCTATAATTAAGACTAATGTCTGCTGCTGTATTATCATTTCTTACTGTAGTACATATACAAGGTAATGTGGCCCAACATATTTCACAAGTTGAATATCCCTGATCTATGAATACTACTTCTCCAGCATCTGTTGGATCAAGAGTTATAGAAACTGACCAGCATGTTTCTGGACAATATTCTAATTTAATCACAGATCCTACATAAGCACTTAGATCTGTATATGTAATTACATTAGGTAAATAACCAGTACAGTCCTCAAGTAAATAATAAGTTCTTGCACATTCTACACAACCTATATAACTTGTATCTACTGTTATAGGAACATCAGATGGAATTAAATCTACTTCTTCTACAATCCAACATCCTGGACAATCTAATCTAATTATTACTTCACCTACATAAGCACTTAAATTTGTACTTGTATAAACTATAGTTAAAGGATCATCACAATTAGTAAGTTTATATTTAGGAGTTCCTTTACAAGTTGGACAATTTAAAAAGTATTGAAATACAGTAACATCTATTGCACAGTCACATATAACTGTTTCTGTTACTTCCCAACAAGTATTTGGATAACCATCTATTATTACTACTGCTCCAATAATTGCATATATACCTAATGAAGTATTATTAGTATAAATATCAGGTAATATATTATCACAGTCCTCAAGTTTATAACATATTACTGGACACTCTCCATCAATACAAAGACCTTCATTCTGTATATATATAGGACTAGGGCCAGTAGGAAGTTGATTATTACCTATTATACTAGGATATACTAATGAGCAAAACTTTTTTTCAAGACCTAATAGAACACCTGTATATTGTAGATTACCATCACAGTCTACATAAGCACAATTTTTAGCATTTGCAATAACTGTATAACAATTACAATCACAAGGTGTTGGAGCTATTGGACTTACTGTAAATCCAGTTACGGCATTATTACAAGATCCAGTATTATTTTCTATAACATACCATGGTCCTGATGGAACTCCTAATTGAATTATAGTTATAAAAGTATTTAAATATGCAGATAAATCTATCTCAGTATTAAAAGAAATACCATCACAATCATATAGTGTATAACATTGAGTAGTACAATCTGGGCATTCATCAATATAAATTGAGCAATCAGTAAATATAGCTGATAAACTACTAAAAGTAAGTCCCTCAACATATGCTGGAGGATCTGGTAAAAGATTATATGCTGCAAGATCTGGTACTACTAAATCTCCTACAATACCTACTTCAATTGAATAACATGTATTTTCTAATCCATTTATAGGAAGTCCTAAATATTCTTTTACTCCATAATAAAGTGAAGTAGGATAAGGACCTTTAAATAAAATTTCAGTGTCATCACAACAACTTGTAAATATTAAATATTCTAAACTTAAATCACAAGCAGGACATGCTGTATCAGCTTGAGCATCTATACAAGCATCATAAATTGTTATTGTAAAATCTGTACAATCTGGTCCTTGTGTATATACACCATTAGGTATACTTGTAACATTATAACAAGTACCTGGAAAAAATTCATATCCTGTTGCTGTAATAAATCCAGGTCCATCATATACCCAAACATCATTTGTAATAACACATGTTGTTGTATTAATATTTAGATTAATAACATTTGCTGTATCACAACATTCATAAACTTCAAATGATGGAGAAACTACAACATCACAATCTGGACAACTTATTGATGTACATGAGTTACCCAATGTAAGATTAATATCTGTATCATTAAATGCAATTGGATGTGGTCCAAAGTCATCATTAACATATTGTATATTGTAACAAAAACCAGAAGTAAATACCATACCTGAAATTGGTTCTGTAAATGAGCCGCCTATATATACGTATACACCATTAGCTACTAAAGTTCCAATTATATTAAAATCATAAGCCATTCCTGCTTCAGAACAACAAGGTTTTATTTTATAATAAGGTGCTTTTACTGACATTTATTTATTTTTTGTATGTATTTCTGGACCCCAGAATTTCTTTAATGTATTATTTTTATTAATATTTACAGATTCTTTAGTTGTTGTTGTATCAGTAATACAACTAGTACATCCTACTACTCCTGTTGATGAAGTTCTTTTTTGACATCCACAAGACATAGTTTTTTTACAGTTTGAACATTGAGCCATTGGTTTGGTTTTTAGTTGGTTAACAATTTATACAGTCTAATTTATTTAAAAGTTTTAAAGCATAATTGTATAAGCTCATTCCTTTCTGAGGCTCATGACAAGTTTCTACTTTAGATTTTGCAGATTGAAGATACATAAAAATTAATCTTAATGCTTCAAGTTTTTCCTTTATTATAAAAGGAGGATCACAAGCAGCCACATCTACATCACATAATATCTTATTATATTTTATTAAAGCTTGAGTAATTCTTAAATGATTATATTCTACATATACATCAGAATTTGGAGATACACTATATTTTATGATATAAATACCATCTGGTATATTTACATAACTTGATCCACAATTTGCTGTTTGTAATTGTAAATCACAAGCTGTTAATGTAATATGAGAATCATTTACAAATGCTGTCATATCAACACCTTCTATTTGATTTGAATATCCAAATCCCGGAACAGTAATATTCAAGGTTGGACAAGTAATTAGAATAAGAGGTGTATACACACTTGTATCAAATATTTTAAGTATACAAGGATTCATTACTGTAGGGACCTCTAAACTTAATACATGATTTGCCATAATGATTATAATAAAAAAAAGGGGAAAGGAGTTTAGAACTCTTCTCCCCTTTAGAGTTAGTAATTAATTATTCTTAGTTACAAGAAACTACATTGTACGGGTTATAAACCGGTACTGCAGGGAATGCAATAGGAACTACACAAACTGTAGAACAAGCATAAGCTGTTGTATCACAAACATCTGTACAAGCAGTTAACCAAGCAAGTGTGTTAGTTACAAAAGTTGCAAGAGGATTAGTTGCAATAGTAGCTGCACTTGTTTGAGCAGGTAATGCAAAAATCTCTAACATGTATTGATCAGCATCAAATGTACCAGAAGGATTATAATTCCTTGGAACATTATGTTGAAGATATATTCTCCAATATAAAGAATTTCTATTAACTGAACTGATAATTTGGTTTCCTTGAGTAATTTCACGGATCCTAAAGTCAGTTGCTAAGAAATTTTGTCTGTAAGATTCTGATAATGTTAAATCTCTTACTACAGTTTCTCCTAAACCTTGAACTTGAAGTCCTTGACATTCTGTTACTACACAAAGAGTAGTAAATGCACATGGGTCACCATTATAGTCTACTTCAGAAGCATATAATTTAACTGGCTCTTTTTCATAGAAATCAGAAAGTTGGAAAGTACAATCACCAAATTTAGTATCTACATAAGCACCATTTAAAATTAAACCTGCACAAGCATTAGCTGTATGTCCTGTAGATACATAGTTATCCCAAGTATCAGCACCATTAGCTGCTAAGAATGTAGCAGATGTTCCTGGAGCATACCAAAGTGTACCATCCTCAGCTTGTACAACAATCTGTACAAAAGGACCTACAATTGGATTAGTAGTTAAACCATTTGCCCATAAGATCATTACTGTAGTTGAGTCAACTGCAGTAGGAGCAATTGCACCAGCTGGACAACATCCTGTATAAGCATCAACAGTGTTATATGCATTGTGATTTAAGAACCTTAATGCAGGAGAACCTTTTACATCTAAACGTAAAGAGTAAGTCTCACCACATAAATATTCTTTACAGCAATCTGGAGTAATTCCACATCCTTCTTGAGCATGAGCTGCAGTTACTGTTAAAATAGTAACAATTGCATTTCCAGCTGCACCAGATGCATAAGGAATAGTAACTGTATCACCTACAGCATATCCTTTTCCAGGATTAAGAACAACTATTGAACCATTAGCAACTTTACCACCAGCTGTAGTATCATAAGAAACTACAAGTCCAGTTCCAGTACCTGTAGTAGTTACAGGAGCTGCAACAACATCAGTTGCAGAAATTGCATATAATGTATTCACACCAGTAATAGCAGCATTAACAGTTAAGATACCACCACCTGCAGTCCAATATGTAGAACCTACATGGATCACATTATTTTGTGGTAAACATGGAGCAACTGAATAAAAACGGGATACATACTTAGGGTTTACCATTTTAGACTTGTTAGTCTCTTGGTAACCACCAGCTAAAGGTCCAATTTTGTCATTAGAATAAATTGCAGAACCTGCAAGATATGCAGTACAACAAGATGATCCACCACCAATAGCAAGTGATAGATTAGTAGATGGACTAAACCATCCAATATATCCATCAGTAGTA
>Ga0114981_10000753_pt1 | contig 21122 bp, 18 predicted proteins | sample S_140806_MF_Meta_FD_87028 | JGI IMG/M metagenome (GOLD analysis project Ga0114981, IMG submission 87028) | Freshwater microbial communities from Lake Simoncouche, Canada to study carbon cycling - S_140806_MF_MetaG | ecosystem: Environmental > Aquatic > Freshwater > Lake | place: Lake...
GCGCGCTATGATTACGGCTGCTATGAATGGCGAATTAAACAACGTGGCATATGAAGTACACGACACCTTTGGTGTATTAATTCCGCAAACGTGCCCTAATGTACCAAGCGAAATATTAAACCCTCGCACTACTTGGACCGACAAAGCTGCTTATGATGAAAAAGCAAAACACCTTGCTGAATTATTCGTTAAGAACTTTGAAAAATATGCCGCACAAGCTAGCGAAGCTATTTTAAGTGCTGCACCAAAAATCTAAATACATAAATATCGTTTAAAAAAATCTACCCTCTGGGTAGATTTTTTTTATTGTATCTTAGTATCGTTTTGAAAAATTTTCTTCTCCTAATAGGCATCGCCGTTTCGATGTTGGCAATTGCCGGCATCATGCCAAGCTATTGGCTATTGAAATGGCATGCAAAAAAAAATGCCATCCAACACATTGCTATTATGCATAAGGATGCATTAATATCTATTCGTGCAAGCCATATAAATAAAGGAGCTTGGGAAAATGAACAGGAATTTAATTACCAGGATATACAGTATGATATTGTAAGCATGACCGTAAAAGGCGCTGATACAGTGTATTATTGTTATGCCGACCAAGCGGAATCAAACTTAAACAACAAACTCAAAAATGCTGTAGAAGAGCAACTGCAGCATAATATTCCTTTAAAAAATAAAACCAAACAACTAATAAGTCAACTGCAAGATTTATTCTTTTCGGATAGTAGACCCATTAAGCTTCCTGTTCGCATATTTAGGCAATTTCTCAATTCCCAAAACGCTAGTAACGCTATTAAAGATTGCTTTTTAAAAGCATTGGATCGTCCACCAATTGTTTAGTAAAACCCATCGAATTAACTAAACAATTTATCCATTTCAACTTTATGAATCATGAAATTTACTAGTTCCTTACTAGTGGTTTTATTTCTATGTGCAGACATACAGGCTCAGGAAGCAACCACTAGAGAAAGCATTTCACTTTTACCTATAGCTGTAAAAAGCAGAAAAAAAACAGAAAAAGAAAGAGCCGAATTCAAACGTCACGGACAAAGTACCGAAGCACTTACCGAAGCCGAATTGAATAGAAACAATAGTGCATTTATTGAACATGCACTTAATACCATCGCTGGTGTGCAAACAGATAAGCGCACGGCTTTGGGCGGACAACGTATTGTAATTAGAGGCTATGGCAATGACCAGAAATTTAATAACTGGGGAATAAAAGCCTACTATAACAGCATTCCTATCACCAGCGCAGATGGTGTAACGGTATTAGACGACATAGATTTTTCATTGGTCAACAATATTGAAATTGTAAAAGGGCCAGCAACAACTTTATATGGAGGAGGTGTTGGTGGCGTAGTTAGATTTTATATTAAAGCGAATGAAGTAAAAGGCACCCACGTACTGCAAAAAATAAACACGGGTAGTTTTGGATTACTACAAACGCAAACAAGGGTTGATTGGGTTAGCGACAAAGGCGCAGTAGTGTTTAATGTTGGCCATATTGAAGCTGATGGCTACAGGCCAAGAGGCGCAAGCAACAAAAATATGTTCTCGGTTTTTGGGAATTATACGCTTAACGAAAAAGAGAAGATTCAATTCTATGCGAGTCATAATTATAGTTATGAAGGCGTAACTGGCCAAATACCTTATGTTGATTATTATGCAGGAGTAGATAGCGGCAACAAAGCCTATGCAAAACAAAATGCTAGAAATGAATTACTAGCTACACGATTTTCAATTACACATGAATATCAATTGAATAAACAATGGAGCAATACTACCAGCCTGTTTTATTCCAATGTAGAGCAGCACGCTGTATCAGCAGGAGCAGATGGTAATAGTTACAATCCTAATTTTGGTTTTCGTTCCATTTTTACGCTTAAGCAAAAAATAAACGATCATATTCACCACCAACTTTATTTGGGATCAGAATTCCAACAAGCTCGTTCGCTAGCTTCTAGTTTTCGTTTTCCAACAATTGACACAACCGCATTGGTAGTTCAAAATATAAGTAAAGGATCCTTTTTAAAAACCATCACCAATCAATATGCACTATTCGTAAATGAACGAATTAATTTTGACGCACTACAAAGTGCTATCATCATTGGATTAAGTATGAACCAACTGCATTATAACAGAACCGATTTGTTGGCGGCCCCTGGTTTACTTACAGGATACAATAAAGACATTTCATTTAATAAGCAATTTGAAAGCAGTTTTAATCCTCATATAGCCATACAGAAAACATATAAAAATCAAGTTATCAATTTAAGTTATAGTGAAGGGTTCAACGCACCTACAGCAAGCACTTCCTTTATTAGCACCCTCAATATTACCAATGACAAATTGCTACCTGAACAGGCTAAGATGATTGATTTCAGTGTACAAGGCTTACTTTTGGGCACGTGTTTAGATTATCAGTTATCTATATTTTCAATTAATGTAGAGAACAAACTTACGCAGTTAGCGGGCATGAGTGGCATTACACCCTATACCTATTGGTCTAATACCGGTACGCAACTAAATAAAGGAATAGAGTTAAGTATTGGCTATAGTTGGCAACCTCGCTTAAAAGCGTTGCAATGGATAAAAAAAATAGAGCCCTTTATTGCTACCAGCAACTACCAATTTGAATACACTAATTTTAAAACACTTATGAATGGCTTAGCTGCAGACTACAGTGGGAAACAAGTAGTAGGAATTCCTAAAATGAAATACACGATAGGGATTGACATCCAAACAGAAAAAGGATTTTATGCCAATGCAACCTATTATTATTTAGGAGATGTTTATACAGACTTTGGTAATACGAATTTAGTAAAAGGTTTCACACAACTACATGCAAAAATGGGCTTTCAGTGCAAGTATAAAAAATGCGACATTGATATGTATGTAGGTGCAAACAATATCACCAATCAAATTAATTATACCTTTCTTTTCTTGGGCAACAACATAAACGATAAAGACCCTGGAAATGGCTATGCTAGTACTCTAAGTACAGATGTAACTCCGGGTTGTAAGCAGTTGAATTGGTGGGGTGGATTAAAATTCAGTTATCACTTAAAATAGTTCATCCACATATTGGGTAGCTTAGGCTACCCAATATGTTTTAAAGCTTCTCGCTTACTCAAATTAGCTAGTTGGGTATGAAGTACAAAATCTCTTACGTATTCAGCATTCGTTCTTGCATATTGGCGTAATGCCCAACCAATTGCTTTATTGATAAAAAATTCTTTTGAATTTAAGTTGTTATGAATGCAGGTCTGCAACAAATCACCATCTGTTTTTGCGCCATATTTTAATTGAAAAATGATACTCGTTCTGCGTATCCATAAATTTTCATCCGTACTCCATTTTAAAACAGTTGCCTGTTTTTCTTCAGGAAATAGCAGAAAATAGTGTCCTACAAGTATGGAAGCAATAGCATCTACAGAGTCCCACCATGATTTAGCTTTCAATAAGAATGCCAATAAATGAATCGTTTTTTTAGTCCACATTTTTCGACATGCCCAACATAATTCAATAGCCGTGTATTGAAACTCACGCTCGGGTAGCGACCACAAGTACTTTACTTCTGCTTCCCAAGAAATTGTAGCAGGTAAATTATTTTTAATGAATGCTTTATAAATGGTCTTGCGCAATGGAGCTTTTACTCCCAAATAAGGGAATAAATGCTTCATGTATTTTTCCATAGGTTTTGCAATTTCTTTTGATGCGGCAGCATACATTTGATCTTGCAAAGGCATTAAATAGTTTGATGTCTTTCCCATAATTAATTAACAAATTTAAGTGTTTAATTAGTTTAGAATGTTATTTTTGCAAGCAGTCAATAAAAACTAATCATTCAACTTTTATGAAAAATACACCCTTTACAAATCTACACATTGCATTAGGCGCTAAAATGGCTGAATTTGCCGGTTACAATATGCCTATATCCTATAGCAGTATCAACGAAGAACATGCAACCGTAAGAAATAATGCGGGTGTTTTTGACGTTAGCCATATGGGTGAATTCATTTTAAAAGGCCCTGATGCATTAGATCTCATACAACGTGTAACAAGTAACGATGCTTCTAAATTAACCGCTGGTAAAGCACAATATTCTTGTTTTCCTAATGAAGAAGGTGGCATCGTAGATGACTTGATTGTGTATTGTTTAGAAGAAAACAGCTCCTATATGCTGGTAGTAAATGCTTCTAATATTGAAAAAGATTGGAACTGGTTGGTAAAACACAATACCAAACAAGTAGAAATGCACAACATTTCAGATAAAACAGCTTTGCTTGCCATACAAGGTCCTAATGCTATTAAGTATGTTCAGCAATTGACCGATAACGATATTACGAATTTAAACTATTACACATTTACAAGAGCAACCCTTGCAGGTGTTGAGAATGTATTAATCAGTGCAACAGGTTACACTGGTAGTGGTGGTGTAGAAATTTATTTTGAAGATAAAAACAACGATGCGCAAACCGTTTGGGATGCATTATTTAAAGTTGGAGCTCCACATGGTATGCAAGCTATTGGACTTGCTGCAAGAGATACGCTTCGCTTAGAAAAAGGTTATTGCCTATATGGAAATGACATTGATGATAGCACTTCTCCTTTAGAAGCAGGATTAGGATGGATTACCAAATTCACAAAAGACTTTACCGCTAAAGAAATATTAGAACAGCAGAAAGCAAGTGGTATCACAAGAAAATTAGTAGGCTTTGAAATGATCGAAAGAGGTATTCCTCGTCACCATTATAGCATTCAAGATGCGCAAGGAAATACTATTGGTCATGTATGCTCTGGCACACAATCACCGAGTTTGCAAAAGGCCATTGGAATGGCTTATGTAAGTAAGGAATGGAGCGCAGAAGGTAGCGAAATTTATATTATGATCAGAGATAAAGCTATCAAAGCAAAATTGGTTAAAATGCCCTTTTTAGCATAATATTTTTAAAACACATTATTAAAGGCAACATAAACATGAAAAAAAATACACTTTATTTTTTACTCTGTATGTTGCCTTTATTTTTTTTGAATATCAATAGTACTCATAATTGGGGCGATGATTTTGCACAGTATATACATCAAGCACAATACTTTGCCAAAGATAACGCCTACCACCAATGGCATTATGAATCAAACCCCTTGGATTGCGAATACGCTCCACCCTCCTATCCAAATGGCTTCCCTCTTCTAATGAGTCCTATTATTGCCATTTGGGGATTTAGTGTAAAGCCTATTCTATTAATGATCACTACCCTACTCTTAGCATGGCTATGGGTTATCTTTAAATTTCTACAACGTCATACTAATACGACAATCGCTTTATGCATCACCTTGTTGTGCGCTTATCACCATTATATTGTAGATTTTAAACAATATATCTTATCGGATATTCCTTGCGCTTTATTTTGTAGTATTTATTTGTATCAGCGAACTAAAGAACAAACCAGTAAGCAGTCTATTGTGTTGGCTAGTGTAGCATTAGGTATGGCCTTTATTATTCGTAGTCAAGCTATACTATTTTTGGGCGCAGAAGGATTATTTTTTATAAGCCAATGGTTAAAACAAAAAAGAACATTTGCATTTGTACCGGCACTAAAAAATATGGGTTGCGTTATCATTGCTTGTTTGCTTTTTTATTTCCTATCCAACTTTGTTGGACCTCGAAACACCCATTCTTCCCTTGAATTTTATAAACAACTCTATACACAAACACAGCATTCTTGGTCCTATATTGTTTTAAATAATATTAAGTATTTAGGCACATTGCTGCCCAGTTTTTTTTCTGGTTGGGCTTTTGATCCACACTTGCAAATAGCATATAACATTATAGGCACAGCATTATTGGGTGTGAGCCTCGTTGGTTTTTATAAAAGTTGGCGAGCAACCGTGCTTGATTGGGGATTTATTTGCATGTTATTATTGTTGCTAATAACGCCCGTGCATCAAGGATTGCGTTATCTATTTCCGATGTGGTTGCCCCTACTTTATTATTTAGTAAAGGGAGTGCACATTTCTTTTCTAAACAAGAAAACAGCAATAGTGACATGTGTTTTTTTCTTAGCGATGCAATACGATACTATAGAAGGCGCTACACATAACAATGATATGGGTTGGTCGCCCTATGCAAAAAACGATCAGCAAGCACTTGAATTTATTAAGACGACCGTGCCAAATTCAAGTCTTATTTTGTTTAGCAAACCGCGAGCACTTAGTCTGTATTCGGGGAAAAGGACAAGTTTATTAGCCGAACAAAGTACACTTATAGCGAATTACACCTATTTCAAAACTTATCACTCCTACTTTATATTGGTGAGAAAAGAACTAACAAGTTCCTATTACACTAGCTATATTCATCAGTATAGGGGCCTAAAAGACAGTATTCAAATAAATAATTTCTTTACCCTTTATCATTTATATTAATAGTCCTAAATATTTTTCATATTTTGCAAAAAAGCAAGTCCCTATGCTACCTAAGTACAACAGAATTTTATTAAAATTATCAGGAGAATCCTTAATGGGAGATCGCCATTTTGGTTTAGACCCAAAAATGTTAGAACTCTATGCGAAAGACATTAAAACAATTACAGACATCGGCGTACAAGTAGCCATTGTTATTGGAGGCGGCAATATTTACAGAGGCATGAATGAGGCAGAAACGGGTATTGAGCGTGCGCAAGGCGACTATATGGGTATGCTTGCAACCGTAATAAATGGTATGGCTTTACAGGCTTCCTTAGAAAAAGCAGGTGTAAAAACACGCTTACAAAGCGCTATAAAAATGGAGCAAATAGCAGAGCCTTATATTCGCAGAAGAGCCATAAGACATTTAGAAAAAGGCAGAGTTGTTATTTTTGGTGCTGGCACTGGCAACCCTTATTTTACTACGGATACAGCCGGTTCTTTAAGAGCCATAGAAATCAATGCAGATGTTATTTTAAAAGGCACACGCGTAGATGGTATTTACAGCGAAGATCCAGAAAAGAACCCTAATGCTACCAAATATACGCATTTGAGCTTCCAAGAAGTAATTAGCAAAGAACTTAAAGTAATGGATATGACTGCTTTTACCCTTTGCCAGGAAAACAAACTACCCATCATAGTCTTTGATATGAATCAATCAGGTAATTTGCTCGATGTGGTTTCCGGCAAAGCAATAGGGACTATCGTCCAATAAAAGAATAGATAAAAAAGGAAAGCGAACTAATCACAACAATTTAGTTCGCTTTTTGTTATTAGCGAAATAGACGGTGTATGGCAATATATAAATTGATAAGAAAGCAAGTCATTCCTTTAGATATCGCAACGTTATGGGATTTTTTTAAAGATCCTTCCAACTTGACTGCCATCACGCCATCTTACATGAATTTTGTAATAAAAACAATGGATATGAGCGATGCTATCTATGCCGGTCAGATAATCACCTACAGTGTGGCGCCCATTGCCAAAATACCACTGTTTTGGATGACAGAAATAACCGCCGTAGTAAAACATCAATATTTTATAGATGAGCAACGAAGGGGCCCTTACAAAATATGGCATCATCAGCATCATTTCACTACTACAGACCAGGGTGTAGCAATGACCGATATTGTTCACTATGAATTACCCTTTGGCATACTAGGTCAGTTTGCCCATTGGCTATTTGTAAAGAAACAATTAAATCAAATTTTCGATTATAGATTTAATAAAATTGCAGCTCTATTTAATTAACAAGATGCCTGATTGAAGGATAAAATGAAGTATATGGAAGCAACAACAGAATTAGAATTGGCGCAAAATAAATTTAGTATCCGAGATCTAGAAAATCTTACGGGTATAAAGGCACATACCCTAAGAATTTGGGAACAACGCTACCAGATCATTGTGCCTAAACGTACGGCAACTAATATTCGATATTATGATGCAACAGATTTGAAATTAGCCTTGCAAATTTCTATGCTTAATAATTATGGCTACAAAATTTCTAAGATTAAAAGCATGACCGAAGAGAATATTACTTCTCTTTTAAGTAAAATAAATGACCCGAAATTTAAACTAGAAGCCATTGTTAATGACCTTATCAGCTATACCATAGATTTAGATACGGTGGCTATTGAAAAAACTATTCAATCCTTTATTGACAAAAATGGGATACCTCAATTAATTGAAGAATTATTATTTCACTTCTTAGAAAAAATTGGGATTATGTGGATGACCAATCGACTTAATCCTGCTCAAGAACATTTAACCTCTAATATTATAACAAGAAAAATAGCTGTAGCTTATGAGCAGCTTTCAATACCTGTAAGCAAAGACTCGAAAGTGCTCTTGTTTTTACCCGAGGGCGAAATTCATGATCTCGCATTGTTATATGTTCAATATTTATTGAAAGCACAAGGTGTAGAAAATATTTACCTAGGTGCTAATACACCCATAAAAGATGCTATCTATGTGTGCCAGGTAAAAGCGCCGACACACGTATATATTCACCTCACATCGGTTACCGACTCCTTCGATGTAAAACGATTTATAGAAATAGCACATAAATCATTCCCAACAGCACAAGTACTGGTTTCGGGCAGTTTGTTGAAGGGAAAGAAGCTAAAGTTATACAAAAATATAAAATATCTTTTTAGTCTAAGTGATGTAAAATCAGCTATTTATAACAATTTAATCTAATTTTGTTTAACTTCTATATATAAAAGTATAAACAAAATCTATGTTGTTTATTAGAATTTTTGTTTAAGTTTGTTACATCAAATATTAAACAAAATGACAACAACTGATTTCAACACGGTTATTCAATACCACACCGATTTTTTAAGACCTTTTGCAGTATCTTTAACACACAATAGTGAAGATGCTAAAGACCTATTCCAAGAAACCCTCTTGAGAGCGCTCCTTTATAGAGACAAATATCAGTTTGGCACTAATTTGAAAGCATGGTTGTATACCATCATGCGTAATATTTTCATCAATAATTACAGAAAAAATAAACGATTCACAAAAGTAAGCAACGAGGCGCCTTCAGATTTGCAACAATACGAAACCGGGAAAGCGGCTTATAACGAAGGGTGGAATCATATGCGCATGCAAGAAATTAAAACAGCTATTGATGCCTTGCCAAAACAACTTCAATTTTCGTTTGAATTGTATTATGCCGGCTATAAATACCAAGAAATTGCTGATATTACAAAAGAACCAATAGGAACGATTAAAAGCAGAATACACTTTGCTAGAAAAACACTCGTAACGCAATTAGAAAGATAAAATTTGAAGCACATAACAATTATAGGAAGTGGGTTTGCCGGCTTATCAGCAGCAGCATACATGGCTAAAGAAGGTCATCAAGTTACTGTTATAGAAAAAAACGAACAAGCAGGTGGTAGAGCACGCAGTTTTGAAGCGACAGGTTTTACTTTTGATATGGGCCCTAGCTGGTACTGGATGCCAGATATATTTGAGTCCTTTTTCCAAGATTTTGGCAAAAAGCCTAATGACTTTTACCAACTTATACGGCTCGATCCTTCTTACCAAGTAATATGGGAAGATTTACAATTACCATTACCAGCAAACTTCAATGATTTAAAGGCCGTTTTTGAGTCGCTAGAAAAGGGTGCTGGCCATCAACTAGAATTATTTCTAAAAGAAGCTGCCTATAAATATGAAGTGGGTATTCACAAATTCGTAGAAAAACCCGGCTTATCTATAACGGAATTTTTTACTTTCGATGTAGCCAAGTCTGTTTTTAAAATAGATCTATTAACATCGATACATTCCCATGTAAGAAAATACTTTAGCAATGCTAAATTGATTCAAATAGCTGAATTTCCAATTCTATTTCTTGGAGCACTTCCTAAAAATACACCTGCACTCTATAGTTTAATGAATTATGCAGATATGAAATTAGGCACCTGGTACCCAATGGGTGGCATGACTGCTTTAGTGAAAGGCATGCAACAATTGGCTATAAGTTTAGGGGTTCAGTTTAAATTTAATGAATCTGTTACTTGCTTTGAATATCATAACCAATCTATACGCAAGGTGATAACTGATAAAAATACATATCCTACAGATGCTGTTATTGCTGCTTGCGACTATCATCATTTAGAAACAGCCATTCTAGAAGCTCCCTATAGAAATTATACGAATGCCTATTGGGAAAAAAGAAAGATGGCGCCCTCGAGCATATTAATATACTTAGGCATTAATAAAAAACTAAACAACATCCTACACCACAATCTTCTTTTTGATGCACCTTTTGACAAGCATGCGCAAGAATTATATACACAACCCAAATGGCCAAGCGATCCATTGATGTATGTAAATTGCACCTCTGCAAGTGACCCGAGTGTGGCGCCAGAAGGAAATGAGAACCTGATGGTACTGATACCTACAGCACCTGGTTTAATGGATACAGAGGAAATTAAAGAAGTATATTTCGAGAAAGCGATGGCTAAATTAGAAAAACACTTTGGAGAAGATATTCAACGTCACATCATATACAAACGTATTTACGCAGCCAAAAACTTTATTGAAGATTATCATGCTTTTAAAGGAAATGCCTACGGACTTGCAAACACACTAGACCAAACAGCTATCCTAAAGCCATCAATAAAAAATAAACACCTTCATAATTTAATTTACGCAGGTCAATTAACAGTACCTGGCCCAGGCGTGCCACCAGCTATTATCTCCGGTAAATTAGCGGCTCAATTAACTCTTAAAAACTTAAACAATTGATACAATTATTTCAATCCACAGCACAGGATTGCAGCAAATTAGTAACTAAAGCATACAGTACCTCTTTTGCTACAGCCATTCGTTTGTTAGATAAAAATATCCGACAACCGATATACAATATTTATGGATTTGTTAGATATGCCGATGAAATAGTAGATACCTTTCACGATTTCGATAAAGCAACCTTGTTGCAAGAATTTACTAATGAAACATGGTTGGCCATAGAGAGAGGCATAAGCTTAAATCCAATATTGAATAGTTTTCAGCAAACAGTAAACGACTATGCTATTCCACATAGCTTGATAAAAGCTTTTTTACACAGCATGGAATTGGATCTTCAAAAAACAGATTATACCACTACAGAGGAGTTAAACGAATATATTTATGGATCTGCAGAAGTTGTGGGCCTTATGTGCTTGTGTGTATTTTGCAATGGAGACATGCAGCTATATGAGCAATTAAAACCGGCAGCCAAAAAACTAGGTGCTGCTTTTCAGAAAATTAATTTTTTAAGAGATCTGCAAGCAGACAAAAACGATCTTAATAGAAATTACTTTCCCCAATTAACCAGTTATGAATTTAATGAAGTATCTAAAAAACTAATTGAATCAGATATAGAACAAGATTTTAAAGATAGTTTAGTAGGGATTAGAAAACTACCAAGTGGTGCACAATTTGGAGTGTATACGGCATATCAGTACTATTACAGTTTGTTTACAAAAATTAAAAATACACGTGCTGTTCATGTTATTGAAAAAAGAATACGGGTAAATAATTTTCATAAATTATTAATCGTATTTCAATCAAAACTAATTTTTAAAGCTAATTTAATTTAAGACACTATGAAACATATTAACAACCACGTAATACTCGTAAACGAAAAGGATGAATGGATAGGCACTTGTGAAAAATTGGAAGCACACAAAAGCGGGCAATTACACAGAGCATTCAGTATTTTCATTTTCAACCAAAAAGGAGAAATGCTTTTGCATAAAAGAGCATTAAATAAGTATCATTCAGGTGGCTTATGGACCAACGCTTGTTGCTCCCATCCAATGCCTGGAGAAAGCACCTTGCAAGCAGCCCATAGACGCTTAAAAGAAGAATTGGGCTTTGATTGTCCATTGCAAAACCTATTTACACTTCGTTATAAAAGCAGCGTTGGAAACAACCTCATTGAAAACGAATATGACCATATATATAAAGGTATTTATGATGGCAACATTGAAGCAAATGAAGAAGAAGTAATGGAGTATGAATTTGTTGCTATGGAAGAATTGAAAAAAAGAATAAATACGGCTCCTCAAGAATTTACGGAATGGTTTAAATTAGCCATTCCTAAAATTGCCAATTAATAGAGCTTAGTGGTTATAGCAACCAATATCGTAGGGCGTAGTCCGTGTCTTGTCGACTAAGTCTTTAGTAAATTGATTTAACGTGACGCCCGCTCCTATGAGGGGAGAATTTACTTTTGGTACAAAATTGAGTGTACTTGGATTGGTAAATAATGGATCTAAATTGTACAAATTACCATTAAGTGTTACATAACTAGGTAAGCCTACTTGTTGCTTCAATAAACAATTAGAAAATTGTATAGTGCAGCTAGCTCCATTTTTTTTATTGATAAATACTTCGTCAGCAAGTGTACCCCAAAACAAACAGTTAGTAAAATTTGCATTCAAATTACCTGCAACATAATTTGTATTATCGATATCATAGTAATTCAATAAAGCTACTATCGGTTGATCTACATGACTTGTTTTGGCTAAAGTTTGTCCGGGTATGTTCAAAAAATTACAATTCATGAAAGTATAGGTACCTCCTTGCAGTATTGCTAAAACACTAGCGCTGCAATCATGTAATAAACAATTTTCAGCATATATTTCAGCTCCAAAACTTATAATACCGTAACCAAATGAATTTTTGATAATGGTATTTTTTAATGTCAATTGAGGAGAGCTGCTAAAAACAGAATCTGGATTTACTTGAATGGTAGCTGCAATAAAACTACCGGTTCCTAATTTAGTACTAGCACCCCCATTCTTAATAATAGCATATTGAATAATATTATTTTTACTAAATGACGTAAAATAAATGCCGCCCCATTCGCCGGGATAATCTTTACCTCCAAAATAAGCTCTATCTAATCGATCTCCTTGGAACACTACACTATCTTTTTTAGTGCCCAAAACAGCTAAGGTACCCAATACAAACAATCGCGAATCAGCATGCATATACACACGACATCCTGCTGGAATGGTAAGGGTTTGATTTTCATCTACCGCTGCATTATGGATAATAACATAGGGCTTATCTGTTTTCCAAGTTTGAGTTTGCAAGGTACTATCTACTATGTAATAGGCATTTTGGCCTCTTGCTTGTAAGGGCAATTCAAAAGTTCGATTATTGAAATTGACCACTATTTTATCCTCAACTAAGAATGGTGTATTGGCGTTATTTGGATCGATCGTTACCGTTGCAAAAATGTACATGCTATCCTTTGCTTGCAATGTTACATATTGCTCTTCAACACTAGCAATACCGTTAATATTTAATTTAAAAGGAGAGGTAGTACCTTGTTTTAGTTTTATACTATTTAATACAATCGATTTATCTTGAGGGTTATATATTTTTAAGGGCAGGGTAAAACTACCTTGGTTCGTAAACACCGTATCAAAAGATAAGGTATCTGTAGAAAACGTGATATAATCCTTTAGATCTAATACACTGGTTTTTTTACAACTCCAGAGTGACAGAACAATAATGATATATACGAAATACGAGCGCATGTAAGGAAAATAAGTCAATTCTATTTGCAAAAATAATCTATTGTTAGCATAACGAATAGGGAATATTAAATATTGTTTCTAAAAGTCAATTCGTACCTTTGCATACTAGAACAGTTATCATTGCCCTATGCATTGCATTAGTTTGCTTTCAGATTTCGGATCGAATGCTAGTTCGATTTCAAAAATAAAAGGTGTTTTATTACAACAAATACCTTCTACTCAGCTTATTGATGTATCGCATCATGTGAGTACGAATAATGTAAGTGAGGCTGCCTATTTAACTTTGAGTAATTACAAATTTTATCCTCAAAATAGCATCCATCTTATTTTAATAGGACTTTTTCAAGGTAAGCCTCCTGCCATTTTATTACATGTGGCTGATGGGCATTATTTTATTAGTGCCGATAATGAAATTATACCTTCTCTTTTTGAAAAAGATGTTATTAGCTCCTACAAAATAGCCACCCTAGAAAACGGTATTTTTATCACAGATTGGGTAAAGACAATTATTCCCATTTGTCAAGCTATACAATCGAATACCCTGGAGCTATCTAATTTTCCTATTGTTACAAATAACAACAAAAGCGTTTTTGTGCCATCCTTTGCGAAAGGAAACACTTTAGATTGCCATGTGCTTTATATAGATACCTTTGGCAACATCATCATTAATTTTACCAAAAAGGAGTGGGAAGAAAATTGGAATAAACGAAACTTCATTTTATCCTTTTCTAGAACTTCAGAAATACATGAGATAAGTACTGATTATCACAGCCATGAACCAGGCTCGAAAATTTGCAGATTTAACGAAGCGGGATTTCTAGAAATAGTTCAAATAATGGGGCATGCGGCCAATACCTTTGGATTAAGCGTATACAAAAAAGATCATTTGATTTATTTTACAATTAAACTTCAATTCAAATGATCATACGAATAGTAAAAATGCAGTTTAAAGAGGAGCATATTCCTGCTTTTCATCAATTGTTTAATGAACGAAAAGAACAAATTGCCTCCTTTGAAGGATGCCTTCGTGTAGATATGCTTCAAGATATTCAAGATCCCTGTATTCATTTTACATATAGCCATTGGATAAACGAACAAGCTTTGACAAGTTATAGAGCTTCTTCTTTTTTTGAAGAAACTTGGACAAAAACAAAAGCGCTATTCGAAAATAAAGCAGAAGCTTGGAGTACTATTATAAAATAAAAGAGACGCAATTGCGTCTCTTTTATTTTAAATTTGTTTTTAACAACTGCATAATCTGATCTTGTCGTTGATCCGACACTTCTATCGTTTTGTTGGTAAAATTGATATCTTGTGCAGTTTGCAAGGGCACCAAATGCATATGTGCATGTGGCACTTCAAGACCAATTATAGCTACCCCACAACGCTTGCATGGCAATACCTTTTGAATAGCCTTTGCTATAGGTTTTGCAAACAGCATCCACTTACTCAACAGATCATCGTCGAGGTCAAAAGCATTATTAATTTCTTTTTTAGGTATAACCAATACGTGCCCCTCTACTAATGGGAAAGCGTCTAGTATGGCTATGAATTCATCGTCTTCGTCAATAATATGCGAAGGTATTTCTCTATTGATAATTTTTGTAAAAATGGAAGCCACTATAAAGAGATATTTTCAATAGTGAATTTTAAAGTTCCGCTAGGTACATTGATTTCAACTACTTCACCTATTTTTTTCCCTAACAACCCTTTACCTATAGGTGAAGTAACGGAAATCTTGCCTAATTTCAAATCTGCTTCTTTTTCAGAAACAAGAAAATACGCTATAGACTTTTTAGTGTTATGGTTGAGTACTTTCACCTTACTCAAAACCGACACTTTACTTAAATCAATATCTTTAGTGTCTAAAATACGTGCAGAGGCGATAGCAGTTTCTAATTGAGCTACTTTTGCTTCATGATGCCCTTGCGCTTCTTTTGCCGCATCATATTCTGCATTTTCTTTCAAGTCACCTTTTTCTCTTGCTTCGGCAATTTGTCTTGCTATTTCAGCTCTACCTACTGTTTTAAGTTGAGTAAGTTCTGCTTTCATTTGCTCTAAAGTTTCTTTTGAAACATAATTAATACCAGACATAGCTTATTTGTTTTGTTACAGAAAAAAATACAACGCTTTCTATGAAAGCGTTGTAGATATAAATATAATAAAAATTTTAGATTAGAAATTAAAACGAAGCGTAAAATTATGTACGCCATTTGCCGGTTGTTGAGTAGTTCTGAAAGAATAATCAATAGCAACTACAGGGCCATCTTCGCCCAATTTGTGTTGCACGGTTAAGCCCGTACTTAAACCTGTATAAAAGCTATTATCAACATTTTGCTTTTCGAATCGGTAACCTAATCTGAACATCACTTGTTCTTTAAATCCATATTCAGCACCTGTAGTAATGTAGTCATTGATAAAAGAGTTCGACGTGAAACTACCCATTGCAGTTAAGCGATGTTTTGGTTTGTCGTCTATATTAGCTAATTTCTTTTTATCGAGATAAAAGTCGTAACCAATACCTAAAGCTAAGTAGGTTGGCAATTCGAATTTCTCTTGAGGAATAGATCTATTTAATTGATATTGGCTATATGAAGAAGCATCTGTGTTCACATTAAAACCAGCACCACTAAAACGCATTGTAGACCCAATATTTCTCAACGTGATTCCAAAGTGAAAATCATCGGACACATATTGAATACCAGTCTCAAGGCATATTGCGCCTGCTTTAATATTTTCTATTTGTTCAGAAACAAAAGTCATACCAGCACCTACAAAAATATTCTTACTAAATTCTTTAGAAAAGCCTACTGTTAAATTAAAAAACTGAGGTTTGAAAGATCCAATGCCACCATCTGGATTTGATGTACTTGTTTTTTGAATATCACCAAAGTTCATTGACATGATATTAACTCCCAATGTAGTGCCACCTTTTAATTTTTGAGCTAATGCTAAATTATTTACCGTGACATTAGAACCTCTCAAATACGTCATACTAGTGAAGCCTACTTCTGTTTTTTCGGCAGCTCCCAAACCAGCGATGTTTACTTTCATTGCTCCTATTCCTTTAACACAAGCTAAGTCTGCGCCAAAAACGCCGGTACTTGCACCCCAAGGATTAATAAGCAATTCCGTTGCACCAGCTTGTCCTGTTCTATCTTTATTACCAGCAAATGCATCTGCCATCATAAAGAAAGATGCAGTAAACAATGCTACTTGTAAATAGTGTTTTTTCATGAACCTAATATTTTGGTATTTTTTATTTCTTTATTTTATTAATAAGTTGTGATATCTAATGGACGCATTGCACCAAACCATCTAAGCACTGTTTCACCGATACCATCTGCTTTTACATGTATAAGATACATACCGCTAGCAATTGGTAAGCCTACATTATTTCTAATATCCCATTCTAAGAATGATTGGTTTGGATTATCTTTTTCCAAACGTTTAATTAAAGTTCCATCTAAAGAATAAATAGATACCGTTGCTTTTTTAGGCAAATTGGTAATTTTAATACGGGTATCTAATCTATTACTTTCATAATAATCTGCATAGCCATAATATGGATTAGGGACAGCGTTAATTTTATCTAATAACGCTTGCTTATCGGAATATGGATTTCCAACTTCATTTAATGCACTTGGCGCTAAACCTTTTGTAGAGAAAGCATACAATGGATTTCTTCCATTTCTTTCTGCAACGGTAACATCAGGCTTGTAGCGAGCATATGGACGGCGAACTCTAAAGCGCAATCTAGTTGTTGTTGGTATGATACCATCTTTAAATGACTTCAATTTGTAGCCATCATTCAACATAGTGGCACCGGTCCACAAGAACTTGTTATAAGCCCTATAACTCAATGCAGGAACTGGATTGTTTAGCAATTCGTTTTTAAACGCTTTACAAGAATCGTATTTGCTACTTAAAATATATACAAAATGACGTCCTCCAAAAATTGGATTTCCAAAATCATCTAGTGTTGTTGCAGTTGGGTTATAAATCAAATCTGCACCATTTTCTGATTTTTGATAAGAATCTTCTGTAAATACCACATTTAAGCGCTCTCCTGTTTCTTGGTTAACTGCATATCCTGGGAACCAAGACATTGCAGTATCCGCAGGATCGCTACTATAATATGGATTACCATTATTATCAACATATAATGAACGATGAGATCGTAAATCACTCACGCCCGTGCTTGATAATTTTTGAATTTTACCATCTGCTAAGGCAGCCTTTGGTTGCATCTCCAATACAACACAACGTGTCCATTTAGATTTGTCTGAAGTGAAGACTAAATCTACGCTTTGTAGATCATTTAAGCTGCGCATAGAGCTTTTCTTCACCATATTTAATCCACATGAATCAGAAACCCCATCATAAGCACCTAAAGAATAAGGAGCCCAAGTACCTTTTGTATTTAGATTATTACTAAACATTTTCTCATATACTTGATCTAATGTATCGTATTTATTATCAGAGAAACATTGTTTCGAATCGATGCTTTTACCACTTCTAATCCAGTTGAACATAGAAGAGTTCTCACCATCGTTTACACCTGCTAACCATGGTTTTGTAGGATCTTCAAAGGTTACATCTGAAGCGATATAGCCATTACCTTGATCTTGTTCATCATTAGGACGAAGAGTTTGTGCAATATTTACAGACAAGCCATATTTTTCTAAAATTTGCTCGTTCAATTTAGCCATATTTCTCTCTGAGTAAATGGTTACGTTATTTGTAATATCTACTAATCTCCATGAGCCCGAATCTGGAATAATACCTTTACTGGTATCCGTATAAGATCTTCCGGAGATATATAATTCCCAATCTGCTTTTTTCAATTTCAATGGATCAATAACTTTTACGTTTACTGGTCCAGCACCTGGTTTGTATACTAAATTAGTTGCTCGTCCATAATTTAATGCTTCCGCTTCTGATGCATCACTTAAATCCAATGCATTACCACCGTTTCCGATTCCTTCAATGCGTTTAATAATAACACCAGAACCATAAGCAGCATTTAAAACGGTACCCATATCACCATTTGCTGGATTAGGCATAGCGCTAACAACAGGAATTGAAATTCCACCAGCGCCTTTTGCACTTTCTAAATAAGCAATAGTTTGAGTAGAATCAATGCGTTTTGGATTTGGATCAAAAGCAGCAAATTGGTTATACGCATAGGCTACCGCAACGAAATAATAGTTTCTGTAGTTTACTAAACTTTTATTTTGGCCGCTTGCAAATGCATCTTGAGTGACTTCAAAACTGTGACTAATGCCTTGATTAGCTCCTTTTACTTTAGTTATAGCGTTCCAAGAGGTATCACTTACATCAATATTTTTATCATAGTTAACAATGGTAGAAATGCCATTTTTTAGATCGCACTGGAATACTTCCTGAGCGATATCTGTATTAACTTCCCCTTTGCTATTGATAATATCTGCTGCCGTAGTAGTAGGATATTTAACTTGGAAAACGCGATATCCTTCAAATTTATATAAAGAATCAGCAGCTTTTATTGCTTTTGCTCTTCCAGAAGCAACACGATATTTAGCATTAGAATCATAACCGAATTTCTCACCAAAGTTGTTACTAATAGAGTCATTCACTAAGTACATGATTAATTTTTTGTCCATCTCACGGATTACTAATCTTGGAGCTTCAGGACCTTCAACAACTTTAAAGCCGTTGTCAAATAATCCTTGTGCTAAATCATCCGCTGCTCTAATTTTTCTAAAATTAGCAGCCGGACAACCAGATACATCTGCTGTCCAAACGACTCCAATAGTAATATCATTACTTGTTCCTGGTTCTAATACGAAAGGACCAGAAGAGTGAATAAAACGTCTGTCTCCGGCATATCCTCCAGTTGCATTACAACAGTTACATTCAGTCCATTCTACTTTACCTAAATCACCTGTAAATAAAAATTTAGTATCCGGACCAGCGCCTGTTCCATTTGCAGGTAAACAACTTGTTCCAGGTAAATAGTCGTTATGGAAATGTGTTCCATTACGCATAGATCCCGTCATGTAATTATAAATCTGAATACCATTTGCTGGATTACCAAGATTTGGAGAATTATCATTGTTATAATAGGTAAATGCTTCCATAGATAATTTTCTAGAAGTATCTAAACCGGTATAAGGGCTTTTGTATTTCTTTACTGGGCCTACAAAGAAATCTACTCCAACCATAGGAGCTTTAGCACCATATGAATTTACCTGACCGTCACCATCAACTGTTTTAGAGTTATATAAAATACCTAAACCACGAATGGTATCACAACCAATATAATCATCTTGAAACCAACCTAAATCGGCATCTGTCCAAGTAGAAACATAAGTGCTATCTAAGGTTAGATTTCCTCTATTCCACATTCTGTAATTGTAGAAGGTAGCGTCGTTCATTGCATCTTTAGTAGTAAATGCAAATGCACTAGCTTGGATTTCTAATTTAATGGCATCCGTATTTGATTGTTGTTTGCTATTTCCAGCATCATTAAATACCCACCAAATATATTGGTCCCCATCGATTTTTGGATAGTCCCCTTTAGTAGCATCATATTTGCCATCATTATCTACGTCTACAAAATTAGCATAGGTATTGGACAAATAAGTTGATGCAAGGCCTAAATTGTTACCACTAGTACCGGTAGCATAAATATTTCCTTTTGCAGGCCATTTTAAAATGCTTTCATATCTTGGGTCTGTAACGGGCGCAGATGGATTAGCACGTTTCATTTCTACGAAGGCAATGATATCTGATTTATTTACTTTCCAAAATTTATCCCAATCAGAGCATGTTGCCGCTGTAATAGTACCACCAGCATTTACATCTAAAGGACCAGGCCAATAGTCGTTACCATCTTGACGATAGGTTTGCGCAGCTACTTTTAATTGTTTTTGTGCATCATAACCACCAATCCATAAAGAACCTGCAAATAGGGAGTTTTTCTTAGACCCTTTTGGCACTTCATAACGTGCTTCTCCGGTACCATTATCCCACCACATATCACCACCGGTCATCAAACGAGCTCGAACATTATTGATATCTAAATCGATACTTGCTTCAGCAGGTTTACAACCGCCAGTAGTTTTCAATAATTTCTGACGATATCCATTATATCCAGCATTTGGACGAGCAAAGGCTGAAATATTAAATACCACTAAAACTAGTAAACTTAAGCTAAGTAGGTTTTTTAAACGTATCATATTGTAACTATATTAAAAAAGTTGAATTAAAAATTAAAGTTAATACCAATATTGATTCTTCTTGGTAAGTTCACAGAACCCGGATTAACCATACTATAATTGTATAAGTCTATATAAGAAGGAGCATAAGTGGAGTTTGCAATTGATTGAGCACCTGAAGTTGATGTTAAATAACCATCATCATCCGTTCTGCCGGTATATCCATATACGCCTAAAACATCTTTAATATTCAATAAGTTGGTTACGTAAACAAATGCATTCAAAGCAATTCCTTGTTTCAACAATCCTTTTGAAGTTGTAGCTTTTTTAGTCAACATAAAGTCTTTATCAAAACGAATATCCATCATGAAGTGCCATGGTAAACGTGAACCATTTA
>Ga0114981_10000755_pt1 | contig 21108 bp, 21 predicted proteins | sample S_140806_MF_Meta_FD_87028 | JGI IMG/M metagenome (GOLD analysis project Ga0114981, IMG submission 87028) | Freshwater microbial communities from Lake Simoncouche, Canada to study carbon cycling - S_140806_MF_MetaG | ecosystem: Environmental > Aquatic > Freshwater > Lake | place: Lake...
CCTATCTCAATTCTAATGCCAGTACACGATGCTCCACAGATATCCTTGAATCCACCCTTCTTTCCGTTCTCAACCAAACGAGCTCAAGCTGGGAACTCATCGTTGTAAATGATGCATCAAAAATGCCACACGTAGAAAAACTACTAACTAGCTATGCCAAACAAGACTCGCGCATTAAATATCACCAACGGAAAAACAATGGCGGTATAAGCGTAGCGACCAACGATGCACTTTTACTCGCATCGTATGAGTACGTGGCTTTTGTAGATCACGACGACCTTCTCGATAAAAAAGCCCTAGAGTATTGCAGCCAGGCTATCGCGACCACGGGAGCAGATGCAGTGTACACGGACCAAGACACGATCGACGCGAATGGGCAGAGCATCAATACATTCTATAAACCGGATTGGTCCCCCGAGTACTTGCGTCACGTAATGTACGTAGGGCATCTTCTGGTTGTACGACGCGCACTCGCTCAGGCCGTTGGAGGGTTTCGTAGCGAGTTCGATGGGGTACAGGATTTTGATTTCATGCTTCGGTTTGGCGAAAAGACAAACAATATCGCACACATTCCAAAAGTGCTTTATCACTGGCGAGCAATTCCTGGGAGTCTGGCCTCTTCGACTGATGCCAAAGATGGTATTAGCTCGCTCCAGTGCAGGGCTGTGCAGGAACATATCGAGCGAATGGGTGTTCTCGCGAAAGCGCAAGAAAACCCTAAGTATCCACATCGATGCGTCATCGTACCCCATATGACGCATTTCCCTAAAGTATCAATTGTCATTCCCTCGAAAGATCATCCAGAACTTATCGGTCCTTGCTTGGCATCGATTTATGCTTTTACGAAGTATCCAAATTTTGAAGTGATCGTTGTTGATACGGGTACAACAGATTCAAGCGCTAAACAGATCTTGGTATCCCACCCTGTTCGTCTGGTGAAGTTTAGCCGCCCCTTTAATTTTTCTGAAGCGTGTAATGTTGGAGCGAGAGCTGCAACTGGGGACATATTCGTCTTCCTCAACAATGACACGACGGTTGTCTCCCCTGAGTGGTTGCATCATTTTGTTTTTCATCTCTCGGTGTCAGACGTTGGGGCCGTAGGTCCCCTGCTCTTGTTTCCTGACGGAACAATCCAGCATGCGGGCACCGTTCTTGGACCGCGAGGAACGGCAGATCATGTTATGAGGGGCTCTTCGCCCGAATCCGACGGCTACGCTGGTTCTTTATCCTCACCGCGCGAGGTTTCTGCGCTCACGGGAGCATGTCTAGCAATTCGGCGCGATACCTTTGATTCGGTTGACGGCTGGAGCGAGTTTTACATGACCCACTATCAAGATGTTGATCTTTGTCTTCAGTTGAGGAATCGCGGTTTGAGATGTATTTTCACGCCAGATGTTCGACTCGTGCACCATGAGAGTCCAAGCCGTGGAAGTCGTTACGACCTCTTGGACCGCATGCTGCTAATTGACTCTTGGCAAGACGTAATAGAAAAAGGGGATCCTGCATACCCACGCGCTTTTTCGCTGGAGCGGTTGGATTACTCGGACTGCAAAGTAGCTGTGGAGTTAGCACATGAATGACATCTGGCTCGCATGTCATGCTCCACTCGATTCAAATAGTGGCAAGCATGTTTTAGCAGTCGCAAATGAACTGGGTCGAAGAGGAAACTCGGTAATTGCTTGCGCACCAGAACATGCGTCGGAAAATGTCAAAATTGAAAATGGGGTAAAATTCTATACGTTTGCAGAATTAGTCAATGGAGCTAAAAAAACCCCGCCAGATTTAATCCACATTTGGACGCCACGAGAAAAAATGCGAGAGCTTTATCGTTCTATATGCAAGCAATTCGCGGCCGAAATCCCTTATATTGTTCATCGTGAGGACAATGAGATGATTATACTTGCTGACCAAATGAGAATATCTTTGGATGAGATTGAGGAAGTACGTCGCGGTCTCCGTAAGCTCGAGGTGCCTGGTCATCTTACCCACCCAGCCTATGGAAGCCAAATGCTAGCATCTGCGTCTGGAGTCACAGCATTGATTGAGTCATTGACTGTAAATCTGCCTGAAGGCTTGCCGCACAAAGTTTTCGCCCCTGGATTCGACCCGATCTTTTCGACTCCCGTTTTAAACGCAGGAAGAATTGTTCGTGACCGGTACCGAATTTCTTCGAAGACGTTTTTGGTGACATATACAGGAAATGTTCACGATTCTAATGTGGCCGAGGTGCGGAGTTTGTATTTAGCTATCGCACTTGCAAACAGGATGGGAACTCCTGTGAGACTTCTACGGACGGGTTCGGATTGCGCGCAACTCGATGACCATGGCGTGGAAGAGCTTCGGAAACACGAAATAAATCTCGGCTTCGTGCCGCGAAATGATCTTCCGCTGCTCATACATGCTGCTGATCTTCTCATCCAACCAGGAGCTGTCGACGATTGGAACGCTCAGCGCTTCCCATCAAAACTTCCAGAATTTCTTGCCTCAGGCCGGCCCGTTATGCTTCCCAAAGTAAACCTCGGAACTTTTTTACAGAATGGGGTTAACGCAATAGTTCTCGAAAAAGCAAATGCGCAGGCCATTACTACTGGTTTGCTCGAATGGCTTCCGCGAAAGGACTGCCTACAAAAAATTGGTGCTGAAGGAAGGGCGTTTGCTGAGAAATATCTTAAATGGAGCAAGGCTGTCGATAGAATAGATGAGTTGTACCGCAGGATACTCGAGCGACCTCTATCTGTTAAAAAAGCCGATAAGGAGAGTAATTAATATTTATGATTGAAATGTCTATACAAGAACGATACAGCAACAAACCTGTCGCACATGGCCTCTCATACGCAACTGTTGCAGATTTTGTTGATAGCTACGAGAACCTACACAGCCTTGCCACAGCTGCTGCGGATCTGAAGGATGTCCAACGGCCATGGATGCTAAAAGCGATATTAAGCACTATTCAGATTGGGGCTAATTTGTGCGAAATCGGTGCAGGTGAACCGCTGGTCGCTGCTATGTTAGCTAAAATTGGATACCGAGTAACAATCGTTGATCCTTATGATGGATCCGGAAATGGACCGAAGGCGGTAAATATTTTTAGGACGGCCTATCCGAATATTCGAATCATTGATAAACAATTTTCAACAAACTTATTCGAGTTGACGCCTGGTGAGCTTGATGCGGTTTATTCGATATCAGTTCTTGAGCACCTCGATGTTGCCGCACTCAAAAACGTTATAGATGGCTCCAAAAAGTTTCTACGAAAAGGGGGAAGACATATTCACGCTATTGACTTCGTAGCCGCTGGGGCTGGCACTGAACACCATCGACAAATGCTTGATATATTTTTCTCGTATTTTAACATTCCTAAGAACGAGGTTGATGCCTTGCTTGAAAAAGCCATGAGCGGAACGGAAACATATTTTCTCTCTGCAGAATCTCACAATCGGTGGCGGGGCAGCATTCCTTACGAATCTTTTCCTATGAGAAAAGTGATTTCTGTGCAGTTCATTCACTGAAATGAAAAATTACTCCACCATTGAAACTCCTTCTTATTATATCCTCGAGAAGGGGATAGTACACTTTCAGGGGCGTTTGCTTATCAAGAAGCAAAATATAAGCCCAGTTTTTTTGATCAATAATCAATCAGTTAAAGCTGAGTTGCTTGATGTAAAAACACCTAAGTCTAATCAAAGAGAAGTAAAATGGGCTTTTCACCATGTAATTGATGAGGCCGTTTGGAATAAGCGAGGCGTTGTTGAACTTGAGATAAGAGGTCGCGGTGATCTAATCGGACGACATAATTGGAGAATCGAGAAAAGCTTACTTACCACCAAGCCACCTTTAACAGCTTTTCTCCACATGCCAAAATGTGCTGGAACAAGCATCCGGATCCAGCTAGATAAATATCATGATATATTACCTGGACAAGCTTTTTATCCAGAATCAAATGATTGTGAAGATCAAAAAAGATTAGCTTTAGAAATACTTTTGGACTCGAATTGTATATACGGTCATTTTAAATTCGGATTTCATGAGTTTTTAAACAGACCAGTCCGATACATAACAGTACTTCGTGACCCCTTCGAATTTATCGAATCCCAATATTTCTTTGCTAAATACTTTCAAAAGATCCCAGGTATTCACAGCTGCTCTTCAATAATAGAAGCACTAGAAAAAATCCCAATTATATTTAACAATACTTTCACACGATGGATAGGTAATGTAAGCAACCTCGTTGAAGTAAAAGAAGACGATTATCTGCAGGCCTGCAAAAACATATCGAATCATTTTGATATAATTGGATTTGCGCATTCAATGGATGAAACAAATCGATTGCTAGGACGTTATCTCGGGCTTCCGTTTACAAACAATATAGCAAACCAGACAGAATATTCCCTAGAAAAAAAGAAATTCGATAAAATGAAAAACAGAGCCGCTATTGAGAAATGTGTTCAATGGGATCTGAAATTATTTGAATTTGCAAAAAAACACAAATATTCTTTCTCGTAATTTATAAGTACTTAAATAACAAATATAAACATAAAATCTGCAACTCATTTAGCGGATTAAGACAAATTTCATTCCTAAAAATGAATAAAACTGGTTATATTGAAATCATAAGCGAAAGCATGATTTCTGGATGGGTGCTAAAAGACCCAGGAGAGCAAGAGACTCCAGTGCCTGAAATTCGCATAAATGGGAAACAAGTGGGATGCTGTTTGCTTACCACACTTCGCGCAGATGTCTTGCGCAGAACTGGTTTTGTGGGGATTGGTATTTTTTTTGCGATCTCAAAACATTTGATTTCTGAAAGAAATGATATCGAGGTCGTTTGGCCCAATTCACTTGACCTAATACCTGGTGGTAAAAAAACTTTATTTAGAGATATTACAACTCAGGGGCAGCTCCAGTTTAGTAACAATCGAATCACGGACTTGGAAATATCTTTAACCCAAATTCGATCGCTCTTAAAGTTAATGGGTGTTGATTTGAAGATACCTCCAAAGCACCTTCAGGCACGTGTTTCAGGTGCTTATTACAGTCAATTCTTTGATCATGGTAAAGAAATGTTCGAAGATATCGAGAGGATCTTACAGTCCCGGGGCCTTTCATTTACACAATTTGAAAAAGTTCTTGATTTCGGTTGCGGATGCGGTCGGTTTCTGATCCCCCTGAGTTTTTATTCTAAGCCAACTAAATTGTATGGAACCGATATTGATCAAGAGGCGATTGACTGGCTAAGGACTCATTATCCCGTGTTTGCCGACTTGGCAGTCAATAAACCAAGTCCACCCACAAAATATTCTAATGATCTATTTGATTTCGTATTTTCAATAAGTATTTTCACGCATTTACCAGAGCAAATGCAGCATGATTGGCTTGCAGAGATGTCACGTATCATTAAACCTGGATGCTATGGGATTTTCACTGTTCATGGCGAAAAATTCTATTCAGGCATTCCGAAAAATAGTCAAAAAGAATTTCTCACAAAGGGATTTAGTTATCAAATATCCGCAGCAACAGATGGGCTGCCTGATTTCTATCGCAGTAGTTTTCACACTCATCACTACATCATGCGTGAATGGTCAAAATATTTCGAGGTACTTTATATAGAAAAAGAAGGAATAGGCAAAAACCAAGATGCCGTCCTTGTTCGAAAGCGCAGGTAGTTTTTCCTCAGCAAACATCCGCATGTGCAACAAAGAAGTCTCATTACCCCAGAACCAAAGCAGGTTATTTTGATTCGAGAAAATTCGATAGGAGCAGAAGAAGAGGGCTCAGAAATATTGGGTAAAATAGTGACACAATTCATGACTGACTAAAAAACGATATTTTCGCCGAATTATGATCATTTTGTGGACTTGCAGAAGCAGAAATGTGGCTAAAATTTAAATTGCTGAAATGATCGGGTTTCTTCATTAGTTCCTCCTTATTAATAACTTCTAAAATAAAGCTGTAGACTTTCAGCCTTTATCATTTTTATTTAAGACATCTGATTTGAGGACTAGTCAAATCTGGAATCGAGATCTTAGTCCTAATCGATTTGTAGAAAACTCGACTTTAATTCACCAGTTATTATTTTTAAAAAAAATGTTAGAGTGTGGATCGAGTTTATTGATAAGCGGCAGACTAAATTTTTGTTAATGGTGCAAACGGTCATTTTAAATGCATAACGATTTCGAACACAGAAATCGATATGAAGTTTAGCTGACCACGGCTAGCTCACAAAAAGATCTGTCGGCATGCAGGTAAATTATTCCAGAAAAACAGCGATAAATTATTGACCATCGCTACAACACTCAATAAGGTGAAAACATGATTTCAAAGCCGCATCTCATTATTTGCAAAGAAAAAAAACAATTGTGCTCAAGCTTATATCTATTTGGGTTACTCATGGCGTGCGGGATTCTTGTCAGTGCTTGCAAGCCAAATGAACAAAAAGCAGGGGCTCAACCCCAAACAAATGCTCCACGAGATGCATCCAAAGTTCAGTCGCCATCAGAATCGGTTAAGCCCAAGATAAATTTCGTCGCAACGGCGCCAAAAACTCAATCCCCATCGGAATCGGTCAAGCCAAAGATAAATTTTGTTGCTACGGAAAAGCTTTATAAAAAAATAAAACAAAAAAAGCTAGGCACAGGCGCTGGACTTATAAGGATCGAGAAAAACATTGGTATATTAATTCATCCAGGGGCTTCGCCGTCTGAAGTTATATTCGATGTCTCTGACATGAGAGAAGAAATGAAATTGACTTTTTGGATAAGCGGATTGCCGCAAAAATTTTTGGACTCCACCGGTGCAGGTACAGTAGGATATGAGGTTTTTGTTGATGGAAAACCTCTGGGCCGCAAACGAGTAGACCGCTTTACTAATCAAACGTTGTTGGTCGATCCTAAAGGAGCATCGAAATTACGAATTGTGGTGGACGATGACGATGGGGCACAAACATGCGACTGGTTTTTCATGGGATTGCAGTAAGTAGGCACGTGATTAGTAAACCATTCCCGATTAAATAACTGAGAGAAGGGCGGGCCATCGCGTCAGGAGCAACAAAATATCTGCTCACGTCGTGATTTCTATATGCTAGTTAGCCGCTAAACTGTAATCGATTCTCAGACAGTATCTCAACTCATTAAGAATTATGCAGAAAGGGAGCAATACAGTTTCTTTTTTGCGGAATTCCTTATAAGTCTTGCCCGCCAGGCTTTTGGAATCCACCACCAGCCAAATCTTGGGTGGGGATCACGGATGCAGTCGATACGAAAGGATGCTCGGGTATATTTGTGGGTAATTTGGGTCAGCAAGCGGGGGAGCTGAGTCGCTAGCTGATCGATCAAGCGATAAATCTGACGTTTGTCGACTGTGCGAGGAGTCTCTGCATCATGAACGATAAAGTTAGCGACTGGATTCGGATGAAAAACTAGATTGGCCACGGGCAGATGGTGATAAGTCCAGGCTGTGTCGCCGTAATGATGGTGATCGGTCGAGAAGGGTCGGCCTTGTAGAAAAGAGGTGCGAAACAAGCAAGAGGCGCACGACCCCAACAGCCCGCTTGCCCCGGAAAGAATCTGTATCAGAAACGCTTTTTCTTTGGGCATACAGTTGTCAGCATACTGGTTCAGAATTTGTGCGAATTTAAAAACCGGCCAGTGGCGGGAGCGTTTCAGATTGGCTTCGGTCGCAGGGGAAATTACAGGGGGAGAAAAGACCACATCGGCTTGGTTCTTTTGGATACAAAGAGAAAGGGCATTCAATCCTTCGGGGGTGATGCTGTCGCCAATCGTAGAGATATAAATAAATTCCCCGGTGGCTCGGGCGATTCCTGAATTCCAAGCCTGATAGAGACCACGTGGCACCTCCAAAACTTGACCCCCAAGCTCCATTGCTGCTTCCCGTGCGATTTTATGAGAACCATCGGGGCTTTCGGTGATCACCCAGATGAATTCATGAGCGTTGGGTCGAAGGAGTCGCAGGCATTCGATATGCTCGGGTAAGCGCTCCGCAGATTGATAAACTGGGATGACCACCGAAATCGATGAGGTGCTCACCAGTAGGCTCCCTCTTCCATCAAGCGGCAATTAGCGGGGGTCTCATCCCCCAAGGGGCGAATCCAGTGCTCGTTATACCGGACCCCGCAATCAAACCTGCTACCTTTGATTCCGAAAAGAAGCTGAAGCGCTCCGCCCATATGGATACCCTTTTTACCGATTTTCTTTGCGTGGGCTACTAGCGGAAGTGACCATGCGCCCGCTCCCACAAGAGCGATATCAAAATCAGCACTCTCCATCTGGGATTTCATCTCGTCGAAAGAATGAAACCAGTCACGGTGGGTAGGGGGAACCATATAGGCGAACTGCGGGCAGGAGATTAACCGGGTATCGGCGGCACGTTGTTGCAGAAGATCTCGGCATTTTTCAGTAAAGATGCCAAACAGGGGCATCTTGGGAAGCTGAAGACGGATCGTGTTTGCAAAAGGGTGAATGACCAGCCATCTCAATCCGGCCAAGGTATCCAACCAAGGGGAATTCCGTCCCCAAAAATGGAGGAAATCAATGCTGCCACGAAAAGAGGATGGGGCTAATTCTCTGATCAGAAGCTCTTCCATCACAGAGAGGTAGGTATCGGAGGGTTGCCACTGGGCCACGTAGTCCATTTGGTGGAGTGCTGACCCGTATTCCTGCGACCAACGAATGTAGATGTCCCGCCGGACAGGGAATAGGCCGGAGCAATCGTACAAGCGGCGGGCGGGACGGTGCCAACTCGCAGGGGGTGGCCAGGGGGGCTGGATCCAGCGGTAAAGGTACTCCAGCCCCATTAGCTCCGTGGTGCCGATTTTGCCGATGGCGCAGGGTTGCGGGCTTGCGAGTAAATCCGCGATTTTAGTGTCGGCCTGCTGTCGCGCCTCGACGGAATCATTCCTGTTCCGGAGGTGCCTCCACCAGCGCAGGCCGGTGAGGCGATTGAAATGGGGAAGTCTCACTTGATCGAGAAGTTTAGCATAAAAAGATTTCAACTGTCCCCTTGTTAAATTGGATTGAAAACGTTGACAAAAAAAATCAGCATCGCAAAGAACTGCTAAAGACAAAGAGAAAGGCGGCAGCAATCAAATCTTACTCTTCAGAATAAAAATAAATGGATTCTCTATGGAAGTGATCAAACGGCGTTTCCTGTAAAAACCGAAGCGATCAACCAGCGTATCGATGGAAGCGGTGTATTGCGGCGGGTTCGAAAAGCGGTTTTATTACGATCAGACCAAGCAGGCTATTCCCGGAGGATGAACAGGATTTCTTTAAAAACCAAGTTCAGCGCCCTTGAAGTAGTGTCCAGCCACGAAAATTCTTGATTCCATGACAAGGGCCATAATGCTCCGTCTTTTGAATCGACGAAGGGAGATCGGCAAAACATTTCCTATGTTTCTCAGCGTGGGAATCGTGAAAAACAACAGCGCTTCCCTTCGGAATCCAAGGGAGGGCTTCTCGCAAACATTCATCTCGCCAGAGGCCGTCGATGAGAATCAGGTCGGGGGGAAGGATTCCTGATGAGCGAAAAGCTTCTAGGTAATCGGCTTTCTCCTGGCGCAGGTATACTTTGGTTTCAAAACGATGAACGGAAAGGGATGATTCGACTGCCGCGTGCCATTTTGGATCGCTTTCCACAGAGATGACTCTTGGAGACGTCGGCAAACGGGAAAACCAGATCGTTGAAGCTCCTGAGCCCCACTCGAACACGGTCCGGGGAGCAAGACGTTCAATCCATCGTAGAAGATTGTAATTTAACCAAGGGTAAGGAGGAGGAACTGGATCGGGTCGGCACCCCAGTAGCGATTTTCACGAAACCAGCGGAGAATATCTTTGGGTGGAAGAGATAAGGGCAATCCGTTTCGGGCTGGGTTGAAGTATTCCTTGCATAAAGTAAGGGCAAGGGGGACAAACCCTCTGGGACGAATCGCTTGTATATCATTGGAACCAGTCATCGAGAATCAGCCTTCAAGAAGGTTGGGGAGAAATGCAAGTGGTTCAACCTTATTTGCATAAAGTTTCTGTCGCATAAATCCGAAAAGACTTTGCTCGACTTGAGAAAGGGGGATTTGCATGAGGGCTGGACAATGGATACAAACAATTGATGGCCAACCCATTTTCTCAAAAGGAAAATCGTCTAAAGGCATTTTGTCTCGAGATCATTCAGGCAAGATGTCGAAGTTGAAAATGGTCGCATTGTTTTAGGCAAACCCGATGAAACAGATCTTTACTATATTGAATTGGGTGAAGGGTGAACATCCGCACGAAAATCAAAAAATGTTGAAAAAAGCGGGGGTCTTGGAGGAAGGTGAATAAACTCCGTTGGATCAACAACAAGCTTCTCTTTCTGCCTCCAGAGGAAAAGGAAGGCAGTCATGAATCTAGGAGCTGTAAAAAGCGGCAAATCACAACACTGAAAGAGATTCTTGCAAAATCTGGGGGCCAAATCGCCGGAAAAATTGGCACAACCGAACTGCTTGCTCTTGAATACTATCATCGAAGAATTTCTCCCTCATTTCCTCCAGCATTAAGCTGGAAGCGTCAGGCAAAAAGATTATGGATCGACTCGGGGGTCTTTCCGGTCGAAAAAAAACAGTTTTACGAATTCATCGAAATTTACCTTCAGTCGATCCAGAAGATCGATGCCCTCTATCTTTGGCAGAAGGATCCGTTTCTCGGGCCCTTTGAGGAAGCTTTGACGCAAAAATATTGTTCTCAAGCGAAGCTGCTCGAAAGGGGGGAGTTGAGTTACCTTGCGATCCCCGATCTGCTCTCTTTGCGATGGCTAGTTATTTCCCCGTTTGTTGCCAGTATGAAACAACAGATCGGAAAGATTTCTCGAATCCATAATCTGAAAGCCAATTCCGAAATCATCCAGCGGACAATCGAGTCATGCCAGTTTCTGCAGTGTCCCCAGTTTTCTCATTTAACTCCCTCTCCATTCAAAAACTGGACGGAAGGCTTGAAACAAATGACCGAGAAAGCCCTAGCGCAGAAATTCGACATTGCCATTGTGGGTGCGGGAGCTTGGTCTTTGCCCATTTTGGCGGAACTGAAGAAGGCCGAGAAAAAGGGGTTACACCTGGGAGGAGAGACTCAGTTGCTTTTTGGAATCAAAGGGAGACGGTGGGATGAAAAGAATCTGTATAACGAGCACTGGGTGCGCCCCAGTCCAGATGAAACCCCATCCAACTTTATGAAAAAAGAAAACGGATGTTATTGGTAGCTTGCGGGGGCCGCGCAGTCGCCTCAGCACTTTCGGTCAGCCATTTATTCTTTCAAGATTGCTCTATCTCAGGTTCATAAACGATCGTGGCAGGGTGTTTTATATTTTCAGGCGGCGAGGATGAAAGATTTCTCCAAAGCTATTGTCGACGAGAGTGGATGAATAATCTGCTGTATTGAAAATGAAGAACTCTTATAAAGATTGAATGGTTGTTGCGATTATTTTCTTTGATCGACCCGACCTCTTGTCCGGCGCTCTTGAAAATATCCGTCTTTTCCCCGTCTCACGCCTTCATGCTGTCAGTGATGGACCCCGAGCAGATGACGCGGCTTCACGGGAGCGTGTGGATTCATGCCGCCGACTGATAGAAAAATTCTCAAAGGAACAACCCACCATCTTCCACTACTCGACGAGGAATCTTGGTTGCCAGCAACGGATCCTTTCAGGCCTTGATGAAGTATTTCGATTGGATGAGGAAGCCGTTATATTAGAAGATGACATCCGTTACAGTGAGTCGTTTGTTAGGTACTGCCAAAATGGTCTCCAAGCTTTCCGAGAGGTCCACGACGTTGGAAGTATCTGTGGGAAGGCATTCCCCGGATTCGGTAAAGTGACGCAATCCCTTGTATGCCGCTCGATTTACAGCGGTTCTTGGGGCTGGGCAACCTGGCGCGATCGTTGGCAGAAATTTCGTGCAGACAATCTTGAGCTGCAGATTATTGATCACAAAGAATCTCCAGCGTGGCTCAGAATGAAAAAAAGTGAATGGCTCTTTTGGCAAAATCGCATTGGGAAGGCCCGTTCAGGAGTTCTCGATAGCTGGGCTTATCCTTGGCAGGCCTTTTGTTGGCAGAGTGGGTGGTGGACTCTCCGCCCGTCTGCGAATCTTACTGTTAATGTCGGTTTTCGTTCAGATGCCACTCACACTAAGGAACCACCTCCAGGCATCGTGGGGAAAATCCAGTCATGGTCTTGCCCGGATTTGGAAACGATGAGAAGCGCCCCAGAACGTTCGGTGGATCCCATTCTTTCCGACTGGATTCGACCGGGAGCCATGAAGCTGACAAGAAGACTGAATCGTTTTTTTCGGGGTTGGAGATAAAGCAACTGGCAGGATTGGGCTTATCCGATGGTAATGAGGGCGGGAAAGTGCTGGATTTCACAGCCCGGCCTTGATTGAGTCGATGATCTTGATCGCCCGCGTTCCCTTACTGATTAGCTTTGCTCGTTCGGGCGGAACTTTGTTAAATCAACTTCTTGGATCGCACCCGGACGTGTTGATTTTATCAGAAGTCAATCCCTCGGGATCAGTAAAGCCGATGTCTGATCAAGCCGTGGAGTGGCTGGGGCTACTGAAGCCAGAAGGCAAAAAGGCTTTTCAAAACATGTTGTTTCCCGATCAGATCAAGTATTTGAGGCAAGCGGCGGAAGAAAAAGGGAAAGTACTCATCATCCGCGATTGGAGCTCGATCAACTTTATCGACACCCGGACGCGTGGATGGAGACAGCCATCGGGCATTTTAGAAACCCCAGCCATTCTGAAGGCGGCCGAGCTGGAAGTTGATGGATTGGTTGTCACCCGAAGATATCACTCCCTTCGGCGTTCGCTTCGAGCAACCTTTCAGGAGTTTGCCCGAATGCCTGAAGACGATTTAGCACGAGCTTATCTAGCTTTTGCGCGGGCTGCTTCGGTTTGGCCTCATATTCATCTGGAAGATTTGCAGGCCAATCCTGATGTGGTTCTCCAAAAAGTATTTGGACAGTTCGGCCTGTCTTTCGATGCAATTCCTAGTGTGTTACGCACTTTTTCCCGTTTCGCAAAATGTACGGGAAACAATACCGCCCAAAGCAAGCCCTCTTCCGCTTCTTTTGCGGAAATTCGAAGGAAAGATTTGGAAGAAAAAGATGAACGGCCCCTTTCTCCTGAAGCGGATGAGGCAGATCGGATCTTTGGATACAGGTAAGTCAGGCCGAAAATTCTTTGGCGGGAAGGAAGCGCGAGCGGATGAGCGAGTCAGACGGGCCCCAAAGCCTTATTGCCCAGGCAGCTTGTTTCTTTTGGCGAGGCGCCATTTGGTCAGCGGGAAAAACCAGCGGCGCTGTGCAATTGGGCGGATGGGGCTGGAAAAAATCTTTCGGAAAAAGTCCACCAGAAGATTCAGGTCATAGGCTGCGTTGGGGCGGTTGTTATAGAACGGGGTCGCCTGCAGATAACGGGCGTAAAGCTCCGGAGTTTCGTCGACATGGATGACATAGTCCGCCAGCTCCTCTAGAGAAGCGAAGTCGGAAGCACAGATGAAGCTCTCCGGGTTAAAGTATTCCTTCACCCGGGGATCGCCCCAATGGATCGGGATAGTGTGGACGTGAAGAGGGTCGACCAGCTTTTCCGTAGTCCATCCGGGGCAGTCGCGGTTTTCAAAAGCAATGTTGAAGCGGTAGTTTTCAATCCAGCGGATTTTGTGTTCATAGCGGTTCATGCCGCCTCCGCCCTTAGGAATTCGGAAGCCGGTGTTGTTCAGCGCCGGGCCTGCGGAATCCACTTTGCGTCTTTGGTTGAGGATATGAAAAAAGTCCTGCCGTTGACCCGTGGTATGGTCCGCATAGGCGCAAAGAAGGGAGCAGAAATGGGGCTTGGACGAACGAAGGGCGACTGGATCTGGAATCGTTGAGCGGATCAGCTTTTTGGCCATGCCGTCAAAGCCGTAGATGGGAAGGTAGTAGGCACGGGGATCGTCGACCAGCTTCGGAAGGATGGCATAGTCGCACTCCTTCCAATTCGGGCCGTAGAGTTCTTGCGTCCAATAAATCTTTACGCCGTTTTGTAGGCGGTGGGCGTGGCCAATGTGGCCGTAGATCACGAATTCCGCAGGGTCGTCCCAACGGATGTCAAAGTGTGTCTCGAGAAGGCGGGTGAAAAAATTGCGGCCGCCGATGTGCAGGTCGCAGAAGCCCAGGGAGACGGGTGGTTTCATCGGGAGAAAAACCTTGCGGCCCATTGGGTCAGATCGGCTAAGGGCCGACGAAAACAAAGATCCTCGGCTAAACTCCTTTGCAAACGCAGAAGAAGATCAAATTCCTCAGGGGACTCCAGGAGACGCTTCGCCCTGGCCCAAGCCTCATCGGTCGTGTTGGCGACGAGAGGGGGGAGCAAGAGGCCAGGCATAGCGAGGCTGTCGGCTCGCCCCAGAAACAGGCAACCGGCTTGGATGGCCTCTGCCGCCCAGTTGCCCCAGCGGGTTCTCGGGTCTGTCCGAATGGCGAAACGGGAAGATGTCATTTGTTCGAGATAGGTTCGAGCAGGCGTTTGGCCACTATTTCCCTTCAAATGGCAGAGTGTCAGTGGAGAGGTTGGGCCATCTGGGGGAGGAGTGGCGCGGTCGAGGATAACCTGGGTTTTTGTGGATGGAGGAATTGCTGCGTGATTAGACAGCCGTTGCCAAGCACTCCCTGATTGAAAGGTGAATGGAAACTCGAGCACGTGGGTGCGGTTTCTTGGACGAGTCCGGTAGCGTCGAAAACCGTGATTTAGAAAAAGTTGGTATCCGGCAGCGGGTCGACGAAGGGAATTTTTTTGGAGAGGTCCGCCGGCCTCGACGGAGTAGTAAGTCCAAAGAGTCCGCGGGCAACGTCGAACGATCCGTTCGGGAATCGGGACATCGATACCGACGACTAGGTCGTAGGAAGACCAGTCGACGTCATCAACAGAAAGAGCGGCTTGGCCGTTGGTTGAGTTTTCCCAAGCTGCCGCGCGATCAGCCGCCTTCAGGCAAGAGGCGACAGGATCCGGATCGAGCGCATATTTACCCTTCCAAAGGTAGGTTTCGGACTCGGGGGCTTGACGAACGACCAAGTAGTCTGCGCCCAAATCAGCCAGAAAAGAAAAGGGGCCGAAATGCTTGGCAGCCGAGAGGACGATGTCCTCCCAGCCTGTGCGAACTCCCGGGGAGTAGAGACTCTGGTAAGCGGATTGGCGGACCAAAGCGACGCGGCGGTTGCGCCAAAAATTCAGATCCCGTTCGATCGACGAATCTGTGGTAGATGCAGGACAAGCGTGAAGTTCTGCCCAGTTCAACACATAGCGAGGAAGAAAATATCCAAACTTTTCCCATTGCTGGGGCAAAAGAAAAAGTGGATTCGAAGGGGGGACAGAAACAGAAGCCATCGAATTGAATGGTATAGGATCCTAGGAACGGAGCGAGACGAAGAAGCGACTTTTCAGGCATCTATGGTAAAAAAAAGCAGTGAATATTTTCCTTCGGCTTGTCCGCGGTTGGTTGTATCGACGGTACCCTGCAGTATCACGCAGTTGGTTCCGAAAGAAAGTAGCGGGGTATGAGCGGAGGTGGGGGCTGGAGGATCATGGCTTTACCAAGGAAGGGTTCTTTAAGGTATTCGCAGAAAAGTTTTTAAGGGGGCAAAAGTCTGGTCGGGTATACGAGTTGGTTCCAGGGGATGGGCTTGTGGGAAGTCTAGGAGCTTGGTTGGAAGGGCTCGGTGAGAAATGGCGTATCGAAGTTTGGGAGCATCGGCCTTTCCCTTCGATTTCACTCAAAAAAAATCGTCCTCAGGCGGAGATTCATGAAGGGCGCCTGACAAGATGGTCTGCGAATGAGAGAAAAAAAGATCTGGTTGGAATTACAACGCATCAATCCCGCGAAGCCTCCGGGGTTTGCCGAGAAATCAGCTCCGGTCAGATCCGTCCTCTATGGGTCGGTTTATGGAATCCGACGATGCGTCCGGCTTGGTTTCACCGAATGAGAAAAGAGGGTTATCAGCTCGCGCTGGTTTATCAACGGATGGAGTTTTATCGGGATAAAAAAAGATGAACGTCGCATTTCATTCAAATTCCATGTCGCTACGAGGATCGGAGAACGCTCTTTGGGATTACGCGAACTTCAACGAAACGATTCTCGGCAACCATTCTGTGATTTGCCACCCGGGCAAACTGGAAAACGCGGAAAATCCAACCTATGCGAAATGGAAAGCTAGATTTCCACTCGTTCCGTATCGGGCAAAGACCGAATTAAGCTCCAAGCTAAAGGAGAAAGGGGTGGATATTCTTTATCAAATCAAGCCGGGTCCGTATGACCGATTTGTCATTCCCGGAGTAAAGAACTGCATCCACTCGATGTTTTTGAGTGATGAGTTTCACGGGGATTGCTTCGCTTATGTCTCGCGCTGGGCCTCGAGAGTGATGACGGGGAGAGAGGAGTCTTTCGTTCCTCATTTCGTCCCGAAATTCGAGAGCAAGATGAATCTGAGAGGTAAGTTAGGGATTCCAACCGAAGCCAAAGTCTTTGGGCGGCATGGGGGTTGGGATACGTTCAATATTCCCTTTGTTCGAAAAGCAGTGGTTCAACATGCCCAGCAAAACCCCGAAGATCACTTCTTGTTCCTGAATACGGAACCCATTCGTGGATCTGAGAATCTGACAAATATTCACTATCTTGCAGCAACCGTAGATCCGAAAGAAAAAGCCAGATTTCTCGCGACCTGTGATGCTATGTTACATGCCCGCTGGCACGGAGAGACCTTTGGTCTGGCGGTGGGGGAATTTGCGGTGTTGGGGAAACCGGTGATCACTTTTGCGGACTCCAGAGAAAAAGCTCATCTCGAGATGCTGGGCGCGTACTCGTTGCTTTACCGAAATTATCACGAGATAACAAAGATTCTGAAAAAGTTTCATCCCCAAAGCATTCAGGGAACCGAATATGAAAGGTATGCAGATCCCACGGTGGTGATGAATCTTTTCCAAAGACAGTTCTTAGAGCCACTGAGCTGAAAACCGTGACAAAAAATTCTTGTACGCTCTACTGATGAACCGATGAATTCTCAACATAATCCCGATCCTACCGCCGGAAGGGCGAGGATGGTGGTTGTATGTGTAGCCATTCTCATCCTGCTGACGGGACTTGTTCTGATCTTTCAGAATCCGGAAATGGTACGGTTCGAATATCGGCGCTACTAAATTTCCCCAGGAAGGATAGAAGGCTATGATAGGTAGGTATTGGCGCGGAGTTTTAGGGCATCGTTTAGCCCTGATTGTCCATCTTGCGGGCTTTTTTCTGATCTTCGATTTCAGCGTGAAATCGATAGATCGCTTTGTCAGGCCCCCGTCTCCGCCACAAATTCACCTCTCCATTCGGGTTCCTGATCCTGATTTCGATCACGGAGTCCGTCCCAATTCTTCGGGATTCGAAAGGTACGGATCCCAGCCGGCCGAGTATTTCAGCAACTCTCTGGGGCTGAGAGATGAAAAAATCCGGGAAGTCTCCTTGGACTCTCGGACCTATCGCATTCTTTTTATGGGCGATTCGATGACCGAAGCGGCCATGGTGCCTTGGGAAAAAACCTTTGTGGGGCATTTGCAGGCTCAGCTCCGTGGAAAGACCGAGATCCTCAACGGCGCCGTTGAGGATTTCGCTCCGTTATTAATTTTGGCCAAGCTGGAAAACCTTTTGGGCAAAAAAGGAGTCCGAGTCGATCAGGTCGTGGTGGTGCTGAGCCCTTCTGCTCTTCGAACCGTTTTTACTTATGTGAAAAATAAAAACGGAAAGATTGAGCGTCTACGCTACGGACCTTACCAAGATCTGGCCCCGTTTTTATCACGGACAGACAAACTGGAATCTTGGCTGGAGGTGAATGTGGAAAAGAAGTTTGTCCTGCTGGGAGCCCTGGTTCGCAATCTGAGGCTCACTTGGCGAAGGATACATCCAGACACTCGTGCCGTGGATCGATTGAAGACATGGGTGGCAGAGGGTTACTCAAACCTCCCCCAAGAGCAGGACCTAATTCTCGAGGGAACCCGACGAACTTTGGATTCCCTCGACCAGATTCACCAATTTCTCGATTCACGGAATGTCGCCCTTTGCATTGTCTTTTTACCAGGGCCGAAGGCTCTCCTCTCCTTTCCGCATGCTTCGCCCCTGCCGGATCGATTGGCTGTATGGGCGAAGGACCGAGGGGTGAATTACATTGATCTGAGGCCCTATTTTCTCGGCGAAGGAACTCCGAGAGAGGTTGTGGCACGTGACTATTTGAAAAATGACGACCATTTGTCTGAAGCGGGGCATCAGTTAGTTGCGACCTGGTTGGCAGATCCTCGGAACGGGTTATTTCCCGTACGTAGACAAATCCCACCAAAATAAAATACTCTAAAGCTCCTTTTAGGCGGCGTACGTAGGCCTTCGTTTTAGAATGGGTATCTCCACGATCATGTGAAAGGCTGCACAGAAAACTGTTAGCCCTACTAAATACATGCAAAAGCTTGGGATGGTTTTTTCTCCTTTCGGCAGGAAGAAAAGATGAAAGAGATAGAGAGGATAGGAAACCCTCCCCCCCCATTCACAAATCCAAGATAACCAAGCTGCAGGTTGAAGCGGCTCGCTGCAGATAAAACCCCATAGAAAAAGCACGCTGCAGGCCATAGCTGCCTGAATAAACGCCCACTTTTGCCATACGGAAAGAGATGCAAGCTGGGAAGTCGTAGCCAGAATTCCGGCACCAAGTCCGAAAATGAGTATCAACACGCCTCCCAAGATGCGCCCAGGACGGTAACTTCGCAGGTTCCAAAGAATGAATCCCATGGCGATGGCGTCCAAACGCAACCAGGTGAGGGTTCGGATTGAGTCCACATTTCCAGCGACCACAGCCCAAAGTCTTGCCGCTTGGATGCCCGCGCAAAATATCAGGGCAGCTGGAATGGGGCGAAAGCGGATTCGGGTGCAAGCCCACATCCAGAGGGGAAACAGCAGATAAAACCACTCCTCAACCGCAAGGCTCCAAGCCACCGGGTAAAACGGGACGAGGGGCTTCCAGTGCCCGACATCCTGAAGAAAGGAGGCGTACATCCAAAAATCCCACGAGAACCATGCGCCGGCAAGGATGGCAGCGAGGCTGAGGGCAATCCAGTAGGCAGGGAGCGTGCGAAACCATCGTCGAAAATAAAAAACGGGTAGATTCCCGATCCCTGCAGACACTCGAAGAACCTGGGGTGCCAAGACAAAGCCGCTAAGTGGGAAAAATAGCTCAACGAAAAAAGCGGCCCAAAATTCCCCACCCTGGTTTTCTCGGAACGCCCAGTAATGAGCGATTGCCACGCCGTAGGCAGCGATCGTACGAAACGCATCCAAGAAAACCCGACGGCCCTCTGTGATAGAAACGGAGCTCATGCGTTTTAGTGGAGGCGTGGCCAGCGAAGGGTTTTGGGTTCCTTGCCGTTTTTCGTTTCGAGAGAAAAGCGAAGTGTAAGAGGGCGCCAGCAACCACCCGAGGCCAGTTTGCGAAGACGGAACCAAAGTTTGGCAATTCGCATCCTCGACGTTTTGCGATTTACGTCGGCCAGAGCGTTTTCTTGGTGGGGGCCCAGTCTTTTTGCGATGTCATCCCCGTGCCAGGTGAAGATCCCGATCGGTTTTCTGACGGAGACGAGTTTTAATCCCAACCTCATTTGATGACGGAACCAGACATGATCCCCGACAATGCGATAGTCGGCAGGGTAGGGGCAACGCTCCCAAATCGTACGACGAAAGAGGAACGAGCAGGTTTGGACAGGCATATGCCAATCCGCATCGATGGGGCGGGGAATAGTGATCTGGTTGAAGAGATAGAGAAAGTTTAGGTGTTCATCGAGCATGATGGTGGGGCCGAAGGCGGCATCGGCCCCGGTTTGATCAAGTTTTTGAAGGGCGTGGGCTAGGCCTGCGCGGTCGTACTGCTCGTCCGCGTTTAAGTGTCCGAGGATATGACCACGTGCAGCAGCCATGCCCTTATTCAGGGCGTCGTACATTCCCCTGTCAGGGCCAAGGATTAACCGGATGTCCTGCTGTAGCCTGAGATACTCCAGAGTCCCGTCGGTGCTGCCTCCATCCACGACGATATGTTCATAGCTTTGGCCCTGCAGGGCATGCCGGACCGAGCGAACGCATAGATCGATCCAGCGGATCGAGTTAAAAACCGGGGTGACGATCGAAATATCCACAATAGTAATCAAGATAGAGTCGAGCTAGACCAAACATAACTGCCGTACAGGCAAGGAGAAGGAAAAGCAGTCAAGGTGAGGGTCGGGTTCACTGCGACATCGTAAACAAGACCAGCGAACTGGTCGAACATTCAAAAAACCGGATCTGATCTGATCGGAAGGATTATTCTAGGAAGGGGGATAGCAGTGCTTGAGAAACCGAAAAAAGAGGCAGGCAGGTCGATGTGAATAAGCTTAAGAATTAATAAATAAAATATAAGCATAAATTGATATATTGCATCTTATGAATTAAGATAAGCTATGTGCTTAAGGGTTCTGGCATGGCAGGCAAGGGGCTTGCTCTTGAAGGCTTTTGTGGGCGGCTTGATGTTGTTTGGGGCGGAAGGGGAGATCTTTTCCCAAACCATGGCAGGGGGAAAAGCCCATTCCCTTTTTATTGATAGCAATGGCCAACTTTGGGCGTGGGGAGCCAACAATGCCGGCCAACTTGGAGACGTAACCAAGGATCAAACCCAGCGGCTTAAGCCTTTGCGGATAGGGGCAGAGACCGACTGGGAAAAAGTTTTTGCGGATGGGGACACTTCCTTTGCGATCAAAAAAGATGGATCCTTATGGGCCTGGGGAGATGGCGGTTTGGGGCAACTGGGAGACGGCACGATAACCAGTCGGACCTCTCCTGTTCGTATCGGCGGCACCAACCTGTGGAGTGAAGTTTCCATCCGGGACGGGGCCGTTTTAGCGATCCAAAAGGACAGCTCCCTGTGGGCTTGGGGTAAAAACGCCAATGGCACGCTGGGTCTGGGTCGGGGTAGGGCTTTGATCCAGAGCCAGCCGGCTCGCGTTGGAACGAAGCTTTGGAAGTCGGTGGCTGTAGGAAGCTATTACTTTAC
>Ga0114981_10000758_pt1 | contig 21073 bp, 22 predicted proteins | sample S_140806_MF_Meta_FD_87028 | JGI IMG/M metagenome (GOLD analysis project Ga0114981, IMG submission 87028) | Freshwater microbial communities from Lake Simoncouche, Canada to study carbon cycling - S_140806_MF_MetaG | ecosystem: Environmental > Aquatic > Freshwater > Lake | place: Lake...
ATGACGTTCACCATTGCCCTGCCTGTGCTGGTCCTCGCCGTCGGTGGTGGCGTCGACCTGATGAACGCCATGTCTCACCGCCAGAAGATTGCCAGCGCCCTGGAGATCGCCTGCGTTCAGTCTGCGCTGGAGATCAATTACAAGATCGCCAACGGCAGCGACGCCGAGGCCGACTTTGGACCCGGGACGGTTGTTCCCATCGCCAACGCGCGGATCACGGCCGCCGGGATCAATTCCGGCGTCGATGTCACGGGCAGGACGTCACTGACCGACATCACCATTGAAGCGCAAGGCGGTTCGGCGGCGTATTTTTCCCAGATCGCCGGCGTCACGTCCGTGCCGGTCTCGGTCAAGCGTGAATGCCGTTTTGCACTGCCAGAGCAGGTCACGCCCCCCGGCGAGACCCTGTTCGTCGAGTCGTTCGAGCAGGGCCATTCTGTCGCCCGCAACTCCTGGACCGTCCTCGGGCAGAACGGCAACCGGCCCAGCGGGGCAGTGTGGAATGACTGGCAGACGCACAATGCCGGGGTCGAAATCAACGGCATGCCCCAGTTGTCAGGCGGCACGATCCGGTTCGGCAATTTCTTCGCGGAGCTGGATTCGCACTGCTACGTTTCAGGCTGCAACTCCAACTCGGCCATGTCGCGAGTCACTGAGCTCCGGCCCGGGAACTACCGGGTCGGCTATTGGTATACTGCGCGCATCAAGAACAGCGCCGCCGCCTGGAGGGGGGTCGTGGCCTGTGGCCCAACCGAGACCGACCCGGCGGTGTCACCCTACCGGGCGTGGAATCAGGAAACCAACCGGATCGAACTCTTTGTCGAGCGGGAAGGCGATTACAGTTTCGCCGCCAGGAACATGGTCGATGTCTGTGTCTATGCCGATCAGTGGGTCCAGAGGACGATCGATTTCCAGGTCCAGGAGGCCGGCAAGTATCGCATCAGCTGGCGCGCCGCAGGCCGGCAGGACACGACCGGCGGGCTGATTGACCATCTGCAGCTCTGCAGGGACGCCTGCCCGTGACCGGACGGCGAACGGAAACGCACTGGCTTGACCGCTTCCGTCGTCACGACGGCGGCGGCACAGCCGTTGAGTTTGCCATGGTCGGAGGCGTGTTCGTCACGCTGCTCCTGGGCGTGATCCAGATCGGACTCTTCTTTGTCTCCACCTTGCAAGTCCGTTCGGCAGTCGCCGAATCCGTGGCCTATGCGTCGGTCTTCTCCAACACCGAACTGTACCCGGAAAGCCGTGATCAGGCCAAGGTTCGGGAGGCGATCTGCAAGGATCTCATGCTGGTTCTGAACTGCACCGAGACGCTGAAGATTGAACAGATGCCCCTGGAATCCCTTCCGACGGGCACCCAGCCCATTGCCGGCACCCAGTTCGTCGGCGGGGCACCCGGCGACGTGCTGGTAAGGCGCGCCGAGGTCGGGATTGTCACATTCGTTCCCGGAATGTCTTCGCTGACCGTCCGGGCGTCTTCGATCTTCCTGCAAAGATGACCGCCCTTCGAAAACTCCTGGGCCGGCGGCGGGTCAATGGCGTTCTGGCCGATGAGGGCGGAGCCGCGGCCGTCGAGTTCGCAATGATTGTCAGTGTCCTGCTCCTCCTGGCCGGTGGGGGCTATGATGCGAGCCGATTGACCACGGCGCGCCGTGATGCCGAACGCGTGGCCGTCGAGGTCAGCCAGACCCTGGCCGCCTGCACGACCAGCCCCTGTGTGCTCAAGGCCGGTCAGGCCATAATCTCGCGTCAGGACAATGCCTTCCTGACCACGGCAAGACCGACGATAGGCTGGGCCGCTGTCTCGCGCGTGAACGGCAACATCGTCGTCGGTTTCGGCAACATGACCTATCTGCCTGCCGACCTTCAGCAGGCAGCCCTGGCGGCCCTGCCCGACGATAATGACAACGGCGTCTGCAGCCTGGTGACGGCCAATATCAGCTCCATCGGCATCATTCAGGTCTGGTCTAGCTCTGCGGCAGGCAATCAACGCTACTTCATGTGCACCCTGCAATCGAAGGACGTGAAGGTCGTCTGAGCCTTCAGGCGCCCTGCACAGGCCCGGGCAGGGGCTCGTCCGGATCGATCCGGACCCCGACCGCCCCGGGCGCCGATCCCGGCGGACCGATGTCCTTTCCCGCCGGGCCGTCGGGGATGAACGCCCGATGAACGGCGGCCTCGCGACGTGTTCAGACGCCCCTGGCTAGACCGTGGATCAACCCGGCGGCTCGCCGTCCCCGGCCATGAAAGGACAGACCATGACGATGTTCCCGAAGCTCGCCCTCGCCTCGCCGGCCCTGATCGGCGCCATGGCGCTGAGCCTCATGGCCGCCAGCCCGGCCGACGCCCAGAGCCGCCATCGCGACCGGGATCGCGACCGCAGCGAGGACCGCACGGGGGACGTCCTGATCGGCGTCGCCATCGGGGCCCTGGCCGGCGCGGCGCTCGCGGCCAGCTCGAGCGACGGCGACTGCGACTACTACCGCGGCGGCCGCTGCTACCGGAACCAGGGCCACTGGGAGCGCGAGCACGGCATCAACAGCCGCGACGGCTACGATCGCTATGAGCGCCGGCTGGACCGCCGGGACCGCCGCGACTGGCGCCGCGACCGCCGCGACGACCGCCGATATGACCGCGACTATCGCTACGAGCGTCGCTGGTAGTCAGGTCTTCATTCGTCTGGTCACCTAGTCCTTGGCCCGACGGGAAAGAGAGAGGCGGTCTCCGGAAGCCGGGGCCGCCTTTTTCATTGCTTTCGTCATCCTCCGGCGCGCGAAGCGCGACCGGGGGACCCAGCGGCGCCGAAGGCGATCTGTTCAGGCAGGGTGTCCGCGACAGCTTCGCGCTCTCGCGCGCCGCTGGGTCCCCCGGTCTTCGCGGCTACGCCGCTTCGCCGGAGGATGACGAAAGCATGGGATCACACCATCAGCCGCTTCATCAGCTCCGCCGTCGACGGATCCAGCCCGGCGGATGGTTCCCCCGCCGCGACATCGGCCAGCACCGCCTTCGCCAGGGCCTTGCCCAGCTCGACACCCCACTGGTCGAAGCTGTTGATGTCCTGGATCACCCCTTCGACGAAGGTCTTGTGCTCATAGAGGGCGATCAGGGCCCCGACCGCCTCCGGCGACAGGGCGTCCATCAGGATCGTCGTCGAGGGCCGGTCGCCCGGGAAGGTCTTGTGCGGGGCCAGACGGTCGGCCTCGGCGGCGTCGGCGCCCGCCGCGATCAGCTCGGCCCGGGCCTCGGCCTCCGTCTTGCCCACCATCAGCGCCTGGGCCTGGGCCAGGGCGTTGGACCACAGGGGCGCATCGCCCTCGCGCGCATCCATGGCGGCGTCGGTGGTGTGGCCGACGACGATGAACTCCGCCGGAACCACCACCGGCCCCTGATGGATCTGCTGGAAGAAGGCATGCTGGCCGTTGGTGCCGGGCTCGCCGAAGACGATCGGGCTGGTGGCGGTGTCGACGGGCGAGCCGTCGCGCTTCACCCGCTTGCCGTTCGACTCCATCTCCAGCTGCTGCAGGAAGGCCGGCAGCCGGCGCAGGCCGTGGGCATAGGGGGCGACGGTCCGGGCCATGCGTCCGCGGCCCTCGACATTGTAGATCTGGGCCAGCGCCAGCAGCACCGGGGCATTGCACTCCAGATCCGCCTCGAGGAAATGCTCATCCATGGCCCGGGCGCCGTTCAGCACCCGCTCGAACACATCCCACCCCAGGGCCACCGCCACCGACAGGCTGACCGCCGACCACAGGGAATACCGGCCCCCGACCCAGTCGCGGAAGGCGAAGGTCCGGCCACAGCCCCAGGCCGCTGCCTTGTCCGGCGCCGCCGTCACCCCGATCAGGTGATGGACCATCCGCTTGGGCGACAGGCTCTCGGCCAGCCAGGCCTTGGCCAGTTCGGCATTGGCCAGGGTCTCCTGGGTGGTGAAGGTCTTGGACACCACCACCACCAGCGTCGTCTCGGGGTCGAGCCCGGCCAGGGCCTCGCCCATTTCGCGCGGGTCGATATTGGCCACGAACCTCAGGTCGATGACCGGCTCCAGCGGCCGCAGGGCGTCCCACAGGACGCGCGGTCCCAGGTCGGAGCCGCCGATGCCGATGTGGACGATGGCGGTGAACGGCTGGTTGGTGCCACCGCCCTCGGCACCCGAGCCGACGTCGGTCGCGAACCGGGCCATGGCCTTGCGCGCCGCAGCCACCTCGGCCGAGACAGGCTCGCCGAGCGCCCGGAAATCGGCGTCGTCGGCCGCCCTCAGGGCCGGATGCAGCACCGCCCGACCCTCGGTGTTGTTGACCGCCTCGCCGCCGAACAGGGCCTTGCGCCGCCCCTCGACGTCACAGGCACGGGCCAGGTCCAGCGCAGCCTCGAACCCTTCCGCACTCCAGGCCTGTTTCGACAGGTCCAGATACAGACCTGCGGCGTCCACCCCCATCCGGTCGACCCGGCCGGGATCGGTCGCGAACTGGTGCAGGATGCGTCCATCGGCGTCCTTGCGGGCGACGGCGCGAAGCATGTCGAGGGCCTGGGTGCGGGCTGTCATCGGGCAAGCTCGGAATTCGGGAGGGTAAACCCTCGTTTACGGCTCGGGCGTAAGCCGGTTCAACGCCGAATCCGCGATTCGGCCAACTATATGAGGTTTGCCATGTCCTGCGGCGTCGCCCTGGCGGTCTCCCTGCTGCTCACCGACCCCAATATCGCCCTGGCTGCGGCCCTGCCGCCGGCGGCGGCGGATGCGCCGGTCTCGGTCGCGGGCGAGCCGCTGTTCGCCGAGATCGTGACCCGCTCCGGTGCCCTCAAGGGTGTGGTCCAGGGCTGGATCGACGCCGGGGTGATCGAGCAGTCCGACTTCGCCACGGGCGAAGCCTTCACCGGCTTCCGCGCCCGCGCCGCCGAACTGGCCACCCTCGACATGCAGGGCCACCTGATCCTCAAGGCGCGCGGCACCGACGGTGACCTGAAATGCATCCTGCGCGGCATCGCCGAGGACATGCCGCTCAAGGTCGAGGCGGTCCGCACCGCCACCACCCCCGCCGAACGCCGCGTCGCCCTCGAGGAACTGCACTACCTCCTCAACGACAACGTCGAAGTCATCACGGCCCCGCCCCAGCCGCCGGTTTGAGGTTCTGCGCCTTCTCCCATTGGGTGGAGGAGGCTCGCATGCGAGCCGACGACGGGTGGCGCGCAGCGCCGGATGTGGGTCGGCTGTTTCCCTCGGCGCACGCCGCTGCTCCTGACAGCGACGCGGCTTCGCCGAATGCCGCCCCTCGACCCACACCCTTTCGCGCAACCGATCGCTTCGCTCCCGGGCGCTCAAGCCCTCTCCCAATGGGAGAGGGATCAGTATCTGACTATCTCCGGATGCTTCGCTGAACAGCGCGACCGATTCTGACGCACCGGCCCCCGATCTTGCGCCCATGTACGAGGGACAAACCCGAAAAATCCGCTGCGAAGACACCTGGCGCGCGGTCCGCCGCGCCTGGGAGGCGGGCGAGACCGGGGCCTCCCTGGCCCAGCGATATGATGTCGGCCTGGCCAATCTCTGGCGGCGCCGGGCCTCGGAAGCCTGGAAACGGCGTCCGCCCGCCGAGCCCGATCCGGAACCGGCCGAGGGCTGGGACCGCTACGCCCAACGCAAACAGACCGAGTTCGAATACCGGCGGGAGGAGACGCGGCTGCTGGCGGTCAAACTGGCCGAGGCGATGCGGGGCGAGCCGTTGGCACAGGTTCCGGTCTGGCACCTCGGCTTTGTGCTGGAATGGCGGGCCGAGAACCTGCCGCCCGACCAGGCGGCCCGCGACCGGGACTGGGCAGTCCGTCACGGCTGGACCGCGGCCTTCTGGAGCGAGACAGGCTGGCTGCACCCCCTGTCCTACCTCGATGAGGTGACCCTGCAGGCCAACCGTGACGACTGGCGCGAGGACGCCGGCCTGCCGCCGGGCACGGCGGAGGGGTGGCCGTGTTGAGGGCTTCCTGCTTTCGTCATCCTCCGGCGAGCGCAGCGAGACCGGGGGACCCAGCGGCGCCGAAGGCGACCTGTTCAGGCACGCCGTCCAACAAAGCCGCCGCGACAGGTTCGCGCTCTCGCGCGCCGCTGGGTCCCCCGGTCTTCGCGGCTGCGCCGCTTCGCCGGAGGATGACGAAAGCAAAGGGATCAGCGGTTGGTTCTACCGCCTCCCATCCCCCAACGCCTCCACCACCACGCCCTCGGTCAGCAGTTGCGGCAAAACCTGCGGCTCCGCGACGCCCGGCGTATAGAGCAGATACAGCGGCACCCCCGACCGTCCGTGGCGCTGCAGTTCAGCCGTGATGGCGTCATCACGACGGGTCCAGTCGCCGACCAGATAGACGGCGTTTGACCCTTCGATCGCGGCCTTCACACCCGCCGTGGCAAGCGAGGTCCGCTCATTGATCTTGCAGGTCACGCACCAGTCGGCGGTGAAATTGACCAGCACCGGCCGACCCTGGGCCCGGGCCGCCTCGACCGCCGCGGTCGACCAGGGCGCGCTGGTCGGCCCCGCACCCTCTACCGCCGCGGCCGAACCCGCGGCCTCGGCCGGTGCGCGCGCTGCCACGATCAGCGCGGCCCCCGCCAGCAGAAGCGCTGCGACCCCGGCGGTCAGATGGAACACCCCGCGCCGCCCGAAGCCGCGCTCGGTCTGGCCGCAGCCGATCAGCCAGACACCGAGTGCCAGCATCAGGCCGGCTGTGAACAGCAGGCCCAGCGCCTCCGCCCCGGTCTGGCGGCTGAACACCCAGGCCAGCCACAGGGCGGTCGCATACATCGGGAAGGCCAGAAGATTCTTCAGCCGCTCCATCCACGGTCCCGGCCGCGGCAGCCGTGCCAGCAGACCGGGCGTCAGGCTGACCACGACGAAGGGCAGGGCCAGACCCAGTCCCAGGCCGAGGAAGACCAGCAAGGCCATCGGCCAGGGCATGACCAGGGCGGCCCCCAGCGCAAAGGCCATGAAGGGGGCGGTGCAGGGGGCGGCCACGACCACCGCCAGGGCCCCGGTGAAGAAGGCGCCGAGACCGCCGGGCAGGCGCGACAGCGGCCCCGATCCGGCACCCTGCAGCCTCCCGCCGACATGGAAGACGCCGGACAGGTTCAGGGCGACGGCCAGCATCAGCAGGGCCAGGCCCGCCGTCACCGGCGGCGACTGCAGCTGGAAGCCCCAGCCCACGGCCTCGCCGGTCGCCCTCAGGACCAGAAGAACACCCGCCAGCAGCAGGAAGGTCGTCAGCACGCCGGCCAGGAAGGCCAGTCCGTCGCGCCGGGCGTGGCGTACATCATGGGCCGAGCCCGCCAGAGCGGCGGCCTTCATGGCCAGGATCGGAAAGACGCAGGGCATCAGATTGAGGATGAGTCCGCCGAGGACAGCGAACAGCAGGGCCCGAGCGAAGGTCGCCAGATCGCTGCCGCCGTCCGGATCAGCCGCTCCGGCATCCGCGTCGGCGGCCGCAGCGAGCGCGCCGGATCCGGATGTGCCGGCGGGCAGGGCACCCGGCTCCGCCCGGATTTCCCAGGCTCCGGCGGCCGTCACCAGCACACCCCCGACCGGCCCGGTCAGGCCCGTCGCCCGGGTCTCGCTGCCCGGCCGAAGTTGCAGGCTCAGACCCTGCGGTCCCCATGCGCCGGTCTGGGGGGCCGGATGGTCGATGATCCCTCCCTCAAAGGGGAAGAAATAGCTGGGGCCCGGATCGCTTCCGGCCAGGGGCCCGCCGGCCGCGCCCAGGGTCAGTACACCGTCCTCCAGCGCGACCCGCGCCGTGATCCCCGCCGGTCGAGGTGCCTTCTCCAGCACCGCAGTGATCGCGGCACCGTGGCGCGGGTTCAGTGGCGCGGCACCGTCGCGGACTCGCAGGTCGAGCCTCAGGGTCAGTTCGTCCGGAACGCACATCTCGGCGCTGCAGACGAGGAACAGGGCCTTGACCGTCAGGGGCAGGTTTGTACCCGGTCGCGCCGAGGCCGGGACCTCGATCGGGACCGGCAGATAGACTGTGCCCGAATAGCCGTAGTTCATCAGCCCCGAGATCCGCTGCCGCTCGGGCACCGGCCAGACGATGTCGCCGGCTCGGACACCCCGGGGCAGGGTCCAGGTCAGGGTTGTGGCTCCGCCGGAATCCCCCGGATTGCGCCAATAGGTGTGCCAGTCCGGCCGGATGGTCTGTTTGACCGCCACCACGGCCGTCGATCCGGGCGCGGCCCAGGCCGACATCGGAACCAGCTCTGCCTCGATGCGGTCGGTGCGCTGCGCGCCCGCGGCCGTCGTCTGGCCCATGGCCTGCGCGGGCCAAAGACTCAGGGCCAGCAGGATCAACACTCGAACGAACGGGTTCACACGGCCTCCGGAAACGGTCGACGCCACCTTAGTCGCCCGGACGGCCATCCGTCACCGCCCTCGTACTCGCCGGGCGCACCCCGCGTTGCAGTGCCGCATCCACTCATGAAAAGGACGGTCCGTCCAAAGACGAACCGCCCTGAACCCTTGGCCAGTCAGCGAACGCCTAGTAGCGACGCTGGCCGTTTTCCCAGTAACACTCGTCCTGACGGCCATCATAGCAATAGTAGTAACGGTTCTGGCTGTCACGGTAGCGCTGCTGGTTGGCACGGTCCTGCTGGGAGCCGCGCACGGCACCCGCAACGCCGCCGACGACGGCACCGATGGCGGCACCGCGTCCGGCGTTGCCGTCGCCGACATTGTTGCCGATGATGGCCCCCGCGATCGCCCCGATGCCGGCACCGATAGCGCCCTGCCGTGTGGCCTCACTGGGGTTGCCGTATTCGTCCGTCGCGCAGGCGCTGACCAGAAGTCCAGCACCGGCGATCGCAATAATTGCCTTGTTCATGTGAGTTTCCTTGATCTCTCGGGTTCGCCCCGTGGGTGAGAACACTGGATAAGCGTAGCGGTTCCGAGGCTATTGTACATCTCAAGCCTGCACCAGGTTTTGATTGGTCCCGCACAGAGGTTGCGGCACCGGTGTTCTGAGTTGAGACGGGGGTTTCGTATGCGTTTTTCTGAACCGGTTCGAATGGCGGATGGCGGTGAGCACAGCCCGGTGTGGGCGCGCACCAAGCGCCGCTCCGGGGGCAATGCCCTGGTGGGGATCATTGTCACCTTCCTGGCGCTGTTCGGCGTCCTGACCGCCGTTCTGGGTGTCAAGGAGCAGTCGTTGGCTGAAGGTGGGGCCATGATGGACGGCTGGATTTCCAAGGGCGTCGCTACCGTTCGCGGTGTCCTTCCGGGGGGCGCTGAGGCCGCTGCTGCGGCCGATGTCGCCGAAGCGGCTGCCGGGACTGCCGGCCCTGCCGCTGTGGCGGGAGCCGCCGCGGCTTCCGACGGTATGACGAAGGAATAGCCGGGCCTGGCCGGTCCCGATCGGAACAATGTTCCGGTCGGGACGTTCGGGCGTCATGATCGGTACGGGAGCCCCCGCGCGTGATATAGCCGCGACGGTGGACAACCGGACCGCAGATTCACCCATCCTGACCCCGCACGTCGCGCTCGGGCGGGTGATATTGCTGCTCAATCCGCTGTCCGGCGGCGTCGGACCGAATGCAGCGTCTGAAGCGGCGGGCATTTTCGCAGAATATGGCCTTGAGGCCGCAATCATAGCGCTTGAGGGCGGGCAGTTCGATACGCAGGTACAGCAGGCGCTAGATGCCGGGCCTGATGCCCTGTTCGTCCTCGCAGGCGACGGCACGGCCAGGGCTGTTGCTTCGCGGGCTGGACCCGAGGGCCCATTGATTGCGCCGCTGCCGGGCGGCACCATGAATATGCTGCCTCGCGCCCTGTACGGCACTTCGGACTGGAAGTGCGCCTTGAGGCGGGCCCTTGAGGAGGGTGCCGAACAGTCCGTCGCCGGCGGAGAGGTCAGCGACGGCCGGTTCCGTGGGTCATTCTTCTGCGCCGCAATCCTCGGAGCGCCTGCGCTTTGGGCACCCGCCCGCGAAGCGTTACGGGAGGGCAAGTTTGGCCTGGCCTGGGCCTATGGCCGCCGGGCGCTGAAGCGGGCCTTCTCCGGCCGATTGCGCTTTTCCCTGGATGGCCGCGCTGACTGCCGCGCCGAGGCGCTTGTTCTCCTCAGCCCGATGATTTCAAAGGCGGTTGACGAACATGCCGGACTGGAGGCCGCCGCCATGAATACTGCTGATGCGCTTGAGGTGTTCCGCCTCGCCGCCCACGCGGTCTTCGATGACTGGCGACAGGATCCGGCTGTGACCACCAAGTCGATCCAGCAGGCGACGGTCCGGTCGCGGTCGCGTATACCGTCTGTGATGGACGGCGAACCCGCCCTGCTGCGGCATGTGATCAAGGTACGTTTCATCCGGAGGGCATTTCGTGCCCTTGCCCCCACTCCCCCGACCGGGGCCGCAGGCGTCTAGTGGGGCGAATCCTCCAGTTTTCAGACATTCACTTCGGCTGCGAGCATACACAAGCCTGCGCCGCCGCCCTCGACTACGCCCATGCCACCGCTCCCGACCTGATCCTGATTACCGGCGATATCACCCAGCAGGGGTTGCCAGGCGAGTTCGAGGCAGCGGGCCGCTGGATCGCCCGCATGCCGGACCCGCGGTTCGTCGTCGTCGGCAATCATGATGTCCCCTACTGGAGCCTGTTTGCGCGGGTGTTCAATCCCTGGAAGGCTTTTGAGCGTGCGACAGGCCATCCGGCTCATGACCATCAATTCCTAAGCCCGAATTTGATGGTGCGCGGCGTCGTCACCGCGCGCGGTTGGCAGGCGCGAGCGAACTGGTCCAAGGGCGTCATCGATCTTGATCAGACCCGCAAGGCAGCCGCGGCCTTGCGCGATGCCCCGCCGGGGGCGCTGCGCATCCTCGCCTGCCATCACCCTCTGGTCGAGATGATCGGTGCCCCGATGACCGGCGAGGTCAAGCGCGGTGAGGCGGCTGCCCGGATTTTCGCCGAGGCCGGCGTCGATCTGATCACGACCGGCCACGTCCATGTGCCGTTCGCCCTGCCGATCACACTCGGGGACCATTGTTCCTACGCCGTGGGCTGCGGCACCCTTTCGCACCGGGAGCGGGGGGCACCGCCGAGCTTCAACCAGATCGAATGGGATGCGGACCATATCACCGTCACTGCCATGGCGTGGTCCGGCCGGCACTTCGAGCCGGACCAAGCCTGGAAACTGCCCCGCCGACAGGACACGCGGCGGACGTCCACAGCGCCGGAACGGGAAGCTGCCAGCCGAACCAAAAAGGCCGCTGTCTGAGCGGCGGCGGCCTCTTTCAGTTCTTCCGGGCCCGATCCCGCCTCAGCGTCGCCGGCGACCCCCGTGGGATTTCTCGGTAAAGGCTGCCGCCACCATAGTGGCGAGCGCCGGGTTCCGCAGGAAGATCCAGCCGCCGGCGAGGGCCGCAACGGTGCCGAGGATCGGCCGTTGCCGGAACAGCATATAGGCACGTTGCCCAAGGCCCGAGACGTCTTCCGCATCCTCCTCGTCTTCCGTTTCGCTGTGCGCCAGGAAAATCAGCGCGACCGCCAGGGCAATCACCGTGAACAGGAGGAAGGTAATCGCGGCGGCGGCAAGCGCCGGGACGACCAGCTGCAAGGCGTAGAAAATCGTCGCGCCGAAGGCCAGGACAGCCACCAGGGCGGCCCCGGCCGCGACCGATGCCGCGACGGCCTTCTTGACGAGGCCTCTGGCCATGCCTTCACCCAGCATCAGCGTCGACGACCGGCGAGCAGCAGGCCCAGAACGACCCCCACGCCCAAGGCGATGGCGGTGGACTGCATCGGCCGCTCCTGCACGCGCTCGACCAGATAGCGTTGGGCTTCGTCAATACGTTCGCTGGCCTCGTCATAATACTCCTGACCCCGCACCCGGGCGGTGTCATAGTATCCGCGAGCCCGCTCGCGCAGCACGTCGGCTTCCTCCCGAAGGCGTGTTTCAGCTTCTGCAGCCTTGGCGCGCAGACGGGCTTCGGCCGCCGTCGCCTTTTCACGGAGCCGTGCCTTTTCTTCGGTGCCGAGCACTTTGAGATCGTCCTTCAACGTATTGATGTCGTTCTTCACGGCTGCCCGTGCTGTCTTGGTCGTGGCCATGCTGCGCGCTCCGATTTTCAAGCTTGACGGTAGATAGAGAACCCTGTGCCGGAACGCCACTCCCCGGCGGCGGTTCCGGCATTGCAATGAGGGTGATGGTAGCGAAGCGCCGCATCCAAGCATAGACAGGCAGAATGACTGACTGGCTCTTCCCTCCCGCACCCGCCGTTTTCCTGCCTGTTGTGGGGCTTTCCGCGCGGTTTCCTGTTCGTCGCATCCTGTGCGTCGGACAGAACTATGCCGCCCATGCGCGAGAGATGGGTCAAGCCAGGGCCGAACCCTTCTTCTTCACCAAGCCGGCCGACGCGGTTGTTGTTGACGGCATCGATCCCGTCTTTCCGATGGCGACGGCCGATCTGCACCATGAGGTCGAACTGGTGTGTGCGGTCGGGTCGGCCGGGACCATCGTCGGCTGGGCCGTCGGCTGCGACCTTACCCGCCGGGACCTCCAGGCTATGGCCAAGGAAAAGGGCCGGCCCTGGGATGCGGCAAAGGGGTTTGACCAGTCCGCGCCTTGCAGCGCCCTGACCCTCGATGCCGTGCTGGACCCCGCCGCGCCGATTGCCCTTTCCGTCAATGGAGCGTTGCGTCAGTCCGGCCGGCTGGACGACATGATCTGGAGCCCGGACGAGATCCTCGCCAAGGCGCGGGAGCTATGGGACGTTCGTCCCGGGGACCTGATCTTCACTGGCACCCCCGAAGGCGTTGGCCCGCTTCATCCCGGTGATCGGGTCGAGGCGACCATTGAGGGCCTGCAAACCCTGAACTTCACGGTGCTTTCGCGATGATCCTGCACGGCTACTGGCGTTCGGGCGCCGCCTACCGGACCCGCATCGCCCTCGCCCTGAAGCGCAAGGCCTATGAGCCCCAAGGCGTTGACCTGCGGACCGGTGCCCACAAGTCCGAGGTCTTCGTCGCCCTTAATCCGCAAGCCATGGTGCCTGCACTTGAGCTGGACAGTGCTGTCTTGACCCAAAGTCCGGCCATCCTGGAATGGCTGGAGGAGACCTGTCCCGCGCCCGCCCTGTTGCCTGCCGCGCCGGTAGATCGCGCCCATGTTCGCGCAATGGCTGCCCTGATTGGCTGCGACATCCACCCGCTCAACAATCTCCGGGTCGGCAAGGCATTGCGCGAGACTTTCGGTGCAGACCAGCCAGCCATAGATGCGTGGGCCGCTCGCTGGATTCTGCCCGGGTTCGAGGCGCTGGAGGCTCTGGTCGCCCGCCACGGCAACGGCTGGTGTTTCGGCGATGCTCCTACCCTCGCCGACTGCTATCTGATCCCGCAAATCTATTCGGCGCGCCGGTTCAATGTTCCGCTTGAGGCTTTTCCGCGCCTCCTGGCCATCGATACTCTCGCGTCCCAGCACCCTGCCTTCATCGCAGCCCACCCGGACGCCCAGCCGGACGCGGACTGAGGAAGCGCTGCCCTGCCGCCGTACTCGCCAGAGCCGGCGGTGCATGAGGTGGAAGCCTAGCCCTGGGCTGGCCTGAGGCCTTCGGCCGAGGCGCGCTGGACGACAGGGCGACGCTCACCGCCAGCGGCCCGGATACGATCAATACGGGCCTTTTCAGCCTTGAAGGCAGCCAGATCGGCACCCGCGAGGATCGTGCCTTCCGTCGTTCGAACACCGGCCGGATTGATCCGCTGGCCGCCGCGCCAGATTTCATAATGCAGGTGCGGGCCGGTCGATGCGCCGGTTGACCCGACATAGGCTACGGTCTGGCCCTGCCGCACACGCTGTCCTGCGCGAATCCCCGAGGCGTAACGCGAAAGGTGGCCGTAGCCGGACTCCAGGCCATTGGAATGCCTGATGCGAAGCCAGTTGCCATAGCCGCCCCAGCGGCGCGCCTCGACGACGACACCATCAGCCGGGGCCACGACCGGGGTCCCGCTGCCGGCTGCGAAGTCGATGCCCTGGTGCATCTTGCGATAGCCGGCGATTGGATGGCGGCGGAAGCCGAACGAGGAAGAGACGCGGAAGCCCCGCTCGAGCGGGGTCCGCATGAAGGCCGAGCGCGTATTCTTGCCGGATGCGTCAAAATACTGGGCCTCGCGGGCCCCCGCGGGTCGGAACCGATAGAAGGCAACCCCCTTCAACTCGGCGTACAGCAAGCCATCGGTCCCGATGGTGCGACCGTTCTCGGTAACGGTGCGACCAAACACATAGGTGAATTCGTCGTTGGCCTTGATATCGCGGTCCAGGTCGAACCGGTGCGAGAACAGGCGTCCGGCGGCGCGGGCCACATCGGCGGGGGCACCTTCACGACGGGCCGTGCGTGTCAGTGAGCCTTCGACCTTGCCGGTCAGGACCACGATCTCATGGGACACCTTTTCCTCGAGGGCCCGAAGGCGCAGGGCACCATCGAAACTGCGGGATACGGTCAACTGGGTCGCCGGACCCGTGCGCATGGTCAGACCGATCAGGCGAGCCTCGCCCCGGCCGCCGCGGGGCTGGGAGATTGCGGTCTCGAAACGCTGGCCGGCGCGCATCGAACTGACATCCATGGCGTTCGACAGGGTGGCGGCCACGGCCGAGGCTTCTTCGGGCGCGATACCCGTGCGGCGCACGGCCTGCTCAAAGGTTTCGCCTCGGCGAATCTGGACTGGGATGGCTTCCGGCGTCGTCAATCCAGCAGGCATGCCGGCGGCGGCAAAGGCCTGGTCAGCCAGAGCGGCGATCTGGGTCTGGGTGAGTGGCGGAACTTCTTCCGCTTTCGCGGGTTGATAAACGCGACCGGCAAGAAGCGCCACCGAGATCGCGGCCACCGCCGTGAGGGCGTGGGGCGCGATGCGCATCGGCTGGCGACGTGGATCGAACTGAGCCATCGGTCCCCGAAAAGCAGCGACGCCCGACGGCGCCAAACTCACTGGTAGCAAGGATCGCGCCGGGGTCAGGCCCCGCCGCAGAACAGGCCATATAGCCCCTTCGAACCAAGATGGGAAGGCGGTCCGTTACAGTGCGTTAACCGCAGCCGTAGTCGCTGGTAAATCCTTCTTGCCTGCTGAGATCATCCGGAGTTTTTGACAGTCTACTCACCCTGTTTGCCCGATGATTTCACTCACAGATGCGGCAACCTGTCCCAATCCGAACCGGCGGGCACTAGGAGTGGCTGATCCGCCACTGGACTGTGTTTTGGTTGACACGATCGTGCTGCTGAACGGGAGGATTCCTTTGCTCAACGGCCTTTCCATCGGCGTGTCCGTCCCGATATGACCGCCTGATGACCATTGCGCCCGCTCCTGCCTGCCCTCCTGCGCGGCCTGTACGCGGGCGTGGTCGCCGCTCCATCCTCTTTGCGGGCGCGGCTGTGGGTGTGCTGTCGGTCCTGATTGCATCGCTCTACCTGAACCGGCGGGAGGCGACGCGGCAGGTCCTGACCGGCTGGCTGGAGCACCAGGGGATCGAGGCCGACGCGCAGGTCGAGCGGCTGGAACTGGATGGTCTGGTGGCCAGCATCCGGATCGGTGACGCCGCCGACCCCGATGTGATCGTCGAACGGGTCGAGGTCGACTACGCGATCCGCGCGCCATGGTCGAAGGGAGGGCTCGCCCTGACGCCGACGCGCATCCGTCTGGTCCGCCCGGTGGTGCGCGCCAGCCTTCGTAACGGTAAGCTGACCCTCGGTTCACTGGACCCCTTGGTCGAGCGCTTCGCAGGTCGTCCGCCGCGTCCCGACAGTCCTGGTCCGCTGGTCCTCGTCGAGAGAGCCCGCGTCCGGCTCGACACCGACTATGGTGCCGCCAACATCTTCGGTGACGCCCGCATCGATGGCGGCAAGCTCGTGCGGCTGGCCGCCCGGATGCCCGCGACGGCCTTCAAGAGTGGTGACGCTGAGGCAGAGGGGCTGCAGGCCACGGTCGAACTGACCACCGAGGGCGATCGCGTGGCTGTCCGACTTGCGGCTGGGGCCGATCGGGCGCGCCTGCCTGGCTTGCAGGGTGATGGTGCCCGCCTGACCTTGATCGGCGACCTCCCCTATCCCGATCTCGAGGCCCAGCGGGGTAATGGCCCGGCAAGGTTCGAACTGCGCTTAGCCGCCGCCCGTCTTTTCGGCGGCGAGGTGTCGGCCCGGGATGTCCACGGGCAGATGACGTTTGCCGGCCAGACCAATGGTTGGATCGAGCGTTTTGGCATCGAGGGAGTCAGCACGGGCGAGCTCCGCGCGGTCAGTATCGACGGCCCTTCTGCCTCGGCGAAGACAGTGCGGCTGGGTGTGACTTCGGCCCGGGCCCGGTTGGCATATGATAACACCGGCCTGAGCTGGCGACTGGACGGGCGCACGGCGATCACGGCGACCCGTGCCGTCGGGGCCGGACTGGACCTGGCCGGACTGAACCTGACCTCAACCCGGCTGATCGCGGGCGGACGGGGATCAGTGGTCGAGGCGGAGGCTCCCATCCTTCTGTCTGCCGGACGTTTGATCCGGGGCGACCTGATCCTGACGGGCGTGCGAGGCGCAATCGATTTCGATCTGGCCTCCCATGATGGCCTGCGGGTCACAGCCCGGGGTGCGCTCCGGTCGGCGCGCGCCGCCTGGCCGCTTCTCGGGCAGCCATCCGGGGACGACGTGCCGGAACTCGCCGGCATGAAGGATGCGCTCTCGGCCTTCGCTGTCGATGTACCCGGCTTCGACCTGAGCGCGGAACGGTCCGGGACGCGCCTGACCCTGACCCGTCCGGCAACGCTGCGGCCATTGAACGGCGGCATACTCACCGTGAGCCAGGCAGGCACACCTGTCTTCCTTGCGATGCCCGGTCATGCCGGCGGCGGTGCCTTTTCGCTTACCGCGACGCGGGGGCGGGGCCTGCCGGAAGCGGCCTTTGTCATCCCGGCTTGGCGGCTGACGCCGGCGGGCTTCGCCGCCACGCTCGATGGCCGCGCCGCCCTGGATTTTGGCCTTGCCCGACGGATCGGGCTTCAGACCCGCGGCGAACTGAGGTCTTCCGGGAGTCGCCTCGCCTATTTCGCCGACGGCTGTATTCCCCTGACCATCGGACAGCTCGAGCTGGACGAAAGCGATGTCGTCGATTTTGCCGGCGACATCTGCCCTGTCGCCCGTCCGCTTGTCAGCGTCGCAGACGGACTCTGGCGGGCCGACGGCGCGCTACGGAGCCTGGGTGCCTCGGCCCCCTTTCTCTCCCTGCGCTTGAGCGAAACCGAGGGTGGCTTCACTGCCAACGGCGGTTCGGGAGGCCTGAGCATGGAGGCTCGCATCGCCCGGGCGACGGTCACCGACGCCACCTCACCCCTTCGCTTTAACCCTCTGTCTGCGACCGGCTCCGTGCGTCTGGCGGACGCAGGCTGGACCGGCGACTTCGATCTAGTCCGTGGCGAGACTGTGCTGGGCCATCTGACCCTGGCCCATGATGGCTCTGAAGGTGCGGGGGGACTGGTGATCGAAGCTCCGTCAATCGCCTTCGTCGAAGTTGGTCTTCAGCCCGCCGATCTCAGCCCATTGGCAGGGTTCATCGGATCGCCGGCCACGGGGTCGGTCGCCTTCGATGGTCGCATCGACTGGCGGGTCGGGACGGAGACGACAAGTTCAGGTCGTCTGACCATCCCCGGCCTCGACTTCATCAGCCCCGCCGGTCCGGTGAAGGGCCTGCGCGGGACCGTCGACTTCATCAACCTGAGCCCGCTGACCGCTGCTCCGGGGCAACGGCTGTCCGCCGTCGTCCTGGAATCGGCGGTCCCCCTGACCGACATCGAACTGACGTTCGGCTTCGACAAGGCGGCGGTGACCATAGAGGGCGGAGATCTCACCGTGGCCGGGGGCCGCATAAGCGTCCAGCCCTTCGCCGTCCCCCTGGACCCGAACCAGCCGATAACCGGCGTCATCGTGCTCGAGAACGTCCAGCTGGGTGAGGTCATCACCGGCTCCGGCTTCGGCGACAAGGTCAATCTCGACGCCGTGGTTTCGGGCCGCCTGCCTTTCACCGCCGACCGGGTGAACGGTATCCGCATCGCCGGCGGCGCGCTGACGGCGGTCCGGCCCGGCCGCCTGTCCATCGCCCGCGAAGCCCTCAGTGGTCTGGAGGCCGGCGGTGGCGGAGAGTCGGTGCCACCCAATATGGTCCAGGACCTGGCCTACCAGGCCATGGAAAACCTCTCGTTCGACATCCTCTCGGCGGAGGTCAACAGCCTCGACGAGGGCCGTATCGGTGTGTTGTTCCGCATTCGTGGCCGTCATGATCCTCCGGTGCGGCAGGAACTGCGCATACCCCTTTCCGAGTTCATCAGCCGTGAGTTCCTGAACCGGATTCTGCCCTTGCCTTCCGACACCGGGATCGATCTGACCCTGGACACCACCCTCAACCTGAACCAGTTGATCGGTGACCTGCTGGAGATGAACCGGGCCCGCGGCGGACAACCTTCGGTCACGCCGTGATCAGCCAGTTTTCGTTGTTCAGAACCCATTCACGCTGCTGCGCGTTAAATCGCATCAGATTAAAGACCGGAGACCTCCGCCCATGATTCGGCCCAAGACCCGGACGCATGCCCATCTCGCCCTGCTCGGCCTCATCGCCGCCGTGGGGCTCGGGGCCTGCACGCCCACGGTCCGGCTGCAGGTCGATCCGATCACCATCTATGCGAAGCTCGACGCCGATGTTCGCGTACGCCTCGACAAGGCGTTGCAGGACCTCCTGATCGAAAACCCCAACCTGTTCTGACGCGAAAGTTGCCCCAGATGTCTTTCCGCAAATTCTTCGTCGTCGCTGCGGCCATTGCGGCTCTCGGCGTCGCCGCGGGCGCGGCCTTCGCCCAGACCGCCAACCAGAAATCGATGATCGACGCCGCCAAGGTTCAGGGCACGGTCGGTGAACAGGCTGACGGCTACCTGGGCTTTCGCCTGCCGTCGACCGACACAGCCCTGACCGAGGCTGTCCAGGTCACCAACGCAGCCCGCCGCCAGGCCTATGCCCGCAGCGCCCAGGCCGCCGGCGATGGCGCGACGACTGAAACCGCTGCCGCGCGGATGTTCCAGACGCAGCTTCTGTCCCGCATCAGCACCGGCCAGTGGTACCGCAACGCCGAAGGCCAGTGGGTCCAGCGTTGAATAGGACTCCTGTGATGCTGAAGCCTCTCGTGTTCATTTGCGTCGCGGTGATCGCGACGGTCGCCGTCAGCCTTGCCTGGACTGCGATTGGCGGTGGGCCACTGGGTCTGCATGGCCTGATCGCCCTCTCGCTCGGCGTACTGGGTACGGTGGGGCTGACCTGGGCCTTGATGGCGCTCGCTTTCAAGTCCAGCCGTGAAGGCTGGGACGACCGGCCCGACAATCCCGACAGGCCTTGAGCCGCCTCGCCGCCCGCGCGATAGGTCGGGAATGACTGAATCCGCCAAGCCATCCGACATAACCTACGCCGGCTATCTGGCTCTCGACGACCTGCTCGCCGCACAGCATCCGCTGTCGGATGAGCATGACGAGATGTTGTTCGTCATCATCCACCAGACCAAGGAGCTGTGGCTCAAACAGATCCTGCACGAGGTGACCCTGGCCCAGGCCCTGGTCCGACGTGGCGATCTGGTGCCAGCCTACAAATGCCTCGCCCGCGTCAGCCGCATACAGGCGGTGATGACGATGAGCTGGGATATCCTGGCCACGATGACGCCGGCTGACTACCTGCGCTTCCGCGGCGTGCTGGGCTCATCCTCCGGCTTTCAGAGCGACCAGTTCCGGCGGTTCGAGTTCATGCTGGGACTCAAGGACGACCGCTTCCTGCGCTTCCATGTTGAACGCCCCGACGCTCATGCGGCGCTGCAGGCGGCGCTGGCGGCGCCCAGCCTCTATGACGACGCCCTGGCCCAGCTCTCGGCCGCCGGCCTGCCGGTGCCGGCCGAGGCCCTGAGCCGTGATGTCAGCCGCCCCTATGAGCCGTCGGAGGGTGTCGAGAAGGCCTGGCTTGAGGTCTATCGCGACACCGCCCGCTGGTGGCCCCTCTACCAGCTGGCGGAAAAGCTGGTCGATCTCGACGACGCCCTGCTGACCTGGCGGCACAAACATGTCGTGACCGTCGAGCGCATCATCGGCCGGCGGCGCGGGACGGGCGGGACCGAGGGGGTCGCCTATCTGACCGAGACCCTGCAGCGGCGCTGCTTCCCCGAGCTCTGGTCGCTGCGGACGAAGCTCTAGAGAACAAAGGCCCCGGTCGCAGGACCGGGGCCTTTGCAGTCTCAGCGAAAAGAAGCGGCTCAGGCTTCGGTTTCGTCGGCCTTCTGGGCGGAGCCGGTTTCCGGGACCACGACGCCCTTGACCGGGCGGATCGTCTGCTTTTCGGCGATCCGGGCCGATTTGCCGCGACGGTCACGCAGGTAATAGAGCTTGGCGCGCCGGACGACGCCGCGGCGCTTGACCTCGATGGAGTCGATGTTCGGCGACAGGATCGGGAAGACCCGCTCCACGCCTTCGCCGAAGGAGATCTTCCGGACGGTGAAATTCTCGTTCACGCCGCCACCGGCGCGGGCGATGCAGACGCCTTCGAACGCCTGGATGCGTTCGCGCTCGCCTTCCTTGATCTTGACCATGACCCGCAGGGTGTCGCCGGGCTGGAAGTCGGGGATGTCGCGCTTGGCGATCAGGCGGGCTTTTTCTTCGGCTTCGATCGTCTGAAGGATGTTCATTCTATTCTCCTCGAGCTTTTGCGCTCTTTAGCTGTGATTTGGCGGGCTCAGGTCCCGCATGGGCCGTCTTGTCCGGATAAGCCGCCCAGAGGTCTGGCCGGCGGTCCCGGGTCGTCTCTCGCCGCTGCTCCTCGCGCCATGCGGCGACCTTTTTATGGTCTCCGGACAGCAGAACTTCGGGTATCTCCAGCCCCTCGAACGTCCGCGGTCGCGTGTACTGCGGATGCTCCAGAAGGCCGTCCTCGAAGCTCTCCGAACTCAGGCTCATCGCCTGGCCCAGCACTCCGGGGATCAGTCGTACGCACGCCTCGATCACCACCATGGCCGCCGCCTCGCCACCGGCGAGCACCGCGTCCCCGACGGAGACCTCCTC
>Ga0114981_10000759_pt1 | contig 21044 bp, 15 predicted proteins | sample S_140806_MF_Meta_FD_87028 | JGI IMG/M metagenome (GOLD analysis project Ga0114981, IMG submission 87028) | Freshwater microbial communities from Lake Simoncouche, Canada to study carbon cycling - S_140806_MF_MetaG | ecosystem: Environmental > Aquatic > Freshwater > Lake | place: Lake...
ATTCCGCCGGCCTCGTTGAGAAAAAGCCTCTTCCACAAAACTCCATCTCCACGGTGGTGACGGGTGCCAAAGCTCTTTCCATGGAGTGGCAGGGCTCCCCGTTGGAGGGGGTAAGTGTGGCACGCGTGCCCAACACGGAAACAAGCTGGCAGCTCACCGGCACGCCACAAAGCCCTGGCACCTTCCGTGCCTTGTTCGTAGCCACGAAGGTTTCTGGTGAAACAGAGAGCCAGACGTTCTCGCTGGTGGTGGGAGCCATACCTCCGCCTCCGCCGCCTGCTCCCGTTCCAGTACCACAGCCAGATCCGGCCATGCCCGTGGTGAAGACGGATGGTAAGCCCCAGAAGCCAGCTGGCGATGGCGTGGCCACGCTGCCGCCTGCCAAAGATGAAAAAAACATGACTCAGCCACCGCCGCCCGCCCCCGAGGCAGACCCCAAGGCGGATGAAAAAATGCGCGGCTTTTTGCTAGAGCGCATCGAAAAGGCCAACAGCCACTTTACCGATGAAGAGAAGACTCAGCTGAGGATGGTGGTGAACACCTTGAAGGAGGCCCGCCTGATCGGCACGGTGCGTTTCAAGAGCAACAGCTCGGAGATTTCGCGATTTGAGAAGGAAAAGCTGGTGGATAGCCTCGAAGAGCCTGTCCTGAAGAAACTGCTCGAAGACGAGGACTGCCAGATCCTCATCGTCGGCTATGCGGACAAAAGCGGAAAACTCTCCCACAACATCAAGCTGAGCAAGCTGCGGGCACGCGAGGTCGATCTGCTCCTCAAAAAGCAAACCGGCAGGCGGGCGGATCTTTGCGGCGACTACGGCCCGACGGACTTGATTTCCGAAAATGCGGAGGACAACCGCGTGGTGGAAGTCTATGCAGGCACAATCGAGATCAGCGGCCTCCTGGAAACCGTCGCTGACAAGTTCAAAGAGGACTTTAACAAGCGCCATGGTCTGCGCTGAACCGTTTCACGCTCCTCATGGCACTCAAACGACCGCCTCCACCTCCGCCGACGACGGACCTCGTCCCTGGCGAGTCGCCAGAAGATGTGCATCCGATCCGTCTAGCCCGCATCCTGGCGGAAAAGTGGGCGGACATGTCCGAAAACACCCGTGAGGTGGTCCTCGAAGAACTGGCTGAAGGGGGAGTGGTGGCGGTGAAAGCCACCACGAAGGTCTCCCAGCAGCAATCCGAGGTGGAGAGGTTTGTCGCCCTGGCCGCTAGCTCGGAAGATGAGGCTGAGCTGAAAATGGAAATCCTGCGCACCCAGATAAGGATGGCAGACGGGCGTTTCAACGGCCCTCTGAGACTGGTGGAGATGCTCAGCCTGCTTTCCGACCTCGCGGGCCATGCCCAGGGCATGGGGGACATGCTGGCCACGGTGTGGAGCGCCTGGCAAAGCCTCGCAAAAAACAAACGCATCGGTCCCTCTGCACCTTCGCGGCGGCATTTGATGGAACATTTGCGTGAGTATCTGCATTCCGGCTCCAGCCAAAGTGAACTGGCGCCGGCGCTCAAAGACCAGATGGCGGCAGCTAGGCTCTTGATTGCCATTTTGAGCGGCCTGGGACAAGGGAGCCAGCGGTTTGCGCAGGACTTTTATCGCCACCTCGACCCAGATAAAATTCATCAAGAACTGCGCCAAGCCCGCGGTGGCAAGGCACCCTCCGCCGAGGATCTCTGGAACCGCTACAAGCAGTTGAGCGATGCCCTCACTCCGAGCGAAATCGAGGATCTCCTGCTCAAGCGAATCATCGAGGCAGCGGAAGTTTTTTTCCATGCCGCTCACCGGGGCTAGCCTCCCCTTCCCCCACACTCTCCCCCATCTTCTATGTCTCAAATCCACTGGCACGAAGGCTTGTTCCTCCAACCTCAGCATCTGCAACGAATGCAGCGAAATCTGCTCACCGGCATCTGGTCCGAGCGGCGGTATTCCCTGCCCTTCTCGTATGGCGTGATCGAGGCACGCCTGGCTCGTGATGACCTCGCCGACCAGCGCATCCGCTATGACAAACTGCACATCGCCATGCCAGACGGCACCATCTTCCGCTTCCCGCAGGATGCGGTCCTTCCCACGTTGGACATTCGCGAGGCCTTCCGCGAGCGGCCTTCCGGCTTTGTGGTCGGCCTCGGGCTGCCGCTCTGGCACCCGAAGGCGGCCAACACGATTGACGCCACGAAATCGCGGCCTGGCCTGAGGCAGAAACTCGTTTACCAAGTGGATGAGAGCGAGCTGCCCGATGAGAACTCCGGCGAAAACCCCCAGCCGGTGCAGATTCGCAAGCTGAACGGCATGCTGATGTATGAAGATGAAGACCGGGCAGATATGCAATTTCTGCCGTTGGTGAAGGTGGTGAGGCAGGTGACGGATGAGGCGGCGGGGCTGCCCCGAACCGATCCCTTTTTCGTGCCGCCCTCGTTGCTGCTTTCCAGCGCTCCGGTGATCTTCCAGCTCGTGCGTGATCTCTCCAGCCAGGTGTGCGCCACGCGGGACCAGATCGCCAAAAACCTCGCGGGCTCGTCGCTGGACCTGCGGCAGCTCCAAGGCTCGCAATTCGAGCATCTCGGCCGCCTGCGCTGCCTCGCCCGCTCAGCCGCCCTGCTTCCTTCGCTCATTGATGATTCTCCGTATGTAGCCGGGTGCGCGGGCCGGGTGCCGCTTTTCGATATCTATCTCGCCCTGCGGGATCTGCTAGCTGAGCTGACGGCTCTCTATCCAGGCAAGGTGCTCGAAGATCCCCTGCCCTACGATCATGATGATCCATATCCACCTTTTGCGGACCTGGATACGAAGATCAGGGCCTTCCTGGGCACGCTGACGAAGCCGCGTTACCGCAAGATTGAGTTCCATCTGGATGAAAATGTCTTCGTGGGGGACATCGAGCCGGCCTTCTTCCAAAACGCCACCGGCTTTTATCTCTCCGTCGAGACGCCCATGGACCCCACCGCTCTCGTCCGTCTGGCAGAGGACCGTGACAACTTCAAACTCATCCCCGTGAGCTACGGGCTCCGTGCTCTACGCGGCCTTGTGCTGCGGGAAGAACGCACGCCGCCATTGGAACTGCCCGTCAAAGCCAAGCAATACTTCTTCCGTATCGTGGCGGACGAGAGCGGCCGCATCTGGGAGCACTTCATCAAGGAACCCCAGGGGATCGTCCATTTTGACGCACCTGACCTGAACCGCTTCCGCATCGCTCTTTACGCCACGATTCCTGGAGAACACTGATCGCCGCCGCCATGAAAGCCCTCCATCTCTACGATCCGCTGTTCCAATACCTCTGCCAAGTCAACCGCTGGGCAAGGGCTGGAGCGCCGCTGTCCTATGGAGATGTTCGCGGCAAGATCACGGCACTGCTCGCTGCCATTGACAAGAAAGCCGAGGAAGACCCTTACCTGATGGATCATGTGCGTCAGATGAAGACGCCAGTGAACTACTTCATTGATGACATGATCAGCCAAAATCCGAAGCTCGCCTTTGCCAAACGCTGGCACACCGAGCGCCTCGGCTTTGCCAAAGACGGCCTCGCGGGCGATGAGGCCTTCTTCATCAATCACCTCGATAAAGAGCTCAAGCTGCCGCCCTCGAAGGCCGGGGCAGAGAGGCTGCTGGTTTATTATGTATGCATCGGCCTGGGCTTCCAAGGCTGCTTCTTCAACGAGCTGGAACGGCTGCACGCCTACATGCGGCAGATCATCCCGAGCATCCGCCCCTGGCTGGCGGAGGACAGTATCGAAAGGCTGGTGCCCCAGGCCTATCAGTACACCGATACAAGGGACTTTGTGCGCCCTCCCGAGTTGAAAAAAAGCCTCCTGCTCGCCGGTGTCTGCTGCCTGCTCCTGGCGGGCTTCCCATTGTATGCCCTGCTCGCCCGTCATCTGGTGCAGAATCTCGAGAACCAGCAGCACCTTCGTGAGATCAACGAATCTCATCAGGGCTCCCCTTTTTCCACGCCGTAGCAAACCCTCAAGCGCTCCTTCACGACCATGCGGAAATCCAAGATGCCCAAGCCGTCCCGGCCGCAAATGGAGGTCTATACTTCCGGCCATGCCTCCGGGTGGGTGCAAAATGCTCTGCCATCACCGCTGACTTCCTTCTACTTCATCCTCATGTCCGGCTCGGTTACCGGGCTGGCCTACTTCTTCGGGGACAAATGGTATGGAGCTGGTGATCTGTGGTCCACCGTGGCCATCGCGGTGATGACGGCCATCGGCTTGGCGGCCATGGGCCTGCGAGCACGCAAGGCCAAAAAGGCCGAACAAGAGCAGGGCGAGGGCTTTGAGAGCGCTCTACGCGGTTCCTCCTCTGGCTGGGATGATGCGGTTTCCTCACCAGCAGATATTGCCCGGCTCGATGAGCTAAGATCCACCTTCCTGAAAGGCATCCAGACCTTTCAGGAATATGGCAAGGACATCTATTCCATGCCTTGGTATGTCATCGTCGGCGAGCCGGGCAGCGGTAAAACGGAAGCCATCCGCCGCAGCGAGCTACGCTTCCCGGACATGCTCCAGGACAAGCTGCAAGGCACGGGCGGCACCTACTCCATGCACTGGTGGTTCACCAACCAGGCCATCATTCTCGACACCGCCGGAGCCATGCTCATGCAGCCGGAGGCCGCCGCCCGCTTCGAGGAGTTCCTCAAGCTGCTGAGAACCTACCGTGCCGCCTGCCCGCTCAACGGCATGATCCTCACCATCCCGACGGATAGCCTGCTCTCCGATGCGCCCCACGCCGCCGAGCAAAAAGCCCGCGTCATCGCCACCCAGCTCGCGATGATCCAAAAAGTCCTCGATGTACGTTTCCCCATCTACTTGATGGTCAGCAAGAGCGACCGGCTGCCCGGCTTCCGCGAGTTCTTCGACATGGAGGGCCAGTCCAAATTCGAGCGCCAGATGATGGGCTGGGCGAATCCAGAGCCACTCGGCGAGGCCTTTTCCTCCGAGTCGATTTACAGCGCCATCGATACCATCTCCCGAAGGCTGCAAACCCGCAGCCTCGCCCTGCTTCAGAATCCCGAGCCCTTGGACCGCAGCCCCGGTTCACGCCGTGCGGATGAGGTGGATGCTGCTTACAACTTCCCCGGCGTCCTCAGAAACCTCGCCCCTCGGCTGAAGCTATACCTCGATGTGATCTTCCAAACCGGTGCCTGGGCCAAGAAGCCGCCCTTCTTCCGCGGCCTCTTTTTCACCACCGCCCTTCGAGAAGGCGCACAACTCGATGCGGACCTCGCCAAAACCCTCGGCCTCCCTCTTCAACAACTCCCACCGGGCGGCATCTTCGCCCGTGAAAAGTCCGCCTTCCTGCGAGACTTCTTCCTCGAAAAGATTTTTCCGGAAAAAGGCCTCGTCACCCGGCTTTTCGATGTCGGTGCCCACCTTCGGAAGCGTCTCACCACCTTCTACGGAGCCACCATCGCCATTCTCCTGCTCTGCCTCGGCTTCGCCTGGCTGGTGAAGGACCGGATTGAGGAGCAGCTCGAAGATGAGCAGACCATGTGGGCCTCCGCCAATGCCACCTGGCAAAACGGTACCTTCCTCCGCGTGATCGGCCGCAGCGCCTCTTGGTCCGACCAAATTCCCGAACGGCCATCCTGGTATGTCCCCAGCGGCACACCGACCGCCGGAAAATCGGCCGCCGCCACCGATGCGCCCATTGAGCAGCTTGGAGAAATCCACGGCCGCCTGGATGCCAAGATCAGCCTCTCCTGGGTTTTTTATCCGATCCCCGAGTGGCAAGATTTTCTTGAACGTCGCCGCCAGGGCTACCTCACCCTCTTTGAAGGCAGTGTGATGAAGCCCGTGCTCGATGCGGCTCGTGAGCGTATCCTGTGGGATGTGGCACCGGGAAACACCACGAATCCAGACACCCAGCAGCGGCTCGCCTCCGCCTACCGCAGACTGGTGGAACTCGAAGGCTGGCTGGATACTCGCTCCAAGAAAACACCTTCCGAAGCACAGTGGCAGGCCTGGTTTATGGACTTGCTGCTTTATGTCACCGATCCCGCTCCTCCGGGAGGCCTGCCGCCCACCGTGCCCACCAACGCCAGGGCAGCCGCTGCCCCCGCCGAAAAGCATCAGATCGACCGCCTCTCCAAAGACCTCGCCTACCGTGCCCAGCAGGTCTATGGGCCACAGGTCCTCCTCGCCACCCGCCAGTGGATGAGTGATCCCGAAGGCCGTGCCGAATCCGCCCTCCGCCAGGGAGCCGATTTTATTTTTGGCAAAACGCGGGCCGAGGCCGCCAGCAACGACGCCAAGGGCCGCGAAGCCGCCGAACGGCTGCAAAGCGCCCTGGCCTATGTCGAAAATGCCGAGAAGAACCTTCTCCAAATGGCAGAAACCAAGCCGACAGGTCCGAGAGAAACGGTGGAGAATGAAGGACTCATGCCTTTCCAGCAGGCCCTCTTCGAATACCAGCGCATTTCAGAGGAGTCCTCCGGCGGCAAAAAACAAAGCCGGCTCGGCATGGAGGTCGTCTCCAGCACCGCCGCCATCCTCGCCGAGGTGACGGATGCCTTGCCCGATGCGCCCGAGAATCTCGAATACGCCGCCGGCCTGGCCCGCCAGGCCAAGACCGGCTCCACCGGCCCAACGTCCGCTAGCGCCGATACCGAGGCCCGCTGGGCCGCCGCCAGCAAACGCTTTGGTACCTACAAGGAGGCGTTTTTGCCGCTCAAGAGCCAGACCATCGGATTCACGCTGGGTGATGCAGTTGGCAATCTCAGCCAAAAACTTCAGGATGCCACTGAACGTGTCAAGGTAGCCGCTCCACCCGCCTCACCCGTACCCGCAGATGCCAGCAAAGATAAACCCGCCAGCCAACAAGAGGCCATGCAGGAGCAGATTTGTGAATACCTGAAGAAATTCTGCGGCACGCCCCTCATCTCGGAATTCTTCAAAAACTACGATCAGGAGCTGCGCACCCTGATCGTGCAGACCCTGCGTTTTCCACTCGTTCAGCACAGTGAAAGCTATCCAAGCGTTTTCGCCTTTGAAACAGCCTGCAAGCTACTCACACGCACTGAAAAGGACGCTGAGGCTCTCACCCAGTTCAGCGGTCCGCTTTATCAATGCCCGGAACGGGGTCCTGTGGAGGACATTTTCAAGAAGCTCGAAATCGTCAGCGCCATCAAAACGGCCCTGAGCAACGGTCTCACCATCGAAATTGATGCCATCGAGCCGCCTAACACAAGCCAGAAGCAAACCGAAACTGCCGATCCCGCCCTGCCGCCGGGCTTTGGAGCGACCGTGCCCAAGACAAGCGTCATGGAAAACATCAAGGATGGCTGGACCAAAATCACGGTCGAGGTCGCCGGAAGTAAAAAAGTCGATGCCGCGCCCAATGGTGAATCGAAGACCATTCCTTATGAGAAAGGCCTCGGCAGTGTGCGTATCATGCTAATCAAAACAATGCCGCCGCCTGCCAACCCGGTCAGCTATAGCTATGAAAGTGCTTCGGGGAACTGGCCGCTGCTGCGGGAGCTCGCCAGCAGCCGGAAGAATAGCTTCCCCATCCGCGGCTCCGGAAAAGTCTTCATGCTCCGCTCCAACCCCAGCCTCCCCGAAGGCATGTGGCCGGACATCAAGTCTTTTTTAACCAAGTAAACCCTCCGCCATGAAGCCTTCGCCTGCTCCTTTCCTCGCCGAGCCAGCGCCTGAAAGCGCAGCCGTGGCTTTGTTTGGCAAACATCCTCTCGCGGCGGATCACCTGGAGGACATCGGCCTTTCCACCGCCTCGCTGGTGGCCTTCAAACAAGGCATGTATATCGAGGGAATCGGTGAATGCCTCAGCCGCCAAGTCTGGCTGAAGGATCTCGCGGAGACCGAAAGCATCCCTTACGACCATCACCTCTTTTGTGTCGGCACACACGGCTGGCTCGCCGCAAGGCTCACCCGCTCCTCCGATGCCGCCGGCCGGAAGCAGTACCCTCTCGTGCTCGCCCTGCATTCGGGAAATTTTGCCCTCCTGCATCAAATCGGCAGTGTCATCACCCTGCTGGATGAGTGTCTACAAAGTGTTCAAGCCGCGGGCAGCTTGAGCGAGCTACGCCAAGCTCCCTCGAAGCTGCCCGAACGCCTGGTTGCCCTGACAGAAAAATCAGTCCCAGCCCCAGGTGCTCAAGCACGAGAATCATGGAGGCAGCACCTGCCGGGCATCGGACCGGATGGCATCGGGCTGTGGCGTTGCTGTCATGCCTTGATGCCAGAAGGAGCCGCAGGAGGCCGTGCACGGATCCCGCTGCATCCCGGTTCGCCTTGGCCATCCGCAGCCTTGTGGGCCTCCTTCTTCTCGCATTTGGGTGTTAGCAAACCTCTGAGCATTGTTTGGCGTCATGGAAATTCGTTTGCCGATATCTGGCTCTGCCCACCGGGAGCACGCGTGCTCGCCAATCTCTTCAGTAGCGAAGCCTCCCAGCCACTCACCACCCAGGTGCCATTCAACATTCCGCAAACTGTGCGGGAAACATCCGAATCATCACTCACTGACTGGATCCAGCAGACGGAACTCTTACCCAAACCGGCTGATCCAGGTAACACTTCTCTCCTAAATAAGGTTTGCCACAATGTAGCAGGCTGGTTTAGACCTACCTCGGCCAAGTGACTTCCTCCGCATCATGGAAATCGAACCCCTTATCGAACCAGTCTCGCCCGAGCTTCCCTGCGGTCCAGATCCGGAGGACTACGAAAGCGACAAAGAGCTCTATGAAGCCTTCAGCCAGTTGAAGGCCAGGCTTGATGGAGAGATGAAAAACGGGGTCAAACAGCCACCTCGCTGGCCTGAAGTGCAAAAAGAGGCCCTCCAACTCGCTGCTCGAACCAAGCACCTGCATCTCGCCGTTGTGCTTGCCGATTGCGGCCTGAGCCTCGATGGCTTTTCAGGTTTCAACGACGGCCTGAGCCTCATCCGCAATTGGTGCGAGAACTTCTGGACCCATCTCTATCCCCTCGAAGTACGCCACACCTTGGTGGACAGTCTGTCCTACCCGCGCTTTCTCACCAAGCCGAGGCGCATCACACTCGCCAAAGGTCCTGGAGGTACCTTCTCCTTTGAAGATTATGAAAAAGCACTCGAAGACGAGCGCAGTGATGACAGTCAGGCCGCCAACCAGGCCCGCCTCGTACTTGGGACCTTCCAAACGACCCCGCGTGACCAGCACGCCGCCAATTTAGGCGTGATCGAACAGGCGCTGGAAAACGTGAGGGCCATTGAAGGTATTTTTGAAGACCGCCTCCCAGACGAGCCGGCCAACCTCATGGACCTGCGAGATATGCTCAACCGCATGGCGGAGGCTATCCGACCTATGACCACCGAGCTATCGCGAGAGACCACGGAGGCGACCGACATCGTTGGCGCAGCATCAAACGGCGGTGGCAGGCAAACCTTTGGCGGCTCGATCAACAACCGCCAGCAAGCGTGCGAGCAACTGGAGAGCATTGCCCGCTACTTTGAGAAAAACGAGCCCTCCAGCCCCCTTCCCTACCTGCTCCGTCGCGCCCGCCGCTGCATCGGCATGAGTTTCATGGACCTTGTCGATGAACTTGCGAGTGATAAAAACCACGCCCTACAGGTTTTGAAACCGGATAACGCCTCCGAAGAAAACGTAAATGATTAAACACCAGCCTTGACCTAAAAAAACAAACAGTTAGAAATCCCGTCGGTATTCGACACAGCAATCCATCCAGCTTATGCCCAAGCCATCTGAAAGCAGTACCAAGTTTATCGAGCGCAACCGTGCACCACGCGTCCACATTGAGTATGAACTCGATGTGAATGGAGCCCAGAAGAAGGTCGATCTCCCCTTCGTCATGGGGGTCATGTCAGACCTGTCCGGCAAGCTTGATCCCGAAAAACCTCTGCCACCTGTCAAGGATCGCAAGTTTCTGGATTTCGACATGGATAACTTCAACGATCGTATGAAGGCCATCAAACCCCGCGCTGCTTTCAGTGTGCCAAATGTGCTTTCCGAGGAAGGTGGCAACATGGCGGTGGACATCACCTTTGAGAGCATGAGTGACTTCTCCCCTGAAGTGATCGCCAAAAAGGTGGAGCCTCTGCGGAAGCTGTTGGAAACCCGCACCGAGCTTACAAATCTCCTCAGCTACATGGATGGTCGCACCCAGGCCGAAGACCTGCTGGAGAAGCTCATTCGAGACGAATTGTTGATGAAGAGCGTTCTCTCCACCAAAAAGCCTGAAGACGCCTCCACAGAGTAGTCCCGCCCTCTTTTCAGCCCTTTAATTCCGCCTAAAAATGTCCGCACAAACACAAGCACAGGCCGCTGCCCAGGGAGCGACTCAAGAAGTCAGTGAATTTGACAAACTGCTACAGAAGAGTTTTGCCGCCAAGACCGACGAGCGTCTCGGAGCCGTGAAGTCCGCCGTTCAAACGCTCGCTGAGAGTGCTCTGGCAGGGACCACCGTCATCCGCGATGACGTGCTCACCTATATTCAGGACATCATCGCCAAGATCGATGAGAAGATGTCCGCCCAGCTCAACAAGATCATGCATCATGCGGATTTCACGAAGCTGGAAGGCTCGTGGCGTGGACTGCATCACCTCGTCTTCAACACGGAGACGAGCACGCAGCTCAAGATCAAGGTGATGAACATCTCCAAGAAAGAGGTTCACAAGACTCTCAAGTCCTACCCGGGAGCCAATTGGGATCAAAGTCCGCTCTTCAAGAAGATGTACGAGGAAGAGTTCGGCACGCCGGGCGGCGAGCCTTTCGGCACCATGATCGGAGATTTTGAGTTTGACCACAGCGCACCAGATGTCGAGTGCTTGAGAGGCCTTTCCAAAATCGCCGCCACCGCCCATTGCCCTTTCATCTCCGCCGCTGGTCCCAGCCTGCTGAACATGGAAAGCTGGCAGCAGCTCGGTGACAAGCGTGACCTCGCCAAGATCTTCGACACCGCCGAATACGCCGCTTGGCGCAGCCTGCGTGATGAGGAGGACTCCCGCTTCATCGGGATGACGATGCCCCGCTTCCTTTCCCGGCTCCCATACAGCACGAAAAACAATCCCGTGGATGCGTTTGCCTTCGAGGAAGATGCCACCAGCTCCAATCACGAGAACTTCGTCTGGTCAAACGCAGCCTATGCCATGGGCACCAACATCACCCGCGCCTTCAAAAAGAGCGGCTGGTGCGCCCAGATTCGAGGTGTGGAAAGTGGCGGTCTCGTTGAGAACCTACCCGTTCACACGTTCCCGACGGATGACGGCGGCGTGGACATGAAGTGCCCTACGGAGATCGCCATCACAGACCGCCGCGAGCATGAGCTGGCCCGCCTCGGCTTCATGCCCCTTTCCCATTGGAAGAACACGGATTACGCGGCCTTCATCGGGGCGCAATCTCTTCAGAAGCCCGCCAAGTTTGATGATAAGGACGCCACAGCGAACGCCAACCTCTCCTCCCGCCTGCCCTACCTCTTTGCCTGCTGCCGCTTTGCCCACTTCCTTAAGTGCATCGTGCGCGACAAGATCGGCTCGTTCAAAGAACGTGACGATATGGAGCAGTGGCTCAATAGCTGGATCATGCAGTATGTGGTGGATTCCGGCGCGAGTGACGAGATCAAAGCAGAGAAGCCCCTCGCCTCCGCACAGGTCGAAGTGCAGTCCAATCCCGAGGATCCCGGTTACTACAAAGCGCAGTTTTACCTGCGTCCGCACTTCCAGCTCGAAGGTGTTAACGTGAGCCTCCGCCTCGTCTCCCGCCTGCCTTCCGAACGCAAAGCGTGATCCATTTCCCCAGTGATAACAAACACTCGAACAGCAAACCGTTAACCACCCAAACACCACCATGGCATTCGATACCTACCTCCAAATCGACCCGATTAAGGGCGAATCAACCGACGAAAAACACAAAAGCTGGATTGAAGTATTCTCCTTCTCCCACGGCGTATCCCAACAAGGTTCCGGTGCCGTCAGCGGCGGATCCTCGCGTGTCGCAGGCAAGGTGGATGTGCAGGACTTCACCATTACCAAGCGTCTTGACCTCAGCAGCCCCTACCTCAACAAGAACTGCTGCTCCGGCAAGCACCTTGACAAGGCCGTTGTGGAAATCTGCAAGAGCACCGGACAGAAGGAAGTGTTCTACAAATACACCTTCGAGAACGTGGTCATCTCCTCCGTCAGCATCGGCGGTGGTCAAGGCCAGGAGTTTCCTGTGGAAACAGTCTCCTTTACCTTCGGCAAGGTGAAATGGGAATACAATCACTTAGACAACAAGTCGGGTGCCAAGGTGGCCAGCATGTCCGCCTCCCACGACCTCGTCAAAAACGTCACCGCGTAAAGCGAGGCCGGGGCTGCCGGTCCATCAAACCGGCCAGAGGCGTGCCTCCCTCACCGGGGCACGCCTTTTTCATTTTTTCTGTGCCCGTTCAGTTCAATCGTTCTTGCTCTCATGACTGCTCCCGAGGAAATCCAGGCCAAACTTAAGTCCAACGACCCAACCGGCGCTCTCGCCGCGTGCAAGGCGGCAATTCGCAAGGCCCCAACGGATGGCGAGCTGCGTTTCATGCTTTTTCAGCTCCTCAGCCTGCTGGCGGACTGGGAGGGTGCCTCGAACCAACTCGTGGCCTACTCCGAGCTGGTCGGGCGGCAATCCCCCCTTCCCATCATTTTCAACCAAGTCATCCAGGCTGAGGTGCGACGAAAGTACATCTTCCAAGGCGAGGAGTCTCCCACCATCTTCGGCGAGCCGCCTGCATGGGTTCCTTATTTGCTTCAGGCCCTTACGGCTTCAGCCCGACAGCAGCCCGATGATGCCGCCGCCCTGCGCCAGAAGGCGCTGGAGGAGGCACCGGCCGTTTCGGGCAGCATCGACGGGCAGCCATTTTCTTGGATTATGGATGGAGACAGCCGCATCAGCATTCTGGTGGAGGCGATCATCCACGGGCAATACTACTGGGTGCCGCAGTCACGTCTCCGGGCCATCCGTATGGAGCCCCCGACCCAGGCTCGCGACGCCATTTGGGCCGCCGCCACTCTCACCCTGGACAACAGCTCCGAAATCTCGGCTTTTATCCCTGTCCGCTATCCCGGAGCACAGTCCTGGACGAGTGAAGCATTGAAGCTGGCGAGGGAGACCGCCTGGGAAAGCCCGGTGGATAATTTCTACCTCGGCAGCGGCCAGCGTGTCTGGATGACGGATATCGGCGAGCATGCCCTGCTCGATACCCGTGAGATCATCTTCAACCCGCCGGCTTGAGCCGGCACAGGCCATGACGGAAGAAGCTGAACACCGCCTCCCTTGCCTCTTTGACCGGCTTGTCGATGAGGCACCCAGCCAGCGCGGCGACCTTGCCTCGAGGCGAAAAATTCAGCTCAAGGAATACAAGAGTTTTGTGCTTCGAGACCTCCGCTGGCTTCTGAACTCTCCTCGACACCTGCCTGACTCGGAAATCTACGATTATCCGCTCGTTTCGCGTTCCGTGCTGAATTACGGAACCAGGGATCTGGCGGGCATGACCTCCTCTTCCCTCGATGCGCTGGAGATCGAGACCCAGCTTCGTGATGCCATCCTGGAGTTTGAGCCGCGTATCATTGCTGATTCCCTCCACGTCCGGCTTGTTCACGGCAGCGAAGACGGCAAAGTCTCCTTTGAGATCAACGGGCAGCTCTGGGCACATCCCCACGCCGAACGTGTCGTCTTCCGCACGGAGATGGACCTCGAAACCGGGGCATGTGACATCGTTTCCGCCACATGAACCGCGCCTTCCTCGAACTCTACGAAAACGAGCTCCGGCACATCCGGGAGCATGCGGCTGAATTCGCCGCCGCCTATCCGAAGATCGCTGCCAGACTGGCTTTGGATAAGGAAGCCCGCGATGCCTGCCCCGACCCGTTCGTCGAGCGCTTGCTCGAGGGCTTCGCTTACCTCGCAGCTCGCGTGCAAATGAAGCTGGAGGCGGAGTTCCCCCGCTTCACGCAGGGCATCCTGGAAACGGTCTATCCCGACTACATGGCTCCCTGGCCCTCGGCGGCCATCGCTCGCTTTGAGCCAAAGTATGACGACAAATCACTGCTCGACGGTGCAGTGCTTCCACGTGGGGCTTCGCTGAGTTCACTCCGTGTGAAGGACGAGGCCACCACCTGCACCTTCACCACCGCCCACGAGCTACGCCTTCTGCCGCTTAGTGTGATGGAGGGGAAGAAAGGCGGTGAATATCACACACGAAACTTAGGCGAGCTAAACCTCACCCGCTTCTGCCAGGATGCCAGAGCGGCCCTCAGACTACGCCTCGTACTTCATGGACCTGACGATGTCACATTGGACAAGCTGGTGGCAGACCGCCTCGTCTTTTTCGTTCATGGAGAAGATCATCTGCCCTCGTTGATTCTCGAAAGCATCTTCTCCCATGCCCGTGGCATTCTCATCACGGCCGCCGGAGATTCACGGCACAAATCCGCCACCTGGCTTGATCGCAGCTCGCTCGAGCACGCGGGCTTTTCAGAGACCGAGGCCATGCTGCCATGCGGCCCCAGTTCCTTTGACGGGCATCGTATTCTCCGGGAACACTTCCTCCTGCCTCAGCGTCATCATTTCTTCGCCGTCAACGGCATCCGTGCCGCTTTGAAGCAGCTCCAAGGACGTGAGTTTGATCTGATCATACCTTTGCGGGACAAACAAGACGGACTGGAGGGCTTTGTCACGGGGGAGCTCTTCCAACTCAATTGCACTCCGATCGTAAACCTCTTCCGCAAACGTCTCGATCGCATTCCTTTGGGGCCTGGCTTCACCGAGTATCAGGTCATCCCCGACCGCTTGCGCATGCTCGACTACGAGGTGCATACCGTGCTCGATGTGACGGGTTATGGCCGCACCTCCACGGATCAGCAGGCCTTCCATCCCTTCTATTTGCAGCCAGCGCAGGCCGCCTCTCCTGTTGGATTCTACGCCGTCAACCGGCTTCCCCGCACGTTGTCTGAAAACGAGCGGCACTTTGGCGCACGGTCCAGCTACGCAGGTAGCGAGGTCTTCCTCAGCCTCGTGGATCCTTCCTCTGCGCCTTTCTCTCCACGACTTGAGCAATTGGCAGTCACGGCGCTATGCACAAATCGCCACCTACCTCTCACGATGCCGAAGGGCCTTGGTGACACTGATTTTCTTCTCGAAGACCACGCCGCCGTCGCCCGAGTGCGCTGCCTCGTCGGCCCCAGCTCGCCGCGAGCCTCCTTTGCCGAAGGCAGGCACGCCTGGCGAGCCGTCAGCATGCTCTCGCTGAACTATCTCTCCCTCACGGATAACAAAACAACCTCGGGTGTGCTCGCCCTGCGTGAGCTGCTGCGCCTGTTTACAAACGCCAGTGTGAGCAGTCAGCGCATGCTGGACGGCATTGTGTCCGTGGAGTCCAGGCCCTCGCTCGCTCGCAGCCCTGGTGGCGGCCCGGTGGTTTTCATCCGTGGCATGGACGTCGATCTAACTTTGGACGAGGACCGGTTTGCCGGCTCCGGGGTATTCACACTTGCCAGCGTGCTCGATCAATTCTTAGCCCGCTACGTCACCATCAACAACTACACTCGGCTGAGGCTTCTCACCGTGCAAAGAAAGGAGGTGCTATCATGGCCCCCGAGGCTCGGCAGGATCCCGCCGCTCTGATGCAGGCCCTCAGCACGGAGCCCTGGCGCTTCGATTTCTTCCAGGCCGTTCGCCTCCTGGAATGCCTGCATGACTCCGCCCCTCGCGTCGGGAGGTCCAAGATGCTGCGTGAGGATACCGTGCGCTTCGGCCAGCTCCTCAGCCTGGCCTGCGCCCCGAGCAGTCTGGCCGCTCCGCAGAATGAACGCCGACCACAAAAGATCACGGTAGAGTTCACCGGCCTCACCGGGCCTCATGGCCCTATGCCGCTGCGGCTCACCGAATTCATCCGCAACCGGCTGCGTGGTATCCAGGACCCTGATGCGCCGCAATTCGAGTCCGATTCATCTGAAAAGTCAGGCTCCATCGCTCCAAAAGACTCCACTCTGGCCGAGTTCCTCGATCTCTTCCATCACCGCATGATCGCTCTGTTCTACAGGGCCTGGGCGGTGGCTCAGAAAACGGTCGATTTTGATCGCGCGGAAGACCGCAGCTTTGCCGAATGGACGGCCAGCCTCGCCGGCTTGGGCCTGCCCGAACTCGACGGGCAGGACAGCATTCCCACTTGGGAAAAACTGCCATTTACCGGACATCTCGCCTGTCAGACGCGACATGCCGGAGGACTCGAGGGCATCCTGGCGGCCACTTTTTCCACTCCGGCAAAAATCTATTCCTTCACCGGCCATTGGATCAACCTTCCCGAGCAGGAACGCTGCAAGCTCGGAGACCGAAACCGTCCGGGCACGCTTGGGAGCAGTTGCGTCGTTGGCACTCGGATGTGGGATCAGAACCTCAAATTTACCATACACCTCGGCCCGATCTCCCTTCAGCAGTTTAGTGCTTTTCTCCCTGGCTCGGCCTGCCATCGCCGATTGCATGACTGGATCGATTTTTACACCGGTAAGCAGTATTACTGGAAGGCGGTTGTTTTGCTGAAAAAAGAAGAGGTGCCGAAGATTTGTCTTGGTCGCTCGGGACAGCTTGGGTACACTTCTTGGCTTGGCAGTCTCCCGTTCACGCATGATCCTGGTGATTATCAGGTTCGTGGAGGCGGCCTCACCGCAGCGGAAAATTCGTAAAATCACTCCCGCACAGACCTCACCCTCAACTCATCCCTCCCTATGGCTGAAATCCGCCCCGCTGATCTTTTCGGACGACTGAACCGCCTCGCTTACAAAAGCATGGAAAGCGCCACCACCTTCTGCAAGCTGCGTGGCAATCCCAGGGTCGAGCTCATTCACCTGATGCACCAGTTGCTCAACGAGCAGGACAGTGACCTCCATCGCATCATCCAGCACTTCAGCCTCGATCCATCGAAGCTCAGCACTCACCTTCAGCGCAGCCTCGACCTACTGCCCCGAGGCTCCAGCAGCATCAGCGGCTTCTCCCAGCCCTTGCGAGAGGCTGTCGAGCAGGGGTGGGTCTATGGTTCGCTAATGTATAAGCAGGGCAAAGTCCGCACCGGGCACCTCGTGGTCGGCCTTCTAAAAAGCCCCAGCCTGTCCAGCCACTTCCTCGCCCTCAGTGACGAGTTTCGCAAAATCAACGCCGAGCAGATCACCGATGAGTTTACCAAAATCGTCACCGGCTCAACCGAGGACGGCATGACGGAAACAGTCGGTGCAGGTGCCGCTCCCGGCGAGGCCAGCGGAGCTGTCCAGGCAGATGGCAAAGCTGGCAGCTCGCTTGCCCAGTTCGCCGTCGATCTCACCCAGCGGGCACGCGATGGCGAGATCGATCCCATTCTCGGTCGAGACGAGGAAATCCGCCAGATCGTGGACATCCTCATGCGCCGTCGGCAAAACAATCCCATCCTCACAGGAGAGGCAGGCGTCGGCAAGACCGCTGTGGTCGAGGGCTTTGCCCTTCGCATCGCCAGTGGTGATGTCCCGCCTGCACTCAAGGAGGTCAGCCTATTGTCACTCGACCTCGGCCTTCTGCAGGCAGGTGCCAGCATGAAGGGCGAATTCGAAGACCGGCTCAAAAAAGTCATCGAGGAAGTCCAGTCATCCCCAAAACCCATCATCCTGTTCATCGACGAGGCACACACCCTCATCGGTGCGGGAGGTCAGGCCGGCCAGAATGACGCCGCGAATCTTTTGAAGCCCGCCTTGGCCCGTGGCACCCTCCGCACCATCGCCGCCACCACCTGGGCCGAGTACAAAAAGTACTTCGAAAAAGATCCCGCCCTGACCCGCCGCTTCCAAGTCATCAAGGTGGAGGAGCCTGACGAGGAAAAAGCCGTTCGCATGATCCGCGGCCTCGCCCCCGTGCTCGAAAAGCATCACAAGGTTCCCGTGCTCGATTCCGCCCTCGAAGCCGCTGCCCGCCTCTCTGGCCGCTACATCCCTTCCCGACAGCTACCGGATAAGGCCGTCAGCCTCATCGACACTGCCTGCGCCCGCGTCGCCATCAGCCAGCATGCCACCCCGGCGGAGATTGAGGATTGCTCCCGCTTGATCGACGTTCTGAAAACCGAGATCGAAATCCTCGAAAAAGAGGGAGCCATCGGCGTCGATCACACCAAGAGGAAGACAGACGTCGCTAGCCGCGTCGCCACTGAAGAAGAACGCCTCACAGGTCTCACTGAACGCTGGCAAAAAGAGAAATCCCTCGTGCAAAAACTCCTCGCTGCCCGCCTGGAAACCCAAAAAGCCGAAGCGGGTGCCAAGCCAGCTCTCCTCGCCCAGTGTCTCGAAATCGAAAAAGACCTCGCCACCATGCAGGGCGAGACCCCGCTCGTCTTCCCCCATGTCGATGAGCAGGCCGTCGCGGCTGTCATCTCGGATTGGACCGGCATTCCTGCGGGGCGCATGGTCAAAAACGAGATCGAACAGACACTCAAGCTGGCGGACATCCTCGAACGCCGTGTCATCGGCCAGCGTCACGCTCTTGAAACCATCGCCCGCCGCGTGCAGACGAGCCGCGCACGGCTTGATAACCCCAACCGGCCTATAGGCGTTTTCATGCTTGCTGGCCCCAGCGGCACCGGCAAGACCGAAACCGCCCTCACCCTAGCCGAGACACTATTTGGCGATGAGAGCAGCCTCATCTCCATCAACATGAGCGAGTTTCAGGAGTCCCACACCGTCTCCACTCTCAAGGGAGCGCCTCCCGGATACGTCGGCTACGGGGAAGGCGGCAAGCTCACCGAGGCCGTCCGCCGCCGCCCCTACTCCGTCGTCCTCCTCGACGAGGTCGAAAAGGCTCACCCGGATGTGCATGAGATCTTCTTCCAGGTCTTTGACAAAGGCTGGATGGAAGACGGGGAAGGACGCTTCATCGACTTCAAAAATACCCTCATCATCCTCACCAGCAACGCCGCCCAGGACGTCGTCACCAGTCTCTGCAAAGACCCCGAACTCATCCCCGATGCCGAGGCCCTCGAAAAGGCCATGCGCACGCCTCTTACCAAGGTCTTCCCGGATGCTCTGCTCAACCGCCTCGTCGTCGTCCCCTACTACCCCATCAGCCAGCAGATGCTCCGCACCATCATTACGCTCAACCTCCGCAAGGTGGAAAAGCGTGTGAAGGAAAACCACGGCATCCCCTTCCACTACGGCGAGGACGTCATCGACCTCATCGTCCAGCGCTGCACCGAGCTCGAACGCGGTGCCCGCCTCGTCGATGCCATCGTCACCAACCAACTCCTCCCCGAGATCGGCCGCGAATTCCTCACCCGCATGATGGAAGGTCGACCTCTGGAGAAGATCACCGTCAAGGCTGAATCAGGTGACTTTGCGTTCGAGTTTTGAAGTAACCTCCACAGAATCGAAATTCAACACCGCCAAATCTCATGCCAAGAATTGATGAAGCACAGACCCGTGAATTGCTGAGAGCCAGCTCAGACAAGCTTGTTAATTCCTGGCAGAAGGATGCCCCGCTCATCAAGTCGCTCACGAAGGTGCTCAATGCATCCCTGGACGTGGCGGCAGATGCGCAAAAGAATGGTGGAATTGCATCCAAGCAAGGGCTCTCCCTCGCCCTTGCCAAAAAGTCGAGCGGGATGCTCGACACCACCGCAAAGGCCACTGGCGGCTCTGGATTGAAGGCTGCAAGTTTCCTAACTTCCCAGACTCTTGACACCATAGGGTTGATCAAGGTTGCGGGGTATACCCCGGCGAAAGCAACCGCCGTGATCACATTGACCATGGCCAAAAAGATGGTTGGGGCAGCCGGAATGGCCCAGCTGGACAAATGCAAGACCGCTGTCGCTACGCTGGCTGTGACGGCTGGCCTTGGTGTGGTCGGATGCAGCACTGGCATTGGATGTGTCATTGGTGCCATTTCCATTGCTGCCGACGCCTTTGATGTTTATGCACAGTGCAGCAAAGATGCTCCGTGAAGACTTATTTTCCATTTTCGCGCACCCCACGCTCCATGGTTCTCTTCCTAGGAGTGATTGCTCTTTGCGTCAAGCCGTCCTTCTCTCAGGACCAATACCGCACCTTTGTTCCCACCAAGGACGTGGCGATGCTAGTCGATGTCTCGGTTTCGGTGAAAAAAGATTCGGGAGGTCACGAAGAGGCCCGAGGTATCATTCAGGCCATTGTCTCGGGGGAAGGACTTGGTGGATCCAAGTTTAAATCAAACTGGAGCATGGATGCCAATCCCGAGATGGTCGGGCTGTTTGGTGCTTACCTAGCGCAGGCAACCAGTGGCGACTCGGCAGAGCTTCGTCCGCTCATGGACATCCAGAATAGCTTTCTCTCCATGCATATCGGAACCGTGGAAACCGTCCTAACTCAAGGCCGGAACCCAATTCGGATTAAAAAAACGGACGAGATCAAGGGGCTGATCCAGGCGGGTTACCCGGCCATCAGTGACATGAATGACAAGAGCACCTGCTTCTGGCTCGCCATGGCACGTGCGGCGGGCACGCTTTCCCAGAGCTCCAAACTGGGGTACTACCTCTTCGTCGTCTCGGATGAAGAGGATGATCCCGATTATCGTGAGAATGGCCCTCCGGGTCACACCATCGGGGACTACATTAAATACAGCAAAGGACTCGCCAAGACCTACCCTGAGACGGCCATCCGGGGCGAGATCGCCCGATACTTTGATTACAAAGGCACCAACTCCCGCGACGTGGATATTTACCAGCCACGCGGAGACTTCAAACAGGTGCTCATCGCGAAATTCACTCACACTGCCTACCGGGAGCAGAAAGCTCGGGTAAAAATCGCCTGGTATGCCATGGGTGTCGTGCCGCAGCGAGTGCATGTCCCTCGGGTGATCCAACCGGTTCAGGCCGAGCCATTGCTGATTGCGCCGGAGGCCTATCAGCCGCCCAAATTGGAGCCAACCTTGAAGTGGCTGGGCGGCCTGTCCGAGGTTCCGCGCAAATTCTTTAACTACCAGGCTCCGTTGCTCGTCTGGCAGGTCACCAATGCGGAAGTGACGGGCTATTCAGCCAGCGGCAGGCCATCCCTGCTGATCGAAGGGCGCAGCCGCCCGGTGAAGAAACTC
>Ga0114981_10000763_pt1 | contig 20994 bp, 18 predicted proteins | sample S_140806_MF_Meta_FD_87028 | JGI IMG/M metagenome (GOLD analysis project Ga0114981, IMG submission 87028) | Freshwater microbial communities from Lake Simoncouche, Canada to study carbon cycling - S_140806_MF_MetaG | ecosystem: Environmental > Aquatic > Freshwater > Lake | place: Lake...
GCGAGGCCCGCCGGTTGGGAATGAATATCGGATTTAATACGGAATTGGACATTCACTTAAGGAGTGACTCGAGCGCCGCAGCCAACACGGTTCACCTCATCCCGTGTTCAAGCTTGTCCATCGACCAACCCCTGGGGGAGGTCAGCGCAGAGGCGGGCGCGGCCGCCGCTGCCGCGATCACCAGGGCCGCGCAAGATGCACTCGCCGGGCGCGTCAGCGCACTGGTCACCGCGCCGATTCACAAGGAGGCGCTCGCCGCCGCGGGCGTGCCTTACCCGGGACACACGGAGATGCTGGCGGCGCTGGCCGGGGTCGCCGAAGTCCGGATGATGCTGGCCAATGACGAACTGCGCACCGTCCTTGTGACCGTGCATCTGGCATTGCGCGATGCGATCCTCGCCATCACGACGGATCGGGTGTTGCGCACCATCCAGATGACCCACGATGCGCTCCAGCGGGCGGGCGTGGCGGCCCCCCGAATCGCGGTCGCGGGGCTCAACCCTCACGCGGGCGAGGGCGGTTTGTTCGGACGTGAAGAAATCGACCAGATCGAGCCCGCGATTCGCCAGGCGCGCTCCTTGGGCCTGGATGCCAGCGGCCCCTGGGCGCCTGACACCGTTTTTATGCGCGCTCGAGGCTTTCGCGAGTTCGACGTGGTCGTCGCCATGACGCATGACCATGGCTTGATCCCAGTCAAGTATCTCGGACTGGACGCCGGCGTCAATGCAACGATCGGGCTGCCCTTCGTACGAACGAGCCCCGACCACGGGACGGCATTCGACATCGCCGGGCAGGGGCGCGCTGACCTCCGCAGCTTTGCGGCTGCGGTCGCAATGGCGCAATCGCTTTGTTCGCCGACACCCCGCGCCCCATAATCCATCCAAACTCTGGTCGATCCACCCCACAAACCCAAACTGCACGCCCCATGTCCACACGCATTGATTTTCGAAGCGACACCGTCACCCGTCCCACCCCCGCGATGCGGAACGCCATGCTCAGCGCTCAGGTTGGCGACGACGTCTTTGGCGATGACCCGACCGTACTGGAGTTGCAGGCAGAGGCCGCGCAAATGCTCGGCTTCGAGGCTGCGCTCTTCGTCCCCTCGGGCACCCAGGCCAATCTGATCGCCATGATGACGCAGTGCGCGCGCGGCGAAGAGGCCATACTCGGACAGCACTCCCATGCTTACCGATGGGAGAGCGGCGGGATGGCGGTCTTAGGGTCAATCCACCCCCAGCCGCTCGAGAACCGGCCCGATGGCACGATTGATCTCGCTCAGGTCGCCGCCGCCATCAAACCCGACGACCCCCATTTCGCTCACACCCGGCTATTTGGGCTGGAGAACACCATCGGTGGCAAGGTGTTGCCGCTGGACTACCTTCAAACCGCGGGTGCACTTTGCCAGCGCTATGGCTTGATTGCGCATCTGGACGGGGCAAGGTTGATGAACGCCGCGGTCCAGACCGCCTGGACCGAGCGGCCCATCAGGGATACCCACACGCCTACAACCAAAGATTCCGCCGCAGATTCCGCCGCAGATTCCAGCGCACCAGACGCCGCTGCCATCCGGGCGGCGGCAAAGGCGATCTGCGCACCCTTCGACTCGGTTTCACTCTGTCTTTCCAAAGGCTTGGGTGCCCCGGTGGGCTCGCTCCTTCTCGGTGGGCGCGAAGTCATCGCCCGCGGTGTTCGGATTCGCAAAATGTTGGGTGGCGGGATGCGCCAGGTGGGAATCCTGGCCGCCGCCGGGCGCTACGCCCTGGCCCATCACCTCGAGCGTCTCACCCTCGATCACCGCAACGCAGAACGTCTGGCAGAGGGATTTAAAACCCTAGCGGCTCGACCCGGCGCACTGGCCCACCGACTGGCCGTCGAACCCGCCCAAACCAATATGGTCTTTGTGACCGTCGACGCCGCGATCGCCCCCGCCCTGGCAGCCCATCTCCGAAGCCAGGGGGTGGGATGTAGCGGCGCAACGCTTGTCGATGGCAGCATCCGTCAGCGCTGGGTGACCCACCTCGACGTGGATGCAGCGGATGTGGACGAGACGCTCGAAATCCTCGCAAAATTCTCGGCCAGGGCGGCATGAATGTCCCCACATGAATGACCCAATCGAAGCCATCCGTCGACACGGCTATGCGGTTCTCGAAGTCGCGCCCGATCTGGGCGCAGACCCGCCGCGACCGGGCTACGCGGTCACGGTCGGCCTGCTTGAGCGCGGACACCCCAATCTGTTGATCCTGGGCCTGCCCGGCCCGATGTCCCGGATGATCCTGGCGACGCTGGCTGATCACGGCCTCAACCATGACCCCTTGCCACTGAATGCCCCCCTGGCAGGGTTTTTTGATGGGCTCGAGCCCGTGCTGCGGCCGCTGGACGAATCGTCGGCCGCCGCCTGGCTGAATCGACCACTGGATCCTGCGCCGATTGGCTGGAGCAAAGCCCAACAGCTACAAGGTTCGACGTCATCCCGGCACTTGCCCGGAGACCGGGCCCGACTCCTTCAAGTGGTCTGGCCTGACTCGTCAGGCCATTACCCCTGGGAAGACGAATTCGACGACGCTCTGCGACCGGCCCAACCGCTCTTGGGGTCAACCGCGGGCGCCTCTGAACATGGCGCTTCGGAGCGCCCGGCCGGTTAGGCTACCGCCTCGCGCAGCCGCTCTGCCAGAGCGTCCCGAGCCACCCGCAATGCCGGGGGCATCCGTTGCGCTAGCCGCTCAAACAACTCGTCGTGCAGCTTCAATTCCTCGTGCCACTGCGCGCGCTCAATGGACGTAATCCGCTGATAACGGACGGGCCCGAAATCAAGGCCCTGCCAGTCAAGATCCTCATAGCGGGGAGTGACGCCAAACAGATGCTCAGTACCCCCCGTCTCCCCGTTCAGACGATCAAACATCCAGCGCAGCACACGCATGTTGTCACCAAACCCTGGCCACACAAACTGTCCCTGCTCGTCGGTTCGGAACCAGTTCACGCAGAAGATATGCGGTACTTTGGAACCCGATTGTTGGAGTGTTTCACCGAGCGCTAACCAGTGGGCAAAATAGTCCCCCATGTGATACCCGCAGAAGGGCAGCATGGCGAAAGGGTCCCGGCGAACAATCCCTTGCTGACCTGCAGCCGCAGCGGTCGTCTCGGAGCCCATCGTAGCGGCCATGTAGACCCCTTCGACCCAGTCACGGGCTTCCGTCACCAACGGCACGGTGCTCGAGCGCCGTCCTCCAAAAATAAAAGCGTCGATAGCCACACCGGCCGGATCGTCCCAGGCGGGGTCGACGGAGGGGCACTGCGACGCCGGTGCCGTAAATCGGGCATTGGGATGGGCCGCCTTACGGCCCTCGGCGCGTGCCGACTCGGGGGACCAATCGCGCCCCGTCCAATCCAGACAATGCGCAGGGGGTTCTTCCGACATACCCTCCCACCAAACATCGCCGTCATCGGTCAAGGCCACGTTGGTAAAGATCACGTTGGCGTGCAAGGTCGCCATCGCGTTCGGATTGGTTTTGTACCCCGTCCCGGGGGCGACGCCAAAATAGCCCGCCTCCGGGTTGATGGCATATAACCGCATCTGCCCGGTCACCGGGTCCGGGCGCGGCCTGATCCACGCGATATCGTCGCCGATGGTCGTGACCTTCCAGCCATCGAAGCCCGCCGGCGGAATCAGCATGGCGAAATTGGTCTTGCCACACGCCGACGGGAAAGCCGCTGCGATGTGCTTCTTGTCCCCGCTCGGGCTGGTGACGCCCAAGATCAGCATGTGCTCGGCCAACCAGCCCATCCCGTCCTGGTCGCGGGCCGCCCGGCCCATGTAAGAGGCGATTCGCAGTGCGAAGCACTTCTTCCCGAGCAGGGCATTGCCGCCATAGCCTGAACCAAATGACCAAATTTCGCGAGTCTCCGGGAAATGCACGATGTATTTGGTCGGATTGCATGGCCAGGCGACATCGGCCCGGACCGCGCCGTGGGCGTCCACCAAAGGCATTCCAACCGAGTGGACGCAGGGCACGAAGGCCCCATTGGCCCCCAACTGGTCCAAGACCGCCTGACCCATTCGGGTCATGATCTTCATGTTGACGACCACGTAGGGCGAGTCCGATAACTCGACGCCAATTTGCGCGATTGGACTACCAAGCGGTCCCATCGAAAATGGGATGACATAGAGCGTTCGGCCGCGCATGCACCCCTCGAAGAGCCCATTCAGCGTTGCCCGCATCGCGTCCGGCGCAACCCAATGATTGGTCGGACCCGCATCTTCGCGCTGGGTTGAGCAAATAAAGGTGCGGTCTTCGACGCGTGCCACATCCGACGGATCCGACCAGGCCAGATACGAATTCGGGCGCTTGACCGGGTTCAAGCGACGCAGCGTCCCCGCTGCGACCATTTGATCGCACAGCAACCGATTCTGGCTTTCAGAACCGTCGCACCAGAAGATGGTGTCGGGCTGGGCAAGTTCCGCGATCTTTCGGACCCAATCCGCCAGGCCCTGATGGCGCACCCACGGCGGGGGTGCCCATGCGTCCGGGGTGGCCCGCATAGGGGCGCTTTGGGCGATACTCGAATTATTCATCGTCAAAGACATGGTCAAAGTCTCCTCATGCGGTCGAACGTCGCCGACTTCGCGAACCCGACAGTCTAGCGCGCTCGAATCGCACCCTATGCCCCCTCCGTCATGAATTCAAAACTCCTCGCCATCTGCGTCGGTCAGTCTCAGGCTCTTTTTTTCAACTCACCGACGCCAGACTCAACGCCAGACCCAACGCCGGCGCACCGCAGCGCGATTCGAAAAAAAGCGATCTCCACGCTCGATCATCCACAATCCATCGCTGTAGGGATTCTCGGCGTGGCCGGGGACGATCAGGTTGATCGCACCGTCCACGGCGGCCCAACTCGCGCGCTCTACGCCTATCCAGCAGAACATTACGCGTTCTGGACGACCGTACGCGCTCAGGCTCGGCAACACGAGCCGCTGGCCTGGGGGGCGATGGGTGAGAACCTGGTCCTGCAGGGTTTGCTCGAAACCCAGCTCTGGCTCGGTGATCACGTCTACGTCGGAGAGGTTCAGCTCCGCGTCGAGGCGCCCCGTCAGCCTTGCTTTAAATTCAACACCGTCATGGGTTTTCGGCAAGCGTCCAAAATGATGGTACAAAGTGGTTTTACTGGCATTTACCTCTCGGTCTTGCAACCGGGTGTGATTACTGCTGGAGATTCAGTCAGGGTTGTGCCAGGCGACCGGGTCCTCTCGCTCACCGAACGGCACACCCTTTTGAATCGCAGTCCGCAACGCTCGCTTTGGTGATCCCATGGCTGAATTAACCCCCGGGCAACGCACCGCGATGACGGCCCGAATCGTCCTGACAACCGGCCTGATCGTTGGTTTGCAAGCGGTCCTCTTGGGCTCAGCCGCCGTCACGCTCATTGGGTCAGTGGTCTTGGCCGTTGGCGCCGGTCTGCTGATTGTGGCCAAACAGGCGGATTGAAGCGGATTGCGGTGGATTAGGCCGGATTAAAGGCTTAACCCAGCCGCAGGAAGGCATCGGGCGGGATAGGATTTGCGGATGGATTTTTCAGCCATCCGCCTTCTGCCTCACCCGATCGATGATCCGCTGGGAGATCCCGCTGTCGTCGGACCCGAAGCCTCTCACTTGGGCCGGCTGTATGCGAGCACCCCACGGGCACTGATCTGGCACTCTCCATCGGGCGACTGGCCCCTGTTTGTGTTGGTGGTGCCGATTGCGACCCGCCTGACGCTGATGAGCAACCCGATTTTCGCCCAGCTGGTGCGCGATTGGGGCCATCAAATCCGGTTCATCGGAATCGATTCCCAGCGTCGCGCCTTCGATTTTCGGCGACTCCTGAGCGATCAGGTCCTCGTGAGGCTGGTCGACGCACTGACCCAACCGGGCTCCGATCAGGCCTTAGACGTTCTATTCGCGGCTCTGGCCGAAGGCATGCTCACGATGCTCGAGCGGCGCCGCGATGATTGGCCTGCCCACCTTGCGCGCAAGCACCGTCTCGAACCGCAAGCGCCAGATGCGCTCTACGATCGGCCCGGACGGTTCCCGGACTTCCTCGCGGGTCTACGCCGGGCCCTGCGCGATGACCTGATCGATCTGGACTTTTATGGGCGCGCGCTACGGGCGATTGATAGCCGGGAGCTGCATGCCGAAACCACCCTCTCACGCCTCATCAGCGCAGCACTTGACCCTGGCGTGCTGCGACGCCTCGATCGATTGGGCGCTGGTCGCCACCTGGGCTGCTACAACTGGCTCTTGCTCGATACCCGACATGCCGAGCAACGGGCGTATGTCCTCTCTCGCCTCGGTTGTTTCGCACAGTTCTTTGCGGACACACTCCTGGATGCCTCAGGGGACACCGACCCCCCTCGGCTAAACCGGGTCGGCCAGTGGGACACTGAAGAGGTTCAATTTGCATCCTGGTTGGCTCAGGTCGTTGACAGTGGTCAGGACCGCCTCGTCATCGGCGCCTTGGCGCATCGATTCGGCGTTGCCGAAAACACGATCAGGGCCCTTTGGCGACGCGCTCCGGCAGCGCTAGGAACCCCTCCAACCTGGCAACTCAGCGGTATCCTGCGCCGCTTGGATGCGTTGCCCGAACGGGTTTGGCCAACGGATCCGGGTGGCTGGGATCGCTTGATGTGCCACGCCGCCAGCCCCGCTTAAATCGGCATTTGCAAATCCTCGCCGCCCAAATGAATCCGGTTCCAGGTCGGCGAAAGCAGCAACTCATTGATGCAAACGTGAGGGGGCAGGCCCACCACCCAGCCGATGGCCTCGGCCACATCGTCTGCCGTAAGCATGCGCGCCATCTCTTCGGCGGAAGGTGGAACGGGTCGGGTGCGCAGGATGGGTGTCGCAATTTCACCGGGCTCGATCGCGCAGGCGCGAACGCCATAACGGCCATTCTCGAAATTCAGGCTGTCGACCAACCCCGCCAAGCCTTGCTTGGAAGCGTTATACGCGGCCCCCGCAAAGGGGAGGTAATGGCGGCCCGCCCAGGACGAGACCACCACAATCGTCCCGCTGCGCCGCGCACGCATCCCCGCGAGAACGGCTACCACGCAGTTGGCGACCCCTTCCAGATTGACCCGGGTGACTTTCGCAAAGTCCACTGCGGTGAGATTTTGCCAATACCGTTGTCGGACGTTCAGCCCCGCCGAACACACGAGCAGTTCCACCGGCCCCATTTGCCCGGCAATCCGCTCGGCCGTTGCCGCGACCGCGTCAGCATCTGAAACATCAAGCGCAAAAGCTTGCGCATCGTGTCCATCGGCGCGCAGTTGCGCTACCGCTTGCTCGAGTTCGGCCTCGCGCCGACCCGAGATGGCCACTCGCGCACCATCGCGCGCCAGACGCTGCGCGGTTTGCCGCCCTACGCCCGTCGCACCCCCTGTGATCCAGGCAATCTTCCCGTCCAATGTTTTCAACTGAGTCTCCTGTTGTTTAATCTGGGCACAGAACCATCACGCTCCGGGAGAGCCCGCAGATGAACTCCGCACCGCTTCGCATCATCGCCACCGGCGGCACCTTCGACAAGTGCTACGCGCCCATGGATGGGTCCCTGGGCTTTGCCGAAAGCTGTTTGCCGGCGCTCATTGACGAAAGCCGGATTCAACCCACCCCTGTCATCGAAGTCGTCATGCTGGTGGATAGCCTCGATATGACGCCGGCGCAGCGCCGATCGTTGGTAGCCTCTTGTCGGGCCGCACCCGAATCGCACCTTGTGATCATCCATGGCACCGACACCCTCGTCGAGAGCGCAGCCGCGATCGCCGCCACTGGCCTTGACAAGACCATCGTGTTGACCGGCGCCATGGTTCCGGCGAGATTTGACGCCTCCGACGCACGATTTAACTTAGGCTTTGCCATCGCGGCCTCGCGCCTCTTGCCCGCGGGCGTCTGGGTCGCCATCAACGGACTGATTCAGCACTGGGACCAGGTTCGAAAAAACCGCGAAGCCGGCGCCTTTGAAGCACTTTCAATTCAGGCACTTTAAATTGGGGCTCTTTAAGTTGGGGCACTCTCAACGCGTTCCAGCCAGGCCCGGCTGCGCGACCATCCGCTCTGCACCACCAACAATAGCGTCACCACGCGGGTGGCATGAAAGGCGGTTACAACGGGTACGCCCAACTGCAAGGCCTGAGCGGTTAAGCACATTTCGGCAATCCCGCCCGGTGCCGTCGCCAATGCGAGAGTCGCCAGTGGGATCTCCACGGCCCATCCGATCAGCGCGGCCAACGCCGTGGATCCTGCCAACCCGAGAAGCGTGACGCCGCCAACGATCGCAAGAAAGCGCGGCGCCCGATTGAAAAACCCAGGGCCAAAACGCCCACCCAAGGAAATCCCGATCAACAGTTGCCCCATGGGCGATACCCAGTTCGGCAACGCGGACGAAAGTTGACCGCTAGCCGTCAGGAGCATCGCTCCTGCGAGTGAACCAAGCATCCAGGGATTCGGGCCCCGGAATCGTCGCAAAAGCAGGGCTGCGCTCACCGTGCTGCCGACGAGTACGGCCAGGCCGTAAGGCTCTACCGTTTGAGCCCCGATCAGATAACGGTCACTACCATGCAAGCCAAACCCATCATAGACGAGGGGCAAAATCACCACCACGAGCATCAAACGCAGACTATGCGCAGCCGCTACGAGTTCGACCCGCGCACCCGCGCGCTCACCTTGCAACACCATCTCGGCGGCCGCACCGATGGGTCCCGACCAATAAGCGGTGGCGGGATCGGCGCCGCCCCAGCGAATCAAGGCCCACGACAAGAATCCGCCGAGCGCGAGCGACCAAATCACGGCTAGCGCAATCCAGGGCGCCCACTCGCCCACCCGCACCAGCACCGAGGGTGTGAAATACAGCCCTAACGCGGTCCCGATCACCCACTGTCCCGCGGCCTGGGCAAAAGGCGGTGCACCGACCCGTACGCCGCGCAAGCGCAAAAATGCACATGGGAACAGGGCGCCCAGCAACCAGGGCAGGGGAAAGTGAGCTGCGTTAGCCAACAAACCCCCGATGAACGCCGCGCACAAGGTGCGGATGGAAACCCACCAAGGGCTTGCAGGAGGTGACATCGACTTTGGAAGGAGGCAGTTTGGAGTGGACTGCAGGGAGTTCGCAGTCGATTCCCTTATGATTGAACCATAACCGTTTCAACCCGGACACCCGCCGATGCCCTCCCGTCGTGAAGCTCTCAGTCTCAGCGCCCGCCTGGCGACTTTGCTCAGCCTCACGGGCCTGATGCCCAATCTGGCCCTGAGCCGCGAGGGTGTGTATCGGGCCGCCTTTGAGGCCCATTCGCTGGCCGAGCTCTCGCGGGCTCTTGGCGTGCAGGCACCGATCGAGAGCCGCGAGCTGGTTCTGCAAGCGCCAGACATGGCTGAAAACGGAAGTGCCGTCCAGCTGACGGCCTCGACCACCGCGAGCGGGATCAAGCGCCTGCTTGTGTTGGTCGAGAAGAACCCTAACCTTCTGGCGGCCTTGATTGAACTCTCCGACTCGGTGGAACCCAGCGTCACGACCCGGGTCAAATTGCAGCAGTCTTCCCGGGTGTTCGCGGTCGGTTTGACCCTCGATGGCCGGTGCCTCTTCGCCCAGAAGGAAGTCAAAGTCACCCTCGGGGGCTGCGCGGCTTAATCACTCATGGCAGAACCCACGAAAATCCGTGCGCAGCTCATTCCCAGCGCTCCCACTGGTGCACCGACCAGCGCAATGGTGCGGATTCTGATGAATCACGACATGGAGACGGGGCTGCGATTAGACCCCAGTGGTAAAGCCGTCGCGGCGTGGTTCATCCAGACCGTGGTGATTCGCCACCTGGAGAAGACCGTGATGACCCTGCACTGTGGGCCCGCCGTATCGAAAAATCCGTTTTTTCAATTCACCCTGCGTAACGCGAGAGCGGGTGAAAAAGTTTCAGTACAGTGGATCGATAGCCGTGGCGAAACCCGATCCGACGAAGCGACCATCGCCTGAGGCCCGCTTACGAGGCTCACTCAGGAAACCTGCGCCCCCAGTGCGGCTTCAAACAGGGGCAGGGGCTGAGCACTGCCGAATAAGTGGCCCTGAAAAAACTGGCATCCGTCTCCCCGCAGTAATCGATATTCCTCTTCGGTTTCGACCCCCTCGGCAATGCAATCGACGCTGAGGTTCGACGCCATTGCAATGATGGTTCGAACGATTGCCCGGTCTTGTTGGTTCACGGTGATATCACGCACGAAGGACTGATCGATTTTTAGCTGGTCGATTGGCAATTTTTTGAGATAGCGCAACGAGGAGTAGCCAGTGCCAAAATCATCGAGCGCGAACCGTACCCCGCACTGACGCAAGGCGTCCATGGTGTGCGTCGCCTCTTCAATGTTTTCGAGCAACACGCTTTCGGTGAGCTCGAGTTTGAGCAGATGGGCGTTGATTTGATGTGAAGCGATCGCCGACCTCACCTGGTCGACAAAATCGGGTTGGCGAAATTGCCGTGCGCTCACGTTCACAGAGAGCAACAGTCGGTCGGTATTCGGGTTTTTTTGCCAGGCCTCAAGCCGGACACACGCCTGCTCGAGCACCCAACGGCCAATCGGGATCACCAATCCTGTTTCTTCGGCGAGCTGAATAAAACGGCTCGGCCCCACCAGGCCGCGTTTGGGGTGATTCCAACGGACCAGGGCCTCCGCACCAAATGGGGTTCGTGATTGATCGACCTGCAATTGGAAAAAAAGTTCGAACTGCGTCTTTTGGATCGCTTCTCGCAGATCGCGCTCGAGCTCGGCCCGTTCAGCGATCGCCTCCTGCATGCGGTGATCAAAAAAGCGCAGGCGGTTGCGCCCCTCGTGCTTGGCCTGATACATCGCGATATCGGCCTGTTTAAGCAGCTCGTCAAATTCGGCTTGATTTTCGCGAAACAACGTGATGCCAATGCTGCCCGTACTGTGATGGGGGTGCGTCTCGAGCTCAAAGGGTTCGTCTAGGCTCGCAAGAATTTTCTCCCCCACCGATTCGGCGCGGGCACCCGCCTCGAGCGCATGCGCACTCAGATCCGTGAGGATGACCAGAAACTCGTCTCCACCCAAGCGCGCCACGATATCGCCTTCGCGTACGCATTTGAGTAGACGCTGGGACACTTGTTGCAACAACAGGTCACCGACACTATGACCGCGCGAATCATTTAGAAATTTAAAATTATCAAGGTCGATGAAAAGCAGCGCGCCATGCTCCCGACTGCGGGTGCCTGAGGCGAATCCGCGGTTGAGCCGCTGCGCCAAGAATCGGCGGTTGGGCAACCCCGTGAGGGCATCATAAAAGGCGAGCCGCTGAATTTCATCTTCCGCTTCTTTGCGCATCGTGATGTCAGACATCGTCAGCACATAGTTTGCGACCTGTTCCTTAGAATCCTTAACGGCAGTTACGGTCAGATGCTGTGGATAATTTTCACCACTCTTGCGCCGATTTTTGACCTCGCCTTCCCAATAGCCCTTGGTCCGAAGAACCGCCCACATACGCTCGCAATCGAGCCGCGCGTCGTCCTGCGCAAAGAGCATCTCAGGGGTCTGGCCCGACATGTCCGCTGGCGAAAAGCCCGTGATGCGGGTAAACGAATGATTGACCTTCAGGACCTTAAATTGAGCGTCGGTCACCACCATCCCCTCCTGCGATTCAAACGCTGTGGCGGCGATCCGCAGTTGTTCTTCGGCGCTGGTCATCTCGGTGATGTCGGTCGACACGCCACCCAATCCAATCGCCACACCGCAATCGTCGCGAAGCGGAAACTTCACCGTCATCAAACGTCGGGGACCTCGAAACCGTCGGCTCTGAACCACCTCTTCAGACGCGACCGCTTCACCTGTGCTCAAGATGTCCTGGTTAAACGCAAGCACCGGATCCGCGAGTTGTTGGGCATCAATATCCTTTAACGTCCTGCCAAGAATCGCTTCTTTGCTCAGTCCGTAAAAGTTCGCAAGCGCTCGATTAGCGAGAGTGAAACGATGTTGTAGATCAAATGCAAAGATCATCGAGGGCGTGCTGTCGAGGATGAGTTTGAACACTTCGCGGTTTTGCCGAAGGCTCTCCTCGACGAGTTTGAGCTCGTGTATATCCGTTCCAGAAAAAAACCATTTATAGATTTTATGTTCAACGTCCTGGGCCGGTACCGCCCGCAAATGCCACCACCGATAAACCCCGTCGGCCCGACGAAAACGCAATTCCAACAGCCATTCCTGATGACCTTGGCTCGCCTGTTTCCAGGCTGCGCTGGCGCGATACTGGTCCTCAGGATGCAGCGACAGTGCCCAACCATTGGCGAGGCTCTCGGTGAGATTACGGCCGGTATAACTCAACCAGCGTTGATTAAAGAAAATATACTCATCATCCGACGTTGCGATCCACACCATCGCTGGCACAGTCTCTGCCAGTAGACGAAACTCGTACTCGTTATTGAGAAGTTGTTTTTCGAGTAATAGATGCTCGGTGATGTCGAGCGAAAGGCCGCAAAACCCTACCACTTGGCTATCGCCATCACGCAGCGGCGATTTGACGGTCCAGAACGCCCGCGATTGTCCATCGGACAAAACCACACCGCGCTCCTGACCGGACACGGGGATGCCGTCCCGAAGAACACGCTGTTCGCGCTCACGATTGCGCTTAACCAATTCGGGACCAAAAAAATCGCTGTCACAGCGCCCCACAATGCCCTCGAGGGGCGCGCCCAACAGCACCTGAACCTGGCGGTTGACATAGGTGTACCGACCCAAAAGATCGGTTGCGAACACGTAGGTGCCCGATCGCTCCAGAAGCGCGCTGAGCGCTGGAATAAGGGTCGATGGGAGCGCCATCATCGGACCGGGCGGTAACGCCATATTCGAACCCGCTGTCGCCGCATAGCCGGGTGGAACATGGGGAGAGTGCGGCGAGTGCGGCGAGTGCGGCGAACTCGGTGGCTTTACGGGTTTGGTTGGCATAAAGAACGGCGCCTCGTCGTTAGGAACTGTGTGCCCCGTTGCACTGATGGCCCCCATTGCCTAGCAAGCCCCGGGTCCACCCCTAACGCGCCACCGACTCCCCACGCCTCTAGCGGCTCCCACTGCTCCCAAGCTACTTGCCGATACAGAACCGCCCAAAAATAGTTCCCAGCAAGTCGTCGGCGCTGAATTCCCCGGTGATCGAGCCGAGCTGCGTTTGCGCGAGGCGGAGCTCCTCCGCGAGCAGTTCCAGCGCCGGTAAGCTTGCGCGGGCTTCACGGTCGGCCTGATTCAGATGCTCACCCGCGGCGAGCAAGGCTTGCAGGTGTCGTTCACGGGCGATGAATTCGGGCTCAACCGCGCTGAGCCCAGCGAGCTCGCGTAAGCGCCCGAGCAGAAGCGCCATGCCTTCTCCGGTTTGGGCCGATAGCCAGGCTCGACCCGCGTCGGCTCCGGGTCTTGGGGCTGGATCGATGCCTGCGGCCAGCCCATCGCGGTCGATTTTGTTGCGCACCCGAAGCACCGGTACTTGCGGCGGCAAATGCTTGCCAAGGCAATCACGGGCATAGTCCACCGGAGCGGCCGATTCAATCCGCTCGTTCGCCGGGACTGAATCATCGGTTTCGACCAATTCGAGAACGAGATCGGCGCGCGTTACCGCAATCAGCGTTCGTTCGATTCCGATGCGCTCAATGGGATCGGTGCTTTCGCGCAAACCCGCCGTGTCGACCAGGGTCATGGCGAGGCCTTGTACGTCTAACGCGTGTTCGATCCGATCGCGCGTCGTCCCAGCCAGAGGTGACACGATCGCGAGGTCCTGTCCGACCAAGGCGTTGAGTAAACTGCTTTTACCAACGTTGGGCGCCCCGATCAGAACGACTGTCATCCCCTGGCGCAGACGCACCCCCTGACGAGCGCCATCGAGCAGTTGCCCCCAGAGCGACCGGATCGCGTCGAGGCGGCCCAGAGCGTCCCAATGCGCGAGCACGTCTACATCCTCCTCATCCGGAAAATCAATCGTCGCCTCAATCAGTGCCCGCAATTCAATCACCGCACTCACCAACACATTGACTTGATCGGAAAATCGACCCTCGAGGGCACGCATCGCCGCCCGCGCCGCGGCGGCGGTCGACGCATCAATCAAGTCAGCAACGGCTTCGGCCTGAGCCAAATCGATCTGTCCATTCAGGAACGCGCGGCGGGTAAATTCACCGGGTTCGGCCAGGCGCAGACCGGGCGCGTGCGTGCGACCAAGTTCAAGCACCCGGGCCAACAATTGCCCCATCACCACGGGCCCGCCATGGCCTTGCAACTCGATCACATCCTCGCCAGTATACGAATTCGGTGCGGCGAACCAAAGCATGATTCCGCGGTCAATCGGTTCGCCTCTGGCATCACGCCAATTCACGAGCGTTGCATGGCGCGCCACTAAGGGTCGACCGAGCGTTTGCCGGGCGCAGAAGACCTGGGCAAAGTCGGCCAAGCGCTGACCACTGATCCGAATCACGCCAATCCCACCACGTCCAGACGCGGTCGCAATCGCCGCAATGGGGTCGCGATCAGAGTTCGCCATGGCTTCTCAACGTGACCTGTGCCGCCCGAGCAGCCTGTGCCGCCCGAATGCTGAGCGCGGCCTCATAAGCAAACTCGCCGTCCGCCAGGCTCTGCTCAAGCGCTATCGGATCGAGGCAAAGAAATGACTCGACCTCGCCGTCGGAATTCACCGGAATCCAATCCGGGTCGACCACCAATGTGAACACCGTGACCCGTTCATGCTGAACACCTGGCGCGACCCGACGCCAAAGCTCGAACTCGCTGCAGCCAACCGCACGCGCGGTTTGATCTGGCGTCAAACCCGCCTCTTCACTCGCCTCGCGCAATAGCGTCTGGGTTGCACTCTCGCCAGCACGGACACCACCACCCACCAGGGTATCGAGCAAACCCGGATCAATTGCCTTCGAGTGACTGCGGCGCGCCACCCAGACCGCGCCATCGGGTCGAAAACCAATTAACTGCGCGGCTTGGCTCTGAAGTCCAAAGAGACGAAATGCGGAGCGCTCAAGCTCAAAAATCCGCTCACCAGTACCGGGAACGATCACATCAAAAAGTTCATCGCGCCAACCGACAAGTATTCCTTGAGCCACGGCGCAGCGAGCGATGGCGGTAAACAACACCGGATCCGCCGGAACGATGAGCGTTGGGCGCATTGCGCAAACGTCGAAGACACATCGATGCCCGTGTCCGGCCGTCCACAGCGGCACTAGCGCGGGTTCGACCCACCCAATCGGCGTCAGCGCCCCCGCCCAATTGACGGCGAGGGTCACTAAGCCCTCTGTCGAGAACCCCAATGGGCCCATGGTTCATTTCTCTTCGACGCGTTTTCTTCAACGCGTTTTCTTCAACGCGGCCTGTTCGGTCTGGTACGTGATGAACCATTGCTGCGCAATGGAAAAGATATTGTTGACCAACCAGTACAAGACTAGGCCCGCGGGGAAGAAGAAAAACATGACCGAAAAAATCAAGGGCATGAACATCATGACCTTGGCTTGTACCGGGTCGGGCGGGGTTGGGTTCAAACGGGTTTGTAAAAACATGGTCGCCGCCATGATGATCGGCAACACATAGTAGGGATCGGGCGTGGCCAAATCCTGAATCCAGCCGATCCAGGGCGCATCGCGCATTTCAACCGATGCCAACAACACCCAATAGAGTGAAATGAACACCGGGATTTGCACCACGATCGGCAAACAACCCGCCATCGGATTCACTTTTTCTGTCTTGTAGAGCTCCATCATGGCCTGATTGAGTTTGACGCGATCATCGCCAAATCGATCTCGCAACGCGGTCATTTTGGGCGTGACCTGCTTCATCTTGGCCATGGATCGATAGCTGGCGGCCTGCAGCGGAAAGAACGCCAGTTTGACCACAATCGTCAACAAAACAATGGCCCAGCCCCAGTTCCCGACGACACCATGAAGTGTTTCCAGCAGCCAGTAAAGCGGCTTGGCGATTACCGTGAGCCACCCATAGTCGACAACTAGATCGAGTCCCGGCGACAGTTTCTCGAGCACATGCTGATCTTGCGGCCCGACATAGAGCACTGATTCGGTGGTTCGACGATCACCGGGTTCAAGCGCCGACAAGGGTTGTATCGCCCCAACGGAATACAACCCGTTATCGACCTTGCGAGTGAAAAACTCACGCGTCGTATTGGCCGCTGGTACCCAAGCAACGACAAAGTAATGCTGAATGATGCCGGCCCAGCCATCCTCGGATTTTTTGATCGGAATCGCTTTGCCTTTCTCAATATCGGCAAAATCAACCTTTTGAAACTTTGCCTCTTCGGTATAAACCGCCGGTCCGGTGTAAGTACTGTAAAACTGGCTCTCACCGGGCGGCTTGTGCGAGTCCCGGGTCAGCTGGAGATAGAGCGAGGGCCGAACCTGTTGGCTACTCTCATTTAAGATCTCATGATGAACCGCGACCTGATAGGAGCCTGAAGCCAAGGTGTATCGCTTGCTGAGTTTTACGCCACCCGATGAGGCGGTCATCGACAGTTCAACGGGTTTGCCAGGCACGGCTTCAACAAAATCGCTCGCGCTCGAAGCCTCAAAGGGTGTGCGATGGGTTGGCAATTCAGGCGCACCGATCAGGCCCGTCTGCGCCAGATACGTTTTTCCTGCCCCGGAGGTCAGCAAGACAGCCTGAACCTTACGATCATCGGCATCGCGGTAACGCAGTAATTCAGACTGCACGATCGAACCGCCCAATGTATCGATCGTCAGCGCAAGTACTTCGTTTTTAAGAACGATCAAGCGGCCCTTGGCTGCGATGCCATTCGTCCCCGCCGCAATGGTCGCTGCGGAACCAGCGCCGTCCCCAGTCGCGGGCACGGAGTTCGTTGCGGCCTGGGGAACATCCGAGTTCGAGCCAGTGGGATTTTTCGGGGATACCGTTGATTTGCCGGGTGCCTGAGCCACGGGTGGCGCGACGCCAAAAAGTGATGCGTGTCCGTTTTGCTTTTGCCAAGCGTCCCACAGGAGCAGGAGCGACATCGAGAAAATAATGAGAAGTATCGTTCGTTGCGTCTGCATGTTTCTCTCTGCTTAAACCCTTTGCGTAAAAGTTGGGCACTCTGGGTCCGGCACTGGATCGTAGCCGCCTTCACACCAGGGATGACAACGGCTGAGGCGGCGAACGCTCAACGCGAAACCACGCCTCGGACCGTATCGATTGATCGCCTCCAGAGCATACGCAGAACAGGATGGAAAAAATCGACAACGAGGGCCCAGTAATGGGCTCAGTACCCACCGGTACCCAACGATCAAGGCCGTCAGCAGGCGACCAAAGGCTCGGCCAAGTAATGATGTCATCGCTCGGGTCCAGCCAGATTCATCGATCGACCTAACCCTTGCAGCAATGAATCCGCTTCTGCCCGAATAACGGTTTTGAGGGCTCGATCCGTTTGACGTATCGCCAAAACCGCTCGACCCTTGGGGAGTTTGGCTCGAACAGGAAGCTCCCCCGACTCAACAGACCCGAGCGGCTGCGCGCGAAGCGGCAACGCACGAAGCCTGATCATCACAGCAAGCGATCGACTTCGACCAAGCCAGATTTGGTGGCGCCAAGACTCTCGAAGCACGCGTCTGATCATGTTCCTGAGCGGAGCTGCAGGCGCTAAACGCTTGGACACCGATAGGACCAATTCGCTACGATCCGGATTCGGTTCGGATTGAAAACCGAAAGACGCTACCGGCGTCGCCCGCAAATAGGTCAGCGCCAAGTGGGTCGTACTGGCCCACGGCCGACGCCGGGCCAGCTGGATCAAATCGACGGGTGCCAGATCAGTGCAAGGCCGGTGTGTGGCCGGCTAGGCTCAGACGCCGAGCCGCTTTCGGCCTTTGGCGCGGCGCGCCCGAATGACAGAACGGCCACCACGCGTCTTCATGCGCACGAGAAAACCATGGGTGCGTTTGCGACGGGTTACCGAGGGTTGGAACGTACGTTTCATAGGGTTCGCCTCTCAAGCTATCGGAAAAAAGCCCTCGATTACAGCGGTCCCGGGCGGACTCGTCAAGTGGTTCTTGCAAATCCTGGCCAATGAGCTGTGGATAACTAACCCTCGAGCGCGTTACAATCAGGCCCTCAGCCTGTACCCGCGACCCCAAGAATGATGGACCGACACTGGCAGGCGTGCGCGTTGCGCCTCGAGCAAGAGCTGACGCCGCAACTTTACAAAACTTGGATCAAACCCCTCATTTGTTTGGGTTACGACGACGGCGAGCATCTGCTTCGACTGGGTGCACCCAATCGATTCAAGCTCGACTGGATCCGAAATCAGTTCGGTTCGCGTATTAGCGAACTGGCTTGCGCCGAAATTCACCCCAGAGTCCGAGTTCAGTACGAAGTCCAGCCAACCAGTTCACCGTCCCCACCGCCCGTTCCTCCTGCAACCCTAACTGGGCTCGCGGGGTTGGGCCACTCGGGATCAGGCCTGGGTCCGCCGGCAAACATAACGCCACAAATCGAGTCGATTGGCCAACTCGATGCCCGCGAAGAGTCGGCTGGACGCTTGGCTTTTATGCCCGGTCTAGTTGAGCGAGAAGTCGCACCCCATGTTGAACGTAGCAAACTCAACCTCGAGCTGACATTCGAGACCTTTGTAACCGGTAAGGCCAATCAAATGGCGCGTGCAGCTGCATTGCAAGTTGCCCAGCGTCCTGGGGTCTCCTATAACCCCCTGTTTCTTTATGGTGGCGTTGGACTTGGTAAGACCCACTTGATCCATGCTGTGGGCAATGCACTCTTGGAAGCCAATCCTGGCGCCCGAATTCGATATATCCACGCCGAACAATATGTCTCCGACGTCGTAAAAGCCTACCAGCGCAAGGCTTTTGATGAACTCAAGCGTTACTACCACTCCCTTGACTTGTTGCTGATTGACGATATTCAGTTTTTTGCCGGTAAGCAGCGTACGCAAGAGGAGTTTTTCTACACATTCGAGGCATTGGTCGCGGCACGCCGGCAAATTCTCATCACGAGCGATACCTATCCTAAAGAACTATCGGGGATTGATGAGCGACTGGTCAGCCGGTTTGATTACGGCCTGACCGTTGCCATCGAACCCCCAGAACTCGAGATGCGAGTAGCCATCCTGCTTCGAAAGGCGGAATCGAGCCGAGTGGAACTGAGCGAAGAAGTGGCCTTTTTTATTGCCAAAAACCTACGTCAAAATGTTCGGGAACTTGAAGGCGCCTTGCGAAAAGTCATCGCATATTCGTCGTTCCACAATCAACCGATCACTCTCGAATTGGTCAAACTGGCGTTGCGGGAACTGTTGTCGGTCAATCGCGGACAAATTTCAGTTGAACTCATTCAAAAGACTGTAGCCGATTACTACAAAATCAAAGTGGCGGATATGGGCTCAAAACGGCGGCCCGCCAATATCGCCTTGCCTCGACAAGTCGCAATGTACCTGGCCAAAGAGCTCACCCAAAAAAGTCTTCCCGACATTGGAGAATTGTTTGGCGGTCGCGATCACACAACCGTCTTACACGCAGTTCGAAAAATCACCAATGAACGTAAAAACAACACCGAACTGAATCGATCTCTTCACGTCCTTGAACAAACCCTAAGAGCCTAACAACCGGTGAATAACTCAGTGGACATCCAACCTATTTCCGAGAGCACCATTCTGGGTCCGGTAGTTGTCCACAGGCTCACGCCGATCGAGTTCATCCTATCCACAAGCTTTCGTTGCCCTGTGAGCCTGACACACCGCCAATTTCGATGAATCGATGAATAAGTCGACTCCCTTATTACCTACTATTACTCTTTAAATATTATCTATAAGAGTGTAAGAACATCATGCAGTTGATCAAAGCAAACCGAGACGCGATCTTACGCCCGCTTCAAATTGTGGCTGGGATCATCGAACGACGTCATACACAACCGATTCTCGCCAATGTGCTGATCAAACGAGAGGGCACCTCGGTTTCATTGACCGGGAGCGATAGTGAAATCCAGATTCGAACCACGGCGGAGCTTGCTGCGCCAGGTGTCACCGGGTCAGATCCAGCGGAGATGACAACGACTGTTGGCGCTAGAAAATTGTTGGATATTTTGCGATCCATGCCCGATGATGGCCTCGTGACTGTGAGTCATAGCGCTCGAAAACTCTCACTGGCCGCTGGGAAAAGTCGATTTACTCTTCAAACGCTGAGTGCAGAGTCTTATCCGACCGCGACCCTCGTCGAAGCAGGACTTGTGCAGTTCTCCCTGCCTCAGGCAACTTTAAAGCACCTGTTCAATCAGGTGTTTTACGCCATGGCACAGCAGGACATTCGGTTCTATTTGAATGGTTTGCTCTTGGTAGTGGATGGTCAAAACATTACCGTTGTCGCTACCGATGCGCACCGTCTTGCGGTCGCAACCAGTACCTGTGACTCCTTGGCAATCGAACAACCACATCGTGAGGTGCTCATTCCGCGCAAGGCGGTCATGGAACTCCAACGACTGCTAGCCGATACGGATGAGTTGGTGTCGATTGAAGTTGCGGTTAATCAGGCGAGATTTCGGTTCATTGATGATAAAGAGGCGGCGATCGAATTAGTCACGAAACTGGTTGAGGGTAAATTTCCAGATTGGCGGCGTGTCATTCCTCAAAATCATCAACGTCACGTGACGATCGGGCGGGATTTGTTTACTCGTGCGTTGAATCGGGTGGCAATTTTGACCGGCGAAAAATTTCGGGCAGTTCAATTCAAACTCAGCCCAGGTGCGCTGCAAATTCAAGCCCAAAACTCCGATCAGGAGGAAGCAACCGATGAGTTAGAAGTTGACTACAGTGATGAAGAGCTCGATGTAGGCTTTAATGTATCTTACCTACTTGATTGTTTAAACAATTTGAAATCCGAGCAGGTGGTCCTGCATTTTGGTGAATCGGGGTCCAGTGCACTTCTGACTGTTCCCGGTATCGACGGGTTTCAATATGTCGTGATGCCGGTTCGAATTTAAATTGCTTTTTTAC
>Ga0114981_10000767_pt1 | contig 20947 bp, 17 predicted proteins | sample S_140806_MF_Meta_FD_87028 | JGI IMG/M metagenome (GOLD analysis project Ga0114981, IMG submission 87028) | Freshwater microbial communities from Lake Simoncouche, Canada to study carbon cycling - S_140806_MF_MetaG | ecosystem: Environmental > Aquatic > Freshwater > Lake | place: Lake...
CGCATGATGAGCTCTTCCGCGCCTTTGGTTTGCTCATACACGCGGATGACCTTGCCGGTGGCTCCATCGAGGCAGGAAATCGGGTCCGCGATGCCCATGGTGACATACACCTTGTCGCCGATGGCCACGATGCGACGCGTGAGCTGCGTGGGGCCGGACTTCAGCGGCCAAAGGTGCGTGCTCCACTCCGGGATCGGCTTTTTCCAAAGCACCGTGCCATTGAAGGCATCGCGAGCGATCAGCATGAACTTCGCCGGCATCAGGATCGAGATGCGGCTGCCCTCGTCGATGATGTAATAGATTCGACCACCCGCCGAGACCTTCGCGCTCACCGAAGACATGCGATCGTGATGCCGACTCCAGCGCGGATTTCCCACCCACTGCATCCGCGAAGGCGGCCCGACGAGCAGGTCCTTCGAAGTTGGGTTACCCTTCGAATCGTAGGCGTAATGCGTCCACTCATCCATGTCCTTCGGCCAAGCCTTCGTGATCTTTTCCCACGCGCCGCCCTTTTTCACCATCGCCACGCCCAGCGGCGTCAGCACGCGGTCGATCTCCTCTTTGGAAACCGCCGCCGCGTCCTCGACGACGAGCAGGTTCACATAATTCTCGATGTAAGGCAGGTGCTGACCGTTCCATTCCGAAACCGCCACCGCACCGCTCACTCCGGCCTTGTAAATGGCATCGCGGATGGCAGGCACCTTGTCCGCCTCCTTGGTGAGGCCCTGGATTTGGTAGGAATCATTCGCCCGCAGCTTTTGCGTCACCGAACCGTCTCCACAGCCGACATGCACCACGATGCCGCCTTTCACGCCAGATTGAGCGAGGATGTCTTCGGCTACGCCGGCATGGAGCATGGCGCAGGAGGCAAGGAGCAGGGAAAAGAGGGCGATCCGTTTCATGGAGCGGCGATAACGACCCAGAGAAGGCCAGCTTTCAGCAGTTTCCCCTTTCCTGAAACTCCAAAGCCGCTACCCTCCGCCCCCCATGATCAAAGTCGGCCTCGTTTCCCTCGGTTGCGCGAAGAACCTTATCGACTCGGAAATCATGATCGGCCACCTCCAGCAGGCGGGCATGGTCATGACGCCCGAGCCGGACCTCGCGGATGTGCTCATCGTCAATACCTGTTCGTTCATCGACATGGCGAAAAAGGAATCCATCGGAGCGGTGCATGACGCCGTGGACGGTCGCTCGACCTCCAAAAAGCGCACGAAGCAGAAAATCATCGTCGCCGGGTGCCTCTCGCAGCGTTTTTCCCAGGAACTCCCCAATCTGATGCCGGATGTGGATGCCTTCATCGGCCTCGATCAGATCACGCAGGTGGCACCGATCATTCAAAACCTCCTCGGCACGAAGGATCACGAGCAGGAAAACCTCGTCACCAAGCAGCCGAAATACATCCCGGACTACGACACGCCGCGTTTCCGCCTGACGCCGCAGCACATGGCCTACATCAAGATCGCCGAAGGCTGCAACCACCCCTGCTCCTTCTGCATCATCCCGCGCATCCGCGGCCGCCACCGCAGCCGCACGCAGGAGAGCATCGTGCAGGAGGCCCGCCAGCTCGTGAAAAGCGGCGTGAAGGAGATCAACCTCATCTCCCAGGACACCACCTACTTCGGCATGGATAAATGGGAAGGCGAGCGCCCCAAGCCCCGCAGCGGCGTCGATTCGAGCAAAGGCGAATCCCTCTCCACGCTCATCCGCGAGCTGAACAAGATCGAGGGCGATTTCTGGATTCGCCTGCTCTACACGCACCCCGCGCATTGGAGCGATGATTTGATCCAGGCCATCGCCGAAAGCCCCAAAGTGGCCCGCTACATCGACATGCCGCTCCAGCACATCAGCGATCACATGCTCGACCTCATGAAGCGCGAGACCAATGGCGCTTACATCCGCGATCTGGTGAAGCGCATCCGTGCCGGCATCCCCGGCATCGCCATTCGCACCACCTTCATCGTCGGCTTCCCCGGCGAGACCGAGGCGGATTTCAACGAGCTGATTCAGTTCATCGAGGACAGCGGCTTCGAGCGGGCTGGCGTGTTCAATTACAGCCGTGAGGAAGGCACCCGCGCCGCCAGCATGGAGGATCAAATTCACCACATGACCCGCAAGGCCCGCTGGAGCGAGGCGATGCGAGCCATCCAACGCGGCGTGGAGAAATACAACCGCGCCCAGGTGGGCAAAACACTCCGCGTGCTCGTCGAAGAACCCGGCGTGGCCCGCAGCGAGATCGACGCCCCAGACATCGACACCACGGTCTTCGTGAACAAGAAGCTGCCCGTCGGCTCTTTCACCGAGGTGCAGATCAAGGAGTGGCGCGGCTACGACCTCGTCGCAGCGTGACCAAAGATAAAAATCTGCTTTGCGGCGGCGGCGTGCTAGGCACTGTCCGCCCCACTTATGCACGACCCCCGCATTGATGCCCTCTCCCGCCAGCTTGTCCGCTATTCCACCAAGGTCACAAAAGGCGATTTCGTCTGGATCGACCTCTTTGATGTGCCCAACACCATTGGCCAGTCGCTGATCCGTGAAGTCGTGGCAGCCGGTGGCAAGCCGATGGTGCGGCTGCATGATGCCGTACTCACCCGCGAGCAGATGATCCATGCTACCGAAGAGCAGTACGACCTCATTTCAAACAATAGCCTCGAACTGATGAAGCAGACGCAGTGCTACATCGCCGTGCGTGGCAGTCACAACATCACGGAATCCTCCGATGTGCCTTCTGAGCAGATGAAAATGGTCATGGCCAAGCAGCGACCGCTCCAGAATGAGCGCGTCAATAACACCCGCTGGGTGGTATTACGCTGGCCTACTGCCAGCATGGCGCAGCAGGCCGGCATGAGCACGCAGGCCTTTGAGGACTTCTTCTTCCGCGTGTGCCTGCTGGACTATGCCGCGCTGGAGCCTGCAATGAAGCAACTTCAGGATTTGATGGATCAAACGGAGCACGTTCACCTCAAAGGACCTGGCACGGATCTTCAGTTCAGCCTCAAAGGCTTGAAGTCCATCTACTGCGGCGGCGGGCACAACATCCCGGATGGCGAGTGCTTTTCCGCGCCAGTGAAAGACAGCGTCGAGGGCGTTATTAGCTACAACGCCCCTTCCATTTACCAGGGCATCGCCTTTGACAGCGTGAAGCTCGAGTTCAGCAAAGGAAAGATCGTCAAGGCCACCGCGAACAACACCGAAGCGATCAACAAGATCTTCGACAGCGACGAAGGTGCCCGCTACATCGGGGAATTCGCCATCGGCTTCAATCGCGAGATCAAAGAGCCCATGCGCGACATCCTTTTCGATGAAAAGATCGCCGGAAGCTTCCACTTCACGCCCGGCCAGGCCTACGAAGGTCCGGCGGACAATGGCAACCGCAGCCAGGTTCACTGGGACCTCGTGAACATCCAGCGCCCCGAATATGGCGGCGGTGAAATCTGGTTCGACGGCAAACTGATCCGTAAGGACGGCCAGTTCACCCTACCGGAACTGAAGGCGCTGAACTATTGATCCGCGCCTCATGACCCGTTTCCGCCCCTGCATTGATCTCCACGACGGCCGCGTGAAGCAAATCGTCGGCTCCTCGCTGCGTGATGATGGAACGGGTTTGAAGACCAATTTCGTGAGTGATCGCGACGCCTCCTGGTATGCGCAGCTTTACCAGCGAGACGGGCTGACGGGCGGGCATGTGATCCTGCTGGGCAAAGGCAACGAGGCGGCGGCCAAATCGGCGGCAAAAGGTTTCCCGAATGGCTTGCAGATCGGTGGCGGCATCCGCCCTGAAAACGCGGCGGAGTATCTCGAAGCGGGTGCGAGCCATGTGATCGTCACGAGCTACCTTTTTGACGCCGATGGCACGTTCAGCGAAACGAAACTCGAAAGCATGGTGAAGGCCGCTGGCCGCGAAAAGCTCGTCATCGACCTCAGTTGCAAGGCCACGGCCACTGGCTGGACGGTGGCGATGAACCGCTGGCAAACGTTGACGACGCTGGATGTGACCCCGGAGTCGCTGAAATGGCTCGCCGGGCATTGCGCGGAGTTTTTGATCCACGCCGTGGATGTCGAGGGCAAGTGCGAAGGCATCGACGAGAAACTCGTGAGCTTCCTCGGCGAGCATTCCCCCATCCCGATGACCTACGCCGGAGGCATCCGCCATCTCGACGATCTCAAACGCATCGACGAACTCAGCCATGGCCGCGTGGACGGCACGGTGGGAAGTGCTCTCGATCTCTTCGGCGGCACAGGCACCAAGTATGATGAGCTGGTGGCCTGGAACCGACGCTGAGCTTAGCTAAACAGCTTCGTGCCCGCCTTGAAGTGGGCCGCATGCTCGACCATGCGCATTTCGACGCGTTCGCGGATGGTGCGCTCGCCGATGCCATCGTGTTTGGTGGCGATAAGGGCTTTGAGCAGGTCGATGAGGGCTTTCACATCGTCCATCATGACATACTCGGGAGCGATCTGGCGCTGGATGCCTATGTTGTGATAATTGCCAAGCGGGACGGAGATGCCCACGCTGCGGATGCCAGCGGCTTGCACGGCCGTAGCTTCGCAGGCTCCGGCATCGAGCAGCACGCGCTGGACGCGGATGGCCTGCTCCTTCGCCGTGGTGGTCAAAACAGCCACGGCTTCGCTATCGAACACAGAAACACGATCTCCCACACGCACCATGGGGCCGCCGCCCATCACCGCGCCATTCACCGGGCGGCTGGTTTCGATGGAAACGAAGACGCTATCTTTCCCAAAGGGCCAGTTTTGGGCCAGATGCCAAGCACCGAGCCAGCCGACTTCTTCCGCACGGGTGAAGGTGGCATGCACCGTGGTCTTCACTTCCAGCCGGGCCAGTTCGAGCAGCGTCATCACGATGACGGCGCAGCCGATGAGGTCATCACAGGCGGTGGCTTCGATGCGGGTGCCGGTGATTTTGACGGGGAAATTCCAGGTGGCGATCTCACCGTGAGATTTGCGCAGGCCGGCTTTGATGGCGGCATCCATCTCCGGGATCAGGCTGCTGCCGAGGAACTGCCAGCCGTCGTCACCTTGCACAAAGGCGGGGTGATCCATGTGCGCTCCGAAGACCCAAGTGGGCTTGCTGCGTGAGGTGCCATTCTTGTAAGTAACGAGTAGGTTGCCGAATTTATCCCGCTTCATCTTCACAAACGGGCAGCCGGTCAGCAGGGCCTCGATTTCGGCACGGACGTGATACTCGTGAAACGGGGCCGTGGGCTGCTTGAGAAGTCGCTTGAGAATGCTAGGGAGGCTGTGGGACATGATTCTCACCGTAACGCACATTTTATAAACGCCAACACCTCGTGAAGAAGCTCCGCCATTTCTTGGAAACCGCCTTGTTGGAGGTCGTGGCTTGGATTCTGCCACGTCTTCCCCGCCCCGCCCTGCTCGCCCTTGCTCGAGGCATCGGCACGCTGGCCTTCCATCTCGACAAACGCGGCCGCACGACGGCGCTGGACAATCTACAGCACGCTCTCGGCGATCAATACGATGACGCAGGCCGCCGCCGCATCGCCAAAGGCTCGTATCAGACCTTCGCGAGGACGTTTCTCGACTTGTTTTGGTCCACACGGCTCACGAAGGATAACTGGCAGCCCTTTTTCGACATCCACATCCCGCAGCCGGAGATGGAGGAGCAGGCCCGCCGCACCGGCGGTGTGTGGGTAACGCCTCATTTCGGGAATTTCGAGCTGGTGAGCATGGTGTGGGGCTTTCGCGGTTTTCCTTTCACCGTGGTGGCGCAGGACTTCAAAAACCCGGCGCTCACCCGCCTCTTTAAAAACCTCCGCGAGCACTCCGGCCACACGATCATCCCGCAGGAGAACGCGATGATCAAACTCATCAAGACGCTCAAACGCCAGGGCCACGCCGGGCTGCTCACGGATCTAAACATCGCCCCCGGCAAGGCCGCCGCAGCCATCCAATGCTTTGGCCGATGGACCTGCGTGCCCACGCTGCATGTGGAGCTGGCGAAGCGCCTCGGCCTTTCGATCATCACGGGGGTTTGCCGTCCGCTCTCAGGTGGCCGCTACGAGGCGCGGCTCTTTGAAGCGATCCAACCTGGACCCGATGACGATACCCGTGAGCTGACGCAGCGCGTGTGGAATGGTTTTGAAGCCGCCATACGCGAGCATCCCGAGTGCTGGATGTGGATGTACAAGCACTGGCGCTACATTCCCAATGCCGATGCCTGCGCCAAAGACCCCGCCTATCCAAACTACTCGCATGCCAACACCACCTTCCTGGAGATGATCCCCGAGGCGCTGCGGCCCAAAGCGTGATCCGAAATCACATCGGCGGCTTCACCAGCATGCTGGCGGCGCTTGGAGCACCGCTGCTGGCTGACGAACCGCTGAGAAGGGTCTTACCGGTGAGGCGGCAGGACATAAAGCCGACAAAGATCTCCGCCCTCATCTCGACGGGTAGCCGCTCCTCATCATCGGAGACCCAAATGGTGGCGGTCTTCATCTTTTTGTAGCTAGAGAGGGCGAGCGAATCCCTATCGATCTTGCGGATCTTCACCGCGAGCTTGATGCAGGGCTTGCTCTTGCCTTCGACCTCCAAATTCTCACGCCCCAGCACTTCAAAAGTCGTCAGGTAAGGCTTGTCCCAGGGCTGCACCACGCGGGTGACGCTCTCCCCATTCGCCAGGGGCAAACCGCGAACGAAAAGGATGATCGAAAGCAGGTCCTCCACCGGCGAAAAGCCGCAAACGAAGGTCGATGTCGAGGCGGCACCTTCTTTGGGCAGGATGGTGGATTCGGTAATCACACGTTTGGGCTGAAACGAGACGCGATAGCGGCAGGTCTCACTGCGATCTGTCTCGCTGTGCTGCATGAAGATGGGATGCAGCGTGTCTCGGCGGATGATCGAGGACATGGTGCAATCATAGCTCCAGAGCGTGCGTGCAAAGCCCGTGCTCGATGCCTGCGCCGTGGCCCGCCAGTAGCTCTCCCCAGCCTCCTGCAAGGTCACGCGAGCGGTGCCGGCTTTGATCGAGTTGTTCCAGCCGAGCTCAAAATCCAACACACAGGCTGGAACCTTCAGGAGGCCCGGCGTTGTCTGCGTCAGTGTGGAGGCCCAGTCCGGCTCGGCGAGGGCGGTGGTAGTCAAAAACAGGGCAGAGAGCAGAAAACGCATGGGGTGGATCAAACGGTCCTCTGATACATGCGTTCGCTCAATCTTCGACTTTGGATTCCTCGCTCACTGCCCAAGGCTCAAATACTCACGCACGGTGTGATTCATCGCCCGGCGGGCCGTGGGAAAGGTATCCGCCACGAGACCGAGCGTCTCCTCCAGCTCGAATTCATCCGCTAGCACATGCTTTTGAGCCGCCTCCAGATGGCTCACGACGACCTGCTCGTAGTAGTCCACATCCGGTGCCCCGCGCCGCTCGGCACGCCGGTGAATGAAATCAGGATAGAGGCAGGTGAGCACGAGGAACTGGTTCGCGCACTGCACATGCAGGAAGAATTTGTGATGTCCACCAGCCTCCTGAATAGCCTCCAGGTAGTCCACACTGTAAAGGCTGTCGATGCTGCGGTTGATCTCGTCCGGGCCTTTCGAAGCTCCACAGCCGAAATCAGCAAACACCACCGCCATGTAATCGGCCACCTGAAACGCCGTGATGCCGCGTTCCCGGAGCGTGTGACGGATGACGAGAAAGAAAAACAGCTCCGGTGAGACTTGCAGGCCTCGTTTGGACATCACCACCTCCTCAAACAAGCGCTCGTTGTCGAGGATGAGCGAAATCGCCGCCGGATCATCAAGGATCGCATTGAATCCCTCTCGGTTGCGATCCGTGGGAGCGAGCGTGTCACGAATGAAATACCAGTCCGCAGGGGTGAACCGGAACCAGCAGCCAGGGCGGGGAAAACGCGTCATGGTGAGAAGGCTTGAACTGACAGTTTCAGTGAGCATAACCAGTGCCAGGTGTGATTGGCGTGTTCGACGCGGCCTCGACGAGGGCGTTCAAACTTCCTTCAGCACGCCAGACAAGGCCGCAAGCCGGTTGAAATGCCTTCCAGCATGGGCCATGAACCGGGCCGCCCTTTCCCCAACCCGGCGGTTTTCCTTCGCATGGCCATTCTGAAATCCCGTAAACTCAAGAGCATCCCCGCCGAAATCACCGTCCCCGGCGATAAGAGCATTTCCCATCGCTCCGCGATGTTCGCCGGCCTCGCCAAAGGCACCACCATCATCGATGGCTTTCTTCCCAGCGAAGACTGCCTCTGCACGGTGAAGGCCATGCAGGCTCTCGGAGCCGAGGTTCAGCCGCTTGAAGAAGTCGAGGGCATCGGCCTCGTGAAGCTCGCCATCACCGGCAAAGGCGCGAAGCTCCAGGCACCCACGCATCCCATTGATTGCGGGAATTCGGGCACCACCACCCGCCTTCTTTGCGGCATCCTCGCAGGTCAAAACTTCACCACTGAGCTTTTCGGCGATCCTTCGCTTTCCAAGCGTCCCATGAAGCGTGTCGCCGATCCGCTGGCCCAGATGGGTGCCCGCGTGGAAGGCCAGGGCGAAAAGATCTGCGCCCCGCTGAAGGTTCACGGCGGCGCTTTGAAGCCCATTTATTACAAGCTCCCCGTCGCCAGCGCCCAGGTGAAGAGCGCCGTGCTGCTCGCCGGCATGTTTGCGCAGGGAAAAACCACCGTCGTCGAGCCGGTGGCCACTCGAAACCACACCGAGCGCCTCTTCAGCCACTTCGGTATCAAATGGCTGCGTGAGGACGACGCCGTCAGCGTCTATGGCCCGCAGGAGCCGCAGGCTCGCGACATCGTGGTGCCAGGTGACATCTCCAGCGCCGCCTTCTGGATGGTGGCCGTGGCCGCCTCTCCCGGTGCTCAGATCACCATCAAAAACGTGGGCCTCAATCCCACCCGCACCGGTATCCTCAATGTGCTCCTGCGCATGGGAGCCCAGGTCACCCATTCCGAGATTCAATCCGATGGCGAACCTCGCGGAAACATCGTCGTCAAAGGCGGTGAACTGAACGCCACCGTCATCGGCGGTGCCGAGATCCCCAATGTGATCGACGAATTGCCCATCCTCGCCGTCGCCGGTGCCCTCGCCCGTGGCAACACCCTCATCCGCGATGCCGAGGAACTCCGCGTGAAAGAAACGGATCGCATCGCCGCCGTGGCCCACAACCTCCGCCTCATGGGCGTGAAAGTCACCGAGCGTCCCGATGGCATGGAGATCGAAGGCGGAGCCAAATTGCAGGGAGCCACCCTGCCCTGCTTTGGGGATCACCGCATCGCCATGGCCTTCGCCATCGCCGGCATGTTCGCCGAAGGCACCACCACCATCGAAGGCACCGAGTGCATTTCCACCAGCTACCCCGGCTTTGAGCATCACCTCGATCTCTTCCTCCATGGAGATACCGCCGCCCGCCCGATTCCCACGATCTCGCGCATCCCTCCGCACTAATCCCTGATCGCCCCGGCATGCCCGCAGTCATCACCATCGACGGCCCCGCCGCCTCCGGTAAAAGCAGCATCGCACGCCTCGTCGCGAAGCAGCTCGGTTATACCTTCGTAGGTACGGGAAACATGTATCGAGCCTTCACTTGGGCCGTGCTGAACCGTGGCATTGATCCTGGCGATGCCGCTGCCGTTGTTGCCGAACTTCCTTCCATCGTTTTTGAATGTCCCGTCAGCGATGGACAAACGCACGTTCGTCTCGACGGTCACGATTTGACCGCCGATCAACTCAACAGCGATACCGTCAATGCCGCCGTCTCCCTCGTCGCCCGTGTGCCCGAAGTGCGCACCCGGCTCGTGGACGATCAGCGTGCTCTCATCCGGCTGGGCTCCCTCGTCATGGAAGGGCGAGACATCGGTAGCGTCGTCTTTCCCGATAGCCCCTTTAAAATCTACATCGACGCTTCGGAAGAAGTCCGCGCCGCCCGCCGCCGCGCCCAAGGCCAGGCGGATAACCTCGCCGAACGCGATCGCCTCGATAAAGCCCGCAAATCAAGCCCGCTGGTGATCCCCGAAGGTGCCACCCTGATCGACAACTCCGCCATCACGCTGGATCAAGCTGTGCAGCAGGTGATTCAGGCGCTGAACGAACGTGGTCTGAAGATCTGATCGTCGCTGGCCGTGTTCGTAGTTCGGGCTTTAGCCCGTTCTGGTGCCTCGAATCACGGCCTGAAGGCCAAACTACAAACATCTGCACCGACACACGCACTTAGCATTCTGAGAAATGCAGGCAGTTACTTCACGGCCTTTTCGACGGCGTCGTGGCGCACGATCGTGGTTTTTCCCACGAGCCACATGAGGCCCAGCGTGCCAGACAGCACGAGCGCCGCCGCCAGCAGCGTCCAGAAGCCTGGCACGAGCGGCTTGGTCATTCGGCGATTGCGTCTTCGGGCCATGAGGGGCGGCGTTGATCAGTTCTTGCTCAGCTCCAGCATGCGGAGAATGGGCTTCTCCGCACGCGAGCGAAGGTCTTCCGGCATCTCGACGGTGGGATTGAGATCGCGAAGCGCATCGTGCAGCTTTTGGAGCGTATTCAGCTTCATGTAACGGCAATCGGCGCAGGCACAATGACCGGTAGGGCCAGGGATGAAAGTCTTTCCAGGCACCTCACGCTCCAGACGGTGCAGCATGCCGCTCTCCGTCACGATGATGAAAGCGCTCGCGGGGCTGCTACGGCAATAGCCCACCATTTTTTCCGTGCTGCAAACCTCATCCGCCAGCATGCGCACGGCATAGGTGCATTCGGGGTGAGCCACCACCTTCGCATCGGGATACTGATCTTTGATCGCCTGGATACTATCACGGGTGAATTCGACGTGGACGTAGCACGAGCCCTTCCAGAGCTCCATTTTGCGGCCCGTTTGCTCCATGACCCAGGAGCCGAGATTTTGATCCGGCACGAAAAGGATGGGGCGGTCCTTCGGCGCGGCCTCCACGATCTTCACGGCATTGCCGCTGGTGCAGATGCAATCACTCAGCGCCTTCACATGACCGCTGCAGTTGATGTAGGCGATCACATAATAGTTCTTGGCGGCGTTCGCTTTCAAAAAGGCCTCAAGTTGCGGCCCAGGGCAGCTCTGCTCCAACGAGCATCCCGCATCGCGATCCGGCAAAATGACGGTTTTCGAGGGATTCACGATTTTCGCCGTCTCGGCCATGAAATGCACGCCGCAGAAGGCGATCACATCCGCAGGCGTGTCTTTGGCCTTGTAGGCGAGCCCGAGTGAATCTCCCACAAAGTCGGCAATCTCCTGGATGGCTTTGTCCTGGTAGTTGTGAGCGAGGATGACAGCATTGCGCTCTTTTTTAAGGCGAAGGATTTCAGCGACGAGGTCGGGGGCGGGCATGACTCATGGGTGAGCATCGAAGGAAGCGCCATTCAACCCCGAACATGCATCATCCACGCGTGATTTGATGCTGGCACAGGACTTTCTTGTTTCCTAGCCTGTCCTCTCCAGTCTGCCGCCATGTCCCCCGCCCTATCCGAACCCTTGGACGTCTCCCGCCTCGGCCTTGAAACGCCCATCAGCGGCATCGGCCGCTCGTTGAACCAGCTTTGGGAAGGCGATGAGGCCAAAACACGCGCCTCCCTCATCAATCTGGCCATCTACACCGAGGATAGCGCCGTGCTGGCCGATGATCACGCGATGCTCGAAAAGGTGGCCGCTGAGCACGCCTGCCGCGCCATGCTCATCCTCGCCCTACCCCAGGTGCAGCCGCCCCGCGCCCGCTCGTGGATTCAGGCCCTCTGCCGCCCGTATCAAGGCAAACAAGCCGTTTGCAGCGAGCAGATCACCTTCATCCTCGAAGGTGGAGATGCCGCCCAGGTGCAAAACCTCGTCTTTGCCCACCTCGATTCCGATCTCCCCCTCGTCGTCTGGTGGCAGGCCGATCTCACCAAGAACTTCGAAGAGCGCTTTTACTCCCGCATCGACACGCTCATCATCGACAGTTCACGCTGGAGCGATCCCGCCCGCCAATTCGACGCCCTCCTCAAAGTGAAGGCCGAAAACACCGATCTCGACATCCGTGATCTCGCCTGGACCCGCTCCCACTTCATGCGCACTGCCCTAGCGAGCTGCTTTCAGGATGCCTCCGCACTTCAAAACCTCTCCAAGCTCCACACACAGCGCATCACTTACCTCCGTGGCCAGCGCACCACCGCCCTGCTGCTCGCTGTCTGGATCAACAAACGCCTCGGGGCCTCCTTGAACCTCGATCTCGTCGAAAAAGACAGCGGTCCCGCCCTCCAGAGCCTCGTCCTCGAAGGTGACGGCCTCCGTGGTGAGGTGCGCCGGGATTGCGATTCCCGCTTCATCCACGTCTGCTCCACCTGTGGCGAGCATTCCCACAAGGAACTCCTCCCCGCCGATGTGGATAGCGATGCCGAACTGGTCAATGAACAGCTCAGCCGCTACCGCGGCAGCACCCTTTACTCGAGCATGCTGCCCTTCGTCCGCAGTCTGGTGTGAAAATCCACGCATCCATGAGACGACCAAGAAAACACCGTCATTCCCGCTCCTCCCGCTGGAAATCCCAAACCGCCCTCGTATCATCGCCCCCATGATCCCCGGCCCCCTTGCCCGTTTTTCGCATCATCTGGCGCTTTTCACCGCGCTGGCGCTTCCGCTTGTCGGCCAGGACACGACGCCACCGCCCGCTCCACCACCGCCGGGTGTCAAAATGCCCATCCCCGAGGATGTGGTGGGTGATGAGCATGTGCGGGAGGAATTCGGCGTGAACGAATTCACCACGCCCTCCATCCGCAAGCTCTTCGACATGCTCAACAAGGTAGGAAAGCTCAAGTATGACGATTTGAAGCGCCCCTTTTCCGATAAGACACCGGCGGACCGCGTCATCGTCTCTCTCGGCCTCGGCACGCTCATCGCCGATGGTTTCCTCATCGTGCAAACGGAGAAGGTGGATGAGATGGAATTCGTGGGTCGGGCCATGATTAAATACGGCAAGGCCCTCGGCGCAGGCGGCCGGATGAACAAACACACCCAGAGTCTCTTCGAGCACAGCCTCCGTGGTGAATGGGATAGCCTCAAAGAAGAACTCGCCCGCACCCAGGCCGATGTGGAGGCCGAAATGGTCATGCTCCGAGATGTCGATATCGCCCACCTCATCAGCCTTGGAGGCTGGCTGCGGGCTCTGGAAATGGCCACCCGCACCATCGCGCTCGATTACGCGGAGGAAAAGACCCGCCAGCTCACCCGTCGTGACATTCTCGAATACTACCTCAGCAGCCTCGATAGCCTGCACCCGTCTCTTTTGAAGAACCAAAGCCTCATCGACCTTCGCCAAGGCATCGAAGAGATGCTACCCATGGTCGATGTGCCCGAAGGCAAGGCCCTCACTCACGGCGAGATCAAGAAACTCAGTGAAAAGGCCGCCGCGCTCTCGCATATCATCACGGATAAGATGAAGGGCTAATCCCCCGCCCTTCCACGCACCCCCATGACCAGCCTCACACCGGAACAACGCCAGCAAATCGCCACCTGGGCGGCTGAAGGTGCAAACCTGAACCAGATTCAGGACCGCCTCCGCAGCGAACTCGGCATCAGCCTCACCTACATGGAGGCACGCCTGCTCATCCTCGATCTGGAGGTGAAAATTCAGGAAAAAGTTCGCGAGAAGCCGCCCGAAGAGCAGCCCAAGCCCACACCTCCCCCGGAGGCCGCCGAAGGTGATCTCCAAGACACGGAATACGAACAGCCAGCCGGTCCTGCCAGCTCGCTCCAAGTCACTGTGGATGAAGTGCCGCTCGAAGGAGCCCTCATCAGCGGCCGTGCCACCTTCAGTGATGGCAATTCCGCCATGTGGTTCATGGATCAGACGGGCCGCTTCGGCATGCGTGGCCCCGCCCCCGGCTATCAGCCGCCCGCGGCGGACATACCCGCCTTCCAAGCAGAGCTCGACAACCTCCTCAGCCTCCGTGGCTTCTAAACTCGGAACCTTGAACCTGGAACTTCGCCAGCATGCTCCTCATCATCGACAACTACGACTCCTTCACCTACAACCTCGTCCAGTATTTCGGCGAGATGGGAGCCGTCATGGAAATCCGCCGCAATGATCAGGTCACGCTCGATGAGATCGAAAAGCTGCGCCCAGACCACATCTGCATCTCACCCGGCCCCTGCACCCCAAAGGAGGCAGGCATCAGTTGCGCCGTGATCGAGCGTTTTGGGCCATCCATCCCTCTGCTCGGCGTTTGCCTCGGGCATCAAGCCATCGGCCATGTCTTCGGTGGGGATGTCGTGCGGGCGGATCGCCTCATGCATGGCAAGACCTCCATGATCCGCCATCACGGCACCTCCGTCTTCAAAGGCATGCCGGACCCCTTCGAGGCCACGCGTTACCATTCCCTGCTCGTGAAGCGTGCCACCCTTCCCGCCTGCCTCGAAATCACCGCCACATGCAGCGATGACGAGTCCGAGATCATGGGCCTGCGCCACAAAGAACTGCCCATCCATGGCGTGCAGTTTCACCCTGAGTCTATCCTCACACAGGAAGGTAAAAAGCTGCTGCGGAATTTTTTGGAGATGTGAGCCGCAGCGGCTGCGTCGTCGGAATGAGGCCGAGTTCTCGCCGTCGCGTCTTTGGAAGCCCTGCGTAAACCCAAGATGGAAATGGCCGCAAAGCACCGGAACCCACGGCGGTTTGATTGTGGAACCGGAAGTAGCCTCCCGCAGATTCCTCAGAAACCAATCTGAGGGCTGCCCTGAATCTTGTATGTGAGACTCTTTCCGGATTCCGCTCGATGAGTGTATTCGAGAGGAACGCTGCGGGGAACAGATCGTTTGGTGTCCCCTCACCTAACCTCTCCCCGCATCATGCGATGAAGTCATCGGCTGCCAATCGCGGGGAGAGGGAACAGAAAGTGCGCATCGGCTCTCGATCTGGGTCGGCTTCAATCCTGTGAAGGTGAAGCGGACTAAACTCATGCCGCTCACTTTTTCCAGTCCCTCTCCCCGCTGAACGTATCCGCCTGCTTCTTGGCGAGTTTGCGGGGCTAGCGAAGCGCCGCGAAGCGAAAGGTTAGGTGAGGGGAACTGCCATTCGCCCGTGACGAAGCGTAAACCAACTTCCTGGATGAACCGATTTGCGTTCTTTTGCAGCGATTCATTCCCGTTTCGAGACCAAATCGAACCGACGACGCACCCTCGGCCGCTCGCTCAAGGCACCGGCGTGGCCTTCAGCATGAAAAACTTCTTCCCCGCACTGTGCGGGAGGCGCACGCGGCGCAGCACGATGTTCCCTGCCTGCGAAACGAACTCGCTGGTGGTATCCGCCCAAGTGCTCAGATCATCGGAAAGCCTCGGCGTGATAAGCAAATCGGTCTTGGAGGCATCCGTCGAGTAATCGAAGAAGCTCTCGCTGCCAGCGAGCTGCGAGGCGATGGGCTGCGTGAAGTCCACGAGCACCGGCGAGGTGCCGAAGGCGTATTCGTGGAAGTTGCTGAAGCCATCGCCGTCGTAATCGGCATTGGGACCCGTGAGGAGACCATTGCCGAGCTGATTCATGGGAAAGAGGCTGGCGAGCCATTGGGTGTAGGGCGGGCCGGTGGCAAAGTTGGGCGTGTAGCTGATGGAATCCAGCCAGCAGGCATCGAGGCCGTCGATCACGGCTTCGTTCTTGATGTAACGCCAGCGCAGCATGTGCTGACCGGCGGGCACGTTGTAGGTCTGCTGCGCCCAAGGGATGTTATTGCCCGCGCTGTGGCCGCTGATCTGATTTTGGATCGTTTCATCGATCTCGAAGCGGAAGAAGTCACCACCCGCCTGCGAGGAAACAGTCCACCAGAAGGACACCGTGCCCGGTCCGGTCACCGGAGTCTCGATGACACTGCTGCGACCATGATCGAGGATGATGGGGCTGATGAAGGCATCCACGCCATCAATGGTGCGGCGGTTTTGCAAAGGCCAGGCCTGGGCACTTGGCATGCTCCAGGTGAGATTCGGATTATCCACGGTATTGCCGATGAGCTGCTGCACGCCTTGGACCTCGATTTGATCCAGCCACATGCCGTCATAGCCGTAGCTGATGCTTTCGTTCTTGGTGTAATTCCAACGCACCGTGTGCTGGCCCGGCGGGACGTAGAAGCCGAGCAGCCGCCAAAGGTGCGTGTCTTCACTGTACCAAAGCTCTTCGCCATCAATGGTGAAGCGGAAATAGTCGCCACCGAACTCGGACTGGAGTTGAAACCAAAAATTGATGTAAGCGGGGCCGGTGACGATGGTTTCGAGCCAGCTTTGTTGGCTGTGGGTGATCCATCCGCTCTCGACGGAATCCACGCCGTCATGGTCGTCCGTATTGGAAAGAGTCCACGGCAGATTGCCGCCCGTGGTGAAGATGAGCTGCGAGTTATCCACGGCCTGAGCAATGAGCGAGGCCGCTGAACTGATGGTTAGTAGGAGCGTTTTGCTATCGGTGCCATCAGCATTCGTGGCGGAAATGGGAATGCTGAAACTGCCGACCGATGTCGGCGTGCCGCTGATGAGGCCGCTGGCATTCACGCTGAGGCCCGCAGGCAGATTCGTGGCGGCAAAACTGGTGGGCGAATTCGCGGCGGCGATTTGATAGTTGAAGTTCACATTCAGCACGGCCTGAGCGGTCAGAGCGCTGGTGATCAGCGGCGGCGTGGGAAGGCGCGGGCCGATGGTGAGAACAAGCGTGGCAGAGCCAGTGCCGAGGAAGTTCATGGCTCCGAGCGTGACGTTGAACGTACCTTCCTGCGTGGGGCTGCCCTGGATGAGACCGCTGCTGCTGAGGCTGAGGCCCGTAGGCAGGCCGGTGGCGCTAAAAGACTGCGGATTGTTCGTGGCGGCGATCTGGTAGCTGAAGGAAGACTCCACATTGCCTGCGCCGCTCAAAACGCTGCTGATCACTGGCGGCGCGGTGGGTGCGGCGGTGTTGGTGCCATACAAAGTCAGCGTGGCACTCGTGAGCGTGCCGAGATTTCCACCGAGGGTGTCACTCACCTTCACCGTCCAGTCACCGGAGGCGTTTTCACCCCAATGACGGATGGAGGAGAAGGTCCAATCCATATTTAGATTCAAATCGGTGGTGTGAGCCACGAAGAGCTTGCTCACGGTGCCGAAGGGCGAGGTGAGGGTGACGTTCATGTCGCCGCGTTTGCCATGCGTGGCGGCGATGTGCAGCGTGGCCTGCTCCACCCGCATGAAGACATTGCCAGGAATGGTGAAAGTGCGTGTGACGCCGGTGCTGCTGCCATCGGGAATGGCTGCGGAGAGACCGGTCTGCGCGATCTGCTGCGTCACCTGCGGCCCGAGATTCGTCCAGCCAGCGGCCATCGCCACGGCGGCCTGCGCATTGATCATGCCGCCGCCATAATCGTGATTCACATGAAAACCCGCGCCGTTGTTCACCCAGTCTGCATGCGTGGGATTCACCTTTGTGGCGCTGCGCAGGAGGATCTCTTTCACATCACGCCAGCCGAGGTTCGGTTTGCTTTGCAGCAGCAGGGCCACCACACCCGCCGCCAGCGGCGTGGCCGATGAGGTGCCGCCAAAGCTGTGCGTGTAACCACCATTCGTCGTGGTGGTGGTGATGCCGCGATGCCCGCTGGCGCTGTCATTCGATGGAGCACAGACGAGCACGTTCGCTCCCGGCTCGGAGTAAGCGCTGCGGATGCCGGTGTCATTCACCGCGGCCACGGAGAGCGTGTAGATCGAGTTCGCGTAGCCGTCGTAGTTCGAATTGTCCTGCACATCACCGCCATTGCCGGCGGCCCACAGCCAGATGGAGCCTTTACCGCCACGACCACTGCTCGCCCCATTGGCGAGGGCTTGTTTCACCAGCGGGCCGGCATCACGTAGATCACGGCCGTCATCGCTGGGGCCCCAGGAGTTGCTGTAGAGGTCGATGATGTCACTCCGCCAGGTCAAAGCCTCCGCCTCCTGCGCATCGCTCACGGCGGCGGCGATCAGGCGCAGCCCCACCAGCGTGGCATTCGGAGCCGAGCCGGAGGTTCCGGCACCGTTATTGCCACGAGCACCCGCCACACCGGCGCAGGCCGTGCCATGCGTGTCGGAACTGGGATTTCCCGTGGGGTCATCCGGCGTCGCGTCATTCCAATCGTGGTCGTTGGCGATGTCCGCATTCGGCGAGAGATCCGGATGAGCTACCTCCAGCCCGTCATCCACGATGCCGATGCGGATGCCCGTGCCGGTGTAGCTATCCCACGTCGTCGTGACGTTTGCATCCATGCCCGCCGTGCCGGGAGACTGGCCCGTATTGCGCAGATGCCATTGGTAACCCGGATTGCCCGCGTTGTAGGAGAAGAAGGTATCGTTCGGGATGAGCCGACGCTTCATCTGGCGGGCGAGCTGCGGCTGCACGGAGATTACTCCGGGCAGTGCTTTGAGCTTCTCCAGCACCGTGAGAGCATCGCCCGCGCCGTGCAGCGTCAGCAGCACATGCCCAGGGGCGTAGCGAAGCCTTTCGACGGCCACGGCGTTGATCTGCGATGCTGCGCCGTTCACATCAAAACCCGCCGTGACCTCCACGAGCACCTTTCGCGTCACGATGCGCCGGTTGTCCTCGTCGTGCGGCTTGCCTGCTTCATACAGAATGATGTCCTGAACCACACCGGAGGCCTTTTCCTTGGCCTGCGCTTGCCGGCGCACCTCACCGAAATCCTTCGCCGCCTTCGCCATCTTCGAGGCGCGTTCCTTTCCGCCTCCCGGCTTCTCCGACAGCTCATCGAGAGCCAGCTCAAAGCGCCTGCTGCGCCCCCCATCGCGGATGTCAAAGCTCGTGCGGCCTTCCAAACTCGTCGGCTGCTGACCCGACGCGAAAAGCGGGAAAGAGAGGGCGAGCAGGAGAGGAAGTTTTTTCATGAAGCGGCTGGCTTGAGACATACGGGGAAGCATTCGGATCATTTTAAAGCGCATTTTGAAGAGTCGGACCAGACAAAAGACGTCTCACCAAAAACCCCACAGACCTGTTTTCATCACATACAGGCCGAGGAGCAGGTTTCCGACCGCGTGCATCACGATGCAGGCCCCGAGGCTCTTCGTGCGTACGGCCAGGAAATACATCAGCGAGCCCCAAACAAAGGCTCCAGGCCAATCGCTCGTGTTGTGGATGAGCATCACGGCCACGGTGACGATCCAAAAGACCCGCCAGCGATGCGAGCCGAAGGGGATCTTCATAAACGGGCGATCCTGATCCACGAGGAAACGCATCAGGAAGCCGCGCCAGAACAGCTCCTCCACGAAGGGCACCACCAGCACCATGCGGGCAAAGCGCAGGCCGATGGTGGCCTGGAAGCCCAGCGCCGAATCCTTCACCAGCGTCGGATCAAAGCCTTCCGTGCGCTCCGCCAGTCCCAGCCAGTCCCACCAGTCCTTCGCTTCATGACCCCGCTCGATCAGCACCCGCCTCAACATCTCCGGCGCGATCCAGAATCCGATGCCCAGAACCGCCAGCAAGCTCGCCAGTCCCAGCCCGCGCCAGGGAGCCAGCGTGTAGTGCTGACGAAAGAACAGCAGCAGCGCCGCGCAGACGAGCGTTTGCAGTGGATACACCCAAAGCTCCGGCATCTGCACCTGCCACGGCAGCTCGCTGTTCTCGATTTTGAACCACCCCGGCACCGAAAGCATCCCCGTGAACACCGCCAGCGGCAGCACATGAGCGAGCGTGGGATTGGCGCGGAGTTCTTTGAGCATCGGGCGGAAGGTGAAAACGATGAAGCCCCCTCTCAAAGCACGAAACCGCAAAAAGCGCGACTGCTTTCCCCGCCCGTGTCATCTCTGTCACGCTATTTGGGAGCGCAGGGCGAAGGAGAACGGCGACCAGGGCGCTCAAAGAAGGTGGAACACGATTGTATCCTTTCTGCATCCCTTTCGCCCCGCACCCACAACGCGTTCAGACAGCCCCACCGCTCACTGCTTGATCCTCATCAGCGCCAAATATGAAGTCATGCCCCTTTCAATGTCCACGACTTGCTTCATGAGGAACGATGCCGAAGAGAAGTTTCGCTGCGGTGCCACCTGGGAATGAACAGGATTAAATCCTATTCCACTTTCTTTTGGCGGTCTTTGCGATCCTTGACGACGATTCCTCCTCGGAGTGCATTCGGCTATCGGATCAATACCTCCTTACCTTGCCGCTGGCGGTGAGCGGCAGGTCGCTGACGAAGGTGAAGATCAACGGGACTTTGTAGGCGGAGAGACGTTGCTGGCAGAGCTTTTTCAAATCGGCTACGAGTGACATTTCCGCCCCGTTTTCGGCGATGACCTCGGCGACGGGGACGAAGCCAAGGGCAGCATGCGGACGGGCGAGGACGCGGGCGGCTTTGACGGAAGGGTGGGAGGTCAAAACGGCTTCGACCTCCTCAGGGAAGCATTTCATGCCGCCGACGTTGATGACGCTGCGCACGCGGCCTCGGAGGAAGATGGAGCCGGTCTCGTCGATCTCGGCGATGTCGCCGGTGGGGAACCAGCCATCGCGTAGGATGGCTTCGCGGGGCTGCCAGGGGCTGAGGTAGGCATCGAAGAGGCCGGGGCCGCGCAGGAGGAGTTCGCCGTCGTCGTCGAGCCTGACCTCGAAGGAGGGTGTGGGCTGGCCGACGGAGGTGGGATGCGTGGCGGCCTGCTCCAGATTGAGCAGCGGAAGGCCAGCTTCGATGATGCCCATGCCTTGGGTGAGGTGCAGGCCAGTCTTGGCATGAAACAAATCGGCCACTTCCTGGCTCAACGCGAAGGCGGTGCTCACGGCGAGGCGCAGGCTTTTCATCGCGGCGGCCTCCGGCTGGCTGGCGAGGAGGGTGTAATGATACGGCGAGCCATACATGACCGTGGCGGCATGCTCCCGCATTAGGCACAGCATCACCGCCGGATCGCTGGCGGGTGCTAGGATCGTGGTGGCCCCGTGGTAGAGATACAAAATGATCGAGACGGCGAAGTGATGCGCCATCGGCAGCACCCACA
>Ga0114981_10000768_pt1 | contig 20944 bp, 22 predicted proteins | sample S_140806_MF_Meta_FD_87028 | JGI IMG/M metagenome (GOLD analysis project Ga0114981, IMG submission 87028) | Freshwater microbial communities from Lake Simoncouche, Canada to study carbon cycling - S_140806_MF_MetaG | ecosystem: Environmental > Aquatic > Freshwater > Lake | place: Lake...
CACCTCTTCGTGCAGCTTGTCGAAGACCTCGTCGGTCGAGGGCCAGTCGAAACCGACGCGGGCGGCGCGTTTGGTCAGTTTGGCGGCGCGGGCGAGGGCGGGCAGGCCGACGGGGACGTCGTCCAGCACCCCATGCTGGGCTTTCGCGACGCGTTCAGCGGCCTTGATGTCTTCCCAGCGCGCCTTCTGGGCCGCGCCGTCCGGCTTCGCTGCCTCGTCGCCGAAGACGTGGGGATGCCGCCGCTCCAGCTTGTCGGCGATGGCATTGGCGACATCGTCAAAGGCGAACAGCCCCTGTTCCTCGGCCATGCGGGCGTGGAAGACGGTCTGGAACAGCAGGTCGCCCAGTTCGGACTTCAGCTCGTCCATGTCGCCGCGTTGGATCGCGTCGGCGACCTCATAGGCCTCCTCGATCGTATAGGGGGCAATGGTGGCGAAGGTCTGCTCCACATCCCACGGACAGCCGCCCACCGGGTCGCGCAGCCGGGCCATGATCCCGATCAGGCGGTCGATGGGCGTCATGCAGAGGCCGTCGCCGTGCCGTCGCGCTCTTCCAGCGCCTTGCGGATTTCATCGTGCCGCGCCGGCGTCAGCGGATAGCCCTTCAGCACCAGGGCCGCTGCCGCCAGCAGCAGGCCCGGGACGAGGATGAAGAGGATCTGCAGCGTCAGCAGCGACATCTCGCTGTTGCCCTCAATCCCCGGAATGGCGCGGAAGCCTACGGCCTGGAGGATCAGATAGGGGATCAGGGCTACGACATGGCCGATCTTGGTCGTGGCCGAGAGGATGGAGAACATCAGGCCGGTACGGTCCACGCCCGTTTCCAGCCGGATCTCGTCGCCCGCGTCGGCCATCATGGCCCGCAGCAGGAACAGGCCGGCGGCATAGGGCAGGCCGGCGATGAACATGGCCGTCGCGGTCAGGGCGAAATTGCCGCCCGGGACCAAGGTCGCGCCGATGTAGAAGACCGCGAAGACAAGACTGGCTGCTGCAAGCGCCCTGTCCTTGCCGATCTTCGTCGCCAGCCAGGCCCAGAAGGGTGCCCCGACCAGTCCGGCGACGAAATAGAACAGCATGAACAGCGAGGCCTCGGTGTGGTCGTAGCCCTTGATCTGGCCGAAGAAGAAGAACAGCAGCGAGCCGGTGATCCCCGGTGCCACGCCCAGCAGCAGGTCGGCGAACAGCAGCTTGCGCACTGTCTTCTTGCCGAAAAGGCCGAGGTAGGCTTTCGGCCCGCCGTGCGGTGTGGCCCCGGCATTGACGGGCTCGGGCACCACGAACATGGCCAGACCGATGGTGACCGGCAGGGCGATCATGATGGCCCAGCCCATGATGCGCACGCCGGCGGCATAGTCGCCGAGGCCGGTCTTCACCACCACGGTCGGCAGGATCAGGATCAGGATCACCCCGATGATGTTGAACACCTGCCACCAGCCATAGACGCGGCTGCGCTGGTCGTATTGCGGCGCCAGGACCGAGGCCCAGCCCAGCTGGCCCAGGGTCCCTATGGAGAAGCCGAGGTAGAGAACCAGCAGCCAGCCGAAGAGATAGGCCGCGCCGGCACCCGGCTGGACCAGCACGAACATCATGAGGGCCGACAGCATCAGGATCGGCGTCGAGATCGCCATCCAGGGCCGATAACGCCCCCACCGGGTCCGGGTCTTGTCCATGCCCCAGCCGATGAAGGGGTCGAAGGCGATGTCGATCAGCCGCACGGTCATGAAGACGGCGGCGACCACTCCGAGCTCCAGACCGACATAGGTGGCGTAGAACTCCGGCAGGGTCACCGGCAGGGCGACGCCGAAGGCCGCCAGTGGCAGGCAGGGTCCCGAGAAGGCGGCAAGGATAGCGTTGGATCGGCGCGCCGGAACGGCGGCGGCGGGAGCAATCGGGGCAGCGTCGGTCATGATCGAGTCCGGCGGTTCGGCCCTGAGTCGGCCGTCACATCACCATGCCGTCTTTGCGCGCCTGACGCGAGCCGTCGCCCCGCGTTCGGGCCCGACGGGAAGGGCCTTGCGGCGGAGGCAGAGGTGGGGTCAGTTTCCGCCATGCCGATGCGTCTGTTCCTGCTGCTGGTCATCGCCCTTGCGACCATCCTCGTCGCCGGTCCGGCGAAGGCGCAGGCCGAACCCTGCAACAGCCAGATCGAGGACTGGGGCGGCCCCGCCCTGTCCAACGGCATTTCGCTGCATTCTCTGGAATGGGCCCCGTTCGGTTCGGCCGAATGGGGTTGGGAGACCTATGTCCCGCTGATCCAGCAGGAGCTGGGCACGGCGTGTTCTGCCAGCTCTCCGACCTTCGCCCGCCTGCTTGCCGATTTTCAGACCGCCCATCAGCTGCCCTCGAGCGGAGTTTTCGACCAGGCCACCTTCCAGACCTTCCGCGGCCTCTGGCAGGAACGGCGCCCCTTCATCATGGCGCGGGTTCGCGAAGAACCCTGCCCGGAGCCGCCGCCGCTTTACCAGCTGGGCTATCTGGTCGATTCCGAGGAGCATGCCGACCGGTTGACCCGGCTCCTGCGCCGCGACGTTCTGGAGGCCTATCGCAGGATGGTCGCTGCGGCCCGCGCGGAGGTCCCCGAGATCGCCAATGATCCGGAACTGCTGCAGATTTTTTCCGGCTTCCGGGACCCCGAGGCCGATGCCGCGCGGTGTGCGGCCGCCGGCAATTGCGACGGTCTGCGGCGTGCGGTCTGTTCGCCCCACCGGACCGGGACGGCGGTTGATCTCTACGTCGGCCAGGCTGTCGGCCTCGGGGTCGACAGCACCTCTCCGGCCAGCCGCCTGCATATGAGCCGGGGCGCGACCTATCGCTGGCTGGTCAGAAACGCCGGGCGGTTCGGCTTCGTCCCCTATGCGTTCGAGCCCTGGCACTGGGAGTGGGTGAGCCCGGCCGGCGGCTATACCGGCCCGCCGCCGCCGACGTGATCCGGCGACTGACCGACGGCGAGCAGAGTCTGGCCGCGGAGGTCTTCGGGGACTCCCTTGTGCTCTCCTCCATCCGCTTTCTGCCCGCGCCCTGGCCCTTCACCCGCGCCTTCGTGCCGGGCCGCTGGTTCGGGCGTGACTGGATCGTCTGGCCGACGCAGAGCCTGCCATGCGACCTCGCAGAGGCCCCCCTGCGCCTGCAGGCCCTGCTGGTTCACGAACTGACCCACGTCTGGCAGGCGCAGCAGGGGATCAATCTGCTGGCCGGCAAGCTCCGGGCGGGCGATCGCCCGGACTCCTATCGCTATCCGGTCGGCGACGCCTGCAACTGGCACCGGTTGAACATCGAGCAGCAGGCCATGGTCGTCGAGCACCGGTTCCGGCTGTCGCGTGGCGAGACGGTGCGGGCGGACGCGGCCTTCTATGACCGGGTCTGTCCGATCGGTCCCCGGATAGGTCAGGGCGTACAGATGCACGAGGGCCACGATACCGCGCCCCACGCGAGGCCATCGCCGCGCTGAGTCGGCCGCTGACTCCCCCGGGAAGGTGACGGGTCAGGCTGCCCGGTCCAGCTCCGCCATCTTCTGGATCCGCACATAGTCGGTCTTGCCCGTGCCCAGCACAGGGACCTCGGCGACGTGCACGATCTTCTTGGGCACGGCCAGTTCGGGTGCGCCGTGGTTGCGAGCCCACTCGGCCAGGCGGCCGACGTCTGCATCGCGCCGGTCCGTGACCAGCACCAGCTTCTCGCCCTTGCGGGGGTCAGGGATGGAGACCACTGCATGCCGCGCTTCGGGCCAGACTGCGCTCGCAAGGCCTTCCACGGCGGTCAGTGAGACCATCTCGCCGCCGATCTTGGCGAACCGCTTCATGCGGCCGAGGATCGAGACATAGCCGTCCTTGTCGATGTCGACGATGTCGCCCGTGTCGTGCCAGCCGCCGGCCAGGGGTTCGACGACCTCGGGATCATCCGGCGACAGATATCCCTGCATCACGTTCGGCCCGCGCAGGAAGAGCCGCCCGCCTTCCGGGATGCCCTCGACCGGATCAAGCCGCCATTCCATGCCGGGGATCATCTGACCGACCGTGCCCGGCCGATTGGCGTCGGGGTGGTTGATGGCCACAATCGGCGCAGCCTCGGTCGCGCCATAGCCTTCGAGCAGTTTTAGGCCGTGGAAGCGGGTGTTGAACAGATGGTGGGTTTCGGGTCGCACCCGTTCCGCTCCCGCCACCACGAATTCGAGCGTGTCGAAATCGTCCGGCGACGCAACGCGGGCGTACTGGTTCAGGAAGGTATCGGTCGCGAACAGGATCGAGGCCTTCACCTCGGGGAGCAGTTCCACGATCTGTTTGGCATGCAGGGGCGACGGGTACTGGAAGGCCTTCATGCCGTTCAGAAGTGGCAGCAGGATGCCGCCGGTCAGGCCGAAACAATGGAAGGTCGGCAGGGGGTTGAACATCACCCATTCCGGCTTCAGCTCGATGAACTGGGACCCCTGACGGACGTTGGCGACCAGATTCCACTGGCTCAGCACCACGCCCTTGGGCGTACCGAAACTGCCCGAGGTGAACAGGATTACCCCGGTCGAGTGCGGATCGGTTTTTACCCGGAACTTCCTCGGCATCATGCCGGCCATCAGCCCATAGAGCTTGTCCTGCAGGCCGATGGTTTTGCGGACGTCATCCAGCCAGACGATCTCCGCCACCTTGCCCAGTTCCTCCATGAGGTCCTCGAGCTTGGCCTGATTGATGAATCGCTTGGCCGACAGGATCTTTTTCAGCCCGGCCGCCTTGATGGCCGCCTTGATGTTGCTGACGCCCGAGGTGAAATTGAGCATCACCGGCACGCGGCCGTGGGCATGAAGCCCGAAATAGGTCACCACCACGCCGGAACTGGACGGCAGGAGGATGCCGACCCGCTCGCCCGGCTGCGTCATGTCCGCGATCTTGCGGCCCAGTACGAAAGCGGCCCGGATGAGTCCGGTGTAGGTCAGGGGATTCCGGTCGATGTCCTCGAGAATTTCCTTGTCGCCAAACTTCTCCCGGGCGGAGATGAGGGCGTCAAAGACCGTTTCCTCGACGTGACGGGGGTCCAGGGGTACGCGCAAGTCCATCCTCCGTGCGGATGCGGTTGTTCCACATCCTTGTTATGCTTCGGCCAGACTAGGGGCACCGCGCCGCGTTGAAAAGGTGCGTTACCGGGCGTGAGAACCGGCCTGCCTTGCCTTCGCCCCGCGGAAGGCCGACATAGCGGCATCGCACAGCCCGGAGCCCGCGACGCCTTGGTCACGCTGATCGACACCCTGACGAAGACGCCGGCTGAACTGCGTCACCCCGAAAAGCAGAACCGCCCCGAGACGGCGGTGCTGAAAAAGCCCGACTGGCTGCGCGTCAAGGCGCCCGGCTCGGGTCAGTACAATGCGACAAAAGCCATCGTGAAGGACAAGGGCCTCGTCACCGTCTGCGAGGAGGCGGCCTGCCCGAACATCGGCGAGTGCTGGAGCCAGAAGCACGCCACCCTGATGATCATGGGCGACACCTGCACGCGGGCCTGCGCCTTCTGCAACGTCAAGACGGGCCTGCCCCAGCCGCTGGATCCGGAAGAGCCGACCAAGGTCGGCCTGGCCGTGGCGCAACTGGGGCTGAACCACGTCGTCATCACCAGCGTGGACCGGGACGACGTCTCCGACGGCGGTGCCGCCCATTTCGCCGAGGTGGTGCGGCAAATTCGCCTGCAGGCCCCGGACACCACGATCGAGATCCTGACGCCCGACTTCCTGCGCAAGGACGGAGCGGCCGAGGTGATGATCGACGCCACGCCCGACGTGTTCAATCACAACCTCGAGACCGTGCCGCGGCTGTATCTCAAGATCCGGCCCGGGGCCCGCTACTTCCACAGCCTGCGCCTGCTGCAGATGGTCAAGGAGCGCGACCCCAACCAGTTCACCAAGTCCGGCATCATGGTCGGCCTGGGCGAGACCCGCGAGGAGGTCATGCAGGTGATGGATGACATGCGTTCGGCCGGCGTCGATTTCATCACCATCGGCCAATACCTCCAGCCGACCCGCAAACACGCCGCCATCGACCGGTTCGTCACCCCGGACGAGTTCAAGGCCTATGAGGCCATCGCCCGGGCCAAGGGCTTTCTGATGGTGTCGTCCTCGCCCCTGACCCGCAGTTCGCACCACGCCGGCGACGACTTCGCCCGGCTGAGGGCCGCGCGTCTCGCGCAGACGGGACGCTGAGCCGCGCTTGGCCGTCCACCGCGTCACGAAAATCCTGCCCTGGACGCCGGCCCAGCTGGCCGAGCTGGTCGCCGATGTCCGCGCCTATCCCGACTTCGTGCCCTGGGTCACCGCGATGCGCGTCTGGAACGAGCGCGAGGAGGCCCCCGGGGTATCGGTGCGGGACGCCGAGGCGGCGGTCGGTTTTTCCTTCCTCAGGGAGCGGTTCTCGACCTGGTCCCGTCTTGACCGCAACCGGAACACGGTCGAGGTGGGCCTGATCCGCGGGCCGTTCAGACATCTGAAGAACCGCTGGGAATTCCATCCTGATCCCGCCGGGACGCGGGTCGAGTTCATGATCGACTTCGCCTTCAAATCGCGGCTGCTGGACGGGATGCTGCACGCCAATTTCGACCGCGCCGTCAGCAAGCTGATGGCCTGTTTCGAGGCCCGGGCGGCCCGGCTCTATGGGCCAAAGGTGTGAGCTTCGACTTCGACGCGACGGTAGTGGGCGCCGGCGCGGTCGGCCTCGCCTGCGGGCGGGCGCTGGCCAGGCGGGGCCTGTCGGTGCTGGTGCTGGAGAAGGAGCCCCACATCGGCCAGGGCGTCTCCTCGCGCAATTCGGAGGTCATTCATGGAGGCCTTTACTATCCGACGGGTTCGCTGAAGGCGCGGTTCTGCGTCGAGGGGCGGCGGGCGCTCTATGCCTTTCTCGACAGCCACAAGGTCGACTATCGCAAATGCGGCAAGCTGGTCGTGGCAACGGACGAGACCGAGGTCGAGCGGATCGAGGCCATCTTCGTCCAGGCGACCGCCAATGGCGTCGAAGGTCTCGACCATCTGACCGGTGCCCAGGCCCGGGCGCTGGAGCCCGGCCTGAATGCCCATGCGGCCATTCTGTCGCCCGAGAGCGGGGTGTTCGACAGCCACGGCTACATGCTGGCCCTGCAGGGCGAGATCGAGGACACCGGCGGCTCGGTGGTGCTGTCGACCCCGTTCGAGCGGGCGGAGCCGCTGCCCGGCGGGGGCTTCAGGATCACGGCGGGCGGGGAGGGCGGAGCCACCCTGAACACCGGATTGCTGGTCACGGCCCCCGGCCTCGGCGCGCAGGCCGTAGCCGCCCGGATTGAGGGCTATTCCGCAGACCGCATACCGGCGGGCCATTTCGGCAAGGGGGTCTATTTCCGGCTCACCGGCAAGGCGCCGTTCGAGCGGCTGATCTATCCGCCGCCCATCCCGGGGGCCCTCGGCACCCACTATCGCAAGGACCTGGGCGGACAGGCCGTGTTCGGGCCGGACCTGACCTATGTCGCGGCCGAGGACTATTCGGTCGATCCCGCCAAGGCCGCGGAGTTCGAGGGCTATATCCGACGCTTCTGGCCCGGCCTGCCGGACGGCGCGCTGACGCCCGACTACGCCGGCATCCGCCCCAAGCTGCACGGGCCGGGCGAGGCGCAGCCGGATTTCCAGCTGCATAGTCGAGAGGTCCACGGCCTCGACGGTCTGGTGGCGCTGTTTGGGATCGAAAGCCCGGGCCTGACCAGTTCGCTTGCGATCGGCGAGGCGGTCAGCGAAATGCTGGCCGATGACTGAGATCGCGATACGAGACGCCGTCCCGGCTGACATTCCGGCCCTGCATGCCCTGATCGAGAGCGCCTATCGCGGTGAGTCATCGCGCGCCGGCTGGACCACTGAGGCCGATCTGCTGGACGGCCAACGCACCGATCCGGATGACCTCGCCGACATCCTCGCCGACCCGAGGCAGGCCCTTCTGACCGCCGGGCGCGACGGCGAACTGGTCGGCTGTATCCTGATCGCCGACCGGGGCGAGGGGATCGGCTATTTCGGCATGCTGTCGATCCGTCCGACCTTGCAGGGTGGCGGTCTGGGGCGCCGCCTGGTCGAGGCCGCCCACGCCGCGATGGCCGACCGTTTCGGAGCGCGGCGGGTGCGCATCTCTGTCCTGCCGCAACGCGAGACCCTGATCGCATGGTACCAGAGGCTGGGCTACCGCCTGACGGGCGACACCCTGCCGTTCCCCTATGGCAATCCCCGTTTCGGCCTGCCCAAGCGCGACGACCTGTATTTCGTCGTCATGGACCGCGAACTGGCCTGAGCCGGTGGAGATCCGCACGCCTCGCCTGATCCTGCGCTCGGCCCGTGCCGACGATCTGGACGCCATGCACGCCGTCCTGTCGGACCCACGCGCCATGCTGTGGTGGTCGACCCCGCCGCACGAGACGCTGGAACAGACCCGCGATTGGCTTGACGCCATGATCGCCACCGGTCCCGACCGTCCGGACTTCGTGGTCGAATGGGACGGGCGGGTGATCGGCAAGGCCGGCTTCTACATCCTGCCCGACGTCGGCTACATCCTGCATCCCGGCGTCTGGGGGCAGGGGCTGGCGGGCGAGGCGGTCGGGGCCGTCATCGACCATGTATTCAGCACCCGTGCCGTCGACACCCTGACCGCCGATGTCGATCCGGAGAACGCCGCCTCGATTCGGCTGCTGCAGCGGCTGGGCTTTGTCCGGACCGGCTTTGGCGAGCGCACCTGGAACGTCGGCGGGGTCTGGAAGGACAGTCTGTATTTCGCCCTGTCACGGGCAGATCGGGCGATGATGACGACAGGACAAGCTCCCGCTTGAACTCCGGGCCGGGTTGAGGCATAAGCCCGCGCTCGCTGGCGGCTCTTTCGGGCCGCCGCTGTTGTTTTCGCGCCCTTACCGGTGCCACTCCAAGAAGATTGAGACGGACATGGCCGTTCCGAAGCGCAAAGTATCGCCCTCGCGTCGCAACATGCGCCGCTCGCACGACTCGCTGGGTTCCAACCCGCACGTCGAGGACAAGGACACGGGCGAGCTGCGCCGCTCGCACCACATCGACCTGAAGACCGGCACCTATCGTGGCCGTCAGGTTCTGACGCCCAAGGAAGACTAGAACCCCAGGACTCAGGCGGTCCGGCGGTCGCCTCAGGCGAGTCGGCCGAGCCGGGTCAGAAAGAAAGACGGCGCGCGGTTCACCGCGCGCCGTTTTCGATTGTTTTTTGGAGTTGAGCCCGGAAGGGGGCCTGTCGGTTACCCGGCGCGGCCGTCGGGCAGGCGGAGGCAGCGCGGCAGCAGTCGTTCGCGCACGATATGGCGAACCACCGGGCGCAGATCGGCAGTCTCGCGAAGGACTGCGGCGACGCACTGCTGGCGGGTTTCAGGCGGCGGGGGCGGCGCGGCGACGGCCGGGACAGTCAGCGCAGACAGCAGGGTCGCGGCCAGGAGAAGGCGTTTCATACGCTAATCCACATTCAGGACCGGGCGGGATGCCGGGTCAGACATCTGATAGGACGAAGATGTCCGACAACTCCTTCGGTGGCAACGCCCAACTTCCCTGTTCCGTCGGTTGGCGTTTGCCGACTTGCGGGCTAAACGGGCTGCATCGCCCTTACAGCCGGATCCACGCCCCATGACGGACATCGCCGACATCGTCGCCCGCCAGATTCTCGACAGTCGCGGCAATCCGACGGTCGAGGTGGATGGATCCTCGATGACGGCAGCTTCGGCCGCGCCGCCGTGCCTTCGGGTGCCTCGACCGGCGCGCATGAGGCGGTGGAACTGCGTGACGGTGACAAGGACCTGTGGGGCGGCAAGGGCGTCGGCAAGGCGGTCGACAACGTCAATGGCGAGATCTTCGACGCCCTCAGCGGCATGGACGCCGAGGACCAGCGTCGTATCGACGAAGCCCTGATTGCCCTCGACGGCACGGAGAACAAGGGCCGGCTGGGGGCCAACGCCATTCTCGGTGTCTCCCTGGCGGTCGCCAAGGCCAGCGCCATCTCCTCGGGGCTGCCGCTGCACCGCTACCTGGGCGGCGTTTCGGCGCGCGTCCTGCCGACCCCGATGATGAACATCATCAACGGTGGGGCCCATGCCGACAATCCGATCGATATCCAGGAGTTCATGATCCTGCCCACCGGTGCCGAGAGCTTCTCGGAAGCGCTGCGCATGGGCTCGGAAATCTTTCACGCCCTGCGCAAACAGCTGAAGGACGCGGGCCACAACACCAATGTCGGCGACGAGGGTGGCTTTGCTCCCAACCTGGCCTCGGCCGAGGAGGCGCTGAGCTTCATTACCCGCGCGGGTCAGGCCGCCGGCTATCTGGCCGGCGAGGATTTCCACCTCGGCCTCGATGTCGCCGCCACGGAATTCTTCAAGGACGGAAAATACGTCATGGCCGGGGAGGGCAAGACGCTCGGGTCCGAGGCCATGGTCAGCTACCTGGCCGACCTTTGCGAACGCTTCCCCATCGTCTCGATCGAGGACGGCTGCGCCGAGGATGATTTCGATGGCTGGCGCTTGCTGACCGAGCGCCTCGGCGACCGTTGCCAGATCGTCGGGGACGACCTGTTTGTCACCAACCCGGCCCGACTGGCGGCCGGCATCGGCGAGGGTCTGGCCAACTCCATCCTGGTGAAAGTTAACCAGATCGGGACCTTGTCCGAGACTCTGGATGCCGTGGATATGGCCCATCGTGCCGGCTACACGGCCGTCATGAGCCATCGTTCGGGTGAGACCGAGGATTCCATCATCGCGGATCTCGCCGTCGCCACCAACTGCGGGCAGATCAAGACCGGCTCGCTGGCCCGTTCAGACCGCACCGCCAAATACAACCAGCTGCTTCGCATCGAGGAAATGTTGGGCGACCAGGGTGTCTATTTCGGTGACGGCATGCTGCTGAACCGGTAGGTCAAAAAAAGCAGGGTGTGCGTCCGCATATCCTGCTGCCCGGCTACGGTTCGTTAGGCATTTTCGGTCAGGATTCGGCAGTCTTGAGTCCACGCTCAGAAGGAGCGTTTGTAATGCCTGAACGGATGAAGCCATTTTTGCCGTCTGCCGTCCTGCTGTTTCTGGTCGCCTATCTGGGCGTTCAGGCACTGACAGGGCAGCGGGGGCTGTTGAGTGGACATGAGCGCGACGCCCTGATGGCGCAGCGCGAGGCGCAGCTGGCCGGTATCCTTGAGCAGCGGCAGGACCTCGAGGTCCGGGTCCGCTACCTTCGCACAGACAGCCTGTCCCGTGACCTCCTCGAAGAGCGGGCCCGCGCCGTGCTCGGCTTCGCTGACCCGCGCGACTATGTGATCCGGGTCTCGGCACCGGTCGTAACCAGAGCCCAAGCGCCCCGGGCGTGAACTTTCGTTACAGCCCCGCCACGGCTTTGCCTTTCAGGAACGAAGGCTGCTAAAGCCGCTTAACGTAACGACAAGTGACCCTGATCGAGGGGTCCAGCCGGGAGATGACGGATGGCGAAAGCCCCCGCCGCGAAGACTGCGTCCAGGAAGATTCCCAACACGCCGACGGCGTCCAGAGAGGACCTGCTGCGCTTCTATCGCGAGATGGTCCTCATCCGTCGCTTCGAGGAGCGGGCGGGCCAGCTCTACGGCATGGGTCTGATCGGCGGCTTCTGCCATCTCTACATCGGCCAGGAGGCCGTGGCGGTCGGCGTTCAGGAGAGCGTCAAACAGGGCCACGACAAGATCATCACCGGCTATCGCGACCACGGCCATATGCTGTGCGCGGGCATGGACCCGAAGGAGGTCATGGCCGAGCTGACCGGCCGCATCGGCGGTTCGTCCAAGGGCAAGGGCGGGTCGATGCACATGTTCGACACCGCCACCGGCTTCTACGGCGGCCACGGCATCGTCGGCGCCCAGGTGGCGCTCGGCACCGGCCTGGCCTTCGCCGGTCGCTATCGCGGTGACGACAGCGTGGCCTTCATCTATTTTGGCGATGGCGCGGCCAACCAGGGCCAGGTCTATGAGAGCTTCAACATGGCCCAGCTGTGGAAGCTGCCGGCCATCTACATCATCGAGAACAACCAGTACGCCATGGGCACGAGCATCGAACGCTCCTCGTCCACGACGCAGCTGAGCGAGCGCGGTGCCAGCTTCGGCATCCCCGGCGAACAGGTCGACGGCATGGATGTACTCGCCGTCCGCGATGCGACGGCCCGCGCCGTCAAGCGCGCCCGCGAGGGTGGCGGTCCCTACATCCTCGAGATGAAGACCTACCGCTACCGCGGCCACTCCATGTCCGATCCTGCCAAATACCGGGCCAAGGAAGAGGTCGATGAGGTCAAGAAGACCCGCGACCCGATCGACCATGTGAAAATGCTTCTGGATCAGGCCGGCGCGACTGAAGACGACCTCAAGGCCATCGACGCCGAGATCAGGACCATCGTCGCCGAGGCCGTCCAGTTCGCCCAGGAAAGCCCCGAGCCGGATCCGTCCGAGCTTTACACCGACGTCTATGTGGAGGCCTCAGCGTGACCGACATTCTGATGCCGGCGCTGTCGCCCACCATGGAAGAGGGCACGCTGACCAAATGGCACATCAAGGCGGGCGACACCGTCTCGGCTGGCCAGGTCATCGCCGAGATTGAAACCGACAAAGCGACCATGGAGGTCGAAGCCGTCGATGAGGGCGAGGTGCTGGAAATTCTCGTGGCCGAGGGCTCCGACAATGTGAAGGTCAATACGCCGATCGCGCGTCTGGCCGGTGAGGCCGGAGCCGCCGCGCCTGCGCCGAGGGCAGAGGCTCCGGCCGTCGTTGAAGCCGTTGCTGCGCCCGTGGTTTCGGCGTCCAGGGTCGAGCTGCACGATCCCGAAATCCCCGCCGGCACCCCCATGGTCAAGACCACCATCCGCGACGCCCTGCGCGACGCCATGGCCGAGGAGATGCGTCGGGATGACAAGGTCTTCCTGATCGGCGAGGAGGTCGCCCAGTACCAGGGTGCCTACAAGGTCAGCCGCGAGCTGCTTCAGGAGTTTGGCGACAAACGCGTCGTCGACACCCCGATCACCGAGCACGGTTTCGCCGGCCTGGGCGTCGGCGCGGCCATGGCGGGGCTGAAGCCGATCGTCGAGTTCATGACGTTCAACTTCGCCATGCAGGCCATCGACCACATCATCAACTCCGCGGCCAAGACCCTGTATATGTCCGGCGGCCAGATCCGCGCCGGCATCGTCTTCCGCGGTCCCAACGGCGCCGCCAGCCGCGTGGGCGCCCAGCACAGCCAGGACTATTCCGCCTGGTATGCCCAGGTGCCCGGCCTGAAGGTCATCGCCCCCTATGATGCGGCCGATGCCAAGGGCCTGCTGAAGGCGGCCATCCGTGATCCCAACCCCGTCGTCTTCCTCGAGCACGAGATGATGTACGGGCTGGAGTTTGACGTGCCCGAGGGCGACCACGTCCTGCCGATCGGCAAGGCGAAGGTGCGGCGCGAGGGAACCGACGTCACCATCACCGCCCACAGCCGCATGGTCGGCTTCGCCCTGCAGGCCGCTGAACAACTGGCCGGGGAGGGCATCTCCTGCGAGGTCGTCGACCTGCGCACCCTGCGCCCGCTCGACCATGAGACCATCGTCGAGAGCGTGAAGAAGACCAGCCGTCTGGTCTCGGCCGAGGAAGGCTGGGGCCCGATGGGCGTCGGCGCCGAGGTCGTGGCCCGCGTGATCGAACACGCCTTCGACTACCTGGACGCGCCGCCCTTGCGCGTCCACCAGGAGGATGTGCCGCTGCCTTACGCCGCCAATCTGGAAGTCCTGTCGCTGCCGGGCGTGGACAAGATCATCAAGGCTGTCCGAGCGGTGATGGCATGACCGAGGCCTCGGAGTTCCAGCTGAAGACCCCTGCCAGCGTCGCCGCCGACGCGGAAGCGGTCGAAATCCTGCGCATCTGGTGGTCGAAGGGCGAGCCGGTCATGGTGATCAAGCCGGCCTTCAACGATCCGCGTCAGTTTGGACAGGTGCTGGCCCAAGCGGCCCAACACATGGCCCATGGCTACAAGGTCCGGCACGACCATGATGAGAAGCAGGCCTACAACAAGATCCTCGCCGGAATCTCCGACGTTCTGAACAGTCCCGGGGTCGAGACCGTGGTCGAGGAGCCGGCCTCGGGGAGCATGCCATGACCGACATCCTGATGCCTGCCCTGTCGCCGACGATGGAAGAGGGCGTGCTGGCCAAATGGCACGTCAAGGTCGGCGACATGGTCAAGGCCGGCGACGTCATCGCCGAGATCGAGACAGACAAGGCGACCATGGAGGTCGAGGCCGTCGACGAGGGCGAGGTCACCGACATCCTCGTCGCCGAAGGGACCGAGGCCGTGAAGGTCAATACGCCGATCGCCCGTCTGAAGGACGAGGGCGGGGCGGCTGTCTCGTCTCCTCCCCGTGCGGAGCATGGGGAGGGGGACCAGCCGAAGGCTGGTGGAGGGGCGCCCGCAGCCCAGACCCCCAAGGCTCCAACCCCGCCCGCCGCCGACCCCTCCACCGCTTCGCGGTCCCCCTCCCCATCGCTGCGCGACGGGGAGGAGACCAGGATCTTCGCCTCGCCGCTGGCCCGCCGTCTGGCGGCCCTGGGCAAGATCGACCTGTCCGGGGTCAAGGGCACCGGCCCGCACGGTCGGATCGTCAAGCGCGACCTCGAAGGTGCGCCGACCGGTTCGGCGAAATCCGCCGCCACATCGACCGCACCGGCCCCGGCCGGCGAGCCCCGCAAGGTCCAGTCCCTGGCCCAGATGGGTATCCCGGACGGCAGCTACGACCTCGTCCCGCTGGACGGCATGCGCAAGGCCATTGCCCGGCGCCTGACTGACAGCTTCCGCGACGTGCCGCATTTCCCGCTGACCATCGACTGCCGGATCGACGGCCTGCTGGCCGCCCGCGCCAAAGTCAACGCCCTGCTCGAGAAGGACGGGGTCAAGGTCTCGGTCAATGACTTCGTCATCAAGGCCAGCGCCATGGCCCTGAAGGCCGTGCCCGAGGCCAATGCCAGCTATTCGCCCGAGGGCATCGCCCTTCACCATCACGCCGATGTGGCCATGGCGGTGGCGATCGACGGCGGCCTGATCACCCCGATCATCCGCAAGGCCGAGACCAAAACACTCTCGCAGATCGCGACCGAGTCCAAGGACCTGGCCAAACGCGCCCGCGACCGCAAGCTGAAGCCCGAAGAGTTCCAGGGCGGCACCTTCTCGGTCTCCAACCTCGGCATGTTCGGCATCAAGGCCTTCGCCTCGATCATCAACGAGCCCCAGGGCGCGATCATGAGCGTCGGGGCGGGCGAGCAACGGCCGGTCGTGGTCAATGGCCAGCTGGCGGTCGCCACCGTGATGACGGTCACCCTGACCTGCGACCACCGCGTGGTCGATGGCGCGATCGGTGCGAAATTCCTGCAGGTCTTCAAGGCGATGATCGAAGATCCTGTGACGATGCTGGCCTGATCGGAGACCCGCTGTGACTTCGGTCTACGACTTCAGCGCCACGGCCATCGACGGCACCGAGACGGCGCTGGAGCAGTATCGCGGCCAGGCCCTGTTGATCGTCAACACGGCCTCGAAATGCGGCTTCACCGGCCAGTACGCCGGGCTTGAAGAGCTGCATCGTCAGTATACGGACAAACCGTTTCAGGTTCTGGGTTTTCCCTGCAACCAGTTCGGGGCCCAGGAGCCGGGTAAGGCGGCCGAAATCGCCAGCTTCTGCTCCATGACCTATGGCGTCGACTTCCCGATGTTCGACAAGGTCGAGGTCAACGGCCCTGGCCGGCATCCCCTCTACGCCTGGCTGACCAGCCAGAAGAAGGGCTTCCTCGGCACCCGCGACATCAAGTGGAATTTCACCAAATTCCTGACCGACCGTGAGGGGCGCGTGGTCGCGCGCTACGCCCCCCAGGTCGAACCCGAGGCCATTGCGGCCGATATCGAGAAGCTGATCTGACATGGCTGCTGAATTCGACCTCATCGTCATCGGTTCGGGCCCCGGCGGTTATGTCGCCGCCATCCGCGCCAGCCAGTTGGGCCAGAAGGTCGCCATCGTCGAGCGTGAGAACCTGGGTGGCATCTGCCTGAACTGGGGCTGTATCCCGACCAAGGCCCTGCTGAAGTCCGGGGAGAAATACGAGAGCCTTTCCCATCTGAAGGACTACGGCCTGTCGGCGGACAAGGTCGGCTTTGACTTCGCCGCCATCATCGCCCGCTCGCGCGCGGTGGCCAAACAGCTGAACTCCGGCGTCGGCTATCTGATGAAGAAGAACAAGATCGAGGTCATCGAGGGCTCGGCGAAGCTGGAGAAGGGTGCCGCTGCGCCGAAGGTGGTCATCGCCCTCAAGGCCGGCGGTTCGCGCACGGTCGAGGCCAAGGCGGTCATGCTGGCCGTCGGGGCCCGCGCCAGGGCCATTCCGCAGATCGGTCTGGAGGCCGACGGCGACCGCATCTGGGCCTATCGTGAGGCCATGGCCCCGAAGGCCATGCCCGGCTCCATCATCGTCATCGGCTCGGGGGCTATCGGCATCGAGTTCGGCAGCTTCTACCGCGCCCTCGGGGCCGAGGTGACCGTGGTCGAGGCCCTCGATCGCATCATGCCCGTCGAGGACGAGGAGGTGTCCAGGGCGGCGCAGAAGTCCTTCGAAAAGCGCGGCATGAAATTCCGCACCGGCTGCAAGGTCACCAGGGTGTCGAAGGGCGGCAAGGGCGTGCAGGTGGCCATCGAGGCCGGCGGCAAGGCCGAGGTGCTTGAGGCCGAGGTCTGTATCTCGGCGGTCGGTATCACCGCCAACACCGACGGCATCGGGCTGGAGGCGCTGGGCGTCAACATGGACCGCGGCCACATCACCATCGACGGCCACTGCCAGACCAATGTGAAGGGTCTCTATGCCATCGGCGACTGCGCCGGCGCGCCCTGGCTGGCGCACAAGGCCAGCCATGAAGGCATCCACGCCGCCGAACATATCGCCGGCTTCAAGACCCCGAACGTCCATTCGCCCATCGCCGGCTGCACCTACGCCCAGCCGCAGGTGGCTTCGGTCGGGATCACGGAGCAGGGGGCTCGCGAGGCGAAGCTGGACGTCAAGATCGGCCGCTTCCCCTTCAAGGTGAACGGCAAGGCCATCGCCTCGGGCGACACGGACGGCTTTGTGAAGGTGATCTTCGATGCGAAGACGGGTGCCCTGATCGGGGCCCATATGATCGGCGCCGAGGTCACAGAGATGATCCAGGGCTATGTCACCGCCATCACGATGGAAGCGACCGAGGAAGACATCCACGGCATCGTCTATCCCCACCCGACCATGTCTGAGGCCATGCATGAGGCCGCGCTGGACGCCTGGGGGCGGGTGATCCACATCTGACCTTCGAGAAGGTCCGGACTCCTTGTCATCCCGGACGCCGCGAAGCGGTGATCCGGGACGGCGTGCTGCCCCTTGGCTCCTCCCGGACAGCCCGCTTGGGCTGAGCCGGGAGACGGGTGGCTGCAAAACCCGGTCCTGGGGTTTCCCGCGCCGCGTTCAGAATAGCCCCGTGCGGCGTCCGGCTGCCTCCCGGCTCAGCCCAAGCGGGCTGTCCGGGAGAGAGAAGTCAGGGCTGTCCTGCCCGTCCCGGCTCTCCGCTTCGCTTCGGCCGGGATGACAAGCGCCTTACCCCGCCAGCACGTCCGCGCTCATCCGCTCCAGCAGGGCCCCGCCCTGACGGATGGCGGCCATTCGGCCCCCGGCCCCGACCAGCACATTGGCGGCATAGACCTCGTACAGGGTGATCTTGCCTTCGAGCCAGACCGGGTCGCCCTGGCCTCCGTCCAGCTGGTCGCGGGCATGGATTGCGCCGAGCGCCAGCATCCAGCCGCCGGTGACATCGCCGACCAGTTTCAGATAGGCGTCCGCAGCGGTCAGCACGTCGGCCGCGCCATCCGAGGCGCTCTTGCGGGCGAGAATCCAGTCGGTTGCTGCCTCGACGGCCACGACCCCCTCGGCGAAGGCGTCGAGCGGCTGGCCGGAATAGAGGCGCGGCAGGGCGGCCAGGGTGACCTTCATGTCGGCGATCAGGTCATGGGCGGCCTGCCCACCGTCCTGCGACAGCTTGCGGCCGACGAGGTCCATGGCCTGGATGCCGTTGGTGCCTTCATAGATCGGGGCGATGCGGGCATCGCGATAGTGCTGGGCCGCGCCGGTTTCCTCGATGAAGCCCATGCCGCCGTGAATCTGGATGCCCTGCGAGGCGATGTCGCAGCCGACGTCGGTCGACCAGGCCTTGGCGATCGGGGTGAACAGGTCCTCGCGGCCCTTCCAGCGGCGACGATCCTCTTCGGTGGCCGCGTATTTCGCCAGATCGGCGGCGACGCCGGTCGACAGGCAGATGCCGCGGGCGGCGGCGATCCGTGCCTTCATCACCGCCAGCATGCGGCGGACGTCGGGATGGTCGACGATGGGGGCGTTGGCCTCGCCGGTCCAGGCCGAGCGGCCCTGCCGCCGGTCACGGGCATAGGCGAGGGCATGCTGATACGCCCGCTCGGCGATGCCGACGCCCTGGACCCCGACGGCGAGGCGCGCGGCGTTCATCATGATGAACATGTGGGCGAGGCCCTGATTGGGCTGACCGACCAGTTCGGCCGTCGCGCCCTCGAAGGCCATGACGCAGGTCGGCGAGGCATGGATGCCGAGCTTGTGCTCGACGCCGACCGGTCGAAAGCCGTTGCGCTCGCCCAGGGTTCCGTCCGCCTTGACGTGGAATTTCGAGGCCAGGAACAGGCTGATCCCCTTGGGTCCCGGAGGGGCGTCGGGCAGGCGGGCCAGCACCAGATGGACGATGTTGTCGGTGGCGTCGTGGTCGCCCCAGGTGATGTAGATCTTCTGGCCGTTGAGGGCATAGGTCCCATCACCATTCGGCGTCGCCGTGGTGGTGAGGGCGCCGAGGTCCGAACCTGCCTGGGGTTCGGTCAGGACCATGGCCCCGGTCCATTCGCCGGACACCAGCCTGGTCAGATAGATGTCCTTCTGCGAGGGCGTGCCGTGCGCCTCCAGCGCTTCGATCGCCGCCAGCGACAGCATGGGACACAGGCCGAAGGCCATGTTGGCGGCGTGGACGGTCTCAAAGGCCGCCAGTTCCAGCGCCTTGGGCAGTTGCTGGCCGCCGGCGTGGGTCGGGGCGGACAGGCCGGTCCAGCCGCCCTCGGCGAACTGGCGATAGGCGTCGGCAAAACCCGGTGCCGCCGTCACGTTTCCGTCGGCGAAGGTCGAGCCCTTCTGGTCGCCGATCCGGTTCAGAGGGGCCAGCACGTCTTCCGAAAACTGCGCCGCGGCCTCCAGCACCGCGCCCAGCAGGTCGGCGTCATAGTCGGGGAAGGCACCGGTGGCCGAGACCTGGTCAATGCCCGCCACGGCCTGGAGGGTGAAGGCGAGATCGCGAACGGGGGCTTGGTATGTCATCGGCAGTCGGGCCTGGTTCTGCATTGTCTGTGTGCGTTCTTGACGCCTTGCCGCGACGGCACGCAAGTGGGCTTGGCGCGGACGGCGATATAGTCCATAAATATGACCTATACTGGAGACATCTCATGGCAGAGCCCCGCAGTCGCTATTCGACCGTCTCGGTGATCCTTCACTGGCTCATCGCCCTCATGATCCTGTCGCAGGTCCTCCTGATTACCGCGCATGAAGCGACGGAGGGGCAGGCGATCTCGCGGGAATTCGTCCAGATTCACAGGGCGGCCGGGCTGACGGTCCTGATCCTCACCCTGGTCCGGATCGGCTGGCGGCTGGCCAATCCTGCTCCGCCGATGCCCGGAACGATGAAGGACTGGGAGAAGTATCTGGCCCGGGGTATCCACGTCCTGTTCTACGTCGCCCTGATCGCCATGCCCCTGACCGGCTGGCTGGCCAGCTCGGCCTCGGGCCGCGACATCAGCTGGTTCGGCCTGTTCAACTGGCCGCTGTTGCCGATCGAGGGCGGGCGTCCCGTGGCGCGGCAGCTGATGGATGTGCACGAACTGGTGATGAAGGGTATGTACGCGCTGGTGGCGCTGCACGTTCTGGCGGCGCTGAAGCATCAGTTCATCGACAAGGACAATGTCCTTCACCGGATGATTCCATGGATACCGCGCCGCGACCAGGTCGGTTAGCCCTTCGCCTCGCAGGTCTTTGCGGCCTGCTGCTCCTGACGTCTGCGGCAGCGGCGCCGCCCGGCTGGACCGTCACGCGGGAGTCATCCCGGATCGAGATGGCCGTGCGGGCCTTTGGCGGGTCCCACACCGGCCACTTTGAAGACTGGCGCGCCGATGTGGTGTTCGACCCGGACTCGCCCGTTCAAACCCGGGCCAGGGTGGTGGTTCAGTCGCGTTCGCTGAGGATGACACCCTCGGCCGCCAGTTCACGCGCGATCGGTCCGGCTTTCCTCGACTCGGCCCGATATCCCGACATCCGCCTTGACCTTCAGGGGCTGCGTCCCGAGGGCGGCGCGCGCTATACGGCCGAGGCAGAGGTGACCATCCGGGGGCAGACCCGGACGATCGCCTTTCCGGTGGACTTGCGCGTCAGTGGCGACCGGGCGCATCTGACCGGCGCGTTCTCTCTGGACCGCGCGGATTTCGGCATAGGGACATCGGGGCCTTGGAACGGGCTGGTGGGACGGCAGGTGACAGTGCGGGTGGCGCTTCAGGCGCAGCGCGGCTGACCGTGTCCGACGCCGAGGCTGTTCGCGCCCTTTCCAACGGCGATCTGGTCATCCTGCCGACCGAGACGGTCTACGGCCTGGCCGCCGACGCTGGTAACGCGGTCGCCGTGGCCGCCATCTTCGAGGCCAAGGGCCGGCCGCGCTTCAACCCCCTGATCGCCCATGTCGCTGACGCCGTGCAGGCCGAAGCCATCGCCGTGTTCGACGCCCGGGCCCGGGCACTGACCGAGGCCTTCTGGCCGGGTCCCCTGACGATCGTGGCCCCCGTCCGGGACCGCGACCGGGTCTGTGACCTGGCCCGCGCTGGTCTG
>Ga0114981_10000769_pt1 | contig 20933 bp, 16 predicted proteins | sample S_140806_MF_Meta_FD_87028 | JGI IMG/M metagenome (GOLD analysis project Ga0114981, IMG submission 87028) | Freshwater microbial communities from Lake Simoncouche, Canada to study carbon cycling - S_140806_MF_MetaG | ecosystem: Environmental > Aquatic > Freshwater > Lake | place: Lake...
ACGCCATTTTTCGATTTCGGCGTGATTTCCTCCTAGGAGGACGGGGGGCACCTCGAGACCATCGTAAACAGCGGGTCGGGTGAACTGCGGAAAGGCGAGCAACTTGCCGTTGTAACTATCCCCAGTCAAGGAGTTTTCCTCCCCAAGCACCCCGGGGAGCTGTCGGCCAAGGCAATCGACCAGGACGCAGGCGGGCAAAGTCCCATTAGTGAGCACATAATCGCCGATCGAGACCTCCCGGGTGACCTTCCGGTCCCGGAAACGTTGGTCGATACCCTCATAATGACCCGAAATGAGAATCAAATGGCTCTTTTGAGCCAGTTCCTTGGCCAGCGAGTTGGTCAGTTGTTCGCCATCCGGGCAAAGGTAGACCACTTCGCAGTCCGGGGTGGCCAGGGCGTCGACTGCGTCGAAGAGGGGTTGGCAGCTCATGAGCATGCCGGGTCCGCCGCCGTAGGGCATGTCGTCCACCTTGCGGTGTTTGTCCTTGGAGTACGAGCGCAGGTCGTGGGCCTTAAATTCGATCAGGCCCTTATCGATGGCCTTGCCGATGACGGACTCCCGGAGGAAGCCGTCGGCCATGGCGGGGAAGAGGGTGATGAGGTCGATGCGGATGGCCACGGTGATCGCTTCCATCCAACAGCCGAAAGGCCGCCGAGGGCAAGCCGTCCCTGCGCCTCCTTACTTCTTCTTCGCCGTCTTGGGTTTGGCGTCCGTGCGCTGGTCCATCTTCACGCCGACTTCGGCGGGGACGGGCTTGCCGGTCAGCTCGACGTCCGAGGTGAACAGATACTTCCACACGTCTTCCTGAAGAGGGCGGCCTTGGGCGTCCTTCGGCGAGCCCTTGCCCGGCGTCACGTAGCCGTGGCCGCGTGCGGCCTGTTCCTTCTCGGTGCCCTTCAGTGGAGCGTCGGTGATGAGGCGGCGCGAATTACCGAAGGGAGCCTTGTCCTTCTCGGTGTTCACAATCGGTCCGAATTGGTTGAGTCGAAGCATGAGCCAAGAGCGCTGGTAGTGGTCGCCGGACCAGCCGCTATCGAGGACGTGCGAGTAGCCGAAAAAGCGGTTGAGCGGCGTGGCCGACGGGCCGGCCTGCCAGTCTTCGGTGTTATCGCGCGGGCCGCAGAACATGATCACGCGTGCGACCTTCTGGTACATCGCGAAGCGGGCGGAGGACGTGGCGCCGTGCGAGGAGCCGCCGACGACGACCTTAGTCCAGTCGAGTTCCTTGCCGCCGGCGGTAAAGAACTGTTCCCAGCGGCCCTGCGGGTGCTTCTTTACGAGCCACTGCACGAGTCGCGTGGCGCGGCCTTTGGCGGAATCGGCTTCGGCGATCTCGATCGACTTCGAAGCGTCGACGCCGGCGGTAGCCTCGAGCCGGATATTGCCGAGGTGCTGGGTGTCGGCGGGCACGGTATTAAGTGAGCCGAACCAACCGCGGGCGTAATAGACGCTGATATGGTGGTAGCCGTAGCCGTTGACCTTCTCGGCGAGGACCGGGTTATGACCCATCAGCCAGACCACGAGCTGTCCGCGGGGCGCGACGCGCGTATCGACATCGGCTGTCTCCGTGTCGGCAGGCTTTCCTTTGCTCTCCAGGTTGAAGTCAATGTCGGGATAAGACTTCGCGGCCGGGTCGACCTCGCTGGCGCGCACCGTGAGGTGGTAGGACTGCGGTTTCGGGTCGTTGAACTTCACGGGGGTATCGGCGGCGAAGGACGCGACGAGTCCGAGGAACAGGCAAGCAAGGGCAGAGCGCATGGGGTTGCACTCTTGATGCCCGCGCCGCCAAGGGATGGCAAGACCGACCGCTTACTTGGGCAGCTTGCCGTCGACGTAATCGAGGGCCTTCTCGATCACGTCCTTCGGGGCCCACTGGTGGCCGCCTTCGAACTCGAAGACCTGCAGGCGGTCGCCCTGCGTCTCGCGCAGTTGCTTGATTTCGCCGTGGTTAGGGTCCTTCTTGCCCATGGTGAGGGCGACGGCTGGAATCTGCACGCCGCGCAGGCCTTGGATGCCATTGTCGAGCTGCCCGACGCCGGCGCCTTGCAGCACCACGCCGCCGAAGTTATCGCCGATGCTGACGAAGACCGAGCTCGCGCGGGAAGCGCCGGAGAAGCCGGTGCACACCTTGCGGCCGGCGGCGATGCGGAAGCGCTTCTCGGCGTCCTGGTTGGCGGCGAGAAAATTACCGACGCTGGGGTCCCACGGGCCGTTCTTGGATTCGTCGAGGAGGATGGCGATATAGCCGTGCTTCTTGATCCAGTCGGCCATGTTGCCCATCGAGGCGTTGCCTCCAGGCGAGGCGACGAAGATTGCGGGCCAGCTCTTATTTGCGTCACCGTGATAGCCCTTCGGCAAGACGACGCGGTAGTGATAGACGCCGGAATATTTCGAGTAACCGCCGTTGTGATCGCAGGCGATGCGCGTCTCGACGCCTTCCTTGACGACCAGGCCCTCAGGGGTCGTCCGCGTGGCGGGGGTCGCTGGTTCGGCGGCGCCGACTACGGCGGAGAGCAGGCAGAGGAGCAGGGCGGGGTACCGGCGCATGCAGAAGGGGTAGGCAATAACCGCGCGAAGGGCAAGCGTGGTTGCGGCTTGGAAGCACGTCCGGGTTGCTCCATAGCCTTACGCCGTGTCCCGTTCCGTCGCCCAAGTCCCCGTGCTCGAAGTCTCCCGCCTGCGCATCGTGCGTGAAGACAAGGTCATCCTGCGCGGACTCGATTGGCACGTGGAGCCCGGGCAGCATTGGGTGATTCTCGGACCGAACGGTTCAGGCAAGTCTTCTCTGCTCGCCGCACTCACGGGTTACTTCGCGCCCACCTCGGGGTCACTTTCGGTCCTCGGCGAGACCTTCGGTCGCAGCGATTGGCGCGAACTGCGCCGCCGTATCGGCCTCGTGGGTCCGTCCGTCGCCGCGATGATCCAGGCTTCCGAGCCGGCGCTGTCGGTCGTCGCTGGCGGAGTCGATGGCCTCATCAATCTCTGGCGCCGGCCGAAGCCCGCGACGCGCGCGCTCGCACGCCGTCTGTTACGCCTGCTCAAAGTCAGCGGACTCGCCGCCCGTCCGTGGGGTCATCTTTCGCAAGGCGAACGCCAGCGCGTACTTATCGCACGAGCCTTGGCCTCCGACCCCGCGTTGCTGATCCTCGACGAATCCTGCGCGGGCCTCGATCCCATCGCCCGCGCCGAGTTCCTCGCCATGGTTAAACGTCTCCCGAAGCTGAAGCCGGGCTTGGCTATCGTGTTCGTCACGCATCACGTGGAGGAGATCTTGCCAACGTTCACACATGTCCTGCTGCTGCGGAACGGGGCCGCCCTCGCTGCTGGCAAGATGGGCGAAGTCTTGAAGCCCGCCGCGCTGGCGAAACTCTTCGGATGCAAGGTGCGCCTGACTAAAGGGCGGGCCGGATGGTCGCTGGATGTCGCCGGGAAGTAGGTAGCAGGGCGGTTTGACCGCTTTCGACTTCCCCTTAACCCTTGCTTCGTCCTACTTCATCTTCCTTCGCAATGCCTTCGCCGTTCGACAACCTCCTCCCTCGCTATGACGCCGTCGTCATCGGCGCCGGTCTCGGCGGGATGACCGCAGCGAACAATCTGGCGAAATTCGGACGCAAGGTGCTCCTCCTCGAGCACCATTACCAGCTCGGTGGCCTGGCCACCTTCTTCAAGCGTGCGGGTGGCCACGTCTTCGATATCTCCCTGCACGGTTTCCCGCACGGGATGATCAAGTCCACGCGTCGCTACTGGACCAAGGAGATCTCGGATCGCATCCATCAGCTCAGCGACGTCCGCTTCATCAATCCGGATTTCGACGTCCGCACCACCTTCGACCGCGCCGACTTCACGCGCATCCTAATCGAGCAGTTCAAGCTTTCCGCCGAGACCGTCGAGGCCTTCTTCGCACACCTGCGCGAGATGAACTACTACGACAACGATCCGCGCACCACGCGCCAGCTGTTCGAGCAGTTCTTCCCTGGTCGCCCGGACGTCCAGCGCCTCCTCCTTGAGCCCATCGCCTACGCCAACGGCTCCACCCTCGACGACCCTGCGATCACCTTCGGCATCGTCTTCTCGAACTTCATGTCGAAGGGCGTGTTCATCTTCCAGGGCGGCACGGATACCATGATCAACCTCATGACCGCCGAGATGAAGGCCAACGGGGTCGACATCCGCCGTAACGTGCTCGTCGAGAAGGTCCTCGTCGAGAAGGACGCCTCCGGCCGCCGGCGCGTCATGGGCGTGAAGCTCCGCGGTACGCGCCTCGGCGAAGAAGCCGAGGTCGCCTGTGCGACCGTCGTCTCTAACGCCAACATCAAGGACACCGTCCTCAAGATGGGTGGCGAAGACGCTTTTGAGACCCCGTTCCTCGAGGAAGCCAAGAAGGTGCGCGTGAACACCTCCTCCTGCCAGGTATATATGGGTGTGCGCGAAGGCGAGACCATCCCGCACATTGGCGACCTCGTGTTCACTTCTGAGGCTAAGCCGTTCTCGAGCCACGAGCTTGTCGACTTCCACACCACCTCACGCACCTACTCGGTTTATTATCCGGACACTCGTCCGCATACCAAGAAGCCGCGCTACGCGATCGTGACGTCGGTCAACCAGAAGTTCGAGGATTGGGCGCAACTCTCTGACGCCGACTACGCGATCCACAAGGAGCGCGTCATCGAGGAGTCCTTCAAGGGCCTTGAGAAGTTCATCCCCGACATCCGTTCCAAGGTCGACCATGCCGAGGCCGCGACTCCGCGCACCGTCCAGCGCTACGTCCGTCACATTGGTGGCACCTCGTTCGGCACCAAGTTCGAAGGCCTCAAGGTCTCGATGGCCCTGCCCGAACAGGTCGGCGGCTTCTACCATGCCGGCAGCGTCGGTATCATCATGTCTGGCTGGCTGGGCACTATCAATTATGGCGTGATTGTTTCGGCCAAGGCTGATGCATACCTGCGCGAGCCGAACGCCGACCCGCTCGGCGAGGCCGCAGCGAGCGCCGGCGTCTGACTCCCCGACCGGCGGCTTGACGGAGGCCGGGGAATGGTAAATCTCCTGACATGGCCAAAGACTCCCGGGACGAAGGCATCTTGAAGAAGTTCGAGCATGGGCTGGAATATTTCATCTTCGCCAGCCGCTGGGTACAGGCGCCAATCTACGTCGCGCTGATCTTCGCGGCCATCGCCTACGCCTGGAAGAGCTTGCAGGAGCTCGTCCACCTCCTTCAGGGCTTCGCCACTGCCACCGAGAGCACCATCATGCTCGGCATTCTCTCGCTCGTGGATATTTCGATGGTGGCCAACCTCGTCAACATGGTCGTCGTCGGCGGCTACGTGACCTTTGTCTCCCGCATCGACTTCGGTGACAACGGCGACCGCCCTGACTGGCTCGACCACATCAACGCCAACACCCTCAAGGTGAAACTCGCCGGCAGCCTTGCGAGCATCTCGGCGATTCATTTGCTCAAGAGCTTCATCGACATCACCGCCGCCGCCGGCGACAACCCGCTCACGCCCGGTCACGAGAAGGTAATCTTCTGGCAGTCCATCATCCATGGAGTATTCCTGGCCTCGATGATCCTTTTCGCCTGGGGCGAGAAGATGCAGCGGCACGACAATCACTGAGCCTTCGGCGCCAGGTCGCTGACCCAGCCGACGAGGTAGCGTTCGCGTTCAGCCGACCAGCCGTAGTGGATTCGCAGGCGATCGCCCGCCGGGTTCGGTTTGGTGTCGATCGTTGCGTTGAGGCTGACCTTCTGGCCCTGGTGGGTGACGCGCATAGCGGCTTTGCCGGTAAGACCCTGGCGGGTCGGGTGGCGGAGGTGAGGCGGGATCTCATCGCCGTCGCACGCGCTGCCGATGCCGCCTTCCATCCGCACCATGCGCATGAAGTCCAAGGCGCGCATCGCCGAGTGGATGTGCTCGAAGCAATCGAACTCGCAGGCCATACCGGCGTCTACGGCCGATTCGAGGATGACGTGATCCTCCATGCTGGGCATGCAGCACGCCCAGGCGAGGAAGTGGCCCACGTTCGGCTGGTGGCCGGGCACGCGGTGGCCCATGAGATCATGGCGAGGAAGGCGGACCTTGGCCTCGATGAGCTCTGCGCCGAAGTTGGCAACGACCGCCTGCACCGTTGCCTTATCCGCCGCGCGGAAATCAATCGTGACCGCGGTAGTGTTGCCCGTGAAGGCCGCGAGCGCTGTCTGGCTCACAACGAGGTGCACGTGGATATCTCCATGGAGATTCGGACCACTCAGGCGTACGGACTCCCTGACGGAGGGAAGGACGAAGAGCGTGGGGAGGGCGGCGTCGTTGCAGACGCGTTCCTCAAGGCGGGCGCGGACCACGGCGGGAGAAAGGGAGGTGTCTAGGCGGCGGCGGAGGAGCGGGCGTGGGCGGGAAGGAGCGGGGGAGTGGCGTTTCATGGTTTGTTTTTAGGAAGAAGTGAGGGTGTCCCTGCCGTGCGGTCCGTGGGAAAACGGTGCGCGGCTGGAATGGTGAGCAATGGAATGGAAGGTTCGGACAGGGACGCCGGGGTGGGCGGAGAACTGGCCGAGGACACCACTATGCCCGGCCGCCGGAGCTTGTCCAGCGGAGCGCCGAAGGTTTCTAAAAATAATATACCCCACCGATTTATGGGCAAAAAGAAGGGCTCCCCAGTCAGGGAGCCCTTGGGAGCCGCCAGTCCGGCTGGGTCAGTGGGCTTTTTTCGCCACCGGGATGCGCATGCCGTAGAAGCTCCGGTAGACGAAGAAGAGGGCGACCAGGAAGATCGCGCTCCCGAGGAGCAGCTTCGGGCCGGCGGGCATCTTCACCGCGATCTCGACGGCGAGTAGGCCGAAGAGCGTCGTGAACTTGATAACGGGGTTGAGTGAGACCGAGGACGTGTCCTTGAAAGGATCGCCGACCGTGTCGCCGACGACCGTGGCGGCGTGGAGCGGCGTGCCCTTGGCCTTCATATCGACTTCAACAATCTTCTTGGCGTTATCCCAAGCGCCGCCGGCGTTGGCCATGAAGATCGCTTGGAAGAGGCCAAAGAAGGCCATGCCCACCAGGTAGCCGATGAAGAAGAACGGGTCGAAAAGCGCGAGGGACAGGGAGAAGCAGAAGATGACGATGAAGATATTCGTCATACCCATCTGCGCGTACTGGGTGCAGATGCGGACGACTTCCTTAGAGGACTCGGTCGTCGCCGTGGTCGCGTTGAGATTCATGTTCTCCTTAATGTAGACCACCGCGCGGTAGGCGCCGGTGACGACGGCCTGCATAGAGGCGCCTGTGAACCAATAGATCACCGCGCCGCCCATCAGTAGGCCCATGAGGGCTTCGGGGTGGACGAGGGAAAGTTTTTCCAGGACGTTGAACTTCGCGTCTACCGCCTGATAGTGTTCCTGCAGCATCATGATGATGCCGAAGACCATCGTGGTCGCGCCCACGACCGCAGTGCCAATGAGCACCGGCTTGGCGGTCGCCTTGAAGGTGTTGCCGGCGCCGTCGCCCTTCTCGAGCTGGTGCTTCGCTCCTTCGAAGTCGGGGCGGAAGCCGAACTCGCTCTCGAGCTCAGTGGCGATGCCCGGTTGCTTCTCGACCTGCGAAAGTTCGTAGACCGACTGGGCGTTGTCGGTCACCGGGCCGAAGGAGTCGACCGCAATGGTGACGGGCCCCATGCCCAAGAAACCGAAGGCGACGAGGCCAAACGCGAAGATCGGGGCGGCGAAGCCGAATTTCAGTGGCATCAGGCCGGCGACGGCCGGATGGGCCGAAAGCAGGTAGGCGCCAAACATCAGGCCAAGGATGCAGAGCCCGGTCCAGAACGCGGAGTAGTTGCCTGCGACGAGGCCGGAGAGAATATTAAGTGAGGCGCCGCCTTGGTTGGACGATGTCACGACTTCCTTGACGTGGCGGCTCTCGGTCGAGGTGAACGCTTTGGTAAACTCTGGAATGAGCGCGCCGGCGAGCGTGCCGAGCGAGATAATCGTGGACAGCACCCACCAAAGTCCGCCGCTCTGGTCGGCGAGGAGGAAGTAGCTGGCGAGGTAGGTGATGGCGATCGACACCACCGAGCTGATCCAGACGAGGTTCGTCAGCGGCTGCTCGAGGTTGAAGTCCTTGGCCTGGCCCCAGACGGCGCGGCTCACGGCGTCATTGATCCAGTAGCTGAGCAGCGAGGTGATCACCATCAGGATGCGCATGGCGAAGAGCCAGATGATGAGGGTCGCACACAGGGCAGGATTGGCGGCTAGGGCCAGCGCGAGGAAGGCGATAAGCGCCACGCCGGTGACGCCGTAGGTCTCGAAGCCGTCCGCGGTCGGTCCGACGGAATCACCGGCGTTGTCGCCCGTGCAGTCGGCGATGACGCCGGGGTTGCGGGGATCGTCCTCCGGTAGCTTGAATTCAATCTTCATCAGGTCGGCGCCGATGTCCGCGATCTTAGTGAAAATGCCGCCGCAAATACGGAGGGCGGAGGCGCCCAGGGATTCGCCGATGGCGAAGCCGATGAAGCAGGGCCCGGCGAGATCCTTGGGCAGGAACAGGAGGATCCCGATCATGAAGAAGAGCTCGATGGCGACGAGCAGGAGGCCCACGCTCATGCCGGACTTGAGCGGGATGAGCAGCGTGGCGAGCGGATTGCCGCGCAGGGCGGAGAAGGCGGCGCGCGAATTGGCGACGGTGTTGATGCGGATACCGAACCAAGCGACGCCGTAGCTACCAAGGATGCCGAGGACCGAAGCCGCGAGGATCACCGCGACGGAGGCGGCGTCCTTTTGCTCGAGGCCGGCGAAGTAGTAGGTCATGCAACCAGCGATGAGCACCCAGAGGCCGGCCAGAAATTTGCCCTGCTGCCAGAGGTATGTCTTACACGTCTCCCAGATGATATCGGAAACGTCCGACATAGAGCGGTGGACGGGCAGAGCGCGCGTCTGCAGGTACTGCCACCAACCGTAGACGGTCGCGAGGGCGCAGACGACTAGGCCGAACCACAAGATCTGATGGCCGGTGAGCGCGCCGTGGAGGAACGTCGTTTTCGCCAGTTCGGGGATTCGGATATCCGCTTCGCCGGCACGGGCGAGGGCGGGGAGGGACAGCAGTAGCGCCGCCGTGAGTTTCTTCACGCAGTTCATGGTAGGGTTGGGGTAGGGGGATGACCGAGGGGTGCGATCAAGGTTCCTTTTGTCGGCGATTATCCCTCAGCCTGCGAGGGGAATCTCCTTACGGACTCCGTCATTTATAATCGTATAGACGCCTGTTAGTCTAAGAGGTGGGCCCGTAGGAACAGGATCGTGGCTGCGAACTGGTAGTCGGCGTTGGTCTTCTTCACGAAGCCGTGGCCCTCGTCCTTGGCCATCACATACCAGACCGTGCCCCCCTTGGCTTTGACGGCGTCGCGCATCTGCTCGGCTTCGGTGAAGGGAACGCGCGGGTCATTCTTTCCCTGAATGATTAGCAGCGGCGAGCGGATTTGTTCGGCGTGATTGGCCGGCGAGATTCCGTCCAGGAACGCCTTTACCTCCGGCTTGCGTTCGTCGCCGTACTCCAGGCGACGAGCGGTGCGCCGATAATCCGAGGTATCCCGCAGGAAGGTCGCAAAGTTCGCAATGCCTACGTTGTCGACGCCGCAACGGAAGCGCTCGGCGTAGTTCACGAGGCAGGCTAGGCTCATGAAACCCCCGTAGCTGCCGCCGTAGGCCGCCACTCGTCGCGCGTCGAGGTGGTCTGACTTCGCCAACCAGTCGAGGATGGCGCCGACGTCCTTGATTGCATCACCACGCTTCACGCCGTCGTCGAGGGTCAGGTACTTCCGGCCGTAACCCGTGGAGCCGCGGATATTCGGGTAGACGAGCGCGACGCCGAGTTCGTTGAGGTAGAAGTGGAAGCTGCCGCGGTAGCCGGGGCGCGACTGGCCTTCGGGGCCGCCATGGAAGATCATCAACACCGGCCGCTTACCTGGGAATTTTTTCGGGTCAGGGTGATAGACGAGCGCGGGGATGCTCACGCCGTCGAAGCTGGTGACGCGCGTGATGAGAGGCTCTGGATTGGGGATTTCCTTCTTCGGCTTCGTGGTTCGGTTGGTCCAGCGCGTGACGGCGCCGGTGTCGAGATCGGCCGACCAGGCGTCGCTCGCTGAATCCTCGCTGTTGAGGGAGAAGCCGACCTCGTGGCTCTTTGGGCGGAAGGTTAGATTGCTCAGCACGCCAGCCTTGATCTTGGGCGAGGTCAGTAGTTTGCCTGACGTTAGGTCCCAGCAACGGAGTTCCGAGAAGCCCTCAACGTTGAAAGACACGATGAGTCGCGTGCCATCTTCCGAGGCAGCGAGCTCTTCGCCATCCCAGGCCGGGCCGCCCGGAAGCTTACTGAGCGTGGCGGCGGACACGTCGATACGCGTCGGCGACAGGAAGTCGGATTCGAAGTTCGCCAGCGCGTAGACGGCCTTACCACCTTCCGCGAAGGTGGCCTGCGTGAAGTAGCAACGAACGGACTTCGGTGTGATCTGGGTCTTCTTGGCGGTGGCGACGTCCATCGTCCAGAGCCGAGCCTCTTCCTGCCCCATCGATTGGCGGAGGAGCAGCAGCGTGCCGTCGGGTGACCATTCAACCGGGCCCCAGCCAGGCGAGGTGCCGGTGTGCACGATGCGCTCGGCATAAGGCGCCTGGATTTCCTTGATTACGATATCGCTGTCCTTGCCATTGCGGCGGTTGGTGGAGAATGCGATCCGCTGGCCATCGCGCGACCAGCAGGCTTCGATGTTACGGGACTTACCGTCGGTCAGGCGCACTGTCGGGGCTGTCGGGTCGGTGGTGTCCTTGAGGTAGAGCTGGAAGTTCTCGTTCCCGCCAACGTCGGCGGCATAAAGCAGGCGCGCACCACCGGGCTGCATCTGGCCGCTCTTCACCGGTTCGACGCCGCCTGTCAGGGCGATACGCTTCGCCAAGGGCGCGGCCATCGCATGGAGGTGTGAGGCGTCGCCGAGGCGCGTCGTCACGATTGCTTCGCGTCGCGTGGAGTGCCAGCCGCGGAAGCTCGCGCCGCCGAGATTGAGGTACGGCGTGAGCTCAGTGGTCAGCGCGGCGGAGACGGGCGGGACGCCTTCGGCGACGATATTGGGCGGCACGGCGGCCTGACCGACGGCGACGAGCAGGCAGGATAAGACGGAGAGCAGGGAGGGGCGGCCCATGTCGTATCTTTATTATGACAAGCCGGGTGAGTCGAACCTAACATGTGGCTCGACCTCTTTCCGCCGCGCGTTACCTCCATTTGCATGCCCCGATTCCTGCTCCTCGCCGCCCTGCTGCCCCTCGCGCTCGCCGCCGCGCCCGAGAACTATCCCGTCAGCGCCCCGGTCGCCCCCGTGCCGCACCCGGCCGCGGATGCGTCGGGCTTCGTCCCGCTCTTCAACGGCAAGGACCTGACCGGCTGGAAGACCAAGGGAAACTGGGTGTATGACAAGGACGGCACCGTCACCCTGAAGCCGCGTCCGGGTGAGAAGGGCTGGCAGCGCTACGACGCCTACATCTTCACTGAGCGCAAGTACCGCGACTTCGTCCTCGACCTTGAATTCAAGATCGAGCCTACCGGTAACTCCGGCGTCTTCTTCTGCGTGGCTGACCCCCTTGATCCGGTCGCCAAGGGTATCGAGCTCCAGATCCTCGACACCTTCGGCCTAGCGAACCCCGGCCACCATGACTGCGGTGGCATTATTCGCGCGATGGCGGCTTCAAAAAACATGGTGAAGGCGCCCGGTGAATGGAATCGCTATACGCTCACGCTTAAGGACCGCCACCTGACCGTCGATTTTAACGGTGAGCGCACAATCGTCCTCGACTTGGCAGCCTCCCCGATGAAGGACCGTCCGGTCGACGGTCACGTCGGCTTTCAGGATGAGGCGAAGCTCGTCTGGTACCGTAACGTCCGCATCAAGGAGCTGAAGTAACCCTCGGGATCAGCGCAGGTCCTTCCATGGAGACTCGCCGCTGACGTCGACCATGAAGGGCCCCTTGCTCGCACCGGGCGAAAGGATGGCGAGAATCGTCGCGTCCGCTTTTGAGACATTGAAGGTCGCGTGCACGATGCCCGCAGGGATGTGCGCGACGTCGCCAGGCTTGAGGATGCGCTTCTCCATTTCGACCCACTGCTCCACCTCGCCGGCGAGGACGTAAATCATCTCCTCGAGCTCGGGGTGCGTGTGAAAAGCGTGGCCCTCGCCCGCCGGCAAGGTCGCTTCGCAGACCTGCAGGTCCTTGGCTCCGGTCAGCTCGGGCTTGGTCAGCCAGTAATTGGTACGACCTTTGTACTCTTCCTTGATGGCCTCGGCCTTGGTCACAAAACGTAGGTGTTTGCTCATAAAGGTTCCTATGCCAGCTGGCCGCATGTGAGCAAGCCAGAGGGGGAGGTCGTTGACAGCGAGGAACCCGGAGGCGAAATGGATGTCCACCAGATACTCCCATGAAACGTACCCTATTCCTCCTCCTCGGGCTAACCCTGTTCGCCGCGACCTCCGTCGTCGCCCAGGAAGCTAAAAAAGTCGCCCCTAAGAAGGCCGCCGCTCCGGCCGTGAAGTTGCCGGCGCAGCCGGCCGACGTCGCCGCTCCGAAGTTCGGCAATGACGGCCAGATCAACGCCGGCTTCGCCAAGTCCCATGAGTCCTTCGTCGCGATTGCCAAGAAGGGCGAAGCGCAGGTCGTCTTCCTTGGTGATTCCATCACCGCGGGCTGGAATGGTAACGGCAAGGAAGTCTTCAACGAATACGCCAAGTATAATGCTGCTAACTTCGGCATCGGCGGCGACCGCGTCCAGCACGTGCTGTGGCGCATCGAGAACGGTGAGTTCGAGGGCATCAAGCCCAAGGCTGTCGTGCTCATGATCGGTACCAATAACGCCGGCGTTGCCGAGAATTCCCCCGAGCAGATTGCGGCCGGCATCAAGAATATCATCGATGCTATCCACAAGCGCTCGCCCGACACCAAGATCCTCCTCCTCGCGATTTTCCCGCGCGGCCCGAATCCGGCGGACGCCAATCGCGTGAAGAACGAGAAGGTTAACGCGATCATCGCCAAGTTCGACGACGGAAAGAAGGTCCACTTCTTCGACATCGGCGCCAAGTTCCTCAAGCCTGACGGCACCCTGGAGAAGTCGGTCATGCCTGACCTGCTGCACCTCAACGCCGCCAGCTACCAGGTCGAAGCCGACGCGATCCGCGAGAAGCTCGCTTCGCTCGTTAAATAAGCCGCCCCGCGGTTGAATCAAAAGGTCGGTCCTCGTTGAGGGCCGACCTTTTTTGCGTCCACCTTACTTGCCCCAGCCTGCGGGCAGGTTCGGGAGTGTCGCCGACAGGATCTCGTGGATTGCGACGCGCTCGTCTTCCGCAAGATGTCCGAAGGACGGCGACGGCGGGAAGGCGCGGAGACCAGAGGAAAGCCGGAGCAGGACGATGTCATGCAATTCCTTGGGGAGCGTCGCGAAGCTCTGCGAGTAGATGAGCGGGCTGCAGCGATAGCGAAAGAGGCGAGTCTGTAGATCGAGATCGCGCAGTGAGCGTCCCTTGGGTTCGGGCTTGCGCGTCTTGGCATAGGCAGCGGCGAAGACGCCGTCGCTTTGGATGCCTTCCTCCGGCCAAGCGGCCTCATCGCGGCAGAGTAGGGCGTCGAGGATCTTCTCGGCCTGGCTGTCGAACACCACCATGCAGGAGCCTTGGGGTAGTGCGTTCGCCGGTAGTCCGAGAATCTCACGCATCGCCGGCCAGCGGTGGAGCGCGATGCGCGCATCCTGATTGGCTGTCGAGAGCACGTTGTGCACGTGCACCTGGTGGTCATGCATGAGCAGCGGCACGACGTCGCTCGTCTTGAGAAGGTAGCGGCGCGTATCGACGACGCCCTCGAGACTTAGAAGATTACGGGTCGGCTGGGCCGTTGGACCTTCGAAGTCATCGATCTTCTTGCCCGTCAGATTACCCCGATGTTCGAACGGCACCTTCGTGCCGGTGACATACCAGCCACCCCAGCGCTCGGCGAGCGGGGTGGAGGGGGCGATGTTGGAGCTGCCGGAGCCGCTCAGCGGTTCGCCATTCGTATCGGGAAAGATAGTGCGCGTGCGCAGGGAGGGCGTGTGCTCGTGGCGCGAATGGCAGAGAAGGCAATCGCCGCTGCGTTCCAGCAAGGGCTCATCTTTGGTCGCATGCTGGTCGAGCAGGTAGAAGGTCGTGCCGAGCTTTGCGTCGAAGACAGAAACCTCGAACGATCCGGTCACAGACCAGCCGACGTAGGCTTCGTCAGAAAAATAGAGGACTCGGGGCGTCTCAGGGTTGATCAGGTCGCGCTGCATGCTTGTCTTGCTGAAGACGAAGATCTGGGATTCAGCGGGCACGCTCAGCTCATCGAGCAGCCACTTGAGCCGCTTCTTGGCCGGCATGGAGCGGATCTCCTCGGCGCGGCGCTGGAACGTGGCGTTGATCGCCGTCGCCCGGTCGTTCGTCTGGGAAGCCGAGTAATTGAGCGGCGGTTCTTCGAAGGGTTCGACCTGTTGACCCTGCGCACCCAGCGTCAGCAGACCGGTCAGTCCGATGACGAGGAGAAGGCGAAGGAGGAGGCGAAGGAGGCCGGGCACGCCTCTTTCATGGCGAACCCTCCCTCCGACTCAAGGGGTTATCGGCGAATGCCTTGGTGCAGCTTGCGCAGGGCGGCGGCCTCGATCTGGCGGATGCGCTCCCGGGAGACTCCTTGGAGCTGGCCGATGGCGTCGAGTGTCAGTTCTTCGCCGTCCAGTCCGTGACGCAGGCGGGTCACCTCGAGTTCGCGGGGCGTCAGTTGGGCTAGGACTTCGCGGAGGGCGTCCTTAAAGTCCGCGGCCTCGGCGTGCGCGGCCGGCGTCGTGGCGTCCTCGTCCTTCAGCGTCTCACCGAACGTGGTGTCGCTTTCTTCGCCCAAGGGCGCGTCGAGAGACTGGCTGTGATGTTGATAGCTGCGCAGCTCGACGATCTTCTCCGGCGAGCATACCAGAGCGGCGGCGACCTCCTCCTCCTCGGGCTCGCGGCCGAGCTTCTGGATCAGCGCGGCCTCGGCCTTGCGCAGCTTCGATAGCTGCTCGTGGAGGTTACGCGGCAGGCGGACGGTACGGCGGAGGAAATTTAGTTCGCGCATGACGACGCTGCGGATACCCCAGAAAGCGTAGGTGCTGAAGCGGTGGCCGAGGTCGGCGTCGAAATCGCGGGCGGCTCCGAGGAGCGCGACATTGCCAGCTGCAACGAGCTCCATCATTTCTTCGCGGGGGACGCGCATCTGTTTGGCGGCGTGGTACGGCAGACGGAGATTGCGGTTCACGAGTTCGTCGAAGGCGAACTGGCCTGCGGCGGTGAGGCTGCCATCAGCGTCCTTGCCGGCCTTGATGAGGCGCCCGAGACGGAGTTCTTCTTCGGCGCTGAGGCGCGGCCAGCGGGCGATCTGGTTTAGGTAGCGCGTCAGGGTGTCTGCCTCGCCGGAGCGGTCCGGGGAGGTTTCGACGACGCTAACCCGGATTTCGCCCAGGTCGGGGAGGTCGGAGCGGAGGAGGGAGGTGAGGGCTTCGGGCTTGGCGGTGCGGGGGATGTTGTTGATCATGTGGAAAAAGAAATGGGCCTGTATATATAGGGCTAAAAAAGGGGGGCCGGAAGGGGCTATTTACACAAGTTGTTGAATGACAACTTGATAAAATCGTATAATATTTTCTACAGGAGTCTACTTGGGGGTGGTCGGGGTGGCCTAAGGGACGTGCGGAGGCTCGTTATGCCTAATGTCGCTGGTTCGTCAAAGAGGGTGGGCCACTTTTCTCCCCGGCAGCACTTAATGACTACAATTGGCAGATATTTTGGATGGGAACGGTCTGCGCTTTGGGGAGTCTATTAAGCATGCCCCGCTTGCTACCCCTTTGCGTCGCCACAATAGCGAGCCTCTTCCTATCGCTTTCCGCCGCCGATCGCCCGCCGAACATTTTGATGATCATTTCGGACGACCAAGCCTGGACCGATTACGGTTTCATGGGGTCCAAGTTCATCCAAACGCCGAATATCGACCGCTTAGCCGCCGAAAGTCGCAGCTTTCCTCACGGCTATGACACGAACTCCCTTTGCTCCCCCAGCTTGGCCTCCATCTTGACGGGTCGTCATGTGCATCGTCATGGGGTTACGGGTAATGATCCGCCCACCACTGTCGTAAAGGCCGCGCCGGGGGCCAAGAAGGCGGCTGGTGGTAAGCAAAATGGGACCGAGTTCACTGATGGTCGTGTCCAATTGGTAAAACTCTTCGAGCAGTCTCCCCATTTGCCGCGCCTCCTTGCCGAGCGTGGTTATGTCAGCCTGCAGACAGGTAAATGGTGGATGGGTGACTACACCCACGGAGGCTTCACGGAAGGCATGACCAAGGGTAGTCGACATGGCGATGAGGGGCTCGATATCGGCCGGAAGACCCTCGCCCCGTTGACGGACTTTATTTCCCGAGCCAAGAAGGACGGAAAACCTTTTCTCGCCTGGTATGCGCCGATGATGCCGCATGATCCGCATAACCCCCCGGAACGTCTTTTGGCGAAATATCGCGATAAGGCTCCGACGGAATGGGCTGCCCGCTATTGGGCGATGATCGAATGGTTTGATGAAACCGTGGGCGCCGTCCGGGCTCACCTCGAGCAAGAGGGTCTCACGAACGACACAATCATTGTTTATATTTCTGATAACGGATGGATTCCTGATCCGAAGAAGCCGAAGGTGGACTTTGACCGCTCCAAGATGTCGCCCTTTGACGGCGGCATTCGTTCTCCGCTCCTGGTGAGCTGGCCTGGGCACATCAAGCCGGTCTCACTCGATTATCCAGTCAGCGCCGTCGACATCATGCCGACCTTGTTGAAATTGGCCGGTGCGAAGGTCCCGGCAGACGGCGACGGGATTGATCTGCTCGACGATGAGGCTTTGCGGGCCCGCCCCTTTGTCGCCGGGCAAAATTCCACCCATGATATCGTTCAGATTGGTAACCCGGCTTCCAGCTTGCGCTACCGCTGGCTGGTCGCGGGAGATTGGAAGCTGATCGTCTCCAGCGGTCTTAACGGGGCCACCGAACCTCCGCGGCTTTTTAATCTCAAGCAGGACGCGGGAGAGCTCCACGATCTCGCCGCCGCGCAGCCGGCCAAATCAGCCGAACTCCAGAAGCTCTTGGACGGCTGGTGGTCGGGCCGTTAATCTTTATTTGAATAATCAATTTTCATACCCTAATTCATGAATATGAACCTCAACCTCCTCGCCCTGTGTTCGATCGTCTCCTTGTCGCATGCGGCTGAATTAACTTATTACGTCGGTACCTCCGGTCCACAGGCGAAGGGCATCCTACGTGGCACCATTGATTCGGAAACCGGCAAGCTGTCGGCCCCCGTTGTCATCGCCGATGCCAAGGGGGCTTCCTACCTGGCTTTGAGCAAGGATGCTAAGACTCTTTACGCGACCTCCGAGGTCGCGGGTGGCGGAGTCGCCGCTTATCGCTTGGCTGGCGGAGCCGCCGCGGTCTTGCTTAATTCCCAAGAGAGCCAAGGAAAAGGCGCCACTCACCTTTCAGTCGATCCGTCAGGACGTAATCTACTGGTCGCCAATTATGGTTCGGGCTCGGTAGCCTGTTTGCCATTGAAGGCTGATGGCAGCCTACTGCCCGTCTCGAGTTTTATTCAGCATGTGGGCGGCGGGCCGAATGCGAAGCGTCAAGCGGGTCCGCACGCTCACGGGATTTATGCCGATGCCGCCGGGCGTTTTGTCTATGTGCCCGACCTAGGGACGGATAATATTTTTATCTATCGATTAGACGCTGCGAAGGGCTTGTTGATGAGCGACGGCAATTATGGCCGGGTAGACCCGGGCGCCGGGCCTCGTCACTTCGCTTTCCATCCGCAAGGCGGATTTGCTTATACCTGTAACGAAATGGCCCTCACGGTCAGCACATTCAAGTTGGATGCCACCTCGGGCGGTTTGACGGAAATCCAGTCTTTGCCGACCTTACCCAAAGGCGCTTCGCCGGCAGGTGCCTCTACTGCTGAGATCTTCTGCCTCCCCAATGGAAAGGCGCTGTATGTCTCCAACCGCGGACACGATTCCTTGGCGGTGTATGCCATCGGTGCGGATGGTAAATTGGCCTTGATCCAGCATATGCTTAATACTCCTGCTACTCCTCGCGGTTTCGGGCTCAGCCCGGATGGACGATGGTTGGTTTGCGCTGGTCAGAAGTCTGGGACAATCAACGCTTACCGAGTAGATTTGGCTACGGGAAAACTCACCGACACGCAGCAGTCTGTTGTCACAGGTTCCTCTTGCTGCATCCTTTTTACTCCTTGATTCGCTGTGCAGCCTGATACCGTAATCCGCCGGTTGTCGTTGGCTGTATGTTTAAGCCTGGCCAGCTGGACAACGTTGCCAGCGGAAGTGGATTTCGCCCACGAGGTCGTTCCGATCCTGAGGAAGCATTGCAGCGAGTGTCACGCAGGCGATAAGAAGAAGGGTGGGCTCTCCATGAATACCCGGGCCACACTGCTGGAAGGCGGCGAGAACGGAGTGGTCGTGGCCCCGGGGCAGGCGCAGAAGAGCAAACTCCTTGAAGCCATCGTCAGCGCCGACCCAGATGTGAGGATGCCGCCGAAAGGTGACCGCCTGAATCCGGCCGAGGTCACCACGCTCCGCGCCTGGGTCGTGCAAGGCGCCGTCTGGACCGATGGTTTCGCCTTCAAGCAGCCTGCCTTCGAGCCGCCGCTGCGTCCGCGTCAGCCCGTGTTGCCCGCCGTGAAGGCTGGCCGCACTCATCCGATTGACCGCGTGCTCGACGGCTGGCTGGCGGAGAAGGGCTCCCCGACGCCGCCGCCGGCGGACGATGCGACTTTCCATCGCCGCGTGTCGCTCGACCTCGTCGGCATACTACCCTCCGCCGAGGAGGCTCGGGCGTTCGCCGCCGATCGCCGCCCGGACAAGCGCACCTTGCTCGTGCGTTCGTTGCTCGCGCGGAATGTCGACTACGCCGACCACTGGATGGTGTTCTGGAACGACCTTCTGCGCAATGACTACGCCGGCACGGGTTATATCGACGGCGGACGTAAGCAGATCACCAACTGGCTCTACCTCTCCTTGCTGGCCAATAAGCCTTACGACCAGTTCACACGCGAGCTCGTCGCACCTTCTTCCGACAGCGAGGGATTCGCCAAGGGCATCATCTGGCGCGGCGCCGTGAGTGCGGGCCAGGTCCCCGAGCTCCAGTATGCGCAGAGCGTCTCGCAGACGTTCCTGGGCATCAATATGAAGTGCGCCTCCTGCCACGATAGTTTCATCGATCGCTGGAAACTGCGCGACGCCTACGGCCTCGCCGCGATCTATTCAGATATGCCGATGGAGCTTGTGCGCTGCGATATCCCAACCGGCAAAGCCGCCGTCGCCGCCTGGCCCTTTCCGGAGCTCGGGCAGGTCGACGCCACCAAGCCGCGAGCGGAACGCCTCGCCCAGCTCGCCACCCTCGTCACGCATCCAGACAACGGTCGCTTCCAGCGCACCATCGTCAATCGTCTCTGGCACCGGCTTATGGGCCGTGGCGTCGTGCATCCCGTCGACGCGATGCAAACGCAGCCGTGGAATCAGGACCTACTCGACGTGCTGGCCAACCGTCTCGTCGAATCTAAGTACGACCTGAAGGCTGTGCTGGAGTTTATCGCGACCTCGCAGGCTTACCAATCCCGTTCCGAGATTCTCTCGCGCGATGCTGAGGACAAGGGCTACGTTTACCGCGGCCCGCGCGCCAAGCGCCTCACTGCCGAACAGTTTGTCGACGCTGTCTGGCGCCTGACCGGCACCACTCCGGGGAAGATTGAGCTCAAAGTTCCGCGGGCTGCGCCATCTACGGCTTCGGTCAAGAAGCCTGTGGTCGAGCCGCTGGGCGCAATGCCCATCTGGTCGGGTGACATCGCCGGAGGCCGGCTTCCCGTAGTCGGTGAGACTCGTTCCTTCCGACGTCAGCTCGTATTGGATGCCGATGTGGAATCCGCCACCTGCGTCGTTACCGCTGACAACGGTTTCGAGCTCTACGTGAATAATAAGAAGATTGGCGAAGGGGATAACTGGGCTGACCCGAAGAGCTTCGACCTCTCCCCGGCATTGCTGAAGGGAGTCAACCAGATCTTGGTCGTCGGCCATAACGCAGGCAAGGCACCCAATATCGCTGCGCTGATTTTCCAGGTGAATATCTCCCTCAAGGGCGGAGCCCGCGTGAGGATGGCCACCGATGCGTCCTGGGAATGGACGAAGAGTGTGCCGAACGCCCGCGGCACCTTCGCCGCCGCCAGCAAGGCGAAAGTCAAAGCCGCGGAGGTGGTTTGGCAGCCGGTCGCGCTCGTGAAGAGTGACGCTTGGCGCAAAGCCGAAGTCCGTATGGCCGAGATGCTGGCCGGCGTGGACGGCATGAGCAGCCTCCCGGCGCGCGCGAGCCTGATGAAATCCGACCTGTTGCAGCGCGCGCTAGGTCGGCCGAACCGTGAGCAGATTGTCTCAATGCGTCCGAATGACCTGAGCACGCTCGAGGCCATCGATCTTTCTAATGGCCAGGCGTTGACGAACCTCCTTGCCGCTGGCGCCGCCAAGCTGAAGAAGCGAAGCTGGTCGTCACCGGAAGAACTCGCGCGCTGGCTCTACGTGTCCGCATTGAGCCGCGAGCCCGTCCCAGCCGAACTCAAGGTCGCCGCCGGCATGGTCGGCGCCGACCTTTCCGAACAAGGCATCGCCGACCTGCTGTGGGCCGTCTGCATGCTTCCTGAATTCCAGACCATCCGCTGATCGCCATGAACTCCCCGCTGCCGCTTGACCCCTCCTTGCCCGAGCCGCTCGCCCGTCGCGAATTCCTGCGCATGCTCGCCGCCGCCGGCGCCGCGACGTTGTCGATGGGCGCACCGCGCCTCCTCGCCGAGAGCGAG
>Ga0114981_10000770_pt1 | contig 20927 bp, 19 predicted proteins | sample S_140806_MF_Meta_FD_87028 | JGI IMG/M metagenome (GOLD analysis project Ga0114981, IMG submission 87028) | Freshwater microbial communities from Lake Simoncouche, Canada to study carbon cycling - S_140806_MF_MetaG | ecosystem: Environmental > Aquatic > Freshwater > Lake | place: Lake...
ATCGTATTGAGCAAAAATGCGCTCCAACTTTCCTTTGGGTCGTTCTACTACGGTTGGCATGTAGACGGTGGTACAAGTCGCTTCGATCCGAGCGGTGCAATCTATCAAGGTATTTGCATTGGTGGAGGTGGAGCGCCTACTCCGGCATGGGCTTACAAGGACAATGTGAATGCTCCTGGTTGGGATATGTATGTTGTGAAGATTGACTTCCAGATGGCGGGTGTAAATGCAGTTGCGCAAGCTGCTCCGAACGATACCATTTGTTTGGGTTCACTAATGACATTCACGAACACCAGTAACGGGTTTCAATATTACTGGGATTTCGATGATGGAACTCCAATAGATACCAATGCTTCTCCAACGCATACCTATGCTGATACCGGAACCTATTACGTGCAGTTAGTTGCCGTTGATTCGAACAGCTGTAACGTTGCAGACACAACGCTATTAACGATTACCGTACTCCCGATTCCTGTTGTTGCTTTAGGAAATGATACGACGATTTGCGGAGTGGTCAATCTATTATTGGATGCAACTACACCTGGATGTTCTTACTTGTGGAGTACCGGTGCAACCACTGCAACCATTACGACCAATACAGCAAGCACCTATTGGGTAGAAGTTGATAATGGAGTGTGCTCGGCGCGCGACACGTTGGTCATTAATGCATTCGCTCTTCCTGATATTGGTTCAGATACGACAGTGTGTTCTGGGCAAATATTATTGCTCGACGCTGGCAATCCAGGTTCTACATATCAGTGGAGCACGGGAGCGCAAACGCAAACCATCATCGTTAATACAAGTGGAATTTATTGGGTGGATGTTACTTCAGGTAGTTGTACATTCCGTGATTCCATCGACTTTCAGGTTGTGACCTTACAACCACTTAGCCTTGGTGCAGATACAGCGGTTTGTCCGGGTGCGCAGATCAACTTCTCGGCCAGCGATCCGAACGCAACATATCTTTGGTCTGACGGTAGCACAACGCAAACGATAACGACTGATACAGCGGGCACATATTGGGTAACAATGTCAATTGGAACCTGTGTGTTGAGTGACACTGTTGTAGTTTCTTTTTTGGCATCAGTGGAATTGGGTAGTGCTGTTTCATTGTGCGACTTGTCTCAAGGACTCATTCTCGATGCTGGCAATTCTGGATCACAATACATTTGGAATACTGGTGCGAGCACGCAGACGATTGAAGTGAGTGAGGCAGGATTCTATTCGGTGAGCGTAATCAATACATCGAATTGCAACCTCACGGATACAATCGAAGTTACTGGAGATCTCGGCGGCGCAGTTTTGTACACACCAAACACATTCACTCCGAATGGTGACGGTCGCAACGATGTATTCTTTGCCAAGGGCACTTCTATAGTGGAGTTTCACATGGAAATTTATGACCGCTGGGGAGCTTTATTATTTACTTCTGATGATATCAATAACGGTTGGGACGGTAAATACAAAGGGGCCACGGTGCAGCAGGATACGTATGTGGCAAAAATCCGCTATGTAACTGACTGTGGTGGGGAAGTGAAGAAAGCAATTATCAGACACGTGAACGTTATTCGTTAAGGCGTTCAGTGTTGGAATTGTCTTTGAAAGTGATTTCGATTATTTTTTTCTGGTCAACTCTTTGAACACGTCTTCGAGTTTTCGCTCTTCGCGTTGCATTTCCAGAACGGTAAGATTATTCTCTACGCAGAAACGGAATATATCCGAACGAATATCAATGTCAGGACGCGTAATGATTTGCCACGTGTTGTTCTTTACTCGCACAATATCTTCTACACCACTAACAGCGCGCAGTTTATCCTGATTTACATCTTTATCAAACTCAACAATAACAACCATGCGATTCTGCACACCTTGTTGAAGAGTTTGTGTTTGCTCATCCGTAACAATTCGCCCTTTGTTGATGATAATTACGCGATCACAAAGTATCTCTACTTCCTGCATGATGTGAGTAGAAAGCATCACCGTTTTTTCGCGACCAACACGTTTGATCAAATCGCGAATTTCTGCTAGCTGATTCGGATCGAGACCTGTTGTAGGTTCGTCTAGAATCAATACTGCGGGATCATGAATCAATGCCTGCGCAAGACCAACTCGTTGGCGATAACCTTTTGAAAGTGCTCCAATTTGCTTGTGTTGTTCAATGGTTAGTCCGGTGATTTCCACCATCTCTTCCACGCGCTTTTTGATGTTATTGAGCTTATGAAGTCCTCCAATAAATTCGAGGTACTCTTTCACGTACATTTCTAAATAAAGCGGATTGTGCTCTGGCAAATAGCCCACACTTTTTCGAACTTCAATAGCATGGTCCATCACGTCAAACCCATTTACTGTTGCTTTTCCATTACTCGGCGGAATGAAACAGGTAAGAATTTTCATCATCGTAGATTTTCCGGCGCCATTTGGACCAAGAAATCCTACAATTTCTCCGCTCTTTACTTCGAAAGAAACGTTGTCCAGCGCTCTTTGCTGTCCATATACTTTGCTGATGAAATCTACGCTGATTGACACAATTAATAACGCGTTAGTTTCTACGAAATTACTCAAAAGCAGCGGAACAAATGTTAATGCGTGTGAATGAGCCTTAATATTTCCATTGTAGCCTTGTTGAAAAGGAAATAGTGTAGCTAAAAAACGTAGAAGTGTACAGAGACAAACTAACCTATTAACTTTACCGAATAATGTCGAGAAAGGCTACAGTAATACGCTCAACAGGGAGTTGGTACACGGTTTCGTTTGAAGACGGAACTCGGGCAGAGTGTCGATTGAAAGGGAATTTTAGGATACGTGGTGCTAACACGCGTAACACCAATCCTATATCCGTTGGCGACCATGTTGAAGTGGACAAAGATGTGAATGGTGATACGGTGATCTCGGTTTTGCACGAGCGTACTAATTACATCATTCGCAGAAGTACCAAGCTATCTAAGCAGTCACACGTCATCGCCGCGAATATCGACCGCGCTTGGGTAATGGCGACTTTAATTCAACCAAGAACATCTACAGGATTCATCGATCGTTTTTTGGTAACTGCGGAGGCGTATTCTATTCCAGCGTCAGTGATCTTCAATAAAAAGGACACTCTCGATGAAGAGGAAACAGAATACGTTGAAGCATTGATGGAATTGTACCGTGGTCTAGGATATACGTGCTGGTTAATTAGTTCCAATGATGAAAAGGATGTGGCAATGATCAGGAAGGAGATGGAAGGAAAAGTGAACTTGATGGCTGGTCATTCTGGAGTTGGGAAAAGCACGTTGATTAATGCACTTGAGCCGAAGTTGGATTTGAAAACAGGAGTGATTTCTCGTGTACATAGCAAAGGAATGCATACAACTACATTCGCTGAAATGCATGCGCTAGAAAATGGCGGATGGATTATTGATACACCGGGAATAAAAGAGTTTGGAATCGTTCACGTAGAACGTTACGAACTTTCGCATTACTTTCCAGAAATGACCAAACTTCTTGGACATTGCAAATACGATGGATGCTTGCATGACAAAGAACCTGGGTGCGCAGTCAAGGATGCCGTAGAGCATAGCCGAATTGCATTAACGCGCTATGAATGTTATTTACAGATATTGAACGGAGAAGAGTTGGAGAAGGAGTATGATTGAGCGAGCGGAGTTAGTGTTCAGTAGGCAGTAAACAGTAGGCAGTAAACAGTAATCAGTAGCATTGAAATGAGAGTCTTGATCCAGCGTGTTAAGCAAGCATCTGTTTCTATCGAGGGACGGGCTAAGTCTTCGATTGGAACAGGTTTGCTGATCCTGGTTGGTATCGAGGAAGCGGATACGATAGAAGACATCCAATGGCTTTCGCAGAAGATTATCAATCTGCGCATTTTTCCTGATGCTGATGGTGTGATGAATTTATCGGTGAAGGAAATCGGCGGTGATATTATCGCTGTTAGTCAATTCACACTTCATGCCGCAACGAAAAAAGGAAATCGCCCTTCGTATATCAAGGCAGCTAAGCCGGTGATTGCCATTCCGCTCTATGAGCTATTTGTGAAGCAATTGGATTTGGATTTAGGAACGAGCATTGGTACAGGTGAATTCGGCGCGGACATGCAAGTTGAATTGATCAATGATGGTCCCGTTACGATCTGGATTGATTCTAAGAATAGGGAATAATTCCGATACGTGTGGCGAATATGGTATATGCAAGTAGTTCAAGCGAATTGTGCTTTATGGTATAAACCTTGTGCCGATGAAATTTGCCTCCTCCAGGTTGTGGTTGCTCCCGCTTTTCTTACTGTTGCATATCTGTTTGTGCAAGGTTGAGGTTTGAGATCGTACTGATAGTTTCTAGCGAGAAACAAAACTGAGTTTATCGTATGGCACAAAAATATGATCGTAAATTTGTGATCATTATGAAATGTAAGAGGGCATGTATAAATTAATGACTGGAACCAAATGGCGGTAAATCTCATTTTGATATTCTGATTATGGCGCTACGCCGACTTCGTATTCTTGTTGGACAGCAGTGTAATCTTCCGCTCAATGAAGCGGTGGAATTGATTCGTGCCGAGCGCGTAAGCGTGAATGGAGAAGTTGCACGCACGACAACGCTCGTAGCAGAGACAGATGAAGTTACTTTAGACGGTCAGGTCATTTCGAATAGTATTCAATACGCCTACGTGCTGTTCAATAAGCCTCGTGGGATTGAATGCACATTGAACGCGAATATTGAAGGCAATTTACTGACTTCGTTTGATCATCCTTGGCGATTGTATCCGGTGGGACGTCTCGATAAAGACTCTGAAGGATTATTACTCATGACTAACGACGGCCGTTTGTATCATGAAGTGGCCCATGCAGAGAGCGGGAAGGAGAAGGAATATTATGTGGAGGTACACAAAGAGATTACTGACGAATTTCTTACCGGGATGCGTAATGGTGTTGAGATACTGGGTAAGGTTACAGATCCATGCGCAGTATTTGCCGATAGTCAAAATCAGAAAGCATTTCGGATCATATTGAAGCAAGGAATGAACAGGCAGATTCGCCGCATGTGTTATAAGCTTGGATTCTCTGTACATCGATTGGTGCGGACACGAATCATGAACTTGTATCTGAACGACTTGGAGCCTGGAGCGTGGAGAGATCTTACTCAAGAAGAACGTGGGCAATTGACTGCTTCACGTTGATTCTTTAAGTGCGCGAGCAAGGTTGGATTTGTAATCACCTGGGGTAACTCCAATACGATGAATATCGTCTTTTGAATGACGTGCTCTCATTAGTTTTAAGCCTTGAAGGTTATCCTTATTGATCGGTAATGTTATTCCAACAACTTTTGCGCACGCAACCATACAATCGGCCACCCAGAAAGGAATGCTGATAAATCTCGGTGTCACTCCTAACTGGCGACACATTTCTGCATAAAACTCCTTGTAGTGCACAGGTTCGTGTTCACAGAATGTAAATATGCCTTTATGATCGTTCGAGATGAGCTTATCAATGGCGTGGACTAAATCTTGCACATATACAGTTTGCACAGGTTGTATTCCTCCATTGAACAAAGGAATATTTGACTTCTTCTTGAGATAATCACGCATTGATGCAAACATTCCTCCATTACCAAGAATCAATCCGGGGCGGATTGTCGCTCCCTTGTGTTCAAGAAAAACTTTCTCTAAAGCAGCTTTTTGTTTGCCGTACACTGCGGTAGATTTCTCATCAGCAGAAATACTCGAGATGAATATTTTTTTGGTACGTGACGGGAATAGTTTCAATAGAGCAATCGTGCCGCGTGTATTCTCGTCATATGCATTAGCAGATGTTGTAACAGGAACAAATGCAGTATGAATGAGAACATCCGCTTCTATGTGTTCAGTGGTGCAATGCCCATTCGAAAGATCGAATAGAATATAATCAACACCTTGAACGGCATGTGCAGGAACTTTGCGAACAAGCGCAATAACGTGATCGCCTCTGCTTACGAAGTGTTGCACGAGCGCATGACCCAAGAATCCGGTGGCGCCTGTAATTGCAACTTTCTGTAGTGCAGTCATACTGCGAATATACTGAATCGGCAGTGCTTAACCGATCTTTAGTCCGCGCATTGAGATAGTTCCGTATTGAAAACCTTCGAACGTATAGGTTTGCGCTTCATCTTTCTCCATCGTTCCAAGTGTGTAGAGTAGAGGAAGGAAATGATCGTTTGATGGGACTGCGATACTTGCAGATGGCGCCAGAGAATTATAGTTAATGATCTTCGCGTGATCACGTGCATCAATATTTTGCTTTACTGCAGCATCAAATTCTGCAGCCCAATCTACAGCGGGTGCATCGATGTTATCCCAAACTACATTACGCAAATTGTGTGTAATGTTTCCACTGGTGATGATCATGATTCCTTTCTTGCGAAGAACGCGAAGTTCTTGTGCCAAATCATAATGCCACTGAGGCGTCTTGTACCAATCAATGCTCATTTGGAATACAGGTACGGAAGCATCTGGCCACATGTGACGCAACACACTCCATGCGCCATGATCTAATCCCATGGTTTCATCTTCTGATACGTGAGTTGATGTAATTGTTTTTTTTACCAGTCGCGCTTCTTCAGGTGCGCCATGCGCCGGATATTTCACTTGCGAAAGTTCAGGTGGAAAACCACCGAAATCGTAAATAGTTTCCGGCATCATTGCAGTGGAAACCAGCGTTCCGCGCGACAGCCAATGAGCAGAAACAACGAGCACTGCTTTCGGTTTCTTCAAGGAAGTTCCCAGTGTAGTGAGCGAGCGCGTGAAAACATTATTCTCTATTGCGTTCATCGGACTCCCATGTCCGAGAAAGATAGAGGGTTGTTTTTCGTCAGATGGTAAATCGTCAGAGAACTTTTTGAGATCTGATAATGTCATAGCTAATTATCCAGCTGCTCCTGGTGTAAGCAGTTTTAATGCATTCCTTCTTTCCATGATCGAAGAATTTTTACAAAAATACACATGATATGTATGTAACTATAATAATATGATAGCCTTGATTCTAGTCTTCTTTCATGGCATTACATGCTGTAATGTGCGCGTTGGCCATCAGGGATAGCGTAAGGCCCTTTGCTGGCAAATACGTGAATCCTGAGCCGTCTGCAACGAACGTGCGTGAATGGTTATGTAACCTGCCAGAATAATCGAGCGAAAAAGCTGAAGGTGTTGTTGAGAATGGCAGTGTTCCCGAATAATGCACGCTAGCTCCGTTGCCCGGTTTCACTTGTTTGATGGCGTAGGCGCCGAGTTTTCGAAGGGCTGTTCGATATGCTTTCTCTCGTTCTGCAACGGCAGTGTTTTTTGCTTCAGACAGTTCGTATTTCGCAACAAGTGCATCACCGGTTGGAGAGTTGCTATTCTTCTGCAAGTGGATGTATTGTTGATCTCCATGCGTTTCGGGATGATGGATTCCCGCAATAACCATGGCAGGAAGAAGGTATTTCATGGCCATTCTTCCATCTCGAAAGTTCAGTGGTGTTTCTCTCAGTAAACGAAATAACATTAATGCATGATAAGAATACAACGAGGCCATTGCAATATCTTCTCCTGCGTTGTTGCGATCGTGGAAGAGTGAAAGTTGTGCCATTCCGAAATGTTGTTCTGAGATGGCATTTCCCAATAATCGCGGAATGAGGAGTGGTGTATAGTTATACGGATTACAAAGTAGAGGAAGTTTGGTTTGCATTCCTCCTTCTAACGAGCGTAACACAAGGCGTCCGGTACCTAACGGTCCGGCAGCCATAATAAGTTTACGCGCAGTGAACGTTTTTTCTTCATTGGATCCGATGCGGATTGCGGTAACCGTTACACTGTTTTCATTCTCTGAAAACTTTATTGCAAGCCATCCGCTTTCGTGCGCAACATTGGGTAATTTTTTCAATTCATCAATGCTCATCCACGCGCGCCAAGCCGATTTTCCATGATCGTCATAGAAATCCATATCGCGACGATTCAGTGCTTTTCTATTACCCTTGTCTTGGGTTAGTAACGCCAATGCAGGTCGGCCCAAATGAAATCCATTAGCGGCGAGAGCAGATTTTTTGTTCTCGAATTTCTTTTTCAGAAATGCAGCTTGTTCGTCCATCTCGGGCGCGGGCTGAATTCCTTCGATGTGCCCGGCAGTGTAAGGACGCGCATCATCCATCGCACCGCAAATTCCGATTCGATCTGCAACAACCTGATACGCGGATTTCATTTTTGCAATATCAAGTCCGGCACGTTTCAATTCTTTATCGGAAAAAACACAGCAGCCTAATCCCCAACCTCCGCCGAGTCCGCCGACAGCCAAACTTTCAATTCCGAAAAAATCATCACTGATCACAGGAAGATATTTTTCCACTTCTTTGGTAAGAAAGAATCGGGCAGGAGTTAATTGTGCCCCTGTGGTTGTTTTATCGGGTGGCAAACTTTCAAACTTGCTACCGAGAAAATATTCTTCCTGATTTTCTTCTGAGCTTCTTAGCGCAGTGAACGTTTTATCGGGAATACTCTTGGAGGAATCGTGATCGCTTTGTCCGCCGTCAATAATGAGCACCGAATGTCCTGCTTCAGCCAGCGTTTGTGCGGCCATTGCGCCGGTGCATCCGGAACCGATGACTATGAAGTCGTGAATTTTCACAGCTTAAAGATACAATAGCTAATCATTTCAACTTCTCATTATTCTTGTGACGCTCTGAATCGCGCAATGTTTTTTTCTCCAGATTTTTTTTCAATTCGTCTTCGAGGTTTACTCCCGTTTGATTCGCCAGACAAATCAGTACGAATAGAACATCCGCCATTTCGTCGCCAAGATTCTTCTTTAATTCTTCTTTCTTGAATGACTGATCGCCATACGTACGCGCCATGATTCTGGCTAGTTCTCCAACTTCTTCCATCAACACTGCTGTATTGGTCAGTTCACTGAAGTAACGCACACCATGCGTTTTGATCCATTGGTCGACTTGATTTTGAGCTTCTGATAGGTGCATTGGCTGAATTTTCCTGCAAGTTAACACTTGTTCTCCCTTGTTAATGGCACGACAGTCCGTCGTATATTTGCGACATGTCAGCAATGGACTACAGCAAACTAAAAAACCGCTCTTCCTGGCCGTTTGAAACGATAGGGGTAGCGGTGGCTTTTTCGCCGCGATTGGAGAATATCCTTTCGGAAGCCAAAATACTATCACGACAGTTTAACGCATCATTGATTCTAATGCATGTCGGAGAGCGAACGCGGAACAAGGAACACAAGCTTTCTGATCTTATGCAGAAAGTAGGACTTGATGAAAAGACTGTGCGCGTGGTATGGAATGAAGGAGAACCTGTGCAAACACTTTTGTACTTGTGCAAATTGAATGTCGTGGACCTTCTTATTCTCGGAGCAATGAGAAAAGAGAATGTTCTCCAATATTACATGGGGACATTAGCACGGAAAATTAGCCGCAAGGCCAAGTGTTCGGTGCTCTTGTTAACGGAGCCTTCTATTGGAGGATCAAAGTTCAAGAAGGTAGTAGTGAATATTGCAGAAAGTCCAAAGACAATACACACCTTGGATACCGCGATTTATTTAGCCAAGCAGGTCTGCTCCAAAGAAATCATAGCAGCCAGTGAAACGCATCAACCTGGATTAGCAATGACGATGGCGGATGACAATACCGTTAGCGAAGTAAGTCGTATTCGCAAGGATATCAAAGAACAGGCACACGACAAACTCAATGAATTATTGCTTGCATGCCAGGGTGGTGAAGGAATAGATATCTCAGAAAAGCAGGTTGCCGGAAAGCCGGGGTACGCAATTCGAGCATTCGCTACCTCGAAGAAAGCAGATCTATTGGTGATCAATTCTCCAGATGTGAAGTACGGAATCATTGACCGTATTTTCACACATGGAATGGAATACATTTTGGAAGATCTTCCTTGTAATTTATTGATTGTTCACTCTCGTATACAAGCGTAAATGCCGTTCAAACTCGGACATCAGGACCTTATCATTCTTCTTCTTGCTATAAGCACGATGCTCATTTTGTCGCGCATTGTTGCGGAATTAGGGAAGCGCTTTAAGCTTCCAGTTGTAATGGGTGAGTTATTAGTTGGTATTGCTCTCGGACCTACTATTCTCGGAACACTCTACCCAGAGGCGTACGACTACCTTTTTCCATTGGCTACGAATCCGAAAGTTGGTTATGCTTTAGATGGCATTTTTAGTTTGTCGGTCATCATGCTATTGTTTGTAGCCGGAATGGAAGTTGATTTACCATTGGTGTTGCGGCAGGGAAAAACCGCAATTTACACTGGGCTCGGTGGAATGATTCTCCCATTTTTTACTGGTTTCGCTGTTGCTTGGTGGCTCCCAGATGTTTTCGGATTGCACCCCGAGGGACAAGCGAGGTTGATATTTGCACTTTTTCTTGGCACCGCCTTGTCCATTTCTGCCTTGCCTGTTATAGCGAGAATTTTGATGGACATGAATTTGTTCAAGACCAATATCGGAATGATCATAATTGCTTCCGCGATGTTTAATGATTTGTTGGGATGGCTCATTTTTTCTTTCATTCTCAGCTTGGGTGGTAACGGTGCTTCAGAGATGGGAATTGGCACAACAATAGCTTGGATTATCGCTTTCGGTGCATTTATGTTATTTGTTGGCAGGCGAATAATCAACCGTGTGCTTCCATGGGTCCAGAACAAATTATCATGGCCTGGTGGCGTGCTAGCCATGTCGCTTGGTCTATGTTTGGTATGCGCAGCGTTTACGGAGAGTATTAATATTCATGCCATTTTAGGGGCGTTTATTGCAGGAATCGCTATTGGTGATTCTGTTCATTTGCGTGAACAGGCGCGGGAAATTATTCACCAGTTTGTTACTAATTTCTTTGCGCCATTATTCTTTGTTTCCATCGGACTTAAAGTGAACTTTGTTGAGAATTTCGATCTTGTTACAGTATCCGTAATTCTTGTTCTCGCATTTGTAGGTAAAGTTGTTGGAGCTAGTATTGGTGCACGCATAGGTGGGTTGAACCGTAATGCAGCTTTGGCTGTTGGATTCGGATTGAATGCACGAGGAGCGATGGAAATTATTTTGGGTACGTTGGCATACAATGCGGGGATTATCGGTAAGCCGATTTTTGTTGCATTGGTGATCATGGCATTGGTTACAAGTTTAACAAGTGGTCCATTGATGCGGAGATTCGTAAAAGACAATGGAGAAATCAAGCCATCACCGGATTTACGATAAATCTGAAAGCGTAAATCTGAAATCCTAAATCTGAAATCGTAAATTACAATGTTAGGGCTTAAGCTTTCCACTGATCCGCGATGGGTCAATATTGTTGAAGAGAACATCGATGAAATTCTCACTGACCACGCTTACTGTGAACAGAAAGCTGCGTCGAACGCGATTACAATCATTGTTAATCATCCTGAATATTCAGAATTGGTTGAAGCAATGACGGATCTTGTGCGCGAAGAGATGACACATTTTCGTCAGGTGCATGATATCATCATTTCGCGTGGACAAACATTGGGCAAGGAACGGAAGGACGATTATGTGAACGAATTGCTCAAGTTCATCAAAATACCTTTCCGCAGCAGAGAAGAAATTTTGGTTGATCGTTTGCTATTGGCAGCAATGATTGAAGCACGTAGTTGCGAACGGTTCCGTGTCCTTTCTGAAAATATTAAAGACGAATTTCTGTCGAAGTTCTATTTCGATCTCATGGTGAGTGAAGCCAATCACTATACAATGTTCATCGGATTTGCGCGTAAATATGCTATCGAAGTGGATGTCGACAAACGATGGAACGAGTTTCTTGTGTACGAATCTGAAGTGATCGCACGGTACGGAGTGCGTGGAAATGTTCATGGCTAACACATTCTGATCAGTGGGAATTATCCGGGCGCTCTTAGCAATTGCAGTAGTAGTTTATCATTCGTACTACTTATTCGGTCAACACATGACTGGAGGTATCGTTGCAGTGCAGGCGTTCTACATCATTTCCGGATTTTACATGGCGCTTATTCTGAACGAAAAGTACAAGGATCAGAAAGGCTCATGGCGTTTATTCATTACCAATCGTTTTTTGCGATTGTATCCTGTGTATTGGGTGGTGCTCATCATTGCGGTGCTCGCGTCTGTAATAGGATATTATGGTTGGGGACAACCTTTCTATTTGTACGCATGGATGGTGCAATGGGAAAATATGCACTGGACAGTAATTCTATTTGCGGTGTTTGCCAATTTATTCATGTTCGGAAGCGATTGGATGTTGTTCACTGGCGTTAATCGCGAATCTGGAATGCTGGAGTTGACGAAAAATTGTTTCGGCTACAAACCTATGACAATGAATTTTCTCTTCGTTCCGCAAATATGGACGTTGGGAGTAGAGGTCATGTTTTATCTCATCGCTCCGCTGCTGGTGCGACGTGCATGGTGGATTCAGTTGATTTTAGTATTTCTTAGCCTTGATTTCAGATGGTATGTGTATACAGAAAAGTTCTGGACTTGGGATCCATGGAGCTACAGGTTCTTCCCATTTGAAGTGGCCTTGTTCATGGCCGGTAGCTTGGCTTATCAAGTATATACACTGATTCGTAATAAGTCGATTTCACCTTGGATTCTACGGGCATGTTGGATCATTATTCCGATTTTGATTTTCTATTATCCGTACGCAACGTGGATTGTTGAAACTAAACGGCGTTGGTTATTTTACGCGATAGTTTTCATCTTGATTCCATATGTGTTTCATTACACAAAAAATATCAAGTGGGATCGGTGGATTGGCGAGTTATCCTTCCCAATTTATATTGGTCACCATGTGATCATGATGATCATCAAACGATATTTTTGGGTGCATACGGAGAACATGTATTGGTTTGGAATATCAACAGTTGCAGGGTCAATTATTTTTGCCGTAATTTTATGGAAACTGGTTATTGAACCAATTGAACGAATTAGGCAAAGGCGAGTATTAACGATTCAATAAAAAAGAACATATGTTGCGCAACCTCATCATTTTTTTATTCTTTTCTCAAATTGCAACTGCTACTTGGGTAGGTAATGATATTTGTGGTATTTGGTGGAACAAGGACAAAGACGCAAAAATCAAAATCTATAGTTCGTATGGTAAATATTATGGACAGATTCATTGGCTGAAGAATCCAATTGATACGGTGACCAACAAACCGAAGCTCGATAAGAACAATCCCGATGAGAAGGAAAGATGGCGTCCGATCAAAGGCTTGATTATTTTGAAAGATCTCGTGTGGGACGAAGATGATCAAGAGTGGAGTGACGGTGATGTGTATGATCCTAAAACAGGAAAGTCATACAGCCTCACATGTTCTTTAAAAGACAAAAACACGATGGAATTGCGTGGGTACATCGGTATTTCACTTCTTGGGCGAACCGATATCTGGGTCAGGACAGACGATCCGCAATAGGATAGGTGATGCGTTCTGCGTTTGTCCTACTATTAACTTACATTTTACTTGCGAACTCAAGTATTTCCGCTCAGCAACTTGCAACAGTTTATTCTGTTGAACAAGGTTTGCCGCAGAGTACGGTTACATCAATTTATCGTGATAACACTGCATTTTTATGGGTGGGCACTGGCGATGGATTAGGAGTATTTGATGGATATAATTTCAGACAGTTCAGATCAGGATTGAATCGTCGGAATTCATTGTTGAATGCTACGATTCGTGGCATCATTCCTTCTGCAGATAGTAGCACCGTTTGGGTGGGTTCTGAAGGTGGTGTACACCAGTTCGATCGTTACTCCCTTCAGCTTTTGAGGAGTTTTGATCTGTTCGATGATCCTGGTATTGCACAGAGACCTTTATTCGCAAACGATACAGCGGTATGGTGTATCGTATCCAACAAAGGTTTATTCAGAATTCGGATCGTTGATGGAATTAAGTTTCCAGTTTTAGCAATCCCATTCTTTGGTGCGAGTACGGAATCAGCATTGGGTGAATTATTCGCTTATACAGACACGTCTAATAGGCTTGTTATTGCTAAATTATTTGGTGGAAGCTATCAAGTCCTTTCTTTGCCCGGTGAACTTAAAAGCACTGACGTAACGTGCATACGTTGGAAACCCGGTGATAGCAACCAACTGATTCTCCTTTCAAAAAAGGGCTTGTATCTGGCACAACTTTCTGCCCGTACAATTTTACCATTTTCATTGGGGGATCTAAGTTATCATGATGCTGGAAAAGCTTTTGCTTCAATGGCGGTTCATCCCGATGGATCTTGGTGGTTCGGTGTAACTGGAGAAGGTTTAATGCGATATGATCCTACTACTAAACAGGTGAGATTCTGCAATTGGCAGCAGGATGGGACAAGCATGGCTAAAGTGATGTATAGTCCGAATAGTTTGATTTGTGATCAATTTGGTGTACTCTGGTACGGCACTAATGGGCAGGGATTGATTAAATGCCTTCATGGAAAAGTTCGCTTCAGGTCAAAATATAATGACGCATTAGTAACAGATACTTGCAATTGGTTTGTTCGTTGTTTTTTTGAATTCAAAAATGGAAATTACTTAGTAGGTACACATGGCCGTGGAATTCTTCTTGTAGATAATGTCAATGAAAAAGTTACAACCTTCAACTCTAATCCAATTTGGAATCAAACAACGCCACTTTTTATTGAGGCTGTTGATGGTGGAAAGCTCTTAATCGGTACTGACCAATTTTTGTTGATGTTGGATACGTTAAACAACACAACTACACGTATTGATGCCCCTGAATTGATTTCTCCGAAGTTCAAAGGGTGTCTGCGCTTGAGTGATAACCGTTTGCTCGTATACGGGAACTTCGGGGTACGGGAATTTGATGAAGGAATAGGCGAATTAACTACTTCGCCTTTTGGAAATACGATGATGAACGTCTCGTGTGTGTTTCAGATGAAAAATGGAAATATTCTCGCGGCTTCATATTATTCCGGGCTGCGTATGATTTCAGCGTTCGGAGAATTGATTCACGTTTATGATTATGAAAAAGAAATTGGAATTGAAAGTGCGACAAATATTAGGGGTATTGTGGAAACACAAGCAGGGGAGATAGTCCTTGGTACAAATTCAGGCCTACTATTGTTGGATAGACATTTACGTGTAATCAAGACGATTGGTATTCAAGATGGCTTACCTGATAACACAGTGTATGGTATTTGTAAGTTGGATGTTACATCCTTCATTGTAACCACTGGTCATGGAGTTGCTATATGGAAACCAGAAACAAATTCGTTTGACGCATATTATAGCACTGATGGTTTGCCTTCTGATGAATGCAATTCCGGGGCGTTGCTTTTTTCTAAGAATAGATGGTTGTACGTTGGGACTATTTCAGGGTTTGTTCGCTGGCGTCCTGAGGACAACTACACTGTTTTTACTGCTTCACACATAATGGTTTCGTTTGTTAATTCTTTAGGCCAAACTCAGCTTATTCGTCATTCGATTGAACGTGAATATGACGCTGGGCCTTTGGATTTATTCATTTGGCAAACTGATTTTTCTTTTTCCCAGAGAAATATTTTGAACTATTATTTGAAAGGCTCAGTTAAGCAAATACTTCGCCAGACCTCCTTGCATGAATTGCGTTTTGTTTCTTTAGAATCTGGAACTTATGTTTTTTGTGGGGGATTGCAAATTTCTGGTTGTCCCCCAGGTTCAATTATAGATTTATTCTCAATTGTAATACTTCCTCCTTATTGGGAAACCACTTGGTTTTTTTGGGTAGTCGCTTTAGGATCTGTTTTGTTAATCATATTCTTGAGTTATTTGGTGTTTCGTGCCAACTACATGAAAAAGTTGCGCGCTATGAAAATACAGCAGCAGTTGAATGGAATTAGACAAAGAATTTCCAGTGATATTCATGATGAGATTGGCGCGGGATTAACGAAGATTGCGCTTGGTAGCGATATCATGGCTTTGCGTATAAATAATGATGATGCCTCGAAGGAAAAATTGAAATGGATATCTAAAACCGCTCGGGAATTATCTCAGAGCATGAAGGAAGTTGTGTGGTCTGTCAATCCGCACTACGATAGCCTCGATCACATGGTTGCATATTTTCGAGCGCACGCTTCTGATTTTTGTGATAGTACGGGACTGATTTTCGCTTTTAAGGGAGATGATCACTACGAATCATTTCAGGTTCAGCCTGAAGTACGCAGAAACCTATTATTGATATTGAAGGAGAGTTTGAATAACGTAAGTAAACATGCCGGAGCAACTAAGGTTGAGATTGAAATGCAAGTTGAGGATGCTTGGTTAATTATGAAAATCAAAGACAATGGTTCGGGATTTGATTTGCAGAATCAAGGCGCCGCAAATTCGAATGGTTTGAGAAATATTCATCAACGCGCAGAAGCGTTGAACTTTTCATGTCAGATCAACAGCTCTAATTTGGATAGAGGATGTAGTGTGGTAATTCAGGGCAGTCTTAAGTAGTATACTCACTTACTTGTATATGGGCAGCAAATAGGTTGCCCCGAATACAATACCACTTGCAAATCCGTTCTCTTTTTGATTGAACCGATCCAAGTGAATTCCAAGTGTTCCGAATTCGAAGGCGACATATGTTGAACTGAAGTTACCTTTGAAAAGCTCTTCCGGATTGGGCGATCCTTGTACAATATCGGGCCTCTGCGAGTCCAGAGTCAATTTCCCAAATCTACCTCCAATAATGAAACGGATCAGACTAGGGCCTTTAAAAGGAAACGGAATGTTTAATAGGTTAAGACCAATGCCAATGGATGATCTTCTCATATTCCACTGGTCATTTGCAGATCCGGTATGTGATTGATGAAATCCGATTTTGCCTCTTAAATACTCCATGTCTAAAGCGAGTAACCCAACTCGTACTGCTACTCCTCCTCCAAAAGCTAAAGATTGTCCCTTGTAATTTTTCATGGTTCCAACCAGCATTTTTCCGAACAGATTAACATAGTTGGTGGACGTGATAATTGCATCTGTAACATATTCTCCAGCTGGTAAGTAATAGGATCTCTTTCTTGTTACGTCATAGTCTCCTTCACGAGTAGTTGATTCTTGCGTTATTGTCCCACCTCCCCAGTAGGTAGTATTACTGTATGATTCTCCCATAACTGCCAATGGGCTGGTGTTGATTCTCAATGTAACTGTTGGATTGGCGAACCACTTGCGGGTTGACAAGTAGCTGTCGTCACTCCAAGTGTACGCGGTGTCTAGTGCATTTTGAAAATTATATCCCGCATACAAGCTGGCGGCAATGCTAATATAGCGCGTGATATTGACCTGTATTCCGGGGCGCAGGTTGCATTGAAATCCATTCATTTCGTTAATACCGTAACCTCCAATTCCCAATCCAATTGTATAGTGAAAGCGTTTTTGCTTGGGCTTAGGTGCAGAACGCCAAATGTAGCCAACGTTCCAAAAGCCTCCGTTCACTCGCAGCGATGTGCTGTCAGGAAAATCTTTCGGGAAGAAACGACCGGCATACAAAGAAACTTCCAAACCAGAGATACCAATACTAAAGCCAGGAGCCCATTCGCTCATGTATTTTCCCTCTGATCTCAAATTGACACGCATTTTTCCCGCTTCAAAGTATGATGCGGGTTGTGCCAATATTCTAAGCGAGATCAAAATAAATAGCAGAGTGAATAGTGTTATCTTCTTCATGAATGACAGGCTTTTTATTCGCTAGTGGAAATCGTTACTAAGTTATTGCGGCTTACATATTACTGCATCTAACACTTTAGTAGTATTTATTTTTATTTTAAGCCTCGGAGTCAAAGTTATTCATTCTTGTAATTTACATTTGAAACATGAAGAAAATTGCGATAGTTATTGTAGAGGATGACGCTGATATTGCAGGATCTTTATGTGAGATCGTTACTTCCGCTTCTGACCTACTTTTGCAAGGCGTATTCGGCAATGTTGAATCATTCGCCACTGAGTTGCCAAATCTACTGCCTGATGTTGTATTAATGGATATAGGACTGCCTGGGAAGTCTGGCATGGAGTTTCTGCAAGAAGCGCGCGCTTTGTCAGGTTCTTCTCAATTCCTAATGTGTACTGTGTTTGATGATGAAGACAAAATATTTGAATGCCTCAAATTAGGAGCAACAGGCTATATAGTTAAAGGATCATCACCAGAGTATATACTATCGGCAATTAGAGATATACATTCAGGAGGTTCTCCAATGAGTGCTACAATAGCAAGGAAGGTTGTAGGTGCATTTCGTGCAACGGAAAATAAATCTGAACTAGATATCTTAACCGTTAGAGAGCGAGAGATTCTTATGCTTCTAGATCAGGGCTTGCGCTATAAGGAGATTGCGGATCGAATTCACTTATCTGTTGAAACAGTTAGAACACATATTCGCAATACCTACATAAAGCTACAAGTCCAATCCCGCACTGAAGCATTGAACAAGATTAGAACCAAACGTTTTTTTATTTTCTGATTTCTTTCACACGAAAGTAGTATTGCTCGTATGCAGTCATGGAAATAGATTTGCACCAAACACAAATCATATTTTCATGAAAACGATACTCAGATTTCTTGTGTGCACCTTCGTTATTCTTTCCGGACAGCTGTTTGCTCAAACGGAAGTGAAATTAGATCCTAATGGTGATTTTGGCAAATGGTCGGAATGGGTCAAGGACACTGTTAAAGGTGATGACGGTACTCTTTATACATGGGAGTATCGTTTATGTGCTTCAAAAAGAAGAGGACTGGCAGTGTATTACAATTTTGAAGTTAAGAACACGGGAGCAGTGAAACTAGACGGGCGAATCAACTTTACCTACACAACAGCATGGATGCCTACCAATATGGATGAAAGTAAGACGTTCAAGATAAAACCAGGTGCAACGGCGACGATCGAATATATACAGCAGGGCTGTAAAAAGACGGATAAAAGTAAAACTGACTATCAATCCTGTCTTGAGTGCCCAATTAGTTATCGATTCTTTATCAAAACGAAATAACATCTTCCGACATGGAATTGCGCCTACGCTCATTTGCGATAGGCATCACGTTTTTCCATCTTGACGGAAACTTTCGTCTATGCTTTTTGTCTTCGGTCGGGGTAAACGAACCCACACAGATCATGTTCCAACATTTGCAATTACGTGTCCAAACTGTGACAACCAAACGCATTGGCGCTATCAGCATCATAGAAACTGGTTCACGCTCTTTTTTATTCCGTTAATTCCGTATGAGAGCGAGCACTATTTGCTCTGTGATATGTGCAAACAAGGCATTACGTTAGAGAATGGAGAACGAGAACACGCAAAGATTCTTGCTGGATACTCAAAACAATATCTTGAACAGCAAATGTCGAAAGCAGAGTACGAGTCGCGTGTTAACGAAGCTAGACTATTACACTAATTCAATTTGAAGACTGATATTCATTCATCTTTTCAATCCAACGTGCTGGAATAGGTGTTGGTGACTGTGTTTTGTAGTTATAGCACACGATTACAGATGATCCCGTGGCACAAATTGTTTCTTCGCCTGAGGATTCTGTGCGTACAACTTCATACGCCATTTCGAAACTCGTTGTGCCTGCTTTCACAAACCATGTGATGATGTGAACTTTATCTTTCAGATAAATTGGTTTCTTGTAGCTCACTGCCTGATGCGCTAGAATCATTCCTTCTGTCTGCCAATCTATTTCTCCACCTATTAAGTCATCAAAATACTGTATGCGTGCAAATTCAAAATACGTGAGGTGATTCGCGTTGTTCACGTGTCCTAAGGCATCAATGTCTTTGAAGCGAATTTGAATCGGAGTTTTGTGTTTCATGATTGAAGGAAATCGAAGTTCAAAGGGTGTAGATACTATGCGGATTCACTCTCGAGTGTGTAAGTAAAGTGTGGGCGAAATTCACTAATTAAGCTGGTCAATTCGAACTACTTGTCCAACTTCTCAAATACAGAATTGTTACTCACGTATTCCGGAACCATGAGTTTCATTTGGGATACAATGGCTGTATTGTTCTGCGCTCCGAATAGTTGTATCAGATCTGAAATATCAGATTCCACCTTATTGAAATCATATTCGTGCACGCGTGCAATCATGATTTTCTCATGATGCGTAGGAACAGTATTCTCTTTATTGTTCAGCAGCTCCTCGTACAGTTTTTCTCCTGGACGTAATCCGGTTGTAACGATACTGATGTCCTTGTTGAGCTCCAATCCCGACAATGCAATCATCTTCTTCGCGAGATCAATAATCTTAACTGACTTGCCCATGTCGAAAATGAAAATCTCTCCGCCTTTCCCCATACAACCCGCTTCCAATACTAATCGACAGGCCTCAGGAATAGTCATGAAGTAACGCGTGATTTCAGGATGGGTAATTGTTACTGGTCCACCCGATTCAATTTGTTGACGGAAACGAGGAATAACCGAACCACTTGAACCAAGTACATTCCCGAATCGCGTAGTCACAAATCGTGTACCTGTAATATGGTTGTTTAGCGATTGCGTATATATTTCTGCAATACGTTTTGATGCACCCATTACACTGGTCGGATTCACCGCTTTGTCCGTAGAGATCATTACAAACTTCTCTACTTTGTACTGTACTGAAAGATCCGCAACTACTTTCGTTCCTAAAACGTTGGTCAGAATTGATTCGGATGGATTCATTTCCATCATAGGAACGTGCTTGTACGCTGCGGCGTGATAAACAAGCTGCGGTTTGAATGTGCGGAATACATTCTCCATTCGTTCTTTGTTCCGCACATCGCCCATCACTACCTCCGAATTCACACCAGGAAATGTTTCGATACATTCCATCTCGAGTTCATAAAGTGGCGACTCTGATTGGTCGAGTAAGATCAGTTTACCAGGATTGTAGCGTGCAATTTGTCGTACAATTTCACTTCCAATGGATCCTGCAGCTCCAGTCACTAAAACTGTTTTACCTTTTAGCTGATTATTAATA
>Ga0114981_10000778_pt1 | contig 20847 bp, 25 predicted proteins | sample S_140806_MF_Meta_FD_87028 | JGI IMG/M metagenome (GOLD analysis project Ga0114981, IMG submission 87028) | Freshwater microbial communities from Lake Simoncouche, Canada to study carbon cycling - S_140806_MF_MetaG | ecosystem: Environmental > Aquatic > Freshwater > Lake | place: Lake...
AAATAATATTCTCGTTGAAAACAAAGTCCTCAACTGTTTTAAATGGTCGATTATTAAAGATTTGTTGAATTGCTACTTCTCCAAGACCTTTAATTGAAGAAAGAGGCTGAATTAAGGTTTCTCCATCTTCTGAGATCTCCCAAACCATACCAGAAGTGTTGATGTTTAGAGGCTCAATCTTGAAGCCCATAGATTTTGCAAGATTAATTGCATACTCTTTATTCTTTGCATCCTCTTTATCCAAAAATGCTGCCATCCATTCTGCCTTGTAGTAAGTCAAAAGCCAAGCACATTGATATGAAAGGATCGAATAGCAAACGGCATGAGACTTATTAAAGCCGTAACCCGAAAAATACTCAAATGTTTCCCAAAGTTTCTGCGCTTCTTTCTTATCAATACCCTTTTCCACACAACCTTCGATAAATTTGTGATGAATCTTGTCTTTTTCCTCAAATCCTTTACCTGTTCCTTTCTTGGTTAGAAGTTTACGAAGTTTGTTTCCTTCATCTAGGTCAACATCTTTACCAAGTTTATGAGCAAGAATAGCAATTTGCTCTTGGAAGATCAAAAAGCCATGAGTTTGCTTTGTTACTTCTTTAATTATTGGATGAACATACTTAATGCTTTCTGGATCTTCTACTGCTGCAATGTAAAGTTTATCTACATCTGCTCCAAGAGGGCCAGGACGGTAAATAGAAGTAATTGCTGATACATCAATGATGTTTTTTGGCTTTACTTTCTTACAGAACTCTTGAACTGGTGCTTCTGTAAATTGAAACACTCCAGCAAAATTGCCCTTCTCAAAAACATTCTTATAAACTTTCTTATCGTTCATGTTCATTTTATCTGGATGTAGGTTTTCGTTGTAGAAAGCCTTAACATCTTCAAATGTTGGGTTTTTGATTCCCTTTGTACGCTTAAGAATGTGTCTAATTGCACCTTCAATCATTCGCAAAGAAGCAATACCAAGAATGTCAAATTTGATGAATCCCATTGGCTCAAGGTGGCGAACGTTTTGACCCTCTGACCAAGGAGTTTGACGTACACCATCTGAATTAATGAGAGGCATATATTGATCAAGATTTTCACCAACTACAACACCACCAGCATGACGGGAACAAGAGCGAACTTGTCCGTAAAGAGCATTGATGTGATTTGCAATATGTGGATACTTTTTAAGGAATCCTTGTAGTGTTGCAGAATACTCTTTTACCTCCTCAAATGTTGGCGTATAAACACCAGATTTGATCCCATGTTTTTGCTTGGCAAGTGGTGTAGCCTCAAGCATCATTTTAGAAGTGACTTCATTTACCTCTTTGAATTCAATGTTATAAAACTTGCTAATGTCTTTAACAAGAGATTTAAGTTGTAGAGTATTCCAGTTAGAAATTGGAACTACCGTAGTATCTCCCCACTCTTTGATTAGAACATCTTTGAGTACCATTGGGTCAGAAACGTCATAATCAATATCTGGGAATCCATCTTGATTCTTTGTCATGAAACGCTCAAATAGAAGCCCGTGTTTAATTGGGTCTACTTGAGTAATTCCAAGTACATAAGACACAAGTGAGCCAGCAGCAGAGCCACGACCTGGGCCAACTAGTTGCATTCCTTGAGCTTTATCTGAAATAGCCTTCATTGTGAGGAAGTATTTGCTAAATCCTCTATCTTCAATAACATCTAGTTCTTGGTCAAGTTGCTTAATATAATTTGGCTTATCAAGTAGACCAAGATTACGCATACCTTCCATAGAATAGTGACGTAGAGCCTCACCAGCAGTATAGCCAGCAGGTACTACAAAGTTAGGAAGTCGAACGGTATTATCTGGCATAAAGCTTTCAATACGTTCATGTGCAATCTTATAACTATTTGTAATGCTTTCAAGAACTAGACTCTGTTGATAATGTACGCCACACTCTTTTGAGTACTTTTGGAAAGACTCAAATACTTGCTCACCATTCTTTGGATAAAGTTCGTATCCAATTTCATCAACACCAGCAGGAAGTTCTGAATTACCTTCTGCCCATTCTGGTCTACTCTTTCCTAGCCAACCAAGACGCTTATAAAGCTCACGGTCTTTCCAAGCATCTGGATTTGGGTAATGACTATCACAAGTAGTTACAAGTTGAATACCAAACTCTTCGTGCATCTTAATAATGTACTTATTTAGAGTGTGCTGCTCTGGTACATTGTTCCATTGTAGCTCGCCATACCAACGGTCACCAAAAATGGAAACCATTCGCTTTGTTACTGTACGGAAAGAATCAAGAATTGCTTCCTTACCCTTGTCCTTATTCTCCCAATAGCATCCAGCATAAACACCGCCAAGACAAGCAGAAAGGGCAATTACACCCTCGTTATACTTCTCTAGCATTGCGTAATCCATGCGAGGGTATCGATAATAATTCTCAGTCTTGTAACTTTCAGAAACAAGCTTGAAAATATTATTTAGACCCTGCTGATTCATTGCAAGAAGAACAAGGTGACGGCGACGATTAAGAAGAGATTTAATCTCTTTCTTTGATGCGCCTTCGTCCTCTACAATTGCACCTGTTACGGATTCATCTTCTGTCTTGTTCTTCTTATCTTCCTTGTGCTTTTCATATTCTGCACGCCAATCTTCAATAGAAGGAATAAAGTAAGCCTCAACACCAAAAATAGGTTTGAAGTCCTTACCTTCCTTGTTCATCTTTTTTGCATGGAGAACTTGCCACGAAAGACCATTCATATTTCCGTGGTCAGTCAAAGCAAGTGCATCCATTCCATTAGAATAAGCAAAATCCATGTGGTCATTTGGTTGACCAAGGGCATCAAATATGGAACCAGCAACTGAATGAGCATGAAGTCCTACAAATGGAATAGCATTGTTATTCATATTTTATCCTTATTGTTTAGATATACATGTTTACATAACTCAACAAAATATTCTTGAGTATAAGATTGTTTCATAAAATTAATATCTTTATGAACCCATTGTAGATTACTTAACTCATAACCTAACTTACTGTCAATACGATCTAAAGAAGCTGTAGTGCCGTTGTGTTTTCTTTGGTCTTTATAGCTGTCAGCAAATTTAATTGGCATACCACTTAATGCACATTTTTTATTTTGCTTTAAGAATAGTTCCCATACTTCTTCTATTGTAACTAATATTTTAATATCTCTTCTTTTTGCACTATCATTGATTTTTGACCAAAAATAACCAGATATATCACCACATCCTTTCCAAGATTTGGAGTCGCTTTTTAATTTATGAGAAGAGTGAGTAACAATAGGGTTTGTATTGTTGATGATACAACCGCAGCTTTTTGTAGTTCCTCTTAACAATTCACTTGCTTTGACTTTAGCAGAGTTACCACAAGAACATTGACAATCCCAAATTATATGGGAATGTTTATCTCTTCCGTAAACACAGTTTACAGTTAATTGTCCAACTATTTTTCCAGTAAGATCATTAGCTCTTTTGGTAAGTTTAATTTGCTCACTATTCATTTTGACGCCCTCGCATATAAATAAATAGTGAGCAAAACCATCAAAAGACTTTTTTACCCCTCGTAGTCATCATAGTCTGGTTCTGGAACATAACCATCACCCTTCCAATGTGCAACTATTTCTTCCGTATCATCTTGGCAATCTTCTGCTGTACTGCCACTAACAGGGGCGGTATCAGTATCGTGTGGTACAAAAATACTTTGCATAAGTTCTCCATCTGTAAATTTAAGTTTCCAAGTTGTATAAGGGCCGTACATTTCAAACCATCCATGATAACAAAGGTCTACTGTTTCCTCTTCAATAGAACGAAACATACCAAGTACAGGATGTTTTCTTTCGGCTTCTGGTACAACTTCAATTCTTCTTTTAATTAACCAAAGCCTATTATCTTTAATAAAATAATTATCAAGGTAAGAACCAAGATCTTTAGTTTGGTACTCACCAGCATCTGGGCCGTCTTTAATGTCTTCAATAACTTCAATAGTATCAAACATACCCACGACTTTACTCCTCTAATTCATCTATCATACCATACAACGTGTAAGACTTGTCAACAAAATACTTTTTTATTGTATTATTAGTATAGTATTTAGTTTGATCAGAACCTAAAAACTTACAATAACCATCCCAATTTGAAATGTTGTGATAGTTTTTAATCTTCACTGGCTCATGTTCTGTTACAATAACTCGGTTAAAAACGTCGTCAAGACTATAATCAATCCAATCTTTGTCTACCTTTTTCTTGGTTATTACATTTCTAAATTCTTTATACTGTTTTCGTGAAAATGTAAATCCCAAATACTCACCATCTAATACCGTTTTTCCGTCACTATTAGTTACAAGATAGTTTGTATAGGTAGATAATCTTTCTCTGTTCTTTGATACAATTTTTGGAGAATAAACACCATATGGAAATGCTACATAATACATAGCTGGTAACATCCACTTAGATAATACCCAACTTGCATGATAAGCATTATAAGCACCCTGTATAACAGAATAAGGGAGACTTAATTTTGCTCTATTCTTTGTAAATACTGGAACATAGTAGATTGGTATTTTTTTAAACATAGTGCTTATTTTACCATCTGGCATTTTATGTTTAAAATAACTTCTAACTGGGTCGTAAACAAACTCTCCAATTTTATTCTTTATAACTCTTGCTATGTCTTCATTACAAACAACCCAAATAGTTTCACAACCAGCCCAAGCACACTCAAGTATTGCTCTTTCTGTTGCTATATAATTTGGTGCAAGTGGCATCATAGCATCGTGCCAAGGCATTTGAAAATCTAAGGCTTTACCCGCAATCGGTACGATCCCTGCGAGGTGCGCGATTTTCGGCGTTGTGTACTGATCTTCAACAATTTCTCGCATAACATATACTCTCTGTATGGTATTTTATCAAACATAATCATTATTTCTTGAACAGAATAATTCATAAAAGTTAAATACTGTGTGTTTTCATAAACATTACATTTTTCTTTTTGTATTATTCTTTCTGTAAATTTATAAGAAACTGGTCTATGTTTTTGCTTACCAGAATCAGCATAACCGTTTTCTCTGCCTTTTAAATTATATTGTTTAAACTGTTCTTTTAAAATAAATTTAATATTATAATCATTTAAATTATCTTGAAGATCTTTTAGATCTTCGCAATACGAAATAAGACAACCATCAAACTTTCTTCTTTTATCTTTTGATTTTAAAAACCAAATTTGATTTACGGTATCATAATCAGTATAAATTACATCATACTCTTTATCTATAAATTTAAGATTATTGAATTGAATAAAATCTTTTACAACATAACGTGTATTTTCAATTAGTGGTAGATCTAAACCTTCAATTCCATCATCATCAAATAGTAAAATTTTATTAACTTCTAATTTAATTAATCGAGAGTTCTCGGTTGTTAATTTAACAATATTATCTTCTATTCTTATTGTTTGTAAATTTGAAGCTGGCATAAGACCAAGAATAGATAACAAAAAAACTAACCTACCCCAAATTAATTCTTTTTGAGGTCTGGTTAGTTCTTTGTTTTTGTTTGATACTATTTCGACTAGTTCTGGAAAGATTTTCAGTATTTTATAACTTGTTCCTATTGTTACCGTATCAAAAGTTGTGGGAACTTTTGGGACTACATAAAATACTGGTGTTCTTGTAAACAGAGCATACAATAAGGACTCAATAGTAGCCCCTATTATTACTCTATCATATTTATGAACTGTGCCTTTCATCTACAATCTTTCTATAAGCCGCAACTGTCTTTGGATAAAGTTCACTTGCAATTTCTAAACAAGCCTCAGCAACTTTTTGAATTTCCCATTGTGCGCCTTCGTGGCTTCTGAGATCAATAAACTTAAGGAGATTACCAAGATTTACTGTTCCATAGTACTCTGTATACATTGCTTGTGGCAGTACCATTCTTGCTTGTTCTCTGCACACTCCATGCTCAATTAACTTATTGAAAAGAGTAAGACTGTGCTTGAAGTGTCCAGCAATAATTGTAGTTGCAGAGTGTTCGATACCAAACCCATCATTGTAGAATTTTGGGTTAAATGTCTCATTAGTTGAAGCTTGACGATTTGAAGCATGTTGTAATCTATATTCCTTTGGTTCATAAAACTCAATATTAAAGTCTGTGTACCTTCGGCTAATTTCATTATAAGACCAAGTACGGTGCCTATGATGCTGCGAACGAACAAATAGAGGAACTTTAAATCTAAAAGTAATTAGATTGTGCTCCAATACAGAAGTATGCTTATGACGAATAAGATAATCGATAAGTTTCTCATCTTTTTCATCTAACTCCTCTTTATGTTTACCAAAAGATACGCGGGCTGAGTTTACAACAGTAAGGTCTGAACCCATATAGTCTACAAGTTCTACTTTACCAATTCCATCACCATAAATATCAATAGATTTCATTTATTCCTCTTTGTGAAGTGGACCATCTTTTGGTGGTTGTGCTTTAGTGCCAAAGTAATAAGCAAATACCATCAAACAAGTCTGTTGAATAAATTCAAGTATTTTAAGAGACTCTTGACCATGAAGAAGTTGTGTTGATGGGCCAGCAACGATTTTATCTGCTACGAAAATACCAGCAATCAAAGCAAACATTGTAGTAACAAATTGTGTCAATGCAGAATGATCTGATGCTGCTTTACGATAAATATATTGAACGATACCAATAACTGCTGTAACAATTGCAACTGCAAAAACAATCGCAATCATTGTTGAACCATAAGTATCATATAGGCTTGGATATTGCCTTACACCATCTATTTGTTCATAAGTGCTTGCTCTAGTTATAGTAACATCTGTTGGCGTAGGTAATTCTTCAATAACTGATTGTTGTTCTTGAGTAACTACACCTTCTACTGCTACTTCTTCTGCTACTATTGGTTCCATTTTATTCCTCACTAATTACAAATTTACTTACAAGAGTATTATGACTCTCTACAAGCTCATCCATGTTTACTTTGGCTTTAGAAAGACGGTAAGCCTTTACAGCCATTTTAATGTCTTCTTTTGTAAGCCAAGCATTGTCAACATATTCTTTACGAAGATCTTTCATTTGATCTTTAAATGGTTGAATTGCTTCCTCAATAGTTGCAAGATTACGAACATAATTTGCAATGTGCTCTTCACGGCTTAGTGCGTCTGACATTAACCCTCCTTGGTTACGGTTGCTAATACATAATTTTCTTGAATAAGATAGTGTTTCTCACCATCTAAATCAACTTCTTCTAACATATGAGTTGGAACAAGAATCAAACTTTCTGGTTCATACTTCTCTGTTGAATCCTCTATAACACGAACCACCTTATGTGGCTTCTCTTTTTCTCTATAGTCTGTAGGAAGAACGAAAGCGTGTTGAGGTTGTTCTATCTTAACCTCGGTATGTTCAACAAGCAAGAACTTGTTTCGTGGGGATAAATAATACATCATGCACCTAATGATTTTTTGTGAGTTTGATAATCTTCTTGAGTTAGAAAGCTTGTTACCCTTCTTTCACAATGTTTACAAACAAAATCTACTTGGATAAGACCATTAAATTTTGATTCTACATGACCAGTAAAGATAAAGAAATGTGTTCTACTGTTTGGGTCTTGTGGATCACATTTTCTATCCCTATCCTGTCTTGGTACTAAATGATTTAACTTAATAGACATAAAAAACCTCCTAATCAATTATTATTAAAATAATCAATTAGGAGGTTTATGTCAAGTTATTTTATCAGCCGCACTTGCTATTTCCACAGTCTGAACAAGTAACACATCCGTCTTGGTAAATCAAGTTAGTTGAATTACATTCTGGACAGGTCTTTTGGCCTGTGGCTTTTGTACCATCTGGAACATATTGCTTTAGGACTCTTGAAATAGAACGGGCAAATGAGAACATATCTGAATCTTGTTCTTTCTGCATCTGCTCTACAACATAGTTAATTGGGGCACCATGACGTAGAGACAATGAAAGAAGTCTTGTAAATGCTGAGTAGTTTGGATTATCAAATACTTTAGATATATCCTTGACAGTTAAATCATCAACAATCAAATCGTATCTAGCTTGATTCTTACCAGTTGATACTTTTACAAGTTGTCCTTTCTTTGCGTTCTTTGGAAGATCAACAATTTTGTTTGCTCCACCAAGAATCTCGTAAGGTTTTCCATCCATTAGTCCAACAAGAATAGTCCATTTTTCTCCCTTAATTGTAAGGTTGTGAATGTCAGTTTCAAGAGTTGTTGGGCGTTTTGGAGCATTATGTTGTGGAAAAGTTTCCTTCTTGGTTTCTGTAATAAGAACACCATCGCGGGAACCATCAACATAAACAGTAATACCCTTAAGACCAAGTTTCCAGCCAAGACGGTAAAGCTCAGAAACTACTTCTGGTTCTGTACCTTTTGGAAGATTGATTGTAGAGGAAATTGAATGATCAATGTGTTTTTGAATTACACCTTGAATTTCAACACGACGTTTCCAATCAATTTTATCTGATTCTGTAAAGAAAGTAGGAACTTCTTCGGTTTCAAAACGCTTTAAGTATTCTTGAACATTTTGATGATAAACTTTGTATTCAGTCCATTTATCTCCCATAGCATCTACAAAAGCTGCCATTTGATCTTGCTCATTGTGAGAAAGTTTACGACGGCGAATATAGAAGTTGCGGAATACAGGCTCAAGACCAGATGAAGTTTGTGACATAATTGAAACAGAACCAGTTGGAGCATTTGTTAAGATGCTAATGTTTCTGCGTCCAAATGACTTAATAGCATTTTGAAGTGAAGATGACAGTGATTTGATAAAGCCATTATCTTTTTCAAGTTCCCAATCAAATACTGGGAATGATCCACGCTCTCTTGCAAGCCAAACTGATTCTGTATAAGCACTTTCTTTAAGAGTATTATAAATTTTATCAATTGTAACAAGTGCATCTGCTGAATCGTATGGCATACCAAGACAAGCAAGCGCATCAGCAAGACCGTGAGTACCAAGACCTGTACGACGACCATCAGTACAAGCTCTTAGAAGATTAGTCCAAAGCTCTTTTTCGTCTTGGCTATCACAAGCACCAATAATTTTTGTAAGCTTCTCAACTTCAAGTTCTACAAGATCGTCAGAAAGACGCATTGCACGTTTTACAACACTTTCAAATTTTTCAAAATGGAAGTATGAATTTGATTCAAATGGATTAACTACAAATGATTTGAGATTCACTGAGATCAAACGGCAAGAGTCATAGGCAGAAAGAGGAATTTCGCCGCAAGGATTAGTTGTAAGTGTTTTGAATCCTTTTTCTGCATAACTTTGTGCTGGTAGGTATTTCTCAATGTTTCCCCACATTAGGAGTCCTGGCTCTGCCGTTTTTGTCGCAGAATCAACGACACTTTTCCATAAATCTCTGGCTCTAACAGTTTTAGAGTAAGTAGGATTGTTGGAATCAACAGGAAATTTAAGAGTAAAATCTTGATCTTGCTCCACAGCTTCCATAAAATCGTCTGAGATTCGGATTGAGACATTTGCACCTGTAACCTTTGTTAAGTCATGTTTCATTGTAACAAATTTTTCAACATCTGGGTGTCTTACATCAAGAGAAATCATAAGCGCACCACGACGACCATTCTGACCAATCATACGACAGACATATGAATAAAAATCAGCAAACGACCAAGCACCAGTTGTAGTACCTGCTGAGTTATTTACAGTCATTCCTTCTGGGCGTAGATTAGAAATATCTAAACCAACACCACAACGACGTTTGAAAAGGTTTGCAAGATGTTTACCAGAATCAACAATTGATGAAACTGAGTCCTCTGGTGAAGCAACAACTACACAATTTGACAAAGATGCGATTGTTTCATTATTACCAATTCCATACATAGGCGAACCTTGTGGTACTATGTATTTGAAATCTTTAATATCATTATAAATTGTTTCAAAGTCTAGAACACTTTCTCCTCCAAACTTAGATTCAATACGAGCAAACTCTTTTGCAATTCGCTTATGCATCTCATCTGGGGTTGTCTCTAGATATTCACCGCTTTTGCTTTTAAGAGCATATTTTGTAGTAAATACGTTTGCAGCTAGTTCATCACCGCCAAAATATTCTAAACTTGATTTATTAACTTCCTCTCTACTATACATCACCATCCTCCGTTTTTTTCTTTTTATATTTTGAGTATTTCTTCTTTAGATTATCTTCTTGCTCTTTAGAAGTTCTAACCATTATGTCCGATGGTGTCTCTCCTGTCGAGGGCAAAACTTTAATCTTAACATTACTTGTATCCATAAAGATTGGATAGACAAGACCGTCTGGGCCATTACGGTTTTTAGCTACAAAGATTCTACCAGAGTTTGAAGCTTTATCCTCAACCGTTCTAGAAACAGAAAAAATAAAATCAGCAACAAAGCATTTATTGAATGCCTCTGAGATTGATTCCATCGTAATTACTTCTGCATTTAGACCAGAGCGATTAGTTTGTGATGCCGTCCAAACAGGGCAAGTATACTCTTGTGCTAGTCCTCGCAACTCTTCATAAATAGTTTCAAGTTCCTGTCTCTTCTCTTTCTGATTAGAAATAGGTCGAAGAAGATCACCGTAGTCTACGATAATCATATCTGGTTTGATACCCTTAATCTTTAGTTTTTCAAGATGCAATTTAAGAGTATTAGTAGATGCAGACTTGGTTGGATACTCCTTTACAATAAGTTTACCAGCCAAATCTTGTACTGATTGAAAAATCTGTTCCTTAAAAGTAAACAAATCTTTCAACTCAATGCCAGTAAGACAACTATCATAACGCGAAGCAACAACAGAATCTGCAAGCTCAAGTGTGTAATGAACTACAGTCTTTCCAGCCTTTAGTGCTTCAGTTCCAAGATGTACAAGTACCATTGATTTACCAGCACCAGTAGGAGCAATAACAACTCCAAGTTCACCAGTACCAAGACCACCCTTACAAATACTGTCAACCTCAGCCCATCCAACACTAACTGGATTACGAGATTTAATTTGAAAACGCTTCTCAAAATCTACAAGATAATCGTAACCAAAATCAGAAGTTGTACCAAGCTTTAGTGCTTCATTAATTGTCTTAGAGATTTCATCAAAAGAAGCAGACTGAAGAAGTTTAACAGACTTCAACATTGCTTCTTTTAGTTTCTGCTTCTTACAAAAATCAAGAGAAGTTTCTTTAATGAATTGAGCACCATCTGGTTCTGCATCTTGCATACGAGCAAAGAAATCACGAACCTGTTTTTGAACGGTTTCGTTTTGATCATCAAGACCAGACCTAATAAGTGTAGTCATAATGTCAAATGTAGGATGAATTTTGTACTTATCTTTGTAGCTAAATACAATCTGCACGAATGCTTGGAGATACTTTAGCTCAAGAAATTCAATAGAAAATACCTCACGGATCTGGTCACAGAAAGGACGATCCATAAGGATAAGTTGTACTAGACTCTCTTGAAAGCTTTTTCCGAAACGAGAAAAGTCACTCCTCTCGTTTGTAGAGGCTGTAGTCATTTTGCACCTTTTGGGAAGTTATAGAGTAATACGATCTACCAAGCTTTGCAAGACCAATAACGTGCTTTAGTTTTTGGTCCTGGGTTTTCGCAATTATGGCGTGCTCTGAAGGATTTGCGTCTTTTTGGATTAGACTTTTTAATCTTCATATTCTTATCGCCAAAGTTAACTTTCTTTACGTTACCAGTTTTTGGATCTTTAACAAAAACTTTTGATTTCTTTACATCACCTTTCATTGGCTTGTTGAGAGTTACTGTTCTACCTTGATATTTTGCTTCTTGAATAACAGTTCTTTGACTTTCAAGTAGTTCTTCAAGACAAGCAGCACAAACAGGGGTTCCGTCATCTAATACTGCATCGTCATATTCGGTTTCTTCAGTTTCAATAAAGTTCTTAAAATTTTCTGTTAATAGTTGAAAATCTTTAAATGATGTAAGTTTATCGCTCATGTTCTTAATTAGTCCTTCTTTTTCTTTTTAGTCCAAGAAATTGGTTTGGAAGATTTCTTTTTTCTTAATGGGCCTTTACCAGCAGATTTACATTGTGCTTTGGTTGGTCTACAAGCTGGGTATTTACCTCCACCATCGGCAGAGTCACGACCACAAGGACCACCAGTTCTACAATTTACCCAACCTTTGCCGTCATTTCGAGCAAACCATCCATGAAGACCTTGCTCTTTTTCTTTAGAGAAGTTTGGCTTATAAGCTTTTTTTTTAGCTTCTTCAATTAATTCATCATCAAGTTCAAGTTCTTCATTTTTCTTTCTTCCTTGACAATGAGCTTTTTGAGAAAAACCTTTTGGATTTTTGCAATCAATAGAACGTTTGTATTTTTCAGTCCACTTCTCTTCAATTATTTCAATTTGTTCAATTTCTTCAAGAAGCAAAGCATCATCAATTTCTTTATCTGTTGCGCTTTCGCTTATGCCTTTCCATATCTTTCCTTGACGGCACTTAACAACAGCACCAGAAGCATAAGCAGAAGGCCAAACATCATATTTACGTTTGGCTATTCTAGTACATCTATCTCCACCAGATTTCTTCTTTTTAGTAACTTTAGCTCTTTTTCTTTTCTTAGCTTCTTCAATAGCCTCTTGAAGACTTAAGCTATCTATTTCATTCTTTAAAGCATCTTTTATTGCTTGCTTGTTTGGTATAGTTTTTATAACTTCTTGTTGTGATTGAATACCAGTACCAATACTAGATTTTATTGCAGCAATAACACTTTTAATTTTTTGTTCTTCTTCTTCTTGTTTATTCTCAATTGAGTTTTCTACTTCTGTGGCTGTTTTGGCTAAAGTTTCTTCTTCAGTAAGAAATTTCTTCCAGTTCTCTAAAATTAAATTGTACTTCATACATCTAAGTAGTCTTATTGGCAACAATCTTCTTGAATGTAGTCATCAAAGATGAAAAATCAACAACACCAAAACCATCTTGCATAGACATTCTACGAAATTCAAGTTGGTTTAGCTCTGGCTTAAAGTCTTCAATTACCTCGTCTATCTGCTGTTTAACTTGATAAGAAATTTGAGGAGATGAAAGTTGCATGATGCGATAGTTATCTCTAATCGCCTCAAATGATGAGGCAATACTTATAAATGCTTTTCCTTCCTTATCTTTGGAAAACTCCACAACATCATTTGGTAGATATGATTTGTCTTCTGTAAGCATTGGAAGTTTTTTAGATACTGTAGCCATTCCAACACCACGCACGCCTTTTAGATTATCACTATCATCACCAGTAATTGCTCTTGCTAGGGCAAAGTTATTAGGATGAACACCATACTTTTCAACAACTTTTGCTACATTAAGTATTTCTTCTTGAATAGGACGATATAGAACAGTTTTATCATTAATAAGTTGAATGAAATCTTTGTCCGAAGACACAATTACCTTTTGCCATTTCTTATAATGCTCATGATTTGCCACATACGAAATCAAATCATCTGCTTCAATGTTTGGATAAAGAAGCTGGATTATTGGCATTTGATTAAAGTATTCTGCAACTCTAGTTTGCTGCCAAATCCTATTAGAAATCTCTTCATTCTCTGTAAGATTGCGAACATCACGATTCAAACGAAGAGGATTACGACCCTCTTTATAATTTGAATTCATAAGTTTACGTTTTTTGGATCCACCTTCGCCATCCCAACAAACAAAAATAAGATCTGGGTTTGTTGTATTACAAAGCTTCTGCATAATTTTAAGAAACCCAACAACACCACCTACAGGTTGACCGTTTGGTGAAAGCGTTGGATTAGTAATGTATGCACGAAGATACTGATTATTAGCATCAACAATCATCATTCTTGGCATTTAAGATCCTCCTTAAAAAAATAGTGGTATTCGTCATCCTGCATTACCCAAACGTAACAAAGATCGGGGTATGCTGAAACAACAATACCCAGAATGGTAAATTCTTCTAGTAATGACATTTGTTTTACTTTACGATGAATAATAAGTTCTGAGCTGTATGACTTAGCATACTTATTAACCCACACTAAATCACCTTCTTGAAGTTCTGTGTTCATCGCATAGTGTCTCTACATAAAGTCTATCTCTAGAGGTATTTGCTGGAGAACCGCAATACTCACAGATAGTAAAAGATCTTTTTTCTGCTTCTGCAATCATATCATAAATATGTCTAACATCTTGTTCTTCAACGTCTTCAATACTAATGTAGTATCTAAGACCTCCGAACTTCTGCTTAACTTGTGCAGCACGAACGTAACTTGATGGAGAATACTTGTTATTTACAACTTCAATTTTAGAAGTGATTTCTTCAACAAGTCCCTTCCATCCTTCGTTGATTTCAAAGTAAGAAAAACCCTTAAGAGTTTTTGGATACTTGTCGTACATTTCAGATTCCCACATCTTTCCTCCTTTCGTTTACAACCTTTCCAATAGCTTCAATAGTATTTAGGGCTATGTCGGAAATAGAATAAGGTTTGCCATTATTGATTGTGTTTGAAATTTCATTTATCATAACATCGTAACAAACAGCCATTGCATAATGAAATGCTTCAAGTTCTTGAGTTCCTTGTTCTTGGCTCACCTTCTTCATTGAAGTACAGCCTTTAGATTTACGAATTACCCAACAACCTTCTTCTTGTTCATCCCAAGGATTCTTGTAATTATCATAATATTTATTACTCATTATAAATCCTCATAGACTCAATATCGCCGTTCTCGTTAGAATAAACAACCTTCTTCACACCAACATACTGCATAGCTGCCTCACACATAGCACAAGGCTTAGAGTTACGAAGGCATCCATCACGACCAACACGAACAACGTAGATAGTAGCACCCTCAGTAATAGAGCGGTCAAGACCAAGAATAGCACCAATCTCAGCATGAACAGTAGCATGACCACGCTGCTTCTTACGAAACTGATTGGCCCATGCCTTATACTTATTCTTATTACAAGACGTATTCACAACAGCACCAGCACGAACAAGAACTGCTCCATGCTTATACTCGCGAAACTCAGTCTGCATAGCGATACGCGATGCAAGCTCAATAAACCGCTGCTTCTTCTTAGACAGCTTGTTACTCGGGTGACTCTCCATGATGTTCTTCTCTCCAACACATAGATAGTAACAAAGCCCCGTGAGGAAGTCAACCCCACGGAGCCTGTTTGTTTTAGTTAGATTAGTCTTCGCTTTCTATGTTGTAGTAATTTGAAGCATTACCAGTTTGCTTATCAAATTTAGTAATAAGCTCTTCTTCTACAATACTTAGTACAGCATTTCTAAAACTTTCATTCTGAAGTTCTGTAGGAAAGTCTGCTGACCTAAATCTCTTCTCTGATCCATCAAGTAGAGTAATTGTCCACCATGCACCACTTGAAGCTCTATCTGATTTAGAAATAATGTCAAGCCAAGCTTCATGGTCTGAAACTTCTACTCGTTCTCCACCCCACAAGAGTTTAAGCGAACATTCTCTACCTTCTGTACCAAAACGAGATTTCTTTAGGACACATTTAGTCTCTGACCCAATTCTAAATCCTGTTGGAGATACAACATAACTTGCTTTGCTCTTTTTTGGAGTAAGCCAAATTCTTAGCGAATAAGCATAAGATAGTGCTTTACCGCCAGGAGTTATAAATGGATTTACAAGCATTTCTGTATGTGCTGTTGGACCCATTACAATGTTTTGTTTTAGCTGATTAAGAACAAGGAATGAGCTTTTCTTATTTGCAATTGGTTGAATAAGTTTAGCAAGACCTTTTGACATAATTCTTGGTTTTACCGCCATTGAAGATTGAGGATTAAAATCTCCTTCAAGGTCTGCAAGCGATGGAGTAAAAGCAAAAGAGTCAAGAACAAATAAGAAGTGATCACCTTCTCCAAGAAGTTGTTCAATAGTTTCAAGTACAAACTCAATGTTTACTGCTTGAGTATAAATAATTTCACCTACATTACAACCAGCTTTACTAAGGAATGAAGGATCTAATGCAGACTCTGAATCAAAGTAAACTACAGTCATTCCCATCTTTTGAGCATTAGCAGCAATCTGAGCAGCAAAATAAGACTTACCAGAGGCTTCAATACCAGCAAGTTCTGTAATACGTCCAACTGGAATTCCTGCTTTCTTGCCTCTACAGATAATTGAGTCTAGTACATCTGAACCTGTTGGAATCCATTCTGTTACTTCTGATGGATTTTGTTCAAGAAGATCAAAAGAAACTTCTACTCCAGCTTTTTTATTAATTGCATCTCTCATTTGTGCAATAGATAATTTACCATTTGTCGTTGTTTGAGTTTTTTTAGCCATTTGGTTCCTTTGTGATAAATGAAAACGGGTGTACCCATAAGATACACCCGTTTCGTTAGTTAGTCAACAGATTAGTCGTCGTCTGTTCCAGTAAATCCTGCGAAGGCTTCATCAACAGGTGAAGACTTTTTGGACTTGTTACCACCTTTTACAATTTCACGGGACTCAGTTTCAGCAGATTCATCGGAAGCAAGGGCAGCATCAAGGATCTTCTGAACCTCTTGTGTGCTCTGGCGTGGATAAAGTGATCCAAAGTCTGGAATAGTGTCGAGAAGTTCCTTGCATTTTGCTGCTCCACCATAAGATGGGTCGCAAAGTGGTGAGGACTTACGGCGAGGAGTAATCTTAGTCTCTGGAAATTGATCTTTTGCACCAGCAGGAGGCTTAGTATAATCAATTACAAGGTCAAGACCATCCTGTGGATCAGTAATGTCACCATATTCTGGATTAAGAACAAGACCAATCATAGTCTCATATGCACGCTTACCGTATTCCCATACCTGTACACCTTTTGCCTCTTCTCCGCGAACTAGAACAGGAGACATAAAACGCTGCTTGGGGAATAGCTCTTTTGCCATCTTCTGGCTTGCCTTATCCTCGTTTGCTACACCGTCACGCCAAAGCTGTGAAGCGAAGTTGCACACAGGACAATCATCAGAGAAGTTCTTTTTGGGACAAAGAACAGTCTTTCCACCTACCTTGTAATGGAAGAAAAGCTCCTTGAATGGATCGCCGTCTTCCGTTGGAACGATACGAACAGAGTGTTGTCCCTCTTCCATCTTCCATCTAACAGAATTGTTGCTCTCCTTACCATTATTAGCAAGCTTGTCAAGCTTGTTCTTCATTTTGCTCATATCAATAGCCATTTTATTGTCTCCTTAGTTTGTTGTTAAGAACGGTTAAACAAATCTCTTCAACCGCCATGTTTCTATCTTATCCACTCAACGTGCTTTCGTCAAGATCGATTTCAACAATCTCTCCTACTAGCGTTTTATGATTGAAGATTCGGAACTCCTTAGCCTCAACATCATAAACTGTTTCGGAACCATCAGAAAGGGTTCTTACCTTTCCTGTTCCCTTAATCCTACCCTCTACGAATACAGTTGGCAAGTCTTTAATTTTTACAAACTGCATTGTTCTTTCCGAACCATCTTTCTTAAGAAAGGTTCCTTTAAACGCCTTCATAATTACCTCTGGATATGTGGTGATTTTTTAATCAAGTAACAATAATTCTTACCAAAAGAATTAGAGTAAACTCCAAAACTGTTTTTTACAAACTCTTCCGATTTGCTTTCCATTTGATTTGAAAGTGCATCAAACAGATCACCATCGGTTTCTAGCTGTTTTTCGTCTATGGAGTAATAGTATCTCTTCTCTCTACACTCGTCAAGGTTGAAAAACATGTTTTCAACACCAGTATCAGCGTTCATTATACCTATTGAATTTATACAATAGGTTGGCAAAAATTCAACTTCATTTCCAATTATTGATTCATTGTGATCAAAAAAATTAATCATATGAATAGTATCAACAATTACTGTATTTAATTTATCATAATATCCAATTATTGGAATCTTGCCTACAGTCTTTGCAACATCTTCATAATTTATAATATACATTGAATCAAATTTTTTAGATCTTGTATATTCTTGAAGTATGTTATAAACAACCCTATCAGTCATTCTCTGCAAGTCAGTTAAGAACTTTTGATTTGGTTTAATGTAAAAAATTCTAATGTTTGAACCTTTATAATTTTCCAAAACTCTTAAAGAAGCAGCACAGGATATTTCATCACCACTTACAAAAAAATCAATATTATCATCATCTAGTGTGAATGGAATGTGATTTGTATTTTGTTCATATTTTTCTGGGTGGTCTTGTTCTTGTATTGATACTTTGTGTATTTTATATTGTGGATATTTAGAAAACTTATCTACAATACTACAACCAGTTTTTCCTAACCCTATTACATTCATTCATAACCCATTGGTATTTCAAGCGCAGTAGCGATGATTTGTTTTACATACGGTGTTTTGTCTTCAAGATCATCAATGTCTTTATATTCAACCCATTTATAATCGCAATGTTCATAATTTAATTCAACATCATTTTTAAATTCATCACATAAATAAATGTACATCTTACCTGTTTTTGTTTTACGAAGACCAGCATAACTTATCTTACCATCAAGATTAGTTTCTTCTTTTAACTCACGTTTTGCTGCTTTGTAAGGTGGCTCACCAATTTCTATGTGACCACCTGGAAATGACCAATGTAACGGCATCCACCCATCAGTTTTAGATCTTTTAATTAAGAGTATTTTATTTTTATCTGTTACAACAATTACAACAGAATCATTCGTATCTTTTTCTTGCATAGATCACCATTTTGTTTATTCTATCTTGCAAACAGTTCAATTACAAGTTTTTTTATTTGTTTTTTAAATTCTGTTAATCTTTGGTTGGTGCCATACATTATAAAATTAATAAAAGCTTGGTGTGGAGTTCCATGCAATTCCGCTTTTTCTCTATTAGTTCTCATATCATATCTTAAAACACCAGGAGAACCCATAGTTATTGCTGGTTCTCTACTGGATATTACTGTATTTATAATTTGATTTACTTTTTCTTTTGTTGATCGTCTTGCACAGCAGTAATTCCTTCTTTCAATACCAATGCTCTTGCTGCAATAGCCGCTGATCTATTCATACCAGCCTTGCAAGCAACAAGTATAAAAGCGTTATCTGGCTCATTAGCAATACTTTGAGCTATTTGTTCCATATTTTGTAGTTGATCTTTGGTTGGTGTACTTGTGTCATGGGTAGGACAAGAAATCACTTTACCTTTTTGTGTTTCTAATTCTTGTGGTGTTAATTGTTTTATTGTCTCTTCTGCTACTAAGTATACTTTATCAAATCTATCAACAACGCCCATCATAAATTTGCTGCCCATAATTGGTTGTTCACCAACATAAATATTAGTATTTCCTATTTGATTGTATCTATCACTACCTTGAGGAGCTACACCTATAGATTTCTTTAATTTATCAAAGATACCTTCATTCATATGTTCACCAATAGGAGGAGCAGATTTAGAACGTTTCATAGAAGGCTTTTCGGAGTAAGGAGAACCAGCTTTTTGTCCTCCATGACCAATTACTCTTTTTTTTAAACGACTATGTTTAGCCTTCATCTTTCTTTGATAAGGCTCTGTTTGTTCTGCTAATAATTCTCTAAGTTGTTTTACTAAAGGATCCATTATTTAAGTGTTAATAGGTATTTGAGTTTATTGAACTCTCCAAGAATTTCATCACGAATGTTTAGAAGGTCTGTATCTCTTTGTGGGTCAAGAGTATCGGTCATTGAAATTAGTGTATCAATGTATCCATCAACAATACTTTCAACATCGCCGCTAATGTCTTGGAGTTCGATTGGGCCAGTAACACGAACTCTTCCATTTCTTCCCATCCAAGCTTCTGCAAATGTATCTATAAGATCTCCAAGGTTTGAGTATATTTTACCAAACGCTTTATGACGAGCATGTGATTTTGTTTGCCAATGGAAGATTCTCATTTGTTGTTCCATTTGGACGAGTTGCATTACTATTTGGTCCATTATTATCTCCTAACACTATAAATAGTCAAATCTTACGCATTTCTCCGTAATTATTTCCTGCTTTTACATTAACTTTAAACATACCAAGATCTGTATTTGAGAAAACATTAATAATTTTCTTTAGATCTTTTTTATCTTCTTCTGCCAAGTCGATAACAATATTGTCGTGAATTGTAAAAGCAATAAATGATTTACGACCTTTTAGGTATTCAAACACTTTAATCATCTGACGAAGAGCAAGTTGACCAAATGTAGACTGAATAAGGTAAGAGAGAGCATGGTGATTATCCGCAGGAATTTCCATACCGTAGAATGTAGTAACCACTTCCCCATTCCAGTATTTATCAAGGACTTCTTTTTTATTGTAAATGACTTCAGCTTTTTCATTTTTTGTTTCTCCATAAAGCCAAGCAAGAAATGCAACTTTTGCTTCATCTCTTGTTTTCATTCCGCCATAAATGTGATTGTTGTTCCAATCATGAATGTCTTCTTTTGGTTGTTCTTTACCTGCAAGAGCCAAAAAAGTCCTAAGCTCTGCACCATTATAGTCAAGTTCAATAAACCAATCGTTTGTTGGTTGAATAATTGAACGATGATTTTTATCCATCTGCATAATTGGAAATGAATGTTTATGAGTTGATAGTCTTCCTGTTTTTGTTCCAAAGATGTTGTAATTGATATAGTGACTTACATCTGTATATTTTTGAATTATCTTTTTATCTGTTAAAGAAGACAAATCAATGTTTAGTTTTCTACTTTTAATGTCCCACAGAATCTCAGAAAGAGCGACAAGATAATCATAATCTTTTGGTTTACTGGTTGTATCCAAAATGTTTTTAACAATCTGAGATTTGACCTCATAATAGTTAATGATGAAATGATCTGGAATCATATCAAAAATACAATTATCATCGAGGTTAATCTTTGCT
>Ga0114981_10000780_pt1 | contig 20793 bp, 37 predicted proteins | sample S_140806_MF_Meta_FD_87028 | JGI IMG/M metagenome (GOLD analysis project Ga0114981, IMG submission 87028) | Freshwater microbial communities from Lake Simoncouche, Canada to study carbon cycling - S_140806_MF_MetaG | ecosystem: Environmental > Aquatic > Freshwater > Lake | place: Lake...
ACACCACATCAAAGTATAATCCGGTGTTTCACGACGGCGAAGAATTTCTGGCTGTATTTCAAAAGCCAACAAACCCATATGAGCGTAGAGTCAACTATATTGCTCGCGCTGCACTTGAAAAAGTCCAGATTGCGTAAGTTATTGATTTCATTAAAATTTTCAATATTGCCTTTTTCGTGTATTCGGGCATAATGATACTATGATGAGCAATTTTAATAATATGCAAATCCCAGTAGCTGGATCCGTCGTTCGCGTCACGACTAAGCATCGCAATGTGATGCTCAGCGACCCGGATCTGTATATGTACAACACGTATGAGGGCACTGTCGTTCCGAGCGAACGATGGGTTGCTCCCAACACATTCAGCATGAGTGGAGACTCTAAGATCGCGATTCGCGTCATAGATCCATCTTTCGTGCATAAGATTGAAGTCCTTAGCGGCAAACTAGCCAAGGCAGCTGTAGCTTCTGGCGTGCGTATATTCCGCGTCAAGTCAGATAAGAACACATATACCGTCACAATTCAGGCGAATAGATATAAGTGTACATGCGTTGGTTTTCAATTCCATCGCTACTGTCGCCACACTAAAGCTGTGGCTGCTAAACTTGGAGCAAAGAAATGAAAATAAAAGTTGCACTCTTATCTCTCTTGATCGCTGTAACACCAACAGCACAGGCTGATGGTAAACATCGGAATCGACACTACAATCATCACGATCACTATCCAGCAAACTATTATGACAATGGAAGCGATTCAGATGATGCAGCTTGGGCTGTAGGTGGATTGTTGCTTGGAGCAATACTGTTTGGTGGCGGGAACCGTCGACATCAATCTCCAAATCCGCCACCAGCTCGGCGAGTGATGACTTGTTATGATACGGTTGAGTATGATACGCAACACAAACCATATGTGCAGCGTGTCTGTTATGAAACGACGGAACAACAATAATAACAGCAGGAATGCTTGAAGTGAATAATATAATATATCATTTTTTTAATCTCTGGGAAGGGTTTAGAATGAAGAAAGTGAGTAAGATGAGGATTGACCTCAAAGGTCCTTACGGGAATGCTTTTGCTCTATTGGCAATTGCCGGAAGGTTGGGTCGTAAACTGAATTTAGAACCTGGTGTTCGTGAAATGATTCACTGGGATATGACGCGATCAGATTACAATCACATGGTTGATGTTTTTGATCGTGAGTTTAGTGATCAGGTTACTCTGATCAACAAGCCAAAATAATACAAGCGAGTGTGGTGGAATTGGTATACACATCAGACTTAAAATCTGCCGCCTATGGCATGTGGGTTCGAGTCCCACCACTCGCACCAGTTTCTGGGCGCATAGCTCATTATTTTCTATGAATAAAGAACAAGAACTATTAGTTGTTTTGACAGAAGAATGCGGTGAAGTCATTCAAGCTTCTTCTAAGATTCTTAGGTTTGGATTGAACTCTAAGAATCCTTATAGCAATAAGAACAACAAAGAACAGCTAGAACAAGAGCTCGGCGATCTTATGTGTCTTATTAGAGCCCTAACAGAGAACGGTACTATAGATCTTGATAGTGTCTTAGCTGCAGCTGAGAAAAAGAGAAAAAAGCTTGAAAAATACCTTAAAAATCAATAAGTTGCGTAAGTTATTGATTCTATTAGAGTTTTTGCTATTGTCTTTTTTGAGCGTTCAGGCATAATGATACTATGATGAATGAACGAGGTAATGTCTGATGCCGCGTGGTGTACCCAAGGCTGGTTTTCGTAAGACGCGCAAGAGCAAGGCTTCTGTGCAGAACGTGCGCGTCGTGCGCCAGGTAGTCTCTAATGAGACTGATGCGCAGATCCGCGCCAAGCTTGACGAGCGTTTCAGTGCGCTTGAACTCATGACCGAGTGTGCCGTGAACGGCGACGCTAAGGCAGTTGTGATCTCTGGTCCTGCTGGTCTTGGCAAGTCCTTCGGCGTCACTAAGGTACTGGATGAACGCCAGCCGTTTCACACGGTCGTTCGTGGATACGTCCGCGCCACTGGCTTGTACAAGACTCTGTATGAATATCGTGCTCCCGGTTCCGTTGTTGTGTTCGACGACGCCGACAGCATCTTCGCTGACGACGTTTCGCTGAATCTGCTCAAGGCAGCGTGCGATACCACTAAGCGCCGCGTCTTGTCTTGGCTCACCGAGTCTAAGATGGAAGATGAAGAAGGCGAGCGTCTGCCGCGATCCTTCGAGTTCGAGGGAACTGTGATCTTCATCACCAACTATGACTTCGACCAGCTGATCGAACGTGGTAGTCGTCTCGCGCCGCACTTCCAGGCGCTGATCTCCCGGTCGATGTATCTCGACATGGCGATGAAGACGAACCGCGATTACATGATCCGAATCAAGCAGGTTGTCGAGCAGGGTATGCTTGAAGAACACAAGCTTGGTAAGAGCAACGAAAACGCGATCGTTGCCTTTATCGAAAAGAATCAGGATCGGATGCGCGAGCTGTCGCTGCGTATGGTCGTGAAGATCGCTGCGCTGGTTAAGTCCCACCCGACTAAGTGGGAATCGCTGGCTCGAATCGTTTGCTGTAAGTAATAAGAGGAAAAGGTAATGCGTAAGATTATTGCAACAATGGTGTGTCTTGCTACGGCAGTCACAGCAAGAGCGGAAGATGGTCCAGGACTTTGGAACTGCGAAGGACCAAAGGTTCCCTCAAACGAATTCAAGTTTACTCTTGTTGCTAACAAGACAAACTATATGATGTTTGACAATCTTGGACAGTTTGTACAGGAAGGCACGTTTGAAGTAAAAGAGGCGAACGGTATTCTGTATGGTCTGACTATGATTCGTGGCAAGTTTGCTCTTGCTGTTTCACGAAAAGACGATAAGACAATGCTCGCGAGTATTGCTTTCTCTGATGATCTTGTTGTTGATTATATTTGCAAGTAAGAAGGAATTGATGCATGAAAATTTTGCAACAGGCTGTAGAAAATTTCTTTTCTGAAGTAAAGAGTGATAAGATTCCGAAGTGCTTCAATAGCGTAAAGGAATACGATACTTGGATTGCGCACGAACACATCGCTCATACTGAGCCGCGTCAGTTTCCCTGCCGAGACTGTACTAAGGAATACCAGAGTAGGATGGTCGCCGAGGCGCGTTGCTACATACCCATGGTTCGCGTCGAGCGTATTACTAAGTAACTGGCTCTGCTGTGGCTGCGGATTAGGCACAGTGCAGGGAGCCCTCTGAGCGTCTTTTACAGCGTACAAGGGTCAGGGTAGCGGGTCAGGGTAGGGACGCCCAGAAGCGTCCCTGGGACGTCCTGGGAGGCTCTGCTAAGTTATTGATTTTATTAGAGTTTTTAGTGTATACGCAAGTTATTGATTTTATTAGAGTTTTTTCTATTGCGTTTTTCTTGGTTTCAGGCATTATATACTTATGAAAACGAAAACTGATATGAACAAGCAACTTCATTGGATTAAGACCAAGGTGGACAAGAACGGCAATCGGCTGATTCTTTGGCACACGGGCAACTATGAATACCAGATCGACGTCGCGAACGGTGATTCGTTCTCGACGGCTCTCAAGATCGACGGCGACTGCGAAGAAGCCATCGCTCTCTTGGAATCTCTGGCAGTTCTGTAAGGCACGGTTGCCACTCTGTTTGAGGTGTATTGAAATGAATATGGTAGAATATCCGCATGTGTTCAGGATTTGGAAACAAACCACTTCCAGCGTCGGTCGTTCGCGTTATGTGAACTGTGTCAGCAAAGCTGCATATGACAAACTTGCGCGTGAGTATAAGTCGCTGAAAACGGAACTGGATTTGCTGAAGAGGAAGCAATAATGAACGATCGAGTTGAGTCTCAATTGACGTGGGTCTCGCAGCGCCTGTCTAGCACAGGTTATTTCTTGGGTCTGGAGATTGATTCCAAGAGCGTAAAGGCAACTGATCTTTATATGGTCGCTGCCGAGCTGGAAGACTTTGTTGCAAGCTTGCTGATGGCAGCGAGCCAGCTTGAAGAAAGCAAGGTAAACTGAGATGGAAGAAATGAAGGAGACGCTCAATCTTATGAGTTGGGAAACTGAGGTTCAGATTCTGATGTCGATCATTGGGTTCTGCTTGGGATTCTTGATAGGGATATATATAATGGCATACCTTGAGTGATTCGCCACTCCCATGATTATGGTAGGGACAATATTCTAAGTCCCCGAGCTGCAAATAAACCCATCCGCAGCGAAAAGAGCGAAACTTTGAACGGACATTAGCTCAGCCTGGTAGAGCATCTGCTTTGGGAGCAGAGGGTCGTAGGTTCGAATCCTACATGTCCGACCAGTATGTGAGGGGGATTAGTGCTAATGGGAACACGCTGCGTTTGCATCGCAGAGTTGAGAGTTCGATTCTCTCATCCTCCACCACGTCGCAAGCCTCGGTGGCGTAATGGCAGCCGCGCTGGATTTAGGTTCCAGTGGAGTAATCCGTGTCAGTTCGAATCTGACCCGAGGCACCATTTTGGAGCGTTCGTCTAGGTGCGAATGCTTCCTCACCCACCAGAGCCTTGTTAGTTTAATGGTAGAACTCTGCTTTTACACGGCAGCTACGGCAGTTCGATTCTGTCACAAGGCACCATTTTGGAGCGTTCGTCTATCGGCTAGGACACCACCCTTTCACGGTGGGAAGAGGGGTTCGATTCCCCTACGCTCTGCCAGTTTTGAGGGATCGTCTAATGGTAGGACGACGGACTTTGAATCCGTCTATCTAGGTTCGAATCCTAGTCCCTCAGCCACGCTATATATTTTGCTGTTAACATCTTAGGAGATTCTTATGAATAAATATGAATGCGAAGTTTGTAAGCATATCCATGACGAAGAAGTACATGGTAAATTTGAAGATTTGCCAAAGTATGCAAACTGCCCAAAATGTGGCAGCGATGCGCGTGAAGTTTACAAAGAAATAGTATAAATTGAAATGGAAGTGTGGGAGAGTGGTTTAATCCGTCGGTCTTGAAAGCTGAAGAGTGTAAAAGCTCCGTGAGTTCAAATCTCACCACTTCCGCCAAATTTGGGACAGTAGCTCAGTTGGTTAGAGCAAACGGTTGATAACCGTTAGGTCGAAGGTTCAAGTCCTTCCTGTCCCACCATTTTCATTTTACTTTTTAATTGTAGTAATATATAATTATATAATGCTCCTGTAGTTTAACGGTAAAACACCTGTCTTATACACAGGCTTGGCGCCAGATTAGCGCATGATATAGGTTCGAGTCCTATCGGGAGCACCAGATTTTGCGGAGTTGTCATAGTGGTTGTGATCTAGCCTTCCAAGTTAGCTACATGGGTTCGATTCCCATACTCCGCTCCAATTTGTCCCCATAGCTCAGTTGGATAGAGCAACAGCCTTCTAAGCTGTGGGTCAGAGGTTCGAATCCTCTTGGGGGCGCCAATAAGGTTATTCAATGAAGATTGAAGACAAAGATTTGATTCGTCATCACTCCATTGAATATCCAATGGAGCTTGGTGCTCCAAAGTTTGAACCAATTCAGATTCAAGAGAAAAAGGATCTGATGATTAATGTTGCAAGATCAGCTGCAAGAAAAGAGTATGATCGTATAATGGAATTGGTTCATGTACTACAGAAACAAGCAAACGAGTTAATGAGAAGAATGGAAATTACAGAAATCATTCATCAAGCTGAGCATAAATTTGCTCCGATTGTTGGTAAGACCTATTGGCTTATTAACAACAAAATGACTAATAAATATGAACTTGTTAAGTCAGGACCAAATGATTGGAGTGCAGGGCATCCCGATCATTATGAATACTTCGCAGAAGTGCGCTGTCTTGGCGATCAGACTTGGGAAGAAGTTAGCCCGTATAGCACAGCTGGTAGTGCACCTGATTTGTAATCAGGGGGTCGGGAGTTCGAATCTCTCTGCGGGCACCATTTTGGAAAGGTGACATGGCAACAAAAAATGACATAACTGGCGATTCAATTGCATCAAAGCACAAGAACCAGAAACTCTATGAGAAGAACTGGGACAAGATTTTTGGTAAGAAGCTAAATAGGGAAGTGAAACCCAAGAAGCAAAAGAAATGAAAAAGTTAATATTCTTGACTCTACTTTTGTTCACGCTACCAGCACAAGCTGCATTATACACACTAAACTGGACTGCGCCAACTGAATACGAAAACGGATATCCGTTGGATTATGGCGATATCTCTTATTACAAGATTTACTACAAGACCAGAATTTCATCAAATTATAAGCTGCTATCAAGAACAACTAATAATCAAAACACATTTTTGTTTAATCTGCCAAAAGGACAAAGATACTATTTTGTTGTTACGGCAGTTGATTTGTTCGGGTTCGAATCGCAATACAGTAATCAAGTTATTAGATAAGGGGAAATAAATGAAGAAGTTATTAATCGCTGCAGCTCTGCTTTTGGTTTCATTCTCAGCAATGAGCCAAACAGCACCAAATATCACATTGTCTTGGACAGCACCAACTCTTTATGAAGATGGTACACCAATCCTAGCTGGTGATATTATTGGTTATAAGATCTATTATGGAACAACAGCTGGCGGACCATATCCTACAGTAATCTCAGTTCCTGCTGGTATTCTAAATGCTAACATCAGTACACAGACACTTGCTCGCGGAACATATTATTTCGTAGCAACAACGCTAACTGCTAATGGACTAGAATCAGTATATAGTGGTGAAGTCTCTAAGGTAGTTGCTCCAGCATCCAAGCCAAAGCCACCAGTGTTGAAGTAATTTATACATAACCCAGCCTCTCCAGTTTAGGCTGGAGAGGTTCAGGTGATATATGTCATATGTTTTGATCACAGATAGTGCTGGTACTCCGCGTGAGTGGGCGGATCTTGAATCAGCTTGTTGTTATTACGCGAAGAAAAAGGTGCTGTGGGAAATTGGTTCTCCAATGAAGGAATTCGTTGGTGGAATCAATAACAGGGGCGAGCAATCAAGAATAGTTATTAGTTCAATTCTTGGCGTCACTGGTCCTATATTCTCCAAAACTTTTAAGGAGAAAGAAACACAAACACCCGAGCGTGTCATTCTGTACGCTCGCGACCAGCATGTTTGTGCCTACTGTGGTGATGTGTTCAACTTTCGAGAATTGACAATTGATCACATCATTGCAAAGTCTCGTGGTGGGAAACACAACTGGATGAATACTGTTACAGCATGTAAATCATGTAACCAACGTAAGGGCGATCGTACGCCTGAAGAAGCAAAGATGCATTTGCTTTATGTGCCATATGTTCCTACTAGGTTTGAAAAGATCTTTTTAGCCAATAAGAAGATTCTAGCAGACCAGATGGAATTCCTGATGGCAAAAATACCAAAAACGTCTCGAGTCTGGAATAGGTCATAAAGGGATAATTGTTATGTCATTTGGAATATTTGTTCTTGTTATATTAGCAGTTTATGTTTACGTCAGAATCAAGTACCCTGATCATTTTTCTGGTTCTGACAATGGCTATGAATATCGTTCTTCTGAAAACGATTATGAGTCCAAACAAGAAGAAAGCGAACATTATGAATTGCTGCAAATGTATAAAGGTAAGCATTACTGGTATGGGATCGGAACATACAGCAGCGAGTCTTCTGCGGAACAGGCAGGTATTTGGGTCGCTGAGCGTCACCCAGAGCACCGATATAAAGTCGTAAGAGTCCGTGGAGATAGGAAATCCACCGTCTGGTTGTCCTAAGTTATTGATTTTATTAGAGTTTTTTCTATTGCCTTTTCATACAGTTTAAGTATAATGATACTATGATGAATGAGGAGAGATATTCGTGAGTAATTTGGGCGGTCATTGGAATATGGAAGGTATGCGCGTCTGGGGGATCTACCTTGACAAATTCAGTGTCATGGGCATGGTTGAGTTGTCTCGCGTTACCTATGGTGGTGAGGTTCAGCACCACGTCGCGCTGCTCGCACCGATCGAGGTGTATGGTGCCGTGCGTGATCGCGTTATCCTGAATCATGATAAAATTCTGCAGGTTTGGAGCTGATCATGTCGTATAATGGTTGGTCGAATTACGAGACTTGGCGCGTCTATCTCGAGTGCGTCGATGGTATGACGTTGGACGATTTGGTGCTGTTCAACGATGGCCAAGCTAGGATTCAGGATATCCTCGAGAATATGTGCGACGAAATAATTCTCGAGGATCTTCAGGGAATCGCTCTTGATCTTGCTCGCTCATTTCTTTCTAAAGTTAACTGGCGAGAGATCGCTGATCATATGATCAATGAAGAATTCTCCGAAGAGGAAGAATGTTAATTGCTTACAAGCAATTGACTATATGGGATCGTAGCTCAGTGGTAGAGCAGTTGGCTTTTAACCAATTGGTCCAGGGTTCGAATCCCTGCGGTCCCACCAGTTTGTTGTGTTGTTATTAATCAATGTGAGGTAATGATTATGTCTAGTCGACCGTTTCAAGGTTACACTCTATTCCAGATGCTCAAGTCTGCGAATGGTGGTGTTGTTTCCCGTGCTGATATCGCCAAAGAGCTTGGTGTTAATGAAGGCAGCGTTCCGATCTACTTCTTCGGACTGAAGAAATTCTTCGGCGTCGATTTTGAAGTTGTCAAGAATGGTCGAGCTGTAACTGGTTATCGACTTCTCAACGGTGACTCGGTTGACGTTCCTGCCAATGGTCGTCGTACTTCTGCTGGCACTAAGCCTGTAAAGGCAGCGAAGGCTACAAAGGTCAAGAAGGCGAAGCCTGTAATGACCAAGATAACCAAGGTCGCTAAGTCCAAGCCCATTAAGGATGACGTTGTTGACGTCTCGGATATGGAGATTGAAGAATTGACCGACTTAGAGCTAAGCGATATCAAGTCCCAGCTTGGTCTGGCATAAAATAAAGGGGGAGTTCGCTCCCCCTCTTTTTTCGCATGAATATATTCTATCTAGATCACGATTTTGAATTAGCTGCTAAGTATCACAACGACAAACACGTTGTTAAGATGATACTTGAAAGCGCACAGCTGCTTTCTACAGCCCATCGCGTTCTTGACGGCACAGTTACAATTGAACGTAAGAACGAACGGAATCTAAAACGATGGAAGCTTGATAGTCAGTTCCAGACTGTGTATTATGGCGCAACCCATGTTAACCATCCCAGTGCAATATGGTGTCGCGAATCATGTGAGAATTACATATGGCTCTATGGTCTTTATGATTCTCTGTTAGAAGAATATACGCACAGATATCACAAGATTCATAAGTGCGCATTGATGCGTGATGCGCTGCGTCGAATACCGAATAATATGAATCTGAATAATGACTGGGACCAACCACCGCAAGCAATGCCAGACGACTGCAAAGTTGAAGGCAATTCAGTTCAAGCATATCGCAATTATTATACTAAATATAAAGTCCGAATGGCTAAATGGACAAATCGCGAGAAGCCTGAATGGTGGAAGGATGATGACTTTTAAAGCATATCATATACAGCCTGATGGAAGTGTAAAAAGACACAAAGAGTGATTTATGCCAACATATATTTTTTATGATACTAAAAAGAAAAAACAATACGAAGAATTCCTATCAATTGCTGCTAAAGAGCAGTATCTGAAAGACAATCCACATATAGAGCAGATTCTTTCTCCGCTGCCTATTGCTACTGGAATGGGATTAAAGAGCCACGATAGTAAAACAGACAATACATGGAAAGAAGTATTGTCTAAGATTGCAGAAAATCATCCAGTCAGTAATCTTGCTGATAGATATGGCAAACGATCAATCAAAGAAATTAAGACCAAACAAGTTATTGAGAAGCACGCCAAAAAACAAAGAGAACTAAAACAAGGCAGGTAAATTTTGTCAAGAAAAAAACCATCTGGTAATGTTGACGTTGAAATAGAAGATGATAAGAAAGTAATACCAAGAATAAAGCCTAGTGAACTGAAGGCGTTCACACCACTGACGGATAATCAGGCTAAATTCTTTGACGCATATAAGCGAGGCGATTACTTTATAATGTTAACTGGATCAGCTGGTACAGGTAAATCTTTCATTGCATGCTATAAAGCAATTGAAGAAGTTTTTGACAAAAACACATCATTTCAAAGAGTTGTAATAGTTCGTTCTGCAGTACAGTCTCGAGATATGGGATTTACTCCAGGATCAGTGGAAGAAAAGATGTCTTTGTATGAACAGCCATATATGCAAATTTGCCACACTCTATTCGGTCGTCGAGATGCATATGAATGCCTTAAAGATCAGAGAAAGATTGAATTCATTTCAACTAGCTTTATTCGTGGAATGAGTTTTGACGACGCAATCATTATTGTTGACGAATGCCAGAATCTAAACTGGGAAGAGCTTTCAACAATTATGACACGTGTTGGCTATCGTTCTAAGATCATGTTTTGCGGAGATTATCGCCAGACTGATCTGTATAGAAAGAATAACGATAAGTCTGGTCTTATTAAATTCCATGCTATTGCAAAAACAATGCAATCATTTACCAATGTTGAGTTTACACCAGATGATATTGTAAGATCTAGTCTAGTGAAAGACTTTCTAATTGCCGTTGACAACTATGAAAATAGTTCTGAAAATACTTGACAATTGAATGTAATAATAGTATAATAACTGTGTAGCAGTATTAAGTGATATATTAATGTTTAATCATATACAACATGAATTTCCTAAACTCATTAGAGAAAACGTAGAAGGTCAAAGACTATACGTTACTCCAACTGGTGAGAAGTATCCGTCAGTAACAACTGTTCTTTCTAATTATGGAAAGAAGGAATTATTGGAATGGAAAGCTAGAGTTGGGGAAGAACATGCTGCTAAAGTATCAAGGCAAGCAACTACTAGAGGAACTTCGGTTCATAGTCTTATTGAGAAATATATACTTAATGAAGACATTTCAAACGAAGAAATGATGCCTAATGTGAAGTCTTTGTTCTATCGAATGAAGCCTGAGTTAGACAAGCTAAATAATATACATTGTCTTGAAACACCACTGCATTCTCATGAACTTGGGTTGGCAGGTACTGTTGACTGTATTGCTGAGTTTAATGGTGTTCTTTCTGTAATTGACTTTAAGACTTCGGTCAGGTTAAAGAAGAAAGAACAGATTGGAAACTATTTTATGCAGGGAGCAGCGTATTCTACGATGTTCACTGAGATGACTAAGTTGCCAATTTCTCAGGTTGTTATTATGATTGGTGTTGATACGGCTAATTTCTGTCAAGTCTTAAAGGTTAAACCTGAAGACTATATAGATGAATTAAAGGTTTATATTTCTAAGTATAGAGGATACTAAAATGATTGCATTGCTTACAATTCTACTCGGTCTCGTTGCTCTTTATGGTCTTTTTATTGGAATGAATGCTCTCAAGAAAAAGAAATTAAATGATGATTCGAATCAATGGAATGATGAATTTATTGGTGAAGTAAAAGATTCAAATGAACAAGCAGAACTCCCATGGTTGTATGAAGATGCATGGGATCCAATGAATGATGCATGGGAAAGTGAGGACGAAGTAAATTCGAATGATGTTGTTGTTGAAAAATCGGTAAAAAAGGTAGCAAAGAAAAAGACTGCTGCTAAGAAGAAGCCTGCAAAGAAGTCGACTAAGATGTCATCTAAAAAGTAAGGGGGAACTATGGATACTTTATTGCTTTTAATTGCTGTTGGATTGTTTGTTGCTTTTCTTGTTACAAAGGTATTGAGCAAGAAGAAGCCAGGAGCTAATCCACCATCAACTGGTCCTGGAAAGGGAAACTTTGGTGGCGGAAGCAACTTTGGCGATGGAAAAGACCAAGACCGTAAGTAAAGAAACCATATGGCACTTTTCGTGTGAATGGTGCTATCTTTGGTGGTCTATTGCTAGTAGTGATAACTGGATTCCACCAATTAAAATGTATTGTCCACATTGTGGAAAATTGCAACCGTAATAATGGTAGTAAACTCATAGCTAAAGGCATCTTGGACGCGGGTGCGATTCCCTAAATCGCACTTTTTATAAATATGCATAGATAAGGAGTTTTTCTATGCATAAACATCATATAATACCGAAGTATATGGGCGGAAGCGATGATCCTTCTAACTTAATAGACCTGAGTGTAGAAGAACACGCCGAAGCCCATAAAAGATTATTTGAAGAGCACGGTCATTGGCAAGACTATCTCGCTTGGCAAGGACTATCCAAGATGATTCCGAGAGATGAATTGATACGTCAAGTTCAGTCTGAAGCAGCCAAAGAAAGATTGAAGAGGTTAGGAAATCCATTTACTGGAACACAAACCCAAGGAAATTTTGCCATTAATGAAGAGTTTAGGAAACAAGTTGCTTCATTGGCTCAAACTGATGAAGCAAAAGCGAAACGAAAACAAACATTTAAAAATATCAAGCACCAAAGTGGAGAGAAAAATTCAAACTTTGGTAAAAAGTGGATATATAATCAAGAGTTAAAAATTTCTAAATGTATTCCGAAGTCAGAAGAAATTTCAGATGGTTGGAGTGTAGGTAGAAAGTTGATATGGTAGTATGAGGAAATCGTAAAAACGGCAAGACGGGGTTTCGATACCCCCAGCTCCACCAAAAGCATATTGCGTTGCCCTGAAATAGCAACGGTAAACAACTGAAAAAGGATTAGGTTGTTCCTTGCAGTATGCTTTTGATGGGGCTGACAGGTTTCGATTGGCGTATAATAGGAAGACTGACTACCCGAGAGGCGACTGACGCAATCAGCGCAAAAAAAGTAAACGCAAACGATGATGTTTACGACATGGCACTAGCCGCCTAATAGCGGTGTAGAATTCCAGAGTTTTCGCGTGAGTGGGTTTCCTTGGTAACAGAATAAACCCACCTCAGTTAAAGGAGAAAAGAATGGCTGACGAACAAGGCACTCAACCAACTACAGTTTATAGTTTTAGAAAAATCTTTGCTTATACGCAAGTTGCGCTGAGTGTGTTATTCATAGCTGGTTATTTCTTTATTCTGAGTTTGTTTTTATTGGGATATATTAATACACCACCAACTTGGCGCGATGCGTTAACTGCCTTGTTGGGTGTTGTAACTGCAGGTGTGATGCAGATTATTGGGTATTGGTTCTCAAGGCAACGCGAGAACAGTTGATTTAATTATTATCTGCGAGGTTGATTTATCATGACAAATATGTCAGAGACGCATTATACACTTTTTATTCGATGGATGTCAATTCTTGTGTTCAGTGCTGTAATTGCTGCAGCCATTGGTCAAAAGCGACATTATGAAAATCTAGAGAGGGAATATGCTCAATACAGAGAAGCTTCTGAGCAAACTGTTGGGTATCTATCTAATGCTCTTGATTCGTATATTGAAAAAGAAAGAGTTGCTGCCTACAAAAGAAAAGTTGCAGAAGAAAAAGCAGCCAAAGTGAAAGAGATGTTTCTGTCGCGTGAAATTGACTGTATGGCTCAGAACATCTATTTTGAGTCTGGCTTTGAATCATATCAGGGTAAGCTGGCAGTTGCAACTGTAACGATGAATCGAGTTAGCAGCAAATTATATCCAAAGACTGTATGTGGTGTCGTTCACCAGAAGTATAGATCAGTCTGTCAATTCTCTTGGACATGCGATGGCAAACCAGATGTAATTGGTAATCGTCAAGCCTATATGACATCACTAAAAATCGCTAAAGATGTTTTGCTAAAAAACGCAAGATCTAGTATAATTGGTAACAAGGCATACCACTACCATGCCAATTACGTTCGCCCACGCTGGGCTTATCAAAAGCAGCATATTGCTACAATTGGTAACCACATTTTTTATGGAAGGTAACAATGCCAACACGCGAAGAAAAAAATAATTTCAGCACTATTGTAATGACAAGAGCTGAAAAATTAAACACTGACTGTATGGATGCAATGATAACATATTGTGATGAGATTGGTTTAGAAGTTGAAGTAGCAGCTGGACTGGTAAACGATGTATTGCTATCAAAGCTTGAACAACAAGCACAATCTCTTGGTTACATTGAAAGGTCAGCTAAACTTCCAATATGAATGCATACGAATTTTATTGCGAGTACCAAGCAATAAAACTTCACTTCAATTCTTCATATAACTATCTGACATATAACGGCAAGACAAAGACTACAAGAGAATCTTTTGACAAAAGGAAGGACAAATACTTCTTTCATAAGCTTGCGCGTAAATATAAAGATGAAGAAGTTGTGAGTTTTTTGGTTGCTAATTTCGTACATAGTAACGATACATGGACTAAGAATCTTCTAGAAGAAGAATCAGGCGATGTCTATCGTAACTGGAAAAAAGTTACTGAGTCGATGTCTGAATCATTCAAGAATGACGTTATAAACTTGTTACCAGATAAATCACCAAATACATTCAATAATTTATTTCTTGTTCAAGAAGGTTCTCATCCAGCATTACTAACTGCCTTCCTTCAGAAAGATGTAACTATTGAAACAATGGTTATTCTGAATAAGATGTTGGGGTTCCTTGATAAATGGGATAAGTGTATTGATGATGATATTCTCTATCCTAAAATTTCAATGAAGATTCGCAAGTACAGCGACTTCTTGAGTGTGAATGTTCCGAAGTATAAGTTGATCATAAAATCTTTACTTTCAGAACAAAATACTATATAATATATCGTGATGTTAATGTGAATAAGACGTTATACATTTAATACAAATCATACGAGGTAATACAAATGAATCTATCAGATCGTAAAAAGAACAACTCTCTTGACAAACTCAAGTCAGCAATGGAGAGCGCAGGAAGGACTACTAATACATCATCAGTAGATGATCGTTTCTGGCAACCAGAAGTGGACAAGGCTGGTAATGGCTATGCTGTTATTCGTTTCCTGGATGCTCCAGCTGTTGATGGCGAAGATGGACTTCCTTGGGTCCAGATCTGGAACCATGGCTTTCAAGGTCCTGGTGGCTGGTACATCGAGAATAGCCTGACTACTATCAATCAGAAAGATCCTGTCTCTGAGTATAATACGAAACTCTGGAACTCTGGCGTTGAAGCCAATAAGGAGATCGCCCGTAAGCAGAAGCGCAAGCTGAATTATATCAGCAACATTCTGGTTGTCTCTGATCCTAAGCATCCTGAGAACGAAGGCAAGGTTTTCCTTTATAAGTTTGGCAAGAAGATCTTCGATAAGATCAACGAAAAGCTAAGCCCGCAGTTCGAAGATGAGAAGCCATTGAATCCCTTTGACTTCTGGAAGGGTGCAAACTTCAAGGTCAAGATTCGTCAGGTCGAAGGATATCGAAACTACGACAAGAGCGAGTTTGACGTTCAATCTGCAATGTTCGATGATGATGCTAAGATTGAAAAGGTTTGGAAGGGTTCTTATTCTCTAAAGGAATTCCTTGATCCAAAGAACTTTAAGTCGTATGACGAATTGAAGGCAAAGTTGGATAAGGTTCTTGGTGCTGGTGGTGTTGCAGCTGCTACTGCTAAGAAGGTTGAAGATGATGAGGCTGCATGGAGCGAGCCAAAGTCAGCAAAGCCAAAGGTCACTGCTGAATCACTATCAGTAGATGACGATGAGGATATGAGTTATTTTGAAAAACTCGCTAACGAGTAATAAGAAGGGGAGCTTCGGCTCCCCTTTTTTTATGCCCAACGATCTCTATTGAATGATGTCTTAAGAGATTTATCAATGTCATCAACAGAAGCTATTGGTAACATTGTATTTTGTTGCTGTACTGGTTGTTGTGCTGGAGGAGTTTGAGCTATATTGTTAATAACAACAGGCTGTGAAACTGATGCCAACATTGTTTTCGTATCAGCTATTGTAGCTGACTGAGTGGATATATCTTTTCCTGAAATATTTTTTGCTGGTGTTGATAACATAGCAGTTTCTGGTCCAGCCAATGGACCACCATAACTTGGTGCTGATTTAATATGTTTAGCAGGAGGAGTTGGAGTTGGAAGCGCAGAAGTTTCTTTACCAAATAACTTGTTGGCATAATCCATACGCTTTTTTGTGTGATATCCTTTAGAACGCTCATATCGTTTATCAACTATGTATGCAGCATCAGCAGGATTTTTTGCTTTGCGTAAACTATCTCCTGCATTTTTATATTCGCCATTATTCAGTTCCCAATTTACAAATTCTAGTTGCTCTTTAAAAGTTGATTGTCTAATATCTTTTTTATACTCGCTGTTAAAATTTGCTTGTCTAGCAGGATGCCATTGTGCAATCCCATAAGCCATTTTATTATCACCAAGCGCATCTGTTTTTAATCTAGATTCCATGTACAGATTACCAACAATACCAGCAGCCTGTGCTTTTGACCAACCTTTATCTTGAAAAAATTTCATTGCTTCTTCAGAAGTGCCAGTTTCACTTATAGCTTTAAGTTCTTGATCAGTTGCTGATTTTCCTAAATTTTTTGAATCTGCTGCTGCTGGTGGTGTTGGCTCTTTAATTTCTTGAAAATATCTTTTTGCCATTGATTTCTCAAGATTACTTAATTCAGAACTATAAAGCCATGTTTGTTTACTGAATTCTCTTTTATCCATTGGTGTTGCATTCCAAGATGTTTCTAAAGCTTGTTTATAAGCAGGATACGAAGATTCAGGATTAAATCCTCTTCTTTCTTGCTCTTTTGTCACATCCTTAACAACATTAATAACAGCTTTATTGCCACCTTCTTTCATACCTTCATTAATGCTCTGAGCAAGAGCTATTGTTGCTGCTAATGCAGGTACACGCTCTAGAGTTGCGATTGCTGATCTAGGAAGATATTTTAATAATTTTGCTACAAAAGCTAGAGTACCAGAACCAACGCCGCCACCATCGCCACCACTAGTTGCTTTAATTTCTTCAAGCGATTCAAAAATTTTCTTAAAGTTTTTTTCCATAGATTTCTTTAAAATCATAACAGGATCATCTTCACTAGGTTCATATGCTAACCTTTTATAAAGAGCAGATCTTTCTTTCTTTGTTTCCACAGTTTTTACTGGTTCAGTTACGGTTCCTCTAGCTATTTTTGTTGTTGCGATTTCATAATCGCTAGTGATTCCGCCTTTTTTAGAAGCAAATGCTCCTGCCTTGCCGCCTGAAGTTAAGTAAGTTACTTGCTTTCCTTGTGGAGCTAATGGATCGAATCGAACAGATTGAGCATTTTTGCCTTTGCCAATCATTAATACTCTAGGAGATAATCTTGTGTTTAAATACTCAACTCTTTGTTCAATTTTTTCAAGTTTTGAAACAACTGTAGAAGTTACATGGCTTTGTGTTATTGCAAACGATTGTAAGTACGCAGTTATATTTGATAATTGGCTGTTTAAGCCATCCAATTTTTGTGAATTAAATTCATTTTGATCTTTTTTATTATCTAACTTTTGTTCTTTGCTTGGTTTTTTTAAAACATTTTTCAGATTCTTTACACTATTCGCTAAAGAATCTGACAATCCTGATAGTACATTTACATATGCCATTTTATCTTCTTACCGTTTGTTGCCTTAATTTAATCTTTTCGTTTTCTTCTTTAATATGATTCGTCAACAAAGTAACATAAACTTGCCTTTCCCATGCAATCATACTCTCTAAGTCATTATATGCATATTTGTGGTGCTGCATTAATGCAAAGTTAGTTTCAATAAAATTTTTCAAAGAATCATAACCAAAGCTCAAATAAAAAAACTGTATAGGTTCTCCGCATAAATTAAATGATCGTTTTCACATTTTTTGCATTTTGTAGTTTCTTGTAAAGTAACTTTTGGAGAAGTTACAAAAAATTGCAATATACTTTCTAACTGATCAGTTGTTAAATCACCCAAAAATTTTTCAAAATCTTCGTTATTAAACTGAGAGCGATCATAAATTTGATCGGAATCGAATATGTAATCAACATAATTTGAAACGAATTTAATTGAATCACTTAATACGTTATCAGAAATATTTTTAGCAATACTATCCAGTACTGGATATTTCATCTTTATTCCAATAGAATCAGATAACATAATAATGTTTTTATGATTTTGTGCTACTTCATATTTAATATTATTCAGGTCTAATTCATACTCGTTAATTAATCCGCATATTTCTTCTGAATCTTTTAATTTTTTCTCACATTTAAAATTTAATGGAATTTTTTCTCCAATAGATTTTATTCTTAAGTGAACAAAAAACATTTCAATATCAAACATCGGGAGAGACGCTACATCTATTTCGTCAATACAGCAGTTAGTTATAATTTGTTTTATTGCATTAAATATTGCTGCGTCATCTTCTGATTCTTTTGCAATCAAAAGTATCTTTTCTTCTTTTACTAAAAATGGTCTGAATCTAATTGCTTTGTCAAGAGATTTCAGATACACTTCAAATATTGGCTGTTGAATTATCGGTAATGCCATAATCTAACCTCTTTTCATTTAAAAATATTTTTAATTCCGTCTAATATGTCCTTAACATCATCTTTTATCGGTTTATTTTTTTCTTGTTTTACAGAATTGATGACATCTTTATCAGCTCTTGTCCATTTATAATATTTAAAAACAACCGCAAGTCTATGTATTCCTTCACTATCTCCCCAATTCAATGGAAGAGCTTGTATAGCTATAGGAAAAGCCTGAAGTAATGCACAACGATAAGGTATGTTATTTTCTCCACTTTCTTTAAACTGATCAATGACTATCGTTGAAAGATAACTATCTCTATATGCAACATGGGATGCACCATCATTTATTATTGAATCTGTGGAATAATAACCTGTCGGTATTATACTCTGCATCCAATCCTCAAAATATTTCTTTTCCCACATATCTGAAGTGCAAAGGAATGTTAAAGTAATATCGCTATATGATGGTGTTGTTGCAACATGCCAAGAAGGACCATAAACTTTAGATTCAAGGGTATTAACCGTAAATCCTGGCAATTCTGTAGCCTCACACTGTAGAGATAGATATCTAGAATCGTCTAAACGAGGAGCAGTAACAACAACTTCTTCTAAAGTTCCGTCACTACTAACTTCTTTATTTGGATCTCCCTTTACCTCAAATTTTTGCCTTGCGCTGCTGCTTCTGAATATCTGAACTTGAAACTTTGAGGGTTTAGCCAAATCGCCGTGTTTTGCTATATGTGATCTAAATTTATCTGGTGAAAATGTCATTGGTTATATACCATTTTTTCTGTTGGTAAGAAGATTGCGGTTTCCCAACTATCTGGCTCTATGTAAATCATCGAGGACATAACATGTTCGAACAAATATCTTTTGATGCATGGCTTAATCAGATTATACCTTTTGGAAGCATTAAGAGTACGATAGGCTAACTTAAAACGAGTTGCATCATCGTATTTATCGTTGTTTATGAAATCGTGCAAGAGGTCTAGAAGGTATAACCTAGTGTATGGGTCTAGGTAATGCAAATTGATCCCAAGAAAGCCATCAGAATATAAATCCATTGGAAGTACGAGCGGGAATCTATCGTACATAGGCAGAGTTTCTTTATGTTTTGGGTCGTAATGAAAGAAGTACATCTTACCAATTAAAGCAAATCCAGTACCTCTTTTTGGATCATTTAGAAGATTGCCTCTGTTGGAAGGAATTTTCAACTTTTGCATCTTACTGAATAGCCATGCTCTGGCAGTGTCTGTTCTTGGCTTTATACCAGCTGCAGACATCTCTTTACTAAGTTTTTCATACAATGATGGCATTAAATTCCAAGATCCTTTTCAGTAATAACCTTAAACTTCCAGCCTCTATCTAAACAGTATTCCTCAGCAGCCTTCCACTTAGCCTGATTTACGCCATAGGTCACAACCTCATTAATGTATCTTTTTGTAACTTTCTTACTAACTGTTGGCGCAACAGACTGGTTTAGTGGTTTTACCTCTAAAATCATTGCTCCAGTATTAGTTCTAACAAAAAAATCAGGAAAATATCTGTGCCAGCGACTATCAACTGGCGAGACATATGGTATTACAATCTCCTCGCTAGACCATTCTAGAACGTTCTTATTGTCATCTAAGTGCACCATAACACGACGTTCCCACAAACTTCTATACCAAATGTTTGTGGAATCGCCTAAATATTTATTAGGATTTTTGGGTGTAAATTTACCTGAATATGCCATATCACTATTTATAGGAAAAATAGATGTCAGATCCAAATAAAGACGGTTTGGAAGAAATAGAAATACTCCCAACTACAAAAATAAAGGGCACTGGCGGTCCTTTATCGTCTCTTGAACAAAACAAATATTTTGTAAATGATGCTGGAGAATTAAAATATCCAATTGATTTAAAGACAAATCGATACCCACATTATATACGATTTAATATTAATCAAAAAACAGAGTCAAGATATACAAAAGAAAATATTTTCGAAACATCATCAATTCAATCGCAATCGGATACAAATAAAATAAGGTATGGTCAGACTATAAACACAGGTGGACAAGTTGGCGTTGCAGCAGGTGTTCTTTGGGCTGGACAAGAAGTAATCGGTGATATAGCTTCTCAGTCTAAAAATTTTAGCGGAGTAAGTGGTACAATAAATTCTGGTATTGGCACAGCAGTAGGAGCAACAGCTGTTGGATATATTGCTGATTCCATCTATTCAAACATTAAATTGACTAGACAAACAAAAAGATTATTACAAACCATTGAACTGTATATCCCTGATCAAGTAGTGATGCAAACTCAGAATCAATATGGAAAAATATCATTAACTAAAGCACTAGGATTAGCTGGTTTAGCTTCTCAAGCTGGTGGAAGTATAACTTCAGCATTTGAAACATATAAGAATAATTTACCAAATTTCAGTAGTGCAGTTGCAGAAGCTGTTTTGGAT
>Ga0114981_10000782_pt1 | contig 20781 bp, 19 predicted proteins | sample S_140806_MF_Meta_FD_87028 | JGI IMG/M metagenome (GOLD analysis project Ga0114981, IMG submission 87028) | Freshwater microbial communities from Lake Simoncouche, Canada to study carbon cycling - S_140806_MF_MetaG | ecosystem: Environmental > Aquatic > Freshwater > Lake | place: Lake...
GGCAACGCGCCGATCGCAATCAGCAGGCCTGAGGCGATGGCAAGGCCAAACAGGGCCAGAAGCGCCAACGTTGGCAGAGCCGGCGGGGCCGGCAAAATCAGCGAGGTCGGTAGCGTTGAACGAGACGACTGCGGCGGCCACGCTCCCGTCGGCCTTACGGAGGGTTCAAGCACCCGACAGCACCGAACCGACAAGCTTGCCGCCTACGTCCGTGATGGACTTGACCAAGGCTTGCACCGCTCTGGCCCGGCTACTGCCCCGGCGCGCAACCAGCACATTGCCATCGACTCGAGCCGAGATTGCCAGGAGTTCAGGGGCTTCCGATGCTGCTGGCGTATCCAGAATGATCACTTGATGCAGCTCGGCGGCATGCCGAAGAAGCTCGCCAAATCGAGGTCCCACGAGAAGGTCGGCTGCATTGGGGGGCTCGCCGCCACACGGAATCAGACTGAGCGAGCGCATGGGCTCGATCTGAATCTTGGCACCGGACGACGGACGCCCGGAGAGAATGGTCGAAAGCCCCACGCTGCCGTCCAGTCCAAACATGCGGTGGAGTCGACCGCGGCGCATGTCTGCATCAATGAGCAGGACCTCCAGACCCGTTTGGGCGAAGACCACTGCGAGATTGGCAGCAAGAAAACTGCGCCCCTCGGCGCGGGCAACGCCAACGAGAGCGACAGTGCGGGGCTCGGATGGACCTTGTGCGCCCCAGCGCAGCATCAGTTGGTCCCGAAGTTCGCGCAAGTCGTCTAAAACGGGATGAAAGGACTCGTGCGCTGCAATCACCTCGCGATCAATTCGGTGCTCTCCCGGAATGACGAGCGGCAGATCAAACTGATAGGCCAAGATCGCTTTTAGATCTTCGGGTCGCACGAGGCCCAGAGCAATCGCTGCTTCCCCAAATCGCATTCCGGAGGCCCGCGCATGACAGACGATTCGATCAATTTCCTCGTCATTGAGTAGTCCCGCCTCTCGCAGAATCAGGCCGAGTGGTTGATCGCGCGACACCCCTGTCTGAGTCACCCGGCTTAGTCGATTTGAAGAGTGCTGAACGCTCAGGTCCACCGGTCCATTCATTCCTGTGCTCCTGAGCATCATCAAGTCAACGAAGAAGGCGAAACCCCAAGGTGCAGGGGGCGTCTGCCGACAACCCGGATCCGCCCGATCACAGGACCTGGCAAGACGTTTTCCAAGTCCTCCAGGGTACGGATGCGTTGATCGGAAAATTCGAGCAGCAGGACGCCGAGGAAGCCAAGAATCAGGCCGAGAAAGGCTCCCACGAGACCGTTCAGCGTCAAATTGGGGCTCGCGGGCTTGAGAGGTTCGACGGCTGGATTCAGGGTCACCACGTTGCCCTGGGTCGATCGGCTCTCAAGACCCGCCTGATTGAGCCTCTGCAGGCTCTGGTCATACGCCCGCTGGGCATTATCGAGATCGCGCTCAAGTACTCTGAGTTCATCGCGACTTTGCTTCATCGCCATCACCCGGCCACGCTGCGAATCAAGGGCAGTCCGCGCCTCGAGCTCTCGCCGTTCGGCCACCGAATAATTCTTGGAAATACTGCTGGCGACCGTATCAATTTCCTGAAGCACCCGAGTACGGGTCGCGTCAAGCTCTTGCTGCAATTTTAGAATCTCAGGGTGGTTGCGGCCGTAAACTGCAGAGAGCTCACGCTGACGGGCCTCAAGGCGCGCCTGATTGGCCTTGAGTTGCTGGACCAGCGGGTTCTGAAGAATTTCGGGTAGATCTGAGGCCACCCCGCGACTCAGAGATTCGACCGCAAGTTGACGACGCTTAGCAGCCTCGCCGGTTTGGGCGGATAAGCCGACCATCTGGGTCGAGAGCTCGAGGAGTCGGGCGCTTTCAACATCAAAGCGCTCGTCGGAAGAAAAAATGCCCTTGGCACGCTGGTAATCCGTTACCCGCCGCTGAGTTTGATCGAGCCGTTCACGCAGCAACTGAACCTGCTCCGCAAACCAGATTCGGGACTGTTTGGCTGGCGCGATACGAATTTCAATCTGGGTCTCGACGTAGGCCTGGCCAAAAGCATTGGCAATTGAGGCTGCACTTGCGGCGCTGCCAGCCGTGGCAGTGATCGACAAAACCGACGAATCGCGTGTCGGTCGGACATCCAGACGTCGCAGCAAGCCATCTGCAACCCATTGCCGAATCGCCCCCCGGCCCTGAGTTTCTTTTTGCCAGGCCGCTGCGGTTTCAGGCGAATCCGTCAGACCCAGTGCATCCACCACCCTGAGCGCAACTTTCTGGCTGGTCAGGATTTCGACTTGGGTCGACAGATAGGCCTGCATCATCGCGGCCGGAAGGGCTGGCCCCGACACCGGATTGGTTGCACCCAGATCCAAGAGCACCTGTGTGCTGGCGAGATAGGTGGGTTTGCGGGTGAAACCGAACCCAAGGGCACCACCTAATACAATGAGGGTTGTGAGTACGATGACCCACCAACGGGCCTGAACAATCATCAACAGCTGACGTGGATTCATGAGGTTCTCCGAATCACCGAGTTCATGGTGAGCACGCCACTCAGAACAGACTCTCACGAAGGAAAATCAAGTCAGACGCTCGAACGGCTTCGTCGAGTCGGGGTTCGGATACGCGAACCTCGCCGCGATCGTCCCGGCGAAACACCCTCAGGCCCCGGTCAGTACCGCGTAAGGTCAGCCCTCCCCCTTTTGCAACGGCTTGAGCAAGCGTCATCCCGCGTTCAATGGGATACATCCCGGGACGCTGTACCTGCCCGTAGACGTAATAAACGGGAGCGCGGTGAACATAAATGGAATCACCAGACCGCAATGGAATGTCCTGTTCGAACTTCCCCGCGATGAAGATTTCATTCAGATCGATTTCCAAGCGTCTGGGTGCACCGGTCTGCGCCGTGGTGATGACCACTCGATCGCCCCCGCCCTCCGAAACCCCACCCGCAAGGGCGAGCACCTCGGACAGGCGCATGGTCTGGGCATCCATGGGGTAGCGCCCCGGGCGGTTCACGTTGCCCAGAACAGAGACTTGCTGGCTCCGAAACTGACTCACCTGAATCGAAACTTGCGGATCTCGCAAGAAGCCCCCTTCCTGTAACCCCCGAGCAATCAAACGCTCGGCTTGATCGGTACTCAGACCACCCACTTGAAGCGTACCCAAGAGGGGAAAGGTAATCCGACCGGAATCAGCGATACGGGACTCAATCGATAGGTCCGGGTGCTGAAACACCATGATTTTCAGGACGTCGCCTGATCCCAGGGGGTAGTCGCCGCTTGTTCGTTGATCGGCGAGTGGCGGCAAGGCCTCGACGGACAGCGCTCGAGGCGGCGCTGCGTTGGCCGTTGGCATCACGAGCCAAAAGACAAAGCAGGTTGAAACGCTGCAGGAGTGGGCAAGGGATTGGAGAAATGACCGGCGCAATGGAACCTCCAGTGGTTCCATTGAGTCTCGTTGGCGAGCCCACGTAATGCTGTGCGGAATTTAGCTCGTGGAGCCCGACTCAACCAACCTCGGGGCCTGCCGGCCATAAACGGGCCGCCCCGCGGACGCCGGACGAATCACCATAGCGCGCCGTCACGATGCGGGTCTCAACCCAATCCGAAAAGATCCAGGGCGCCCAGCGCGCCTGCAATCGGGTCGGCAAATCACGGATCTTGCTGAGCCCGCCGCCCAATACGATGACATCCGGATCGAGCACATTGACGATCGAGGCCAGCGCCCGCGCGCACCGATCAAGCCAGAGATCAAGAGCCCCGATGGCGAGCGAATCCCCGGCTTCAGCAGCGGTCTCGAGGGCAATGGCATCGGCGATTGGCGAATACGAAGCGGCAAGAGCCGGTCCACTCAACCAGGTTTCGAGGCAGCCCCTGCGACCACACCAGCATGGTGGGCCATCCCATTCCGCGGAAGTCGGCCAAGGTAAGGGGTTGTGTCCCCATTCGCCGGCGATACGGTTACGTCCGGAGACCAGTTGTCCATTGACGACGAGGCCGCCCCCAACACCCGTCCCGAGGATGACTGCAAATGCCACCGCTGCGCCCTGAGCCGCACCATCGGTGGCTTCGGACAGCGCAAGGCAATTGGCATCGTTTTCAATTCGAACTGAACGCCCCAGCAATCGCTCAAGATCCGCTTGCAGTGGCTGGCCATTGAGACAGGTGGAATTGGCATTACGGACCCTGCCCGACTGAACCGATAGGGAGCCTGGAATACCCAGACCGACCGTCGCGCGACAGGCCAAATCAGCTTCCGCCGCAGCGATCAGATCGATGATCGCCCGCAGGGTCGCGGCGTAGTCCCCCTGCGGCGTTGCGATACGACGCCTGAGCCGTTCCTGTTCCGATGAGTCGAGGGCAACCACTTCGATCTTGGTTCCCCCGAGATCCAAACCCAGTCGCATTAGCCCTCGCCTGCGGCAGATGGCCCGGGCTCAGGGGCCTTTTTCTCACCGATTCGGCCCTCGGTTCCGGCCAACAGTTTCGCCAGATTAGTCCGGTGCCTGGCGATCAGCAGCGCGCCGATCACCGCGACAATCAGAACGACCGGCTGCCGGCCGAAGAGGAGCCAGGCCCAGAGCGGTGCGAACACGGCAGAGATGATTGCGGCGAGGGACGAGAGCCTAAAAAAGGCCGCGATCAGCAACCACGTCGCCAGCGTCCCAAGCCCGAGCCAGAGGTTAAGGCCCAGCAGGACACCCGCAGCCGTTGCAACCCCCTTACCACCCCGGAACTTCAAAAAAACCGGAAACAAGTGTCCGAGAAACGCAAACAACCCGACGAGGGCAACCGATGTTGCGTCGAGCCCCCATTCCGGCCCCCATTCCAGCCCAACCCGCTGCGCCAACGCGACAGCCACCCAGCCCTTCGCAGCGTCGCCCACAAGCGTCGCTAACGCAGCCACTTTGTTGCCAGAGCGCAAAACGTTGGTGGCACCGGGATTGCCAGACCCGTAGGAGCGAGGATCTGAGAGACCCATTGTTCGGCTGACCAGCACCGCGAAGGAAACTGAGCCAATCAGGTACGCAAGAAGGTACGCAACACTGTTGACCAATTCGATTTCCATGAACGAATTCTAGCGCCCCAATGAAAAAAGCCCCGACCAGTTGCCTGGCGGGGCTTCGCGAACGTTTTGCGAAGTCAGCTCAAATTCAGCTCGCTGAAATCAGCCGCCCCCGACTGTCAACGACCCAGGTGAAGCCGTCCCACCGAATCGTGACCTGCGCATTGGCCTGAGTGACCACGGGCGCGGCGCTGTTACAGCCAAAATCAAAATGCATCGGCAGCACGGCGCTTGTAACGGCCGAGGGCGCCGTCCATTTCATCTGATACGTCCCCATGAGCGAACCGTAGCCACTGACCGCCATATCGGGGATTTTGGCCTGACTGAAACCCCACCAGGTTGGGCTCTGGGTGGCCGCAACCGGCTGAATACATAGCGCTCCCCGATCTGTGGTGACCTGCGCGCGACCGCTCCCCAGTGTGGTCGCAGCGCCAGGCACGTGCAGGTTGTATTCCCAACGACGGCCCGAAGATGCCCCTAACTGATCCACCGTAATGAAGGATCCATCGGGTGCGGCAACGATGGTCCGAGTGGCCTGGTTCATTCCGCTTGGATAGGCCTTTTGGGCGTCTCCGCTGGTCAGGGTGTAACCCGCCGCATTGCGCTTGAATGCGGTGATTTGGCCCTTGGCCGCCAGGCTGCCTGCCACTTGGCCAACCCCGCCGTCATAGGTGATCGCGTTGTGGGCCTTGGTCTGAACATACCAAGCCTTATATTGAGGCGACCAATAAGAATCATCGACTCCGCTGTTGATGAACGTTCTCTTCGATCCAACGTTCAGGATGAATGAGTTCTGATCAGCATGCCCATGATTGACCGATCCATACGGGCTAGAGCGGAAGTACAGGGAAGCGCGCTTGGTATCGGCGAGATCGGTCTGGATTGAAACCACGCCGACATCCGAGAACACCTCGGCCTTGGGCGGGACAAAGCCGGTTGGGACCGAGGATCCAATGAAAGGCGCTGCGACCAGCCAGTAGTTGGATCGATCCACCCCGGTCAGGCGGTCGGCTTTCCACTTGACCAATGGCACATCCACGCGACGCGCCAATGCGACAAAGTTGGTGGTGTCTTCGCGGAAGGATTCGGACTCGTCGCCAAATGCCCCGGTCGGTGCTCCAGGCGGGAACATATGGGTCAAGAAGACGCCAAAATTGCGACCCCAGGGCTTTTTCCAGATGTCGATCCCGGAAGCGTCTCGCAACGCGTCAGAGGCCGACATTTGCGCAAGCACATAACTGGCATAGGCTGAGCCATTGGCGAATCCGCCCTCTTCGCCCCCCCAAGGGTTGGTCAACTTGGCAAACAGCGGAATCGCTTCCTGGGCCCAACTATCGAACTGCGCACCTTCACCCGCCATCACTGCAGTAGCGGCGGCGATATGTCCCAAGATCGTGTAGCCATGAGAATCGTAGGGTAGATTTTCGAGAGCACGACTGGCAACCAGTTCATCGAACGGGCCTTTAAGACGTGTCTGGACCACGGACCGAATCAGCGTTCGATTGGCATCGGTCAACACGTCATAGCAACGGTCGAACATCAACGCCAGGGCGGACGCAATGTAGCGGTTAACCTGATCCTGCTCTTTGTGACTGGTTGCGCCATTGGGGTTCCAGCCCGCCAACAAGATCGCGCGCCGAGCCGAGTCCTGGAGAAGGGCCGTATCCCCTTTGATGCGGGCAACCAAGGCTTCTTCGACCATATAGTCCAGGGAAGGATTAACCTTTCCGGGCATCGAGGTATAGACGGATTCCCCGCCACTACTGGGATAAACAGTGGGTTCCGATACAAAATTCGAACCAACATTGCCCTTGACCCGGGTATACCAAGTGGCGAGATCGGTCGTACGCTCGGTGCGAATCCGCGACGCCCATTGCGCATCAAAATTTCCATTACCGGGCAGACTTCGCGGCCGGGCCCGGGCCTTGATGTTCGCCATCAGGACGTCGCCCGATGGAATCCGGAACTCGGTCGTATCGGTGGCAACGGTGAAGGTCCGCCAGCTGCTGGCCGAGCCCAAGGGATTTCCGGTGCTATTGAGTGGCTGTACCCGCCACTGATAAACACCTGCCGGGAATGTGGCGGTCCACCACTGCGCCCAATTACCCCGCACCACCTTTGGCCAAATCCCCATCGCACCGCTCACGTCGAGCCGATAGGACGCAGCGCCAGAGACCGCTGGCCACGAGAATTCGGGCGGCGACTGCCGGGTAATCCCACCGTGTACGGGCGCTGCCGGCGCAGACTGGACCGGTGCGGCGCTGATCCAGTCGGGGGCAAGTACCGTAAGAGGGGGATCTGGCAGTGCGAGCGATTTGCTGACGGGGCCGGATTGACCCACGCTCGGGTCACCAGCGATGGCCTGTGGCCCTGGGTCAAACATCGGCGCGGGGTCCTGCGGCGTTTGAGTCGCTGGCAATTCGGATACTGGCGCAAGCGCCAACTCGAGTCGATTATCGGTCAGGTCCCCAGCATGGTGGTCAATCGGATTACCTGCCGCGTCGGTTGCGGGGGTGTCGGCCTTAACTTCAGGCGCTGAAGTCGCTGCGCCGGTGTCGGTTGACGTAGGATCGCCTCCACCACCGCAGGCGGCCAGTGCGACACAGATTGAAGCAGTTGCGGAGATCACGGCAAATGAGGGCGCGGTGAAGTCAGATTTCTTGGATGGAATAGAAGACACGAGACTCATCCTGCATAGAAAGGAAGGAGTCCCGAATTTGCGCCAACTCAGGGTTGGTTATGGATACCACCAAGCCGGAGGATTTAACCCTACATCGGAAGGCCCCGAATGAGCGACCGCTCGTGACGATTGGTCGACCACCGGTTTATTAATGAAGCCAGCGTGCTTGTTGCGGTAATCACCGAAGAAAGCGCGCCAACTCGGAAACGATTCGGTGAGCCGCCTGTCCGTCCCACAGCAGAGGACGCCGGATCGGAGCACCTATTGGCTTGGCGATTACCGTTCGAACAGCCTGCAAAATCGCCTCCGAACGGGTCCCGACCAATACGTTCGTGCCTTGCGAGACGGTGATGGGGCGTTCTGTATTTTGGCGTACGGTGATGCAGGGAATTCCCAGTGCAGTGGTTTCTTCCTGAAGCCCACCACTATCGGTAATGACCACAGCGGCGTGCTTCCACAGTTCGAGAAATGGCATGTAGGGCAGGGGCGGGAAAAGGTGGATATTGGGCCCCGGCGTTAACCCGAGCCTCTCTATCGCGGTTCGGGTTCGCGGGTGCACGGCAAATGCAATGGGTAAGTCTGTGGAAATGACCTTAAAGGTCTGCCAGAGCCGACTCAGGGTTTCGGGCTCGTCGACATTTGAGGGTCGATGCAAGGTCAGTACGGCATAGGCTTGGCCCAGTCCGTCTCGAGCATTGGCGCGGGCGCGTTTGAATTCACTTACCGATTTCATCTCCGAGGAATCACCCCCTCGAGAACCTCCAGATTCCAGAATTTTGTTCTGGTAAAAGAGGTTATCGACCATGACATTACCGACCTCGTGAATCGCAGGAGCGGGTTGTCCTTCGCGTAATAAGTGTTCGACTCCGCTTGACTCGGTCACAAAATAAAGATTGCTGACCGCGTCCACAGCGAGGCGATTAATCTCCTCCGGCATCGAACGATCGCCACTGCGCAACCCCGCCTCCACATGAACCAGTGGAATCGTTAACTTGGCTGCCACAAGGGCGCAGGCCAGCGTTGAATTCACATCGCCAACAACCAACGTGCAATCAGGGCGAGCGCGGCCGCAGAGTTGCTCGTAAGCGGTCATCACCCGGGCGGTCTGTTCAGCGTGCGAGCCGCCTCCCAACCCCAATCGTTCATCGGGCGCCGGGATACCCAGCTCCTCGAAAAAAACGTCGTTCATTGAGCGATCCGAATGCTGACCGGTATGGACCAGTCGCCACCCCAGTTCGGGACTATGGCCTCGCACATCTCGACGGTGCTGCAGCGCCCTCACGATGGGCGCGATTTTCATGAAATTTGGACGGGCTCCTGCGACGAGATCAATGGTTCTCATGTCGGCACCTTTGAGGAAATGGAAATTGGCGGGTCCTTTGGGTCTAATGACTGCCAGAGTGAATGGAGTCTGGACATCACGATTTCGGTGGCGCATTCGGATCCGATCCGTTCGCGCGCGGCGCTTGCAAGCGCTTCCTGAAGCGGGTGGTTAAAGACCAACTGGACCAGAGCCGCCCCGAGGGCCTCAATGTCCCCTGGCGGCACAACCAGTCCATGAACACCATGGGTCACGAGGTCTGGAATACCACCCACAGAGGAAACAATAATCGGCACACGAGCCGACATAGCCTCTAGCATCGACATCGGCAAACCCTCGTGATGAGAGGGCAACACAAACAGCGAAGCGCGTGCCAGTTGTTGGTTTCTTTCAACCGGACTAATCCAGCCCAATCGCTCGAGTTGCCTGCCGATTCCTGCCCGATCAGCGAATTCGGCCAGGGCTGGCCCATCCCCATCCCCGGCAACGACAAGTCGCAACTCGGGGGAACCCGCGGGCAGTGTTCGCTGGACAGCAGCGATGGCCGTGACGAGGTCGTAAACTCCCTTGCGCGGATCCAATCGGCCTAAGAACAAGATTCGTCCTGGCTCGGGTCGCCGGATCGGTGTCGATTCAATGGCAACCGGGTTCGGGAGGATCTCAACTCGAGTCGCAGGCGCCAGGGTCAGGATGTAATCGCGCCAACGCTCGGACAAGGCGAGAACCAAGGTCACATGCGACAAGGTCTCTCGCACCCACCACCTGCCTAACGGGCCGAGCTGCTGTTCGACAAAGGTCTGAAATCCCCCCCCGTGAAGGTGGAAGACCGTGCGGCAGCCGAGGCCTCGGGCGAGCCAAAGCAAGACTGACTTACGCAGAAAGCTACCCCTGGATGCGCTGTGCACGTGAACGATTTGAATTGGGCGGCGTATTCGGGCCATGATCAATGCGCCGACTGCCGTGACCCAGAGAAGTCCAATGCGCCAAGGCGGGGCTTCCCGGTGGGTTGTGACGTAGGTCACATAGAACAACGACGCGTCGGCCTTTTCAAATAGGCCTGCCTGCTGATAAACGTTCAACACCGAAGCGATGCCACCGGCGCCTCGAGGGTCCGTTCCCATCATCAATATCACGGGCAGCTCCGGTGCTTTAGTGCAGTTCGCAGATCACCTGGCGCCGCTTACCGCTTGCGGTCAACGGAATGTCAGGAACCTCCTCGACCGTCAGGTCAAAGTGCATCCCCCACTGGCGCTGTAACCACGCTTGGAGCGACCTGAGCTGAGCTGGGTCGAGGGGGCCATGACGGGGAACGATCAAGATGCGACACCCTCCGGGATGCGACTGCCGAACCTGATAAGTCCGCACCAGATTCCAGCTATGGTCGTCAATGCGGATCATCTGTCCGGCGATACGGTGCCCCTGTCGATCGATCAGATAGTCCTGACCGCGCCCATCGAGTTGGGGAATGGTGCCATCCGCTGCAATGCGCCCGTAGTCAGCCGTTCGATATCGGATCAATGGCATGACGTCGTTCCAGATCGAAGTGCCAATGATTTCGAACAGGCCGTTCTGCAAACGATTTTCAGAAAACCCGTACAGGGGCTCGAGTCGGTAAGGCGTCAGAACACCGTCGCGAAGTTCTCGAAAGGCAATACTCGTGCGCTCGGTCATTCCGTAATTGACCGAAACCGGCGCCCTGAAAGCCTTACTGATGCGATGCAGTTGATCGTCGTGGACGTGTTCGGAGGTCAGCAGTACCGCCTTTGGATGCACGCCTGGAACGTCATCGCCAAACAACCGAACCAGATCATCGACAGCCCCCGGGTATCCGTAGACATAGTCGGGTGCAAAGGCCTCAATGTCCCTGCGAATCACATCGAGCCACCGTGGCCCGGTATGGCGGGGGGACAGCATCAATCGATTGCCCTGGATCCAGGTCGGAGGGGCATCGATGGGGCGGAGCGCGTCGCGTGCGATTCGCAAGGTCCGTGACCGCTCAAACCGAAAGCCGTAGACCGACCATGCGGACGCGAAAAATGCCATCTCGATGTCGATCAACCGCTTGGTTCGCCAAACCACGATCCCCTCGCCCGTGGAGCCGGCGCTGGTCGCGCGATGAAGGGGACGCCATCGGTAGCGATCGGAAAGGAAGCGCTCCGGCGCATCCATGAAGGTCTGGCGCTCGAGGTACGGAAACTCACGAATCACCTCGGCACCCGAGCTTGCCTGGCGGATCGCTTGCGGGTCGATCCGGACGCGATCCCGATAGTAGGGTACGTGTGTCACGGCATCGGCCAAACGCTCGCGCAGCAGCAGGTCTGCTAATCGCGATTGCTCTTGCACGGATTCACCCAGCTGCCTCGCCACTCTGAAATAGTCGGGGTGATAGAGGATTCGGGACGGAACATACCGGCGGTAACGGAAATACGCTCGTTGCAACTGTTTTGCGAACAAAAAAGCCCCCAGTTAGCAAGCCCAAAGACACCGGTTTCAGGGGAAGAAATTCTGCAGGACGGCGTCGACCGAAGCGGTGACTTTGGTTGCGCAATTCGAGACGCCCCGGAAATCCTTCACTGGGCGCACTGGACCATTGCCCTACTAATGTTAGGACCCGCTCGAGTCAGGGCCGTCTTTAAGGAGTTCGCGCGGTATGCAACTCAGTCGCAAAGCCCTTGTTCGCATTCAACCTAACCGCGCCGATCCCATCGGCTTTCTCAAGCAATTACTTGATCCGCTCATGGCGGTCGGTGTGCTGTTTCTGATCTATCTATTATTTAAGATAGAAATACGATCAATCGACGGGATCCTCGCTGCGCTGGCGTTTTCGCTCGGCTGGCCAGGCCAAATCCCGTTTCGACGGGTTCAACCTGGTCTGCTCCGAGAGGTCATCCTGCGCTGGGTCACAACGGTGGCCCTCTTAACTCTGGTCGGCCTCGTGACTCGCACGACGGGTAATTTTGAACCACAGGTCCTGCACGCCTGGTTCATCGCCACCCCGCTGCTCCAGTACGGCCTGCACCGGCTTTCGCCGTTCATCGTTGCACGATCGCCATTGGGCGGTCGTCAGGCATCCTGTGTCATTGTCGGCGCCGGCCCGCTGGGCCGGGAACTGGCCCGGGCCATTTCCCGGGATCCCTTCGAAATCGTTCGGATTGCAGCCTACTTTGATGACCGTAACAACGAACGCTTGGGCTGCGAGGACGAAGAGGACGGAACCGTCACGCCCCTTGGCCGGCTGTCCGATGTCGCACGCTATGTCCAGGTCCATCAAATTCAACGGATCTACATCGCGCTGCCTATGGCCTCCCAGCCCCGAATCCTCGCTCTTCTGGATGCGCTGCGCGATACGACCGCGTCGATCTACTTCGCACCCGATATTTTTGTCCACGATCTGATTCAGGCACGGGTCGAAACGATCGGTGGCATGCCCGTCGTGGCGGTGTGCGAGTCGCCGTTCTTTGGCACGGAGGCCTTTGTCAAACGCCTATCCGACATCGTTCTGGCAGTGATCGCCATCGCTCTGACCACCCCCATCATGCTGGGCGTCGCCATCGCGGTGGCGACCACGTCGCCCGGGCCCATTCTCTTCCGTCAAAGAAGGTACGGGCTGGATGGCCGCGAAATCGAAGTCTGGAAATTTCGCTCAATGCGTACGCAAGACGACGGCGCCGTGATCCGTCAGGCCACCCGGGAAGATGCTCGGATCACCAATGTCGGCCGATGGATCCGGAAGACATCGCTCGACGAACTACCGCAATTCTTTAACGTCCTGCAAGGACGCATGAGCGTCGTCGGGCCCAGGCCGCATGCCGTCGCACATAACGAGATGTTCCGGTCTCTCATCAAGGGCTATATGGTCCGGCACAAGGTCAAACCGGGTATTACGGGTTGGGCGCAGGTGAATGGGGCACGCGGCGAAACCGCGACAGTGGATGCCATGAGTCGTCGGATCGACCTGGACCTCGCCTACCTGCGTAACTGGTCACTCAATCTGGATCTGCGGATTTTGTGGGGAACGGTGCGCCTGATGGTGCGGGACCCGAATGCGTATTGACGGCTGATTTCAGGACGATAGGCGGAGCCAGGGGCGGGGCCATCGGGACTGCCATCGACGGAGTCAAAAGTCGGGCAAGTTGTCGCCCGAGCAAAACACCTAAACACGCGCCGACCGCGTCAGCCAGCAGATCGAGCCATTCGGCGCTGCGCCCGGGGCTTAACCACTGGATCGATTCGTCCAGCACCCCGAGGAGCACGGCAATTCCCAACACCACAAGCACCCGTTGGGCGCCTGCTGCAATCCACAACAAGGCACCGATCGACGCAAAAAGCGCGACGTGAACGAGCTTGTCGAACGGCGGTCGTAGCAAGTTGACCGCGTAGGGTTGTTGTCCGTGATAAAAAAGGTTGGCCAGCAACAGTGCAAGACAGAGGGCCGCCAGAAGGCGGAGTCTGGAGCTTGGATGGCTCAGATTCATAGGACCAATCGTAGCCCAATCAAAAAGACCTTCACATCGAAACGAAATGCAGCCAGATTGGAATCTCGGTGTTCGGATCGGAAGTCAGCGTCAAGAAACCAGTTCCGTGTGAATTCGTGGGTGAATTTGAGTCCGAACACATTAACCGCGTCATTCCGGAGCGCATTGGGATCGAGCCCCCCGGCGGATACGAAGCCGAGCGCGGAACCCGCGTCGCCTTTAAAGGACCGCAGCTGCCTTTCAAACACCACAACGGCCCGGTTTTTCGCATCAATTTCCCAGGTTGGCGACAACGAAATCCTCTCGGTATCAGCGAAGGTCGAAGTCAACTGCTCAACGGAATAAAACTCCCTCGAGATCGCAATTGGCAGGGAGAGCTTGACGGTGGGGCGCCAGGTGTATCGGAGCCTCAGGACAGGGGCACTGAAATCACGACCCTTCAGATTCGGGAAACGTCTCTGCACCCATCCAATCGAAGCTTCACTGCGGCTTTGCCCACCGTCATCAAAAGCGCCTCGGAGCGTGAATTCATCCTGGGTAAACGCGTTGTCGGCCACCAAGCCCGGAATCAGATCGCCAAAGAGATCAAACACTGCCCTGTTGGCGTATTCCCCATCCACACGGCGCCAACGAAGTTCGCTTTCGAGGTCCGGAACAGGAACCCAGCGTACGCCCGCGTCATACCCCCGTTCAACCAGGTCGGTTGATGTGCGGGAGGGGTCGGAATTATTACGATCCACCCGATCCATCCCAAGGATGGCCGACCATGCAGGCGTGACCTTTAAGCCCCCGGAAAAACGCACTTGCGTACGGTCAATCATGTTCAGAATCACCTTAGATCCGCTGAAGGGCCTGACCTCGGTGAATGGCGACAAAAATCGTTGGGCACCGGCTTCGAGGGTGCCGAACCAGGGCCTCCCAATGGCCCAGTCCCAGCGAGCATCGATCTGGGCGGCCTCGTGATTGAACAACGACAAGCGGTCGTAGCGAACCGCCTCGACGCCGGCACTCGCACGAATCCGCTGCAAACTCTGGGTATCGTCGTATGCAATAAAACCCCGTGTGCGGGAGTAACTGCTAGATCGGTCAGTGAGCGTCGGGGGCAAAACCGCTTCAGCGGGCAGGCGCATTAAATTGCTGTCATAGCCCAGGGTCTGCAATGCCTCGAACGTCAGTGGCCGACGCTCGAGGACCGGCTCCTGCGCGTGGGCGGCAAGATGAAGGGACAGCAGGGACCAAGCGCCCGCGATTATTCGAGAAATTTTCATCAACTGGGCTCAGTGAGGGGTTCAATTGATTCTAGAGTCAGCCCCCTCTGGTGCGCGAATCAGGCCCCCACCCACCCGTGCACCCGCCTCCAAGGCGGGCTCGCATTGGCCTTGTAAAACCCCGCCCCGTCAGGCGCGCGGGTGGTGAGCCGTGTGCAACTGACGCAGGCGCTCGCGCGCGACGTGCGTATAGATCTGAGTCGTTGAAATATCAGCATGGCCCAACAGAAGTTGCACCACCCGCAAATCGGCCCCGTGATTCATCAGGTGGGTGGCAAATGCATGTCGCAGCACATGTGGCGAGGGCAACCGGTTGATCCCAGCCAGTCGCGCATACCGCCGAATCAGTCCCCAAAAATGCTGACGGGTCATTGGCTGATTGCGCACCGTCAGAAAGACCGCATCCACGGTCTCGGGCCCGCACAGTAACGGTCTTGATTCACGCAGGTAACGTCGAATTCGGTCCAATGCCACTTCACCCAACGGAACCATTCGCTCTCGATTGCCTTTACCGATGACACGGACCACCCCTTCGGCCAAACCAAGATCGATGGTGCGTAATCCGATCAACTCGGACACCCGCAAGCCAGTTGCATAAAGGGTCTCCAGCATCGCTGCATCACGCAAGCCAAGCGGGGTGCCGAGATCGGGGGCAGTAAGCAAGGCCTCGACCTGGGTTTCCGTCAGGGACTGCGGAAACCGATCGGGTTGCTTGGCCGATCGAATCGAAATCGTTGGGTCTGCCTGAAGGTGACCGACCCGAACCAAGTGGCGATAAAAACGGCGAAACACGGTCAATCGGCGATTGGCCGAGGTGGCTTTGCCGCGCCCTGCACGTGCCCCCAGATAAGCGAGCAATCCGGGCTCATCGAGTTGGACCAGGCCACAGGCGCGATGTTCTCCAAGCCAGGACGACAACAGGTTCAGGTCGCGGGCGTAGGCCGCCGTCGAGGCACTCGCCAGCCCATCTTCAAGCACCAAGGCGTCAACAAAGGCATCGATCAGGGGCTGATCAAGCCCCTGCGCGCGGGCTGCAGGCGGGCGCGGTGACGGCCGCTGTGACGGCGGTGTTGATTGGCGCATTGATGGGCGCATTGATGGGCGCTTTAGATCGGAAGGCATGATGGGGACTCAATGGAACGATCGGGTGGACGATCAGCGGATGAGCGCCCACCAGTTTAACGAGACTGGGCGTGTCGGCAGGTCAGCCGGCGTTAAACTGCCGACTGCATGACGACTGCGTTCCTCCTGTTTCCTGATCTTGCCTTGATCCTCATTGGTTGCCTGTTGAGGCGACTATCGGGGCCCGGTTTGCCTTTGGGTGCCAGCTTTAATGCAGAGGTATGGCCGGGCATCGAGCGCCTGGTGTACTTCGTCCTGTTTCCAGCCTTACTGTTTTCGGCGAGCCTGCGCAGCCGGCTGGATTCCAGCTCAACGCTCCCCATGCTTTGGGTCGCGATCGGTGTTGTGCTGATTGCCCTAATCGCTGTTTGGTTTGCACGCTGGATCCTGAAGCCAGACGCCCGCGATTTTGCGTCCTTACAGCAGTGCGCCTTTCGGTTCAATACCTACATCGGGCTGGCGCTGGCCCAAAGGCTGAGTGGCGACGCGGGAGTGGCGCAATTCGCAATCATCGTGGCATTTGCAGTACCCCTTTGCAATGCCCTCGCCGTCTTGCCACTGGCGTCGCATTCGGGCGGAAACCTCTTGGTACAGCTCCTGCGCAACCCACTCTTGGTCGCCACTGGTGCCGGGCTCATCGGCAGTGGGATCGGCTTGGAATTGCCAGAACCGGTGATGGCCCTCCTGAACCGAATGGGCCAAGCCGCAGTCGCGCTCGGTTTGCTATCTGTGGGGGCTGGTCTGAATGTGAGCGGGGTCGCGGGTTCCCGGTGGTTGGTTGGGATCGTCACGGCGATCAAAGTGGTTCTGGTACCCGCCTGCGCACTGTGGTTTGGAACGCTCCTTGGGCTGCAAGCCGATATGTTAGCGACCGTTGTGCTGTTCGCCGCACTTCCGACGGCTTCGAGCGCCTATATTCTCGCGATTCAGATGGGCGGCAATGGTCCGCTGGTCGCAGCGGCGATCACCGTCTCAACCGTGAGTACCATGATCACCTTGCCCGTCTGGCTTTCACTGGTGCGCTAACACAGCCCAGGCGACGTGTTCGCGCACGAGCTCTGAAGGATCGTCGGCGCGGCTGGCCAGCGCGACAATGACGTCATCAGAGGTCGGGGCGTTACCCAGTGCAACCGCGACATTGCGGAGCCAGCGTTCGTGCCCAATCCGCCGAATAGCGGTACCCGCTGTTCGGTCATTGAAATCGCTCGGGCTCCAGCGAAACAGTCCAATTAGCTGGGCGGCGTCTAATCCACCCGCACCCGCAGGGTCGAGTGGTCGGGGCCGCAGGTCTGGAATCTCGGCTCTTTGCGCAAATTTGTTCCAGGGACAAACCAGCTGGCAATCATCGCAGCCGAAGATTCGGTTGCCGATCGGCCCCCGCAAGTCCTCCGGGATCGAGCCCTTGAGTTCGATGGTCAAATAAGAAACACAGCGCCGCGCATCGAGGCGGTAGGGTGCGACGATTGCCTGTGTCGGACAGATGTCGAGGCAACGCGCGCAGGTGCCACAGTGCTCTTCGGTCGGAGAATCCACGGGCAGCGCCAGATCGACATAGAGCGTTCCGAGAAAAAAGGTTGAACCGCGCTGCGGATGAATCAGCAAGGTGTTTTTGCCCCGCCAACCCAGGCCTGCGCGCTTAGCCAGTTCGACTTCCATCACGGGCGCCGAATCGCAAAAGACGCGATACCCAAATGGACCAATCGCTTCACTGATCTGATCAGCAAGCCGCTGCAAACGTCCCCGGACCACTTTGTGATAATCCCGCCCCAGCGCGTAACGGGCGACGTAAGCCCTTTCAGGTGCATCCAGGTTACGCCATGCCGACTCGATCCAATCGGGATCATCTGGCGCGTAATCAGCACTGACCATCACCGCTCGGACGGTCCCGGGAACCAGTTCGGCAGGGCGGGCGCGGCGCAACCCATGGCGCTCCATATAATCCATCGTGCCGTGCAACCCCGCATCAAGCCAGGCCAGCAAACCGGGTTCGGCATCGCTAAGATCCACGTCAGCGACCCCGATACTGGCGAACCCACAAGCGAGCGACCAGTCCCTGATGACCAGGCCCAATTTCGAAAGGTCCATACCGATGGATTCCCGGACAGTAGTTTTTCTCGCCGATTCTGAGGATACCCGCCGCCTCGGCGCAACAATCGCACACGCGATCAAGCCAGGCTGGATTGTGACCTTGTCGGGCGGCCTTGGGGCCGGAAAAACCACGCTCGTGCAGGGTCTCCTGGCAGAAATGGGCGAGCGTGGGCGGGTCCGTAGCCCCACGTTTACGATCGTCGAAAGCTACCTGCCCGGGGGCGTGGAGGTCCACCACCTCGATCTGTATCGGTTCCAGGCGCCAGCCGATTGGATCGATGCGGGGCTTGACGATCTAATCAACGATCAAACGATCTTGCTGATCGAGTGGCCCGAGCAGGGCGGGACATTTGTTCCTACGCCTGATCTGACAATCGAACTTGAAATCCGCGATGACAGTCGGCGCGCCACATTGAGTGCATGCAGCCCGAGAGCTCGCATGGGACTCGACTCACTAGACATCGCAGCAGCAAATGAGGCAGATCCAGCAAATCGGGACTCAACCCCGTGAGCCCGCCTGCTAGCACCCCAATGCGTCGCGCCTGGCTCATACAGGCGCTCAGAACGGCCTCGATCGGATTTGGCGGATTGATCCCCTGGGATGTGGCCTCGGCGACGGCCTTGCTAGCGATACGGATGTGGCCTGCCGCCGATCACACCCGGCTGACCATCGAAACTTTAGGACGCGCCGTCTGGACCTCGACCACGTTGAAGGGGCCCGATCGGTTGGTCATCGATCTGGAGGCCAATGCAGCAGGCGAGCGGTTGAATGAACGGATCCCGCGAACCCATCCGGATAACCCCTGGATCCGAAAGCTCCTTGTGACTCAACCGGAGGTGGGCAAAGTCCGGTTGGCGATCGAGTTTCAAGCAGAAACACGTGCTGACGTCTTTGCGCTACTGCCAACAGAGCCATACCAGCATCGATTGGTCATCGACCTGATCCCGCGCGATGCGCCCGACCCGCTGGCATCACTCATCGATCGACGCCCATCAAACGAGCCGGGCCTGGATGCTTTGATCAGGCAACTGGAAACGGCCCCGGAGCGGGCGGACCAGATCGAACGGCGGCATCGATCGGCGCGGCCTGAGCGGCTGGATCGCCCCATCACGATTGCCATCGATCCTGGCCATGGCGGCGAAGATCCTGGTGCGATTGGCCCCGGTGGCACGATGGAAAAAGACGTGACGCTCATGATCGCGCAACGGCTTTTTGAACTCACCCAGGCAGACCCCGCCTTGCGCGCCATGCTAACCCGGGACGGGGACTGGTTTGTCCCTCTGGGTGCTCGGGTGGCGAAGGCGAGACGGGTCAAGGCGGACCTGTTTGTCTCCATTCACGCCGACGCGTTCAGTACCTCAACCGCCCGCGGATCTTCAGTTTTTGTGCTGAGCGAAACTGGCGCCTCGAGCACCGCCGCGCGTTGGCTTGCCAGCAAAGAAAATGCTGCTGACCGGATCGGTGGCGTCAATCTGAACAGCGCACCGGAGCGCGAAGTGCGCCAGCTTTTGCTCGATTTGTCGACCACGGCGCAGATCAACGACAGCCTGCGCGTGGGCAATTCGGTCCTGGAAGAGCTCCGGGGCGTTGGACGCCTGCATAAACCCAGTGTCGAACGCGCGGGGTTCGCGGTGCTCAAAGCACCCGACATTCCGTCCATTCTGGTCGAGACGGCTTTCATCAGCAATCCGGAAGAAGAATTCAGACTGACCGATGACGCGCATCAGCAGGCGTTGGCCACCGCCTTATATCGGGGGATCAAACGCTGGCTCGAGCGTCACAATGCCCGGGGCCGACCGGGCCCTCTGATCTAGAGAACACTCAGTTCGAGAAGATCTGGGTGAACTGTCGACCGCGGAACTCGAACGTCACGATCTCACCTTGCTGAACAGTCACAGGGACTGTGTTGCAAACGGTCCGGTACTGGGCAACACCGGCGTCACGACCACCCAGTGCATTGCCGGAGAATGCGCCGACGACAGCACCCAAAGCAGTCGCGGCGGTCCTGCCGTCGCCACGACCGACCTGGTTACCCAAAATGCCGCCAGCGACTCCGCCGATGATCGTTCCAGCGGTGCTGTTGTCCTGCCCCTGAACCAGAACCTGCTGGCATTGTTGCTGGGGAATCGTCACCATTCTTGGAGAGATCTGCAGGACGTGAGCGACTTCCTGAGACTGCGATGGGTATTGGATTTGGCCCTGAACTTGGGCCTGGGCCTGCTCGAATACGCTCGTCGTGAGCATGGCGAAACCGATTAGCTCGGCACAGCGTCGGGACAAGGCTTTCATCGATCGAACTCCAATACAAGGACAAATCTATTTTACGGCGGAATTCAACGCCGAATGTGCCCACGCATCCAATGGCGACACAGTTCCCAAACCGCCGGCAGGCCCGGGATGATGATCATCGCCAGCGCGATGGCCGAGAAATTCTGTTTGACCCATGGTTGGTCACCAAACCACCACCCCAGTGTCGTCAATCCACCGACCCAAAGCGCCGCTCCGAGCACGTTGTAGGCCGCAAAACGCGTGTAGCGCATCTGGGCCAGACCGGCGACGAAGGGCGCAAAGGTCCGAATGAACGGAATAAAACGCGCAATGACGATGGTCATCGGGCCATGACGCTCGTAAAACGTTTGGGTCCGTTCGAGCGCGTCACGGTTGAACCAGGCCGTGCGCTCCCATGTGGACATTCGAGCGCCCAAATGTCGACCGACGCTGTAGTTGAGTGCATCGCCCAACACCGCTGCGCAAAACAGCAGCCCGAGTAA
>Ga0114981_10000783_pt1 | contig 20780 bp, 17 predicted proteins | sample S_140806_MF_Meta_FD_87028 | JGI IMG/M metagenome (GOLD analysis project Ga0114981, IMG submission 87028) | Freshwater microbial communities from Lake Simoncouche, Canada to study carbon cycling - S_140806_MF_MetaG | ecosystem: Environmental > Aquatic > Freshwater > Lake | place: Lake...
CATCCACTGTCGTCGCACCATACGGAACATCCTCAAGCGCACCAATCGGCAGTCCGCCACGGTGAAGCTCCTGCAGAACAGGTTCGCCTCCGTGAATGTCCCCTGTGTACAACAACGATGGTGGATGCCCACCACCACTGAATGTCAGCTTGCGTGTACTCTTTTGAAAGACGCCGTACCACAGCGTGAAGTACATATTGTTCTGGCGCTCCATCAGGAACATATTGTTCAGACGGGTCAGGACCTGCGCCGGGTCACGGAAGTCCGTCTGGGCGATTGAGCCATTCCGCATCACGTTGATGGCGGCAACCGACAACAAACTCGCGCCCACTCCGTGCCCGCAGACATCGAGGAGGTACATCGCAAAATGGTCATCATCAATCCAGTGATAACCAAACGCATCCCCGCCGAGCTCTGTGGATGGCGTGTAAACCCAGTCAATTGGATACGGCTTGGTCTCGGGTTCCGGGAGGATGGAGCGGACATAGGTTGTCGCATCATCCAGCTCACGCTTGAGACGTTTTTGTGTCGTCTCAATCGTCGCCAAATACTCCTGCTCTTGATCGCGCAGGGCTTTCTTTTCGAGACAGGCTCCGATACGCGCACGGAGAAGCGTTGGGTTGAAAGGCTTCGAAAGGTAGTCCTCAGCACCAGCCTCGATGCAACGCACAACGCTTTCAAGCTCATCCAATGCAGAGATCATCACTACCGGGATATGCCGGAGGTTGTCACTGGCCTTCATCCGCTTGAGGACTTCATAGCCATCCAGCTCGGGCATCATGATGTCGAGAAGCACCAAGTCAAAGGGTTTTGCTTCCAGCTGGGCAAGGGCATCGATGCCATTAACGGCAACTTCAACGGTCAGGCCATGGCGAAGCAAGCGCCGCGACAGCATGTCACGGTTGCTTTCGTTGTCATCCACTGCGAGAACATGTCCACAGAGCTGTGTCAGATGGACTTCCGCCGCGTCATCGGAGTCCGGGATCGCAAAGCCAACTGGCTGGCGAGCCTCACCTGTTGCACGATGGTGGACTTCGTCATCGGCGATAACCGCATCCAATGCGCCTAAGACATGCGTCCCCAGGTGCGTTTGGATCAGGCCATCAAGGTTACGTGCCGCCTTCTGGATTTTCTGAAGGTCCGGTACCAGCGCATCCTGACCAGCATCCGTTGCATCCTCTTCGAGCATTTCGGAATACCCGATAATCTGGTTAAGCGGCGTACGGAGCTCATGCCGGATATGCGAAAGCGCTTCCGCTTCGAAGATTGCGTGGCTACTTGGCGCTGGCTGGTTTTGACTCATGCGGGGAACTTGTCTCCGAGCTGACTCTGCATTTTTTCGAGCAGTCGTGGTAGCTCGATGGGCTTGGTGTCGTAGTCATCACAGCCTGCTGCAAGACACTTTTCACGGTCACCGGCCATTGCGTGCGCAGTGAGTCCGATCACCGGAATACCCGCCGTATCAGGATTGGCCTTCAATGTCCGCGTGGCTTCCCAGCCATCCATGATGGGAAGACTCATGTCCATTAACACAATGTCAGGGATATCAGCCGTAGCCATCGCGACGCCTTCCGCGCCATCCACCGCAATGCGGATGGTAAATCCTCGCCGCTCCAGTCGCCTTGAGAGCATGTCACGGTTCATTTCGTTGTCTTCGACGATCAATACAGTAGCCATAGTGCCGCTATCCTATCCCAGCATTCACACGTGTACACATCAGCTGCTGGTCCGCTTTGCGTTGATGAATGTAAGCTGCGACCGCAGGTTTTCCAAAACTTCGCTTGGTGGTACAGCGCCTTTTTCCAGTATCGCTGCACTCGACTGGCTTAAGACCATCCGCTCATCGATGGTCAAATCCTTGGCGGTCAAAATCACCACCGGAATATTCACCCAAAGCGGATTCTTGCGAATCATGTCGAGGACGCCAAAGCCATCGAGGCGAGGCATCATCAAATCGAGGAGAACCAGATCCGGTATACGTGCCGCACTCACAAGGAGTTCGATGGCATGGATGCCATCGGTTGCGGTGAGGACCTTCCAGCCTTCACGCTCAAGCGTCCGCTGGAGAAGCTCACGGGTATCGCGGTCATCTTCGACGATCAGGATTTCCGTCTCACCGGATGCAGGCAAGTTAATGCGCTCAAGGGCCTTGAGCAGCTGGTTACGATCCAGTGGCTTGCTCAGAAAGTCGAAGGCACCAAGGGCAAAGCCAAGCTCTTGTGTATCGCCCATCGTGAGCATGATCACCGGAATGTCAGATATTTCCGGGTCGCTTTTGATTGCCGACAGCACGCTCCAGCCATCCATACCAGGCATCATGATGTCCGATGTGACTGCCATCGGTTTATGTTGACGCACCAGGGCGACGCCACTTGCACCATCCGCGGCGGCATAAACCGTAAAGCCTTCCCGGTTAAGGAAGCGCTCCATGAGGTGGCGGACATTCGCATCATCATCGATGACAACGATCACGCCTCGTGATGCACCTGTATCGGCGGCATGTGTGGCAGCAGCGGCTGGCTTTGTCGAAGCGGTTGGTGTTTCTGAATGGTGTTCGGTTACGGTTGTATCCACGGATTGCTGGGGCAGAATGACGGTAAAGGTCGAGCCGGTACCAGGGATGCTGGCGACGGTGATGTCTCCTCCGAGAATTTGGCAGAAGCGACGGCTGATGGCAAGTCCGAGTCCGGTTCCACCATATTTTCGCGTCGTGGATGCATCCGCCTGGCTGAATGCCTGGAATAGCTTTCCACACTGTTCGGGTGTCATCCCGATGCCCGTGTCCTGTACAGCAAAGCTTACGTTGTTGGACAAACCGCTTTTATCCAAGTTTGCGCTAAGCGTGATGGTGCCATTTTCAGTGAACTTGGATGCATTACTAAGCAAATTGAAGAGGGTCTGGCGGACCTTTGTGAGGTCGCTTGTCATCGCGCCGAGGTCGGGCTGAATGTTCAGAATGAGCTGGTTCTTGTTCTTCGCAAGCAGCGGCTTGACGGTTGCAGCGACATCCTCGACGAGTGACTTTACATCAAATGCTTCGAGGTAAACCGTCATCTTGCCAGACTCGATTTTCGAGAGATCGAGAATGTCATTAATGAGTGAGAGGAGATGCTTGCCAGCGCTTTGGATTTTGTTGAGGTCGGGGATGAACTCTGCGACACCTGCATCCTCAGCTTCTTCGGCCAGCATTTCGCTGTATCCGATGATGGCGTTCATCGGGGTCCGGAGCTCATGGCTCATATTGGCAAGAAATGCGCTCTTCGTTCGGTTAGCGGCTTCGGCATCATCGCGTGCAGTAACCGCTTCGATGCGCGCGGTTTCGGCGGCGAGCTGCGCTTCGTGTGCGAGCACCGATGCCTTGCGTGCGGCATCCTCGTGGAGTTTTGCGGTGAGGAGTGCAGTTGAGAGCCGTCCGGCGAAGATGTAGCTTGCTGCGAGAACGAGGAGCACGACGGCGCCGATAAGGCCGAGGACTCCCCAGACGAGGGTTAGCGTGCGGGATGTCAGGTCAGGTTCATAGGTCGTCGCGACAATATCAAAGCCCCAAGGAGCAAAGGTACTTCGGCGAACCTCGTGTCCTGCGACGTTGATGGCAACCTTGGGGCCGTTCCCAGCACTTCGCGTAGCAGCGCTCTCTACGATTTTGGCAGAGGCGTGGCTACTGGCAAAGAGGACAGTGTCCTTGCGGTCGAGCAGTGCGACAAAGCCATTGTCAAGGATGCGGATACTGCCGATGCCTTCTCCGATGCCGGCGAGTGTCTCGATTTTGTAACCTGTGTAGTAGACGCCGATGACCTGTTTTTCTGGCGAACGGATTGGGGCGTAGCTCGTGAAGTAGGGCACACCCAAAATATCGACCACACCGGTGAATGCTTCACCTCGGGAGATCGCGGCGAAGGCAGGCCCTTTTGGGTCTAGCACCGTTCCGATTGCACGGCTACCATCCGCCTTGATGACATTGGTCGCAACACGGACGTAGTCATCGCCGGAACGGACAAAAAGTGTTGCCGTCCCGCCCATTCGAGACTTAATGCCATCCACGACGAAATAATCAGCAACCACACTGCGCGTACCGAAGGTGAGGTTTGGAACCGACTTGCCAGCGATGGCTGCATTTCCACGGATGGAAGCCACGCCGTAGCGTGTCGCCTCTGACTCGAGAACTTTCCGGCTCGCGGTGGTCAGCTGGCGGTAAATGGCATCGGCTGTCGTCAGCTGCTCGACAACAGACTCAACCGCAGCCTGCTCGGAGCCTGCTGCGATACGGACCATTTCACCCCGAAGGCGCTGGAAACCGAGAATTCCAGCGAAGAGCAGGAGCGTGCTGACGGCAAGAAACCATAATGCAACATTACGGCGAACAGAGGTGACTGCCAGCACCTCCTTATTATTAGACATACATCCTCTGTAAAAGCTCTGCGACACGAACATCCACTTGCTCACGCCGGCGGACTTCCTCAAAACGGTGTAGGAGATCTTCCGACCGCACTCCCTGCCGTGTGGCATCCTTGTAATCGTGGATTATTTGGCCTTTGTGCATCATGATGATGCGATTTCCAAGGTGAACAGCCTGCGGCATCGAGTGCGTGACCATTAATGTTGTCAGGTGATCTCTCTCGATAATTTCCTTTGTCAGACGGATGACCTGATCTGCGCTTTTGGGGTCAAGGGCAGCCGTGTGTTCATCCAGTAACAAAAGATCCGGCTTGAGCCAGCTCGCCATGAGGAGGGTTAGAGCCTGCCGCTGCCCGCCAGACAGACTGCCGATGGCATTTCCTAGACGGTCTTCAAGTCCCATATTCAGGGTCCGGATTCGGTCCCTCAGCTCGCTCTGGAGCTGCTTATCGAGCGCCCAATTGAACCCGCGTGGCTTTCCACGCTTTGCTGCAAGCGAAAGGTTCTCAGCGATAGTCATCGTTGGAGCTGTTCCGCTAAATGGATTCTGGAAGACGCGTCCGATCAGGGATGCCCGTTTATGCTCCGGCCATTTTGTGATGTCATGTCCGCTCAGGTTGATCTTCCCACTGTCCGTAATAAACGAGCCTGCAACGGCATTCAACAACGTGGATTTACCTGAGCCATTGGTTCCGATAATGACGATAAAGTCACCATCGTTGAGCGTAACAGACACATTTTGCAGTGCGAAGACTTCATTGACGCTGCCAGCGTGGAAGGTTTTGGAGATGTTCGTGATTTCGAGCATGTCAGACGGTCCTCCCGGATGGTTGATTGCCGCTCTTTTTCATAAGGCTACGGCCAATGGTTGGTCCTACGAGAGCCGCAAAGACAAAGAGTGCCGTGATGAGCTTGAGGTCGTTCGGGTTTAGTCCCCAGCGGAGTGCGATCGCCACCAGGAGGCGGAACAGAACGCTCCCCATCACAGCGCCGGTTACCACAAGCCCTTGCTTATTGGAGCCAACAAGCGCTTCTCCAATAATCACGGATGCAAGTCCCCAGACCATCATTCCAATTCCCATTTGGACATCTGCAAAGCCTTGGTACTGCGCAAGTAAGGCACCGGCAAGTGCGATCAGGCCATTGGAAATCGCAAGACCGACGATCATCATGATGTCAACATCCACGCCCAAGGCACGGATCATTTGCGGATTGTCACCTGTTGCACGAATAGACATCCCAAGGTTTGTCTGGAAGAACATGAGGAGGATGAATGCCGCCGCAGCCACAATTGCAAACATCGCAATCAACATCCCGGCATCACGAATACTGACTTCCCATCCAAACCAGTTCAAGTCTGTGGTCTGACCAAACATCCAGCCACCAAGCTTCTCAGCAACAGTGCTGGTTGACTTGGCATCCACGAGCGGGATGTTACTTTTCCCCATCACGTGGAGGTTTACTGAGTACAGAGCGGTCATCACCAGAATTCCGGCGAGGAGCTCATTGATTTTGCACTTTGTGTGGAGGATGCCCGTAATGGCTCCCGCGGCGGCTCCAGCGGCGAATGCGGCGAGCAATGAGATGCCCGGATCAAAACCCTTTACAAGGAGCACCGCGGATACAGCGGCGCCAAAGGTGACTGAGCCTTCCGCCGTAATATCGGGGAATTTGAAAACGCGGAAGGACATGTATACGCCGAGCGCGAGGAGTGAAAGGATTAGCCCGATGGTCAGGGCTCCTAGGAAGAGGCTCATCTTCGTGCACCTCCAACAGTCGACTCATCCACGGATACAGGCGATACCCAGATTGCCCCACGGATGACTTCTGTTTCTCCAATGCCATCGAATTCACGGTCATCTACGATGCAGTGGAACACACCGATAGGCCGTTCGGCCTGAAGAAATTCGTTCACCGTTGGGTGGATGGCGAGCATCCCCTTCGGCACAGGCCGGTATGGAAAGACGGCAGCGTGGATATGTCCCATCGTGTTTTCCTGGCTGAGAGGCCGCATATAGACATTGACCGGTCCACAGCAACGCCGGCTGGCAACGCCAGAGATCAGAGCCACTTCCCGTGTAACAGACCGCTCTGTGGTGAACATCACGTTGTCACGTACAGCTGGAAATGCAAATGGATCTTCGGTGAGAACAGCGGGAGAGCGCCGGATTGCGGCACCAACGACGCCATTGATTTCAACAAGCATTGTGAATGCAACGGTATCGGACTCCGTGAGGTCCATCAGGTTGACAACGACATCTGACAGTGCCGTCGCATGCGGGGCATCTGGCAGGGGTTCAATCGTTGCCATCGTGCCATATTCCCCATTGATGATCAGCCCGGAGTGAAAGGTCACCGTTGGTACCATCGCACCAGTTAGAACAATATCATCCGGACGGACATCGCCATCCGTGTGCCAGGCGATTGCGATGCCATCGGTTGCGATGACTTCTCCGAGCCGGGATGCATCATCGGATGTCGGATCGGTCAGACAGCCAAGACCAACGGCGTGCGTGTGACGCGGCAACATCACGGGACGAAGCTCGTCCTGTACACTGCCCAGCTTCTGTGGATCACCCAGCGCGTGCATCACGACCGGAATGTCGCTGGTTGCATGCACATTGAACTCAAAGTTTCCGAGCTGACGCGGAGCATTGGAGCGAAGTGCTGCATTGATGCGGTCGATGTTATCGCGGGCGTTATCGAGAAGAAAATCGGCAAGTCCGGCGAGTTTGATGACTTCATTGACGCCGGTTGAGACGGCACTCAGCGCAAGCTGGCCTCCGACGCCTTTGAGTTGTTTGTAAAATCGGAGGAGCGTGCGGATTCCAACGGAGCTGATGAACTCAACAGCATCACAGTCGAGGCGGATTTGGTGGTTGCCATCTTGAATGGCGGCATCGATTGCCTCGGCGAGTGTGTCCGCTGAGCTGCCATCCAGGCGTCCGTTGAGCACCAATATCAGGTAAGAGTCATGGGTGTTACGCGTAATCTGCATTTAGGTTACTTTGAACCTTCCTTGGCTGTCGCCAGTGGCGCAGACGGTGATTTTGTCGCAGTGGCCTTCCATGACTCGGGCTTGGTGGCATCTGATGGGAGCTGCTCAGGCTGCTTAATTTTGTGCTCACCCGTCGCATCGATAATCAGGCTGGCGCGGGCTTCGATATCAGCCGGGATGTTCCAGTTTCCTTTGAGACCAACGAGCGCTTTCTTGTTCAATGTCACGATCTTCGGCTCATAGAACTCCGCACGGAACTCGCTTGGCCGGCGGCCATCGAGGACATCCGCGGCACGCATCCCCATCGCACGCCCGACCATCATGTAGTTCCCACCGATATCGAGCAGGGCGCCCTTCTTCACGGTTGGTGGGATGACAGTTATGACGGGAATACGTCCACGACGTGCCGCATCAATAACGGCGTCGGCGGCAACGAGGACAGTGACATCCCCGCTGATCCAGATCGCTTCAACGCCTCGTGAAATCAGGGATGCCGCAGCATCGGAGACGGCGGTGCTGTTCTCGGCATTGGCTTCCATGAGGGTGATGCCAAGTGTTGGAGCAACCTTGCGGGCAAAGGTGGTCTGCGAGAGCGAGTTTGCTTCCGCTGAGTTCCAGACCAGCCCCAGCTTTGTCAGGCTTGGATTCATCCTCTTGATGAGCTCAAATGCTTCCTTGATCGGCTGCATCGTGCCGTAGCCAGCCATATAGGGAGGGTGTATCGAGAGGTCCTTGGCATCGATTCCCACACCTGCGCCTGGAGGGTTTGAGACAAAACCGTAGACGTGATCGACTTTTTTCCCAGTTTTGTTTGCACTGGCGATGGTCTGCAGGGACACCGTTGTCATCGAGATGACCATGTCGTAGGAGCCGCTCGTCACTTCTTTGGCGATGGAGTTAGCGGTTCCAATATCTTGCTCGGCATTGAAGCGCTTAATGGAAATATTTTGGCCATCGGTGTAGCCGCGTGTGGTGAGCGACTCGATGATGCCTGCGTAGCCATCATCCATGATGGGCTGGCTGGCATTTTGCACGATTGCGATTCGCTTTGTCGTGGAATCCGACTTGGCGCCGATACGTGCTCCCATGTCAGACCAGAGGAGAACTCCTGCGGCGGCTACAATCAGCACGATGCCAAGGATGAGGCGTTTAAAGTGATCAAAAAAGTTGGACATGAAATATGACTTGACGGAGTTTGGAGTGCAGGACATCCAATGTCGGCTGCCCTCCATGTTAGTGATGGGCTATTCGCCCCTCTCAACCGCCTGTTGCCGGGCGAGTAAGTAGTGGTCAAGCTCTGCAATATCAGCGAAGACATTTAGGTCACGGAGCGCGCCCATGATGGTAAAGACTTCCTGAATCTGCGGCTGGAGGTGGATGAACGAGACGGTTCCAGCGTGCTCGTTTTGTTTTTTGATGGCTATTAGGAAGAGACGGTAGCCCATCGATGTCAGGTACCTAAGCTCAGCAAGGTCAAAGGTCAGTTCTTTTGGATGCTGTTCCAAAATTGAATCCAGCGCGAGGGAGACGACATCCGTGGATGCAGCATCGAGGGTACCGGAGATATGCAGGGCATAGTGATCTCCGCGCACCCAAAATGCAATGTTGCCACCGGATGTTTCCCGCTCCCAAACCTTGTTAAATGAAAGCTGCATGTACCGGGCTACCGTCCCTTTCCAGTATGCAAATTATTCCGGCTTCACAGCACCCTTTTGCGCACGGTCGAGCTGTTCATCGAGCTCTTCGATGACAAATGTCTCGAGCTCATCGATGGAGCCAAACATACGGACATCCGGAAGGCTACCCATAATCTTAAAGACTTCCTGGATCTGCGGCTGGAGGTTCAAGAAGGATGTCTGTCCACGGTGTTTTCGCTGTGCCTTTTGCGCCATCAGAAAGGTGCGGAAACCCATGGATGTTACATATTTGAGCTCAGCGAGATCAAAGACGAGAAGGTCAGGCTCTGTAGCGAGAATAGCATCCAGCTCAGCTTCTACCATTGGAGCATTGCTGGCATCGAGATTGCCTGCAATCGACAGCGCAGCATAGCCACCGCGCGTTGAAAGTGTCAAGTAGCCACCGGGGATATGCTTTTCCCACGATTTTGTAAATGTACGTTCCCAGAGTTTGGCCAGATTCAACATGAAATGTCCCTTCCCTCAGGCCAACCTATTTCCGGCAGCCCATCGGAGCATTGTATGGCACTTCAATTGTAAATCTGCAAGGGCAGGAACCCTCAAGACAGCGGTTTGTTTTGAAAGTCAGCGGACACCGATAGGAGTACTATGCCAGTTGCGCAAACGCGGCCGCATAGCCGGCATCGGCGAGTTCCAAAATGTCATCAAAATGAATCACACCCGCTCGCACAAGGCGCTCGTACTCATTTACAAGGCGGCCGCTTTCACCGTGCAGGGCTGGGTTATCTGTACAGATTGCTATGCGCACACCGGCATCCCGGCAGCGGTCAAACACCGGCTTGAGCTCACTCACATCCGAAATCGTATTCGTCCGAAGATAGGTCATCGGGCACACTTCAAGAGTGATTCCACGTTTTGAAAGCTCACGCAGGTACTGATGGTGATGTAGAGCAATCTGAATCCCGTGGCCGATACGGTTGAGGTACGGAAATAGCTGCGGATGGACATCGCTGGGGTCGGATTCGGCCATATGCGCTGTCGTCGACAGCCCCTCTTCACGGGCGTAGCGGAAGAGTTCGACCCATTCTGCAATCGTGGGGCCGCCAGCCTGGTACGGCCCTGCGATGTCAACCGCAACACAAGCCGGATACACCTTCGCAAGGTCGATAATGGCCTTGTTACGTGTCGGTGAAAACCCACGGTCCATGCACAGAATGAACGATGTCTTTATGGGAAAATCGGTTTTTACTGCAGCCGCGATGTCATCCACGACGCGGGACATATCAGCCAAACGCTCATCCTCAGATAAGCCAGCCCGCGTCCGCTTGTACGGATTGAAGCGCAACTCGAGGAGATCGACTGCTTCGAAGACGCTCGCCCCACGCACAGCCCGGTGCGCAAAGTAGCCAACATCCTCCGCCTGAAGCTCTTCCACCAAATGGTGAACGCTCAGATAATCAGCAAGATCACGAAATGGCCGCTCAAACTCATGACGGAAATGCGAATAGTCCCCGTAGCGTGCGCGCAGTCTGATGGCGAGGTCACTGGACTGCTTCTCGATATAACCCCAGAGAATTCTCGGGTGCGTGGCGCCACCCAAGTGCCTGTGCAGCTCGGGAAAATGCACGTGCTACCCCCCGGCCTTGCGGGCAGCGGCAGCGATTTCATTTGCGATCCGCTTGCGCATTGGAGCATCCATGAGCGAGCTGTGATCCTTGCCGGGAACAACTTCGATGATGGCATCCGAGCCAAGGCGCGCGAGCGTGTCCTTCAGCCGAACAACGGCACCCTCGAGGTAAAAGGTGTCGAGACCACCCGTGTAAACGTGCAGCTTTCCAGCAAGCTTTGGCCCAACACTCTTCCAGTTCTGTTCCAGTCGCTCACGAATATCAAATGGCTTCCAGGAATCCGCCACTTTATGGTCAATCTTGCCAGTCTTGCGGTCCCAGATGCGCTCCGGCTGGCCACTACGGTCCCGGCGGCTGAAGACCGCTTCAAAAGAACCCAGCTGCTCACCGCGCCCAAGAGGCACTTCCATGTCGGAGAAGTCCCGGTACCACACGACAGGCTCACTGCCCCGGCGGGCCAGCGGCCGCAACCGCCCTTGGGAATCCGTGAACATACTGTCATCCGCATAGAGATTGATGCGCTGAAAATCGTGAAAATCCACCGGGTCCGGAGCGGTACTCCAGACGCCACCAAAGAAATTTGGGTAACGCACCTGCAGCCAAAGCGAGCTCCACCCGCCACTGGAATGGCCCATCACAAACCGCCCGGCAGGCGTTCCAAGCGCATTTACCTTACGCTCAACCGCCGGAATCAGCTCCTTGATAAGCGCTTCGCCGTAAGGACCATTGTTGGCCGAGTCGGCGAACACGTGATGTCCACCGGGAGAATCTGAGTCCAGCACCACACGGACCACACCGGTTTCATCCATGGGTGAATTGCCACGTTTGGCTCCGTAGTGGCGTCCGCCAAATCCCGGAATATCGTAGACGACAGCCCACTTCCTGCTTGGTGACCAGTCTTTTGGCTTGACAATCGCACACTTCAAATCGACGGGTCGGCCGACAAAGCGACTGATGCGCTGGCTGCGTACAGTAAGCTCTTCGACGCCATCGGATGGTTGGAAAACTGGCTCCTGAACAACTTTGTCGATGATCAGCTCTGGTGCGGCAGCGGTGGTGTTCCACCTAATCGCCGCTGAGTAACCATTTCCAGCACCATTTCCAACCGAGCGCGCAAGCCCGCGATCTGCCACCGCCTGAACCATCCATGTCCCGACTGGAGGTGCCGTGCGCTCCCGTGGAAAAACATCCACTGATGGTCCTGAAAACTCAACAACTGCACCATCGGTGATATTGCTGACGTTCATCGCCCACATCGGGGATGGATTGAACCAGTTCGGCCCGGTCCGCGGCTCGCCAGTATCCGGTTTTCCAAAGAAAACGACGATACGCCCACTGAATGAGCCAGGGAAAAGTCCTGGCGCGATGCGAACACGGAGGGACTTTGCCTGCGGAGTCATGGCCTAAAGCCCCATCCCAATATGTTCTGCGACAAAAGCAAATACATCCGCCTGCTCATCCAGGACTTTGGAAATGGGCTTGCCGGCGCCGTGGCCAGCCTGCGTCTCGATCCGAATCAGGGTTGGAGCTGCATCCAGGTTCTGTGCATATTGCAGCGCAGCCGCATACTTGAAGGAGTGTGCCGGAACGACACGGTCATCATGGTCGCTTGTCGTGATGAGTGTCGCCGGATAGGACGAGCCAGAAACGAGTGTGTGGTATGGACTGTAGGCGAGGAGCGCGCGGAATTCATCTTCATTGTCGATGTTTCCATAGTCGCTCTGCCATGCCCATCCGATGGTGAAGAGGTGGAAGCGGAGCATATCGAGCACGCCGACAGCAGGGATCGCTGCACCGTAAAGGTCGGGGCGCTGCGTTGAACAAGCGCCAACGAGGAGTCCGCCATTTGAGCCGCCGGCGATTGCGATGCGCTTCTTTACCGTAACGCCCTGCGTGATCAGATCTTCGGAGACAGCAATGAAATCATCAAAGACATTTTGCTTGTTCAGCTTGGTGCCGGCAACATGCCAGGTATCGCCATATTCGCCGCCGCCACGGAGGTTTGCGACGACATAGACGCCTCCTCGTTCCATGAAGGCGATAGCTGCCGGGGAGTAGCCCGGGGTCAGGGAAATGTCAAAACCACCGTACCCATATTGGTAAACCGGAAGACTCGCCTTGCCTACACTTTCAGCCAGCTGCGTCTGGAAATACGGAACACGCGTGCCATCTTTGCTGATTGCAAAGTGCTGAGTCGTAACAAATGCCGTGCGGTCAAACGGCACGTGCGGCTCACGGAGGACGCTGCTCGTACGCGTGGCGATATCGAACTGGTAGATGACCGCCGGCGCCGTGTAGCCAGTAAAGGCATAACAGACAGATTTCGCCTTGCGGGTGCCCGCAAAGCCTCCGGATGTCCCGATACCCGGGAGGATGATCTCTCCAAGGGCGATGCCATCGAGGGACCAGCACTCAACATAGCTGCGTGCATCCCGGAGGTAGGACACAATCAATGTCTCCCCGATGAGGCTGACACTCTGACAGGTGTCATTGCTTTCCGGGACAATTTCAACCGCATCGCTAATAGGCTGTCCAATGTGCAGACGAACAATACGCTTCCGAGAAGCCCCATCATCGGTCAGGATGTAAAACGTTGGGCCATCATTACCGAGGATGCTGTATGCCGCTTCGCCGACGGGCAGCCACTGCTGCACCATCGCATCACCCGATGCAAGACTTCTGAATCCAATCCCATTACGACGGTCTGTTCCCGCATACTGATACAAAATCAGATAGTCGCCATCTTCAGTGACATCTGCGGTGAGGTTCCATTTAGGCTGGTCAGGCGTAGCATAGACAAGCACATCTTCCGCTTGCACGGTGCCAAGCGCGTGGAAGTAGACCACATGGTTTTCATTGACGGCTTGGAAGGCCTCGCCATCCTTTGGAGGAGCATACCGGCTGTAGTAAAACCCGCTCGCATCCGCCGCCCAGGCTGCGCCAGTGAACTTAGCCCACTCTACAAAGTCAGCAGTGTCATCCCCGGTTTCCACATTACGGACATGCCAGGTCTGCCAGTCTGACCCTGCGCGCTGGATGGAATAAGCCAGCCATGTCCCACACGGCGACACGGTAGTGCCCGCGAGCGCAGCAGTGCCATCGGTGGACAACAGATTTGGATCTAGGAGGATGCGACCATTTACTGCGGGAGCATCCCCAACCATCAGCTGCGCCTGGTTGGCAAGCCCCGGATTGAATGTCCAGAACCACTTGCCGCCTTCCTGCCATGGCACGCCGACACGCTCGTAGTTCCAGAGGTTTGCGAGGCGTTCCCGAAGTGTGTCCCTCCCCGCAAGTGACCGCAGCAACGGCATCGTCACCGCATTCTGCGCTGCGACCCAGGATGCCGTTTCTTCCGAATTTGCATCCTCAAGCCAGCGGTACGGGTCAGCGATTTCGGTGCCATGGATGACATCCACGATGTTTTCACGGCGGGTTACCGGATACTTCATTGTCCTCGATACTCCTAAAAAACCATTGGAAACAGCCTAGCGGCGACCACTATCCGATGGACGCTCATGGCTTTCAAGCTTACGTAACACGGTGAGCAAATTCCGCATCGGCTCAGGCAGGGGTGTACGGACATCCACAATTTTGCCGGTTCGGGGGTGGCGGAATGCCAAGCGGTAGGCATGCAGCGCCTGACCACCGAGAGCTGCCACTGCAGCATCGATATTGACATCCCCAGTGCGGCGAATGCCTCCATAAAGGGTGTCACCCACGACTGGATAGCCTGCAAACTGGCAGTGCACACGAATCTGGTGGGTACGCCCGGTGTCGAGGCGACACTCCCAAAGCGAACATGGGCCAAGCGGCTCACGCATAATCACTTTGGTAACCGCTTTACGACAAACGCCCTGAGTTGAGCGCAAGTGGACGGCCATTTTCTTTCGATCCTGTGGATGCCGGCCGATGGGTGCATCGATGACCGCATCCGGGAAGCCAGGCGTGCCCCAAACGATTGCTGCGTACCGACGCTTCGCACCGCGTGACTGAATCTGATCCTGCAGACCACGGTGGGTAAAGTCGTTCTTTGCGACCATCAGGAGACCCGTTGTGTCCATATCCAAGCGGTGGACAATTCCCGGACGCTCTACGCCGCCGACGCCGCTGAGCTGACCTTTGCAGTGATGCAAAAGCGCATTGACCAGGGTTCCGGAGAGGTGACCTGCACTTGGATGAACCGGCATCCCACGCGGTTTTTGTACGACTAAAAGGTCATCATCCTCGTAGTGCACGGTCAGTGGAATATCTTCAGGAAGAATTTCACTCGATGTAATCTCGGGAATTTCGAGAATCATCGTCTGGCCGGTCTGAACCTTGTTCGCCGAGCGGGTTGCGGGCTTTCCACTGAGCAGCAGTCCGCCAGATTCCACCCAGCGCTGGATTGCAGCCCGGCTGGCCTGCGGGAGCAGCGCGACCAATGCCGTATCCGTACGGGCCTGATTTAGCTCCTCCGGAACGACAAACTTATATGTTCCAGCGACAAGCGGTGCCAGCTCTGCAGGAGAATCGTCCTCAGTGCCATCCAGCTCTTCGTCTTCAAAACCATCCACATCTTCAACTAGCGGCATCAGGCAGCAGTCTTCTTTCCGCGCTTTGCCAGCAGCAAATACGCTCCCAAACCTACGAGTGCGACGGCGATAGATGCGTATTGCCCAGTTGTGAGCACTCCGAACTGCACCTTGGCGGTCACACCCTCACGGATAAATTCGACTCCAAAGCGGTAGATGCCGTAGAGGATGGCAAACATCGCGAGCAGCTGTCCGGGGACACGCTTCTTCGGCTCAAGGACATGGAGGATGCCGTAGATAATCAGACCGCAAATGGCGGAGTAGATAGGCACGGGGTGTACGGGATTAATGCCGACGGTTTCTGCTGTGTCCGGGAGGTTGACGCCCCACGGAAGTGTGCAGTGGGTTCCAAAGCAGCAGCCATTAAGGAAGCATCCGATGCGGCCAACGACATATCCCAGTGGGAGTCCGATGGCGGCGATGTCCGCGGCATCCCCAAGGGCGATCCCGCGCTTCTTCGCCGTTGCAATTCCGGCCCACAGTCCACCGATAAACCCACCAAAGCTAGTGGAGCCACCCTGCCACATCGCGAAGATTTCAAGCGGATGTCCGATGAAATAGGATGGCTGCTGGATGACATAGGCTAAACGCCCACCGAGAACCCCGCCAATCAGACCATAAAGTGCGCAGTCCCAAATGACCTGTGGGTCGACTTTATAGCGGGATGCAGACTTGGAACCACGCCAAGTTGCGAGTAAAAACGCAAACATCAGCATCACCCCCCACGCGTGGACGGGGTAGTTACCGATTTTGAAGAGGGTTGGATGCATGGTAAGAGGTTCCTATCGCCTATACCGATCCGGAGGGGGAATCGTTTCCGGGTGTATCCTGTGCAGCTTCCTGCTCGAGAGGGGTGGGTTGCAAAAACGAGAGGAGCAAGAGGCTGACAATTCCAATCGTGATGGCACTGTCTGCGACATTGAAAATGGCGAATTTAATGCCACGAACATCGATAAAATCAACGACATTTCCGAAGCGGATTCGGTCGATCATGTTACCGAGTGCGCCGCCAAGCGGCATCGATAGCGCGATGCCATACGCTAGCCCAAGCCTCCCGCCAGCCTTACGCTCCGTCAGAATAATTCCCAGCATCACGATTGCACTCGCAATCAGGATGATTGGAATCTTGCCTTCAAGCATCGAGAAAGCAATTCCAGGATTGCGAACATGCGTGAAGTGAAAAATGCCTGGGATGAGTGGAATCGTCCCTGTTTCACCGATGGGCATTTTGGCAAGCACGATGGCCTTGCTCAGCTGGTCAAGCGTTGCGACCAGCAGTGCAGAAATGTAAAAGCCGAGCGGCGACAAGCGCCGCTTTCCGTGCATCGCGGGCATCATCAGGCTTCGGTTTCCAGCGCCACCGCACCACGGCGGATCAGCTCACGCACAATCAGCGCCTGCGGGATGGACAGTGTTGGATGCTCAGGATCCGTCCCGACATCCTCCCGGATAAACCACGACCGCATACACTTCTGTCCCGGAGCAGCCTGCACCGTAACACTGACTTCAGTCCCCGTTGTGAGGTCCAGCTTTGCGACAATCAAGGCCTCGCGGAGGACATCGATTTGTGCGGCATCCAGAGGCGCCGTCACCGTCGCCCAGGCTTCTGCACTCTTGGTGATGCCACCCTCGGCACGGATGGTTTCCATGGATGCATTGAATGCATCCCGAACCTGGAGAATCGTTCCGAACAGCGCTTCGACATTTGCATTCACCTTTGCAGGGTCGGCGACTGGGAAGTCAGCAAGCTGCGGGCTGATCGCAATATCGGATGTTCTTGGGAGGTGATGCCAAATCTCTTCACAGGTGTGCGAGAGGATTGGCGTCATCATCCGGCAGAGAGCCGAGCAGATTTCCCAAAGCACAGTCTGGCTCGAGCGGCGCAGCGGGCTATCCGGCAGCTCGGTGTACAGACGGTCCTTAAGGACATCCAAATAGAACGCGCTCAACTCCACATTGCAGTAGTTGAGCACAGCCTGCGTTGCCTTGTAGAACGCGTATTCATCGTAAGCGGCAGTGACATCGGCAATCAACGATTGGAGACGTGACAGCGCGTAAGCGTCCAAAGGGTGGAGATCTGCCACCGCAACGGCATCCGTTGCCGGGTTGTAGCCAGCGAGGTTTCCGAGCAGGAAGCGGACGGTGTTGCGCAGCTTGCGGTAAGAGTCTGCAAGCTGCTTGAGGATGCCATCCCCGAGACGGGTGTCCTCCGTGTACTCAATCGAGCCAACCCAGAGGCGAAGAACATCCGCGCCGTAGCGGTCGATTGTCCCAAGTGGATCAATCGTATTGCCCTTGGACTTGGACATTTTGTAGCCAAGCTCATCCACGGTAAAGCCATTTGTGACGACTGCACGGTATGGAGGAACGCCACGCATCGCAGTTGCAACCATCAAGGATGAGTTGAACCACCCGCGGTGTTGGTCGCTGCCTTCGAGGTAGAGGTCAGCCGGCCAGGAGTGATCGGGCCAAACACCGCTGTCGAGGACTGCAAAGCTGGTCGAACCGGAGTCAAACCAGACATCCAGGACATCCTTTTCCTTGGTGAATTCGCTCGCGGGAACGCCTTTGTAGGTAAAGCCATCCGGGAGGATGTCCACAGGGGACATGCTGTACCAGGCTTCGATGCCATTTTCCTTGATGACAGCGACGGCGGCATCGTATGCGGTCTCATCGAAGACCGGCTCGCCATTCGCGTAGAAGATCGCGATTGGGACGCCCCAGTGGCGCTGGCGGGAGACGGTCCAGTCAGGGCGGCCGGCGACGGCGGCGCTGATGCGGTTGCTGGCCTGCGGCGGGTACCACGCGACGGTGTCGATACCGGCGAGGGCCTTTTTGCGGAGGTCGTTATGGTCAACGGCAACAAACCACTGCACGGTAGCGCGGAAGATCAGCGGCTTGTAAGGAGCGCGCGGGGCGTGCGGGTACTTGTGTGAAAAGTCGCGGAGAGCGAGGAGCGCGCCGGCATCCGTGAGGGCCTGCGGGATGACCTTATTGCCTTCATCCGTGGAGATTCCAACGAACGGCCCAGCATCTTCGGTGAAGCGTCCACGTCCATCCACTGGGGAAAGGACACGGAGGCCGTGTTTCATTCCGGTGATGTAGTCATCAGGGCCGTGGCCAGGCGCAGTGTGCACGATTCCGGTACCAGTGTCGAGTGTGACATAGCTTGCGGGGCAGATAGGCGATTCACGGTCGAAGATTGGGTCGAGGGCGTGAAGTGGGTGCTGGAAGCGGATGCCAACGAGCTCAGACCCACGCAGGCGGAGGAGCTCGGTGACATTTTCGAGGGCACAGCTGGATGTGACATCTGCCAAGAGGCCATCGGCGACGAGGAGAGGCCCATGGTTGCTGGTGCCAACGACGACATAGTCAAAGTCGGGGTGTACGGAGAGACCGGTGTTCGCGGGGATGGTCCATGGGGTTGTCGTCCAGATAAGGACGCGAACGCCGGGAGTTGCATTTAGAACGCCATTTGGATCACCACCAGCGATCAGCGGGAATGCGACATGGATGCTTGGCGAGATGTGGTCTTTGTGTTCCGCTTCGGTGTTTGCAAGGGCGGTTTCGTTCGCCGGATCCCAGAGGACGGGCTTGAGGCCGCGATAGACATAGCCTTGCTTGCATAGGCCGAGGAAGGTCTCGACGATTTTCGATTCGAAGGCGGGTGCCATCGTGAGGTAAGGGTGATCCCAATCAGCGCGGATGCCGAGGCGTTGGAACTGTGTCTTTTGCGTGGTCACCCAACGAGTGGCGTATTCGCGGCAGCGTGCGCGGAGGGTATCGGGCGTCCACTGGACCTTTTCCTCGCGGAGCTCTTTGACGACGGCGACTTCGATCGGCAGGCCGTGGTTATCCCATCCGGGGACGTATGGCGCTTCGTAACCAGCCATCGTTTTGTACTTAACAACGATGTCCTTAAGGGTTTTGTTGAGCGCGTGTCCGAGGTGGATGTTGCCATTTGAATATGGCGGGCCATCGTGGAGGATAAAACGTCCCTTTGGCGCGGGTTTGCTGAGGGATTGCTGGTAAATGCCAAGTGCATTCCAGCGTTCCTGAATAGCAGGTTCTCGGGTTGGCAGGTCTGCCTTCATCGCGAAGTCAGTAGCAGGGAGGTTGAGGGTGTTTCGATAGTCCATTGGGTGCAGTCGGGTCCGGTTCAACGTTTCGACGATGATATGCGCCCCGCGGGATGCGTGCGCCCACCGAACCGGGGCCGATGCAAGAAAAGGTCATCGACAGCGGGGGCACTACTCCACAGGACGCCAGATAATCTGACAGATCCCACCGGACCGATAGTGTCGTGCCATCATAGCGGGTAGATTTTACCATGATGGCCTCCTTGGGCGGGTATTGGGAATGTGCGGGATGGTTTCACACAGCCCAAATATGCACTCCCCTAACTCCACGTGCTAAGGTAACGCCATGGATGTGAGTACCAAGGTTGCGATGCGGAAGATGGCCTTCATCGATGTCCTCCGCGGTCTGGCCGCAGTACTCGTCTACGTGTTTCATCAGCAAATCCACACGTTTATTGGGTACCCGGAGAAGCCCATCCCACAAGGGTCCGTAACATGGTGGCTCTTCCTTGGTGCGATCGACCTCGGGAAGATTGCCGTCGCCGTCTTCTTCTGCGTATCTGGTTATTTGATTCCAAGCACGCTGACCAAGCCTGGAGCCACGATTCGCGACTTCACCATCCACCGTCTCTTCCGGCTCTACCCGGCCTATTGGGTTAGCATCGCAAGCAGATTGGTGATTTTGCTTGCTCTCGGGATGACTGGAAACCTTCCGACGGCGTTCAACCTTGTTGCAAACATCACGATGTTTCAAAAGTTCATCGGGCAACAGGACATGATTGGCGTCTTCTGGACATTGCAGATTGAGCTGGTCTTTTACATCGTGGCGGCTCTTCTTGCATGGCGGAAGCTGCTCACACAGCGGTGGCCGATACAGCTCACGATGATGCTCTTGACGCTTGTTTGTGCAGCGGGGCGGTATGTCACGCACAAACCTCTCCCGGTGGCGATGTTTATGGCGATGTCGTTAATGTGGATGGCGGATACCTTGCGGGCAAGCGAGCGTGGCGAGGCCACAAACGCGGCGGTCAAGCGGGCTGTCATCAGCATGGTCATCATGCTCGTACCCGCAAGCCTGCTCGGCTACGGTGATGAGGGCCCGCGATACATCACGTCGTATCTGATTTCAATTGGCATCTTTGTGTTCTGCTGGGCGAAGCGATCGGTATTTGAGAAATCCAACATTTTGATGCGCGTGCTGGGCTGGCTGGGTGACTGGTCGTATGGCATTTACCTGATGCACGGGTCGTTGCTCATTCTCATCGCACAGCCGCTCAAAAACCTGACGAACAATGTCTGGCTGACTACCGCCGGAACGCTCCCTTTGTTGTTGTTGACATCCTGGATGCTGTACAGGTTTGTAGAGGCCCCAATGATCCGCATCGGCAAGCTTGTTACTAAGCATCATGCAGTTTGAACCTCGTTTTGGCGGGTTACGAGATGCCAGCATTTCTGGCATAATGAAAGTA
>Ga0114981_10000788_pt1 | contig 20710 bp, 21 predicted proteins | sample S_140806_MF_Meta_FD_87028 | JGI IMG/M metagenome (GOLD analysis project Ga0114981, IMG submission 87028) | Freshwater microbial communities from Lake Simoncouche, Canada to study carbon cycling - S_140806_MF_MetaG | ecosystem: Environmental > Aquatic > Freshwater > Lake | place: Lake...
ATTGTTTCAAGGAAACAGAAGTACACAGGATGGTAAATGGATTCCTGCTCCGCAAACTGCAGAAATTATTTCACTACAAGATTCTTCGTTGGGCGTAATTGGCTGCGGCAGAATTGGTAGAAATTTCATCGAAAAAATGCGACCTTTTGTAAAAGAGATTGTTGGTTACGACCCAGGTGTTACATCACCAATCGAAGGTGTTCGTATGGTTACCAACCTTGATGATCTATTAACAACTTGTAAAGTAATCAGTATGCACGCCCCATATATGCCATCGACTCATCATATGATTTCTGAAAAAGAATTAGCGAAAATGCAAAAGGGATCAATTTTGGTCAATGTTTCCAGAGGCGGCCTGATCGACGAGGATGCATTGGTGAAGGCTCTTGAGTCAGGTCATCTAGATGGAGCCGGCTTAGATGTTTTTGAGAAAGAGCCCCTGGCTGAAGATTCAGTATTACGGCGTACTAAAAATTTGATCGTTACTCCTCATATTGCCTGGTACTCACAAAGTGCCGGCCCACGTTTGATTCAGTGGGGATTTGAAGATGCGTTCACATTAATTACTTCTGGAAAAATTAATAACGGTAATTTTGCAGTTGGTCCATTCTAAAACTACGAAGCGAAGAGGAAAAACATGGAAGAGATATTCGTACCAGCGCTGGGAATGGCAATGGATAACGCCATATTGCTTGAATGGACTAAGCAACCAGGGGATCAAGTAAATGCTGGAGAGTCAGTTGCGGTGATTGAAACCGACAAAACAACATTGGATTTAACCGCAGAGACTTCAGGAACTTTAGGAAAGCACAGATACCAGCCGAATGATGAAGTCCCAGCTGGAAATACTATTGCTGTAGTACTTGCACCAGGAGAGGCTGAATAAATGACTGAACTAAGTAAGGACAAATCATTAGCGGTACTTCGCCAAATGATGGTAATCCGCGATTTTGAAGAGACTGCGGACAAATTATGTTTGCGCGGAAAAGTTCCGGGTGGAATGCATAACTCATCTGGTCAAGAGGCTGTTGCAGTTGGTGTGCTATCAGCACTTGCTCCAGATGATGTCATTGCAACGACTCACCGATCACACCACCACACTTTGGCAAAGGGATTTACCGCCAAGTCTGTAATGGCAGAACTTTTTGCTAAGTCAACAGGTGTATCAGGCGGACGTGGTGGTTCAATGCACCTTGCCGGGGTAGAACGTGGACACTTCGGTGGCAACGGAATTGTTGGTGCCGGCGTAGGTATTGCTATGGGCGCTGCCTTAGGCATCCAAACACTTAAGGACAAAAAGGTTTCAGTAGGTTTTGTTGGTGACGGTGGAATGAACACCGGTCGCACCTGGGAAGCCATCAATATGGCAGTTATTTACAAGCTTCCATTCATTATTATTTGTGACAACAATCAATATGCGGTGGAAACATTTGTAGGACGCGTTACCGGTGGCGGCGATTTGGCAAAACGTGCATCTGGATTTGGCCTTCCAAGCTTCAATATCAATGGTCAGAATGTGGAAGAAGTTCTGAAATACACAACCGAGGCTCGCGAGCGAGCTCTTGCTGGTGAGGGACCAACCTTTATTAATGCCGTTACATATCGATATTACGGTCACAATGTAGGAGAAAAGGGCCAATACCGAACCCAAGAAGAGATTGCAGAGTGGAGAACCTCCAAAGATCCGATTGATTACTATACCGGAGTGGTTCTTGAAAGAAAATTTGCAACACAACAAGAGATTGACGATATGCGTGCATCGGTTAGAACTGAAATTGATGAAGCCGTTGCTTTTGCAGAGTCATCACCTGAACCAGATATTTCAACAATTACCCAAGGCGTAGATTCTGGAAAGTTAGGAATTCAGTTATGAGCACCGATACAACAGTAAAAGCCAACGCAACACCAACTTATTCAGAGGCGTTCCAATCTGGCGTACGTGAAGAAATGACCCGAAATAAAGGAATCTTTATTTTAGGTACGGACCTTCAAGAACGCGGAGGACACTTTGCGCAAGTTAAGGGTATTGCTCAAGAATTTGGCTTTGATCGAGTTAAAGACTCACCAATTTCAGAAGCTGCGATGATTGCTGCAGGTATGGGTGCGGCTATGTACGGTTGCCATCCAATCATCGACCTAAACTTTATTGACTTCTCACTAGGCGCAATGGATGAAATCATTAATCAAGCGGCCAAAATTAGGTTCATGTTTAACAAGCCGGTTCCACTCGTTATTCGTGCGACTTCAGGTGTGGCACTTGGCGGAGCTCACCACTGTAATTCACTTGAATCATTATTTGCCCACACCGCTGGCTTATCTCTAGCAGTCCCTTCAACTCCAATGGATGTTAAAGGTTTGATCAAGACAGCATTGCGAAATGAAGATCCTGTTGTTTTCTTGATGCATAAGAAACTGTCAGGTATTCGCGGTGAAATTAAGGGCGAAGATTACTTCGTTCCATTTGGCAAAGCAGCGACAATCAAGCAAGGAAAAGATGCTGTCATTATTTCTTACGGATATTCCGTTGTGACCGCCAATAAGGCTGCACAGGCTTTAGAAGCCGAGGGAATATCAGTTGAAGTCATTGATTTACGCACTCTTTTCCCACTAGATACAGATGCGATTAACGCAGCGGTGCAGAAGTTTGGCCGTGTAGTGGTAGTCGATGAAGCTCCATTATTCGGTTCAATAACTGCAGAAATTGCCGCAACAGCGACTGAGGCAAATTTCGGATCCCTAAAGGGTCCAATTGTTCGTGTTGGTGCAGTACGGGCGCCTCTTAGTGCAAACCCTGCGATGTCTGAAGCTGCAATTCCATCAGTTGATTCAATTTCAGCTGCTGTTAAAAAAGTAATGAAATACTAAAAAGGGGAAAAAATGTCTGCAAAAGTTTTTGATTTAACTGGCAAAGTAGTTGTTGTAACAGGTGCAGCCGGTGGTATTGGAATGGCTGTTTGCAGACAACTTGGTGGAAGTGGGGCAACTATCGTCCTGGGCGATGTCGACAAGAGTGGCCTTGAGCGTTCTAAGGCAGAGCTAGAGTCACTTGGTATCAAATGTGGAACATTTGTAAGTAACTCAAGTATCGAGTCCGAAGTTATCGCTTTTTATCAGTATGTCTCCAAAGAGTTTGGTGTGCCAGATGTTTTGGTCAACAATGCAGCCCAAGGAATTCACACACCTCCGCAAGACACATCTCTTGAAGAATGGAACCGTGTCATTGGAACTTCACTAACTGGTTATTTTTTAAATGCACGTGAGTTTGCCAAGTTAGTATTACCAGCAAAGAAGCCGGCTGCTGTCGTAAACATAAGTTCGATTGCCGGAAGCTCAGCCATTGGGCGTGGAAATTTTGCCTACAGCACAGCTAAGGGTGGAGTTAATCAATTCACTCGTGAATTAGCGATTGAATGGGCGAAGTCCGGGATTCGTGTTAACGCTATTCAGCCTTGCTCAGTCAATACACCTGGTTGGCGCAAATGGGTTGAAACTGAGGGAGAAGCCGCAAAGGCGTTAACAACTCTTTTGCTACGAGGAATTCCGATGGGAAGAGTCGCAGAACCTGAGGACATCGCAAACGCTGTTCATTTCCTTGCTAGCGATGCCGCAGCAATGGTTACGGGCACGATTTTGCCTGTCGATGGTGGAAATTTGGCCTATAACGCAGGCGGAACGCTCGGGGAGTACTAAGAAACACAATCCGCTATACCCGCTTTCAGAATGACCTTTTGAGGAAATAGGTCTATTGTTGTTTACAAACAACAATCTGGGGGAGTTCACATGCCTAGCACCATTAAACCTTTGGGACTTGGAATAGCCTCACGCCGCGTTCTTTCAGATGTTGTTACAGATGATCTTCGCCAAGCAATTGTGGACCACGAATTAGAGCCTGGCCGCCGAATTTCAGAAGATGAACTTGCAGCCCAGATGGGTGTATCGCGCGGTCCAATTCGTGAAGCTCTTGCTCGTCTAGAGCGAGAAGGTTTAATCACACTTGAACGTCATCGTGGCGCACGAGTTGCATCATGGTCAGAGCAAGATATTGACGAGATTTATTCTATGAGAAGCGTATTAGAGGGATTAGCAATCGAATGGGCCTGCAAGAACGCCACGGTCGCCGATCTAGCAGCGATGAATGAGGTCTTGGCTACATACGCAAAGTTGACCGACAAACAGCGAACTCCAAAAGAGGTAAGTAAAATTGACCTCGACTTCCATAGCGCTCTTTTCGCTGCAGCCCACAACGAGAGATTGTTTAAAGCCTGGGAAAACCTGCGCTCGCAGATCCACGCATTCCTGGTGTACACCTGGTCACAAGATGACAAGGTTAATAAGGAATTTCTTCCACAGTGGGGACCGGATCACTCAGAACTTTTAGAAATTATCCGAGCTAAGCAAACAACTAAAGCTAAAGCTGTAATTCATGAACATGTTGAGCGGGGTGCAAAGCGCGTAGCTAAGCACTTTAAAGAGTCACCGTCACTAGCAGTTCCTAAGAAAAAACGATAATTAGATTTCTATAAGGCTCTTATTGAGTCAAGAATGGATTTCGAGATCTCAATTTTTGGTGTGTTCTTCTGACGCTGTTGATTTTCAACATCTCCCGGAACTAAAACAGGATTCTTGGGATTGGCCGGAGGGGTTGCTTTAATCGCTATTACCGCCTCTGACATTTCATCTTTAAAGGCAGCTGTGCCAAAGAATTTATCTGGATCAATAACGACCATTACCGTGCCAAAACCATGTGAATACGCAGAGTTCATTGATGGATGATTCCCAGATAACGCTCCACCGAGTAACTCGATCATCAGACTGAGGCAGTAACCCTTATGTCCACCAAACGGGAGGATCGCTCCGCCTTCATAAAAATCATTTGGGTCAGTACTTTCGACTCCATTTTTATCGATAACTGTTGCAGGTGGAATTGAAACCCCATTGGCTTTTGCAACTCGCAGCTTTCCCTCGGCACTGGCTGCAGTTGCAAAATCAATGACGACTGGATCTGCGTTAGTAGGAATTCCAGCTGCAAATGGATTTGTACCAAAAAGACGATCCTTTCCCCCAAATGCAGCTACTGCTGGATCTGCGTTGCACCACGTCATAGAGATTAGATTTTGTTCAGCAAAAAGTTCTGAGTATTCCCCAACTCTTCCAATGTGATTGCAATTTGCTATTGAAATAGCACACACACCAAACTCTTTTGCTTTTTTCGTTGCAACCTCAACTGCAAATTTGCATGCAATTTGTCCCCAACCCCAGTGCGCATCAATAACAACCGATGCATTAAATTCTGACTTTATTGTTGGTTGGATGCCAGGAATAATGACCTTTTTATCAATTAATTGAGTGTATTCAAGTAAGCGGATTACACCGTGTGATGCATGACCAGCTTCTTGGGCTTGCACAAGAGACTCAGAAATAGAGTGCGCAAATTTCTCGGGGGTCTTCCATTTCATCAGAATTTGGGTCGACAAGGACAAAAGTTCTTCTCGTGAGATGAGTTGCGTAGATATATCTGTAGACATCGCTTATTCCCCTTGACCCCGTTGCTAAAATCGTTAACAATAGACAATGCAGAGTAACCCTGACTAAGCCAAAAATCAATGAATTGAGCGGAGAATGTAATGAAAGTTGTGGGACTGGAAACTATCCGACTCAATGAGTATCCAAGCATCATGTTTTTACAGGTTCATACTGATGAGGGCATCATCGGCTTAGGTGAAAACTGTGTTGGTGTTGAAACTGTAGAAGCCTTTATCCACGAAAGTATCGCCCCACGAATCTTGGGAAAAGATCCACTAGAAATAAATGCTCTTCATGAGACTTTGCACCAAGATTTTATTGGTTATTCAGGATCGAGCATCGCAGTCAGAGCAACCTCATCGATCGATATCGCTCTTTGGGATATTTTTGGACAAACGGTCGGGCAACCTATCTTTCAGCTGTTAGGAGGCAAAGTCCGCGACAAGATCAGGGCCTATAACACATGCGCTGGGACTGGCTATGCAAAAGGTTCATCAAACATTGATCGCAAACGGACAGCGCAGTTGGGCGTGGTTACAGATGGAGATTTTGAAGATTTATTTGCATTCTTAAATAAGCCAGAAGAATTGGTTCACAGTTTAAAGGAAATGGGTTTTACCGCTATGAAGATGTGGCCCTTTGATGAGGCTGCAATTCGCGCTGGTGGACAAACGATTATGGGAAAAGATTTGCATGAAGGGGTAGATATTTTCCGTCGCGCACGAGAAGCAGCTGGAAGTGATTTCGACATTATGCTTGAAATGCATTCATTGTGGTCAGTTCCTGCGGCAACGACTATCGCACATGCCGTCGAAGAATTTTCCCCATTCTGGATTGAAGATCCATTCAGACACGAAAGCACCGAGGCGCTTGTTAGATTCAAGCAATCGATTAATTCACCGCTTACAACTGGCGAGACCACGGGCACTAGATGGGATCATCATCGATTATTGAAAGCAAATGCAATTGATCATCTAATGATTGATCCTGGCTGGGTAGGAGGCATTACTGAGGCACGACAAGTAATTGGTTTAGCAAGTACCTATGGAGTACCTGTGGCACCTCATGATTGCACTGGCCCAGTTGTACTTACAGTCGGAACTCACCTTGGTGTGACCTATCCAAATATTGAACTTCAAGAGATGGTCCGTGCTTTCTACTATGGCTGGTATCAAGAGATGGTGACTGTTCTACCGCATTATGAAAATGGGTATTTAACGCCACCAACGGCTCCAGGACTTGGGACTCAACTGCAACCAGGTATTAACAAGCGAGCAGATGCAGTTGTTCGTTGGAGCAAAGTTGGCTGAAGAATTAATTCTCGGCTTAGATTTTGGCACTTCATCTGTAAAAGGAATATTTATAGATTTTGAAGGCGCCATAATTAAACGGGTTGAGTCAAAAATCCAAACTACTTATTCCTCTGGCACTCATGCCGAACAAAATGCACTTGATTATTTGTCCGCACTACAAGAAATCTCTAGAAATGATTCTGACCTAATTTTACGCGTTGTTTCCATTGGTTTATCTGGACAAACACCTTCAGTTGTTTGCTCAGATAAAGATGGGAATCCTGTAAGACCAGTTCTAATCTGGCAGGACAACAGAGCAGTGCAAGAGGCAACAGAACTGGAAAAAAGATTTGGTAATCCTTTGTCGGTGATCGGAACATCCTTACCTTGGTCAGCCAGTGCATGTCCTGCAAAACTTTTTTGGCTTTCTCGGCATGAAGAGCAGACTATTCAAAAAACAAAATGGATTTTTCAACCAAAAGACTTTGTTGGCTTTCATTTAACTGGGCTGCCGATTTCAGATCCATGGTCCAGCAAAGGTTTATGTAATGTTCTAACCAGAAAACCAATTACAGAAGTTCTAAGCTACATAGGATGGCATGATGATGTTGTTCCAGATTTACTAGATGGCTTCCAAAGCCGGGGGACAATTACACTAGAAGCATCAGAAAGATTTGGCTTCGCTGTAGGAACTGAGGTTTCTGTGGGCTGGTCTGATGCGATGTGCGGAATGGCTGCGATGGGAGTCTTTAGCAAGCCTGCGACCTTTGTTATTACGGGCACTTCTGCAATTGTGGGCTCATCCTCTGCGACGCCTCCAGAAGATGGTGGTGGTTTGTACATCATCCCTAAAACATGCGCTCCATTAGCTGTTACTTATGGCCCAACTCAATCAAGCGGTTCATCTATTGCCTGGGCTTCAGAGTTATTTGAAGTCGAAGCCAATGAACTAATTGATTTAGCAATGGATGTCTCTATGGCAGATACGCCAATTTATCTTCCATACATCAACGGAGAGCGTGCACCATTGTGGAGACCTGATTTGCAAGCTGGTTTCTATGGAGTGACAAGTCAATCTAAAAAATCAGAGTTGGCACTTGCGGTCATGGAAGGAATTTCATTTGCCGAAAGACAAGTTGCAGAATTGGCAGAGACACTCAACAAAGCGCGCCAACCATCAATTCTGTTAGGAGGTCATGCAGGAAATGACCATCGTTGGCAGAAGATTCGACACAGAACCCTAAGTCGAACAATTGAAAGGTTTGAGGATATTGATACAACAACCAGAGGTTCAGCCATGTTGGCTCATGCGGTAATCACGAAGGACTTCGCGCTGTCATCCGACGCCTTGAGTTTTAAACCCTTAGTCAGCCAACCATCTTCAAATGACCTGTTGTACTCTGATACTAAATTTGACGAGTTTTTAGCAGCCCAAGGATATGCAATCGACCTAGCTAATAGAAAGAGAAAATCAACTGATGACAACTAAAGGCAAAATTGCCAATCTTATGCAGCTCGTCAGAATCAGAAAGCCGATTTTGTCTAGTAAAAAGCGAAGAGTCTCTAGATCCAACACTATTTATGATTTAAGAGCAGCAGCGAAGAAGTGCACACCACGGGGTCCCTTTGACTACACCGATGGCGCTGCTGATCAAGAAATAACTTTAAACAAAGCAAGAAGAAGTTTTGAAAACATCGAATTTCAACCTCATATTTTAAGAGATGTCTCATCGGCAACTCTTACAACCACAATGCTGGGAAGGCAATATTCAATGCCTGTAGGAATAGCTCCAACAGGATTCACTCGAATGATGAATGTTGAAGGAGAAATCGCCGGAAGTGGTGCCGCAAGTGCTTTTGGCATCCCATTCACGCTTTCAACAATGGGCACGACTTCTATAGAAGATGTAGCTAAAAATGCACCCAATGGAAGTAATTACTTTCAACTCTATCTCTGGAGAGATCGAGACAGAAGCCTCGAATTAATTCGAAGAGCTGAAAAAGCTGGATATGACGGATTAGTTCTAACTGTTGACGCGCAAATTGCAGGGGCACGATTAAGAGATGTTCGAAATGGTTTGACAGTTCCTCCTACTTTGACAGCTGCAACATTTTTAAATGCACTTCCACGTCCAAATTGGTGGTGGAATTTCCTAACTAAGGAGCCATTAGATTTTGCATCCTTAGGGTCATGGAATGGAACAGTTGCGCAGCTTATGGACACAATGTTTGATCCTTCCATGACATACGAAGACCTGAAATGGATTCGTGAGATTTGGCCAAAGAAGTTAATTGTAAAAGGTGTCCAACGCTTGGACGATGCAGTCAAATGTGCTGAGTATGGAGCAGATGCAATCGTGCTTTCCAATCACGGTGGGCGTCAATTAGATCGCGCACCAGTCCCATTCCTGTTGCTACCAGAAGTTAAAAAAGAGATTGGGAACAAGTCTGAGATTCATATTGATACCGGCATTATGCATGGCGCTGACATAATCGCGGCAAAAGCATTAGGTGCTGATTTTACCTGGATTGGACGTGCTTATTTATATGGACTCATGGCTGGAGGCAGACTTGGAGTTGATAGAACATTAACAATTTTACAGACTCAAATGACTCGAACACTGAAGTTATTAGGTGCTAATTCATTAGATGACTTAGATCCAAGCATGGTGAAATACTTGGATCAGTAAATTGCGAAAAATACCGCTTCCAAAATCTTCAGAGAAATTGCAACTTCAAAAAGTTGCTTTTGATCTAGTTGAAAAATTGAGAAACGGTGATTTGGTAGTTTTCCCAACTGAAAATTCATATGTTGTCATTGCGGATCCACAGAACGAAGACGCAGTAAATACTTTCAGAGAATTAAAAGGCCATGATCCAAAAACTATTTATCCGGTATTTGTTAACTCAATTGAGGATCTTCAATCATTTTCAGTAGATGTAAGTGATAAAACAAGGCTACTTACTCAGGAATTTTGGCCCGGAATGCTCAATTTAGCGCTTTCGACCCGCGCTGTTCCACCACATAACTTTGGTGGTACCGAGACACCTGATCGACTTATTGCTAGGAAACCTAAAAGTGTGTTGCTTAATCTTGTAACAGAATTGGTCGGTCCAGTTATTTACTCTGCTCTAAAGGAAGATTCGGGTCCGGTAATTAAGGATCTAACAAAAATGTCAGCAAATCAAAAGAAGAAAATATCTGTTGCGATAGATAATGGTCAAATAAAGAGCAGTAAGACAACAACTGTATTAAATTGTATGAATCAACAATTTACGTTAGAACGCGAAGGCGCTATTACTCTGTGGGAGTTAAAGAAAGTTGTAGCCGAAATAAAAGAGGTCTAGACCATCTCCAAAGGCTTACCAATTTCTGGAATCCACACTTCGCCACCTGGCTTAAGCGCTCTATATGTGTCAACAAATTCATCCAAATCTAACGTTGCACCTGATTCGGCATCAGTTTCAGCTGGCCAGAGGCCCCAGTGCATCGGTACTGCAACCTTGCACCCTTGGCGCCATGCAAGAAATCCTGCTTCTTTGGTGTCCATGTTTCCAGTAACTCCGTTGATACAGATTAGAGAAATATCTACTCTGCCTTCAGTGTCATCAACAATTCTTGCATCATATTCAGTGTCTCCAGAATGATAAATTCGCCATTTACCCACAGTGATGATGTAGCTAATCGCATCGGGTGTTGGTTCCGGCTCAAACATATGACGCGCAAAGACAGCTTCAATTGTTATGTCACCAATTTGAGTCGTTTCACCGCGATTGAGAATTATTCCGCGATCGCCATAAAAGCCACCGGCTCTAGCTAATTTAATGACTGAAAACGGTCCAATAAATTTAGTTTTTGGATGCTTAGAAAAGGGAATGACAGCTTCAGGATCTATGTGGTCATCATGTGGATGCGTTGCCATCACAGCATCAAAATCACTTTCTTCAGGTGAGAGTGGTGCTGGATAACCACGAGGAACGTTGTATGAGGTCATTACAGAGTTAGTGAGGTATGCATCTACGGCGACAGTGAAGCCACCAGGGCTTTTGATTACAAATCCAGCTTGGCGCAACCACCAAACGTGCACTCCTCCTTTAGGAACTTTTGTGTCACGAATTAGAGGCCAGATTGATTCTTGTGTCATCCCTTGATTGCTCCTGCCGTTAGTCCAGAGATTATGTATTTTTGAATAAACATATAAAGGATTACTGGTGGCAAACCATAAATTAATGCACCTGATAGTAATTCTTGAATCGGGGTATTTAGTTGAGACATAGTCGATGCTAAGCCGACAGAAGCTGGATAGAGCTCTTTCTTGGAAATCATTGTCACGGCTAGCAAGTAATCTCCCCAACTGGCAAAAAATGAAACAACACTAACTGCCATAATCGCTGGACTACATAGTGGAATGATTATCTTTCGCAGAACCGCCAAATAATCACAACCATCAATCTGAGCCGCCTCATTAACTTCGCGCGGAATTGATTCGAAAGCAGGTCGCAAAATCCATACACCAACCGGAATCACAAATGCAGCATGAATCAATGAAAGCGCGGCTAAGTTATTCAATAAATTCAATTGATCATAAATTTTGTAGATTGGAATTACGATTAGTGCTTCTGGAAGCATCTGTGTAAACAGCAGCATCAAACCAAAAGCAGTTTTACCTTTCCAGTTAAACCACGAAATAGCATATGCACCAAGCACTGAAAACGAAGTCGTGATTAAAGTTGCCAATAGAGCTACAAATCCAGAGTTAAGAAGCCACTTTGCCATTGGGTTGTCGTGGAAAAGTTGTCTAAATCCTTCGAGGTTTGGACTTTTTGGATAAAGAACTGGGGGATACATCAATGTAATGTCAGGTGGTTGAATCGCGGTTACAACCATCCAATACAGCGGAAATAACACCATTAGGCAGATGACAGTAATAAAGGAGTATCTAAAAATTGAACGGGCTAGGACCACCTTTTTTGTTCCGACAACGACGGCCACTTAAAACCTCTTTTGCGATCTGTTTTGTAGGGATAGGAAAACTACTGCTACGGCAAAGGTAATAATTAGACCCGCAACGCCGATTGCCGATGACAAGGCATAGTCAAAGTACTTAAAGGCTGTGTTGTACACCGAAATAACCAAGGTTTCAGTGTCTCTTTCAGGCCCACCACCGGTTGTTAAGTAGATCATGCTGAACTGCCTAAATGCGAAAATAAAAGCTAGAAGCCCAAGCAAATACAAGGTGGGCTTGATGCTAGGAAGCGTCACATTCCTAAAGCGCTGAAAGGGCCCCGCTCCATCCACGGTTGCTGCTTCTAAAAGATCATCTGGGACGCCTTGAAGCGAAGCAAGCAGAACAATTGAATAAAAAGGAAAGGTCTTCCACATCGACATTCCTATAATTGAAATGAATGCATAAGGGCTTGATGTAAGCCAGCCACCAGATGTATCAAAAGGTAGATGCTGATTGATTATTCCAACTACTCCAAATGCCGAATTGAGAATCCAGATAAAGATAATGACTGAGGCGATATCAGGAAATGCCCAAGGCGCAGTCAGTAATGCTCTAACGCCTCCGCGGCCTCTAAATTTTTTGTTTACAAGTAGTGCAGTTAGTAATCCCGCACCTACTGAAAAAACTACATTCAAGATTGCATATGAAACTGTAGTTTTAATACTGGCAAGAAAAGCCGAGTTATGAATCAAATTAATATAATTAGTAAGACCAATAAAGCTAACTTTTTGACCAACTGCTGCACCGAGAGTTTTGTCAGTCAAGCTAATGTAAATACCCTGACTGATTGGATACACAACCAAAAAAGCTGTCAAAATTGCAATTGGAATAATCAATACATAAGGAAGTTTCTTACTACTTCCAATTCGATTTGTTTTAAAAGTTGTTCGGGGGGATACGAAATTACCCACTTCGTATCCCCCCTTACTCCAACTTTACTTTCGAGTCATTTTTTGACTCCGGACAAATTGTTAACTCTTAGAGTTTTGCAGCTAGTGCTACAAGCTCTTTCTGTGCCTTGTCCATGGCCTGTTTTACAGTTGACTTATTATTGATTGCTGACTGTAGGTTTGTCAGGATGATGGTTCCGTATTCATCACTCTTCGTAATGAAATCACCCATCATGTCCATTGGTGTAATTGGAACGCTAGGTGGAGTTAGGAATCCGTCAATCCATGGCAGTTCCTTCAAGTAAGCCTGGAACGCTGCGACCTTAGTCATCTCTGGGAATGGAGGAATAAAGTCGAGGCATGCCATTGTTAAGTCAGCCATGTTTTCAGGCTTAAACAACCATGTTAGGAACTCAGTTGCTTGTGCCTTGTTCTTGCCCAACTTGTTGAGTGAAATTGGGTGAACACGTGAAGCTGCTTTGTGGCTTGCATGAGGCAACGGCACTGAACGAAGCTTTGCGTAAACCTTTGGATTAGTACTCTTCAGCACGTTAACCGCTGCTGAAACCCAGAATCCTTGTGCAATGCGTCCGTTTGATGCTAACTGAACTGCAGCTGCGTTATTAATTCCCTTTGGAATTGCTGCGTTATAAAGCTTCAACCACAATTCAAGAGCCTTTACAACTTCTGGAGAGTTTGCCTTTGGTGTCTTGCCAACTGCCCAGACGCCATCGTACATATTGACCCAGTTCTGCATGTTGAACCAGAAGTCACCTTGCTCAGCCATGATGTTTGGATGCCAGAAACCGTATTGGTTTGGCTTCTTAGTCAACTTGGTTGCGGCAGATAACAACTCTTCAGGAGTTGTAGGTGGCTTGATCTTTGCCTTTGCAAATATTTCAGAGTTATACAGCAAACCGAAGTTCACTGTAACAATACTTACTCCGTAGCATGCGCCAGCTTTATCAGTTACATATGCGTGAATCTTTGGATTAGGAGTTACACCAGCTGCTTTGATTGGTTCAGTCAAAGGTAAGAAGTAACCACTCTTAAATAAACGAACAGCAAGATCTGGAGTAGACATGATCAAATCATCAGTCAGCGATCCAGCTTCTAGTCCTGTTAGAACTTGGTTTACATATTGTGCAAAAGGCCAACCAGAAAGTTTTACTTCTGTAGTTGTACTTTGTGCATTGAACTTGGCAATGATTCCTTCCCAAGCTTCTTTACGTCCCGGTTCAAATCCCATCCATGTTGAGATGTTGACTTGAGTTTTTGCTGCATGTGCTGCAGGTGCACCAGCTACTGAAGAGACAGCTGCTACACCAGCGGCGGCGCCAGCGCCTTTTAGAAAACCGCGACGACCGAGACCGGTGGTAGACAGATTCTCCGAAGAATTAGCTGAGGCTATTTCTTTTGCCATATTTCCCCCTTAGGAATAAACCGCAATGAATACAGAGGTTGTAAACAGTATGCAGTTGACAGTGGTTGGAGCCTCCTCTCACCTGTGACCTAAGTCAAGTATTTTCTGAGAAAAAACGAGCAATTTTTTGATTAATTTGCGAGGAATCCACCGTCTACAGCCAGCACTATCCCGCTCACATAATCTGATGCTGGGGCGGAAAGGAAAAGTGCGGCACCAGCCAGGTCAGCAGGTTGGCCCCATCGACCCTTAGGAATACGACCGGTAATCCAATTAACTCTCTCGGAATCCTTACGAATGGCTTGTGTTATGTCCGTTTCAATAAAGCCAGGTGCGATTGCATTTACAGTGATTCCCAAAGGTAGTAGTTCATTGGATAGGCCTCGTGTTAATCCAGCAAGGGCTGTTTTGGCGGCGGTGTAACTAATGACATTTTTGCCTCCGAGGAAGCTCCACATTGAGGCAATAAAAATTATCTTGCCGTATCCACGTTGTGCCATTCCTTTTCCAATTTCTCTAGAAAGGATAAATGGCGCAGTTAGATCTATTTCAATTGTTTGGTCCCACAGATCATCATTGTGGTCAAGAGCTTCAGCACGATTAGCTAAGCCTGCATTGTTAATAAGGATGTCAATTTTGATGTCCTTGATCTTTTCGACCAATGCCAGGGTGTCCTGCCTGCTTCGAAAGTCACACGCAAAGGTTGTGTAGGTGACCCCGTTTTTTGCAGCCACCTTTGAAAGTTCGTCATTGTCTGTTTGCTGAGAACTAACAACGATCAGATTTGCCCCGTGCTCAGCCAAAGCGCTCGCAATTGCAAATCCAATGCCTTTTCGTGCGCCAGTAACCAACGCAGTTTTGCCTCGCACATCAAATAGCTCTTTGTAAGACATCAGGGCTCCGCTTCCTTTGATTGTTTAATGTATACAAGATTATGGTCTTGAACTATAGTCTCGTCAATGTTTTCGGCAGGCTATTTGCAACTGGTTTGCGCTTAGACACTCGAGAATTAGAAAAGTACTCTTTCTGTTAATTGCCAACTTTTTGGGGGATTTATGAAGAAGCGTTTTGGAATTTTCGCAGTTGTTGTAATTGCAGCTGCACTTACATTGTCAGGTTGCGCTAAGAGCGACTCCGCAACATCTGCTTCAGCATCATGTGCAAAGGCAGATCTTGCAACAGTTACTGAAGGCAAGCTAACAATTGCAACAGGCGAGCCTGCTTATTACCCATGGATTATTGATGACAAGCCAGAAACTGGAAATGGTTTTGAAGGCGCAGTCGCGTATGCAGTTGCAAAGCAACTCGGATTTGATGCCGCAGATGTTGTATGGGTACGTACAACATTTGACTCTGCTGTAACTCCAGGAGAAAAGAATTTTGACTTCAACTTGCAGCAGTTCTCAATCACTGCAGATCGTCAAAAGGCAGTTGATTTCTCATCTCCTTATTACACAGCGCCACAAGCAATCGTTTCTTACAAGGGAAGCAAGATCGATGGAAAGACATCACTTGCTGATCTAAAGAGCGCAAAGCTTGGCGCAGCTGTTGGTACAACATCACTTGATGCAATCTCAAACCAGATCGGTGCAACACCTCAGGTGTTCAACGACAATGCAGCTGGCGTCTCAGCACTGAAGAACAAGCAGATTGATGGTCTAGTAGTAGATCTACCAACTGCCTTCTACCTTTCTGGTGTTGAAGTTCCAAAGGGTCTAATTGTTGGACAGCTTCCATCTACTGGTGCTGGAGATCAATTTGGTCTCTTGCTATCAAAGGGCAGCAAGCTGACTTCATGTGTATCTGGCGCGGTAGATGCAATCACCGCTGATGGCACATTGGCAGCAATTACAGATAAGTGGCTAGCAACTGATGCTGGCGCTCCTGTTTTAAAGCCATAATAGAAAGTAAGAAGTAAACACGGTAGTTTGGCGGCCATGTCAGAGACTCAAAACTCTGCGTGGTCGCCAAGCTCACGTGAGATAGAACGTCGCCAATCCAGGCGCGCAATAAGCCGCAAGCAAGCAGGTATTGCTGCGGCATCTTCTATTCTCGTGCTGGGCACATTGCTTACGATTCTTGTTACCTCACCCGGCTGGGAAACAGTTAAATCCACATTCTTTGATATCCAATATGGAAAAGAAGTATTTCCTACGGTCATTAAGGGATTGTGGATCAACTTACAATTAACTTTCATTGGTGGTGCTGCAATTGGTGTAATTGCACTCGGCTTAGCCCTAATGCGCACAACAAAGTCACCCGCACTTACACCTTTTAGATTTCTAGCAACAGCCTACGTTGATATTTTCCGGGGCGCTCCACTTATCTTAATTATTTTGTTAGTTGGTTTTGGGGTACCGGCACTTGGCCTTAAAGGTATTTCAAGTAATGTGATTTTCTTAGGAACTGTTGCTGTTGTACTTACATATTCTGCCTACGTTGCTGAAGTTATTCGAAGTGGAATTTTATCAATCCACCCGAGTCAGCGTGCAGCGGCTAGATCATTGGGATTAACTTCAGGGCAGACAATGCGATTTGTTGTTTTGCCACAAGCAATACGACGTGTTGTTCCGCCATTGCTAAATGACTTTGTTTCTTTGCTCAAAGACACTGGTTTGGTTTCAATCCTTGGAGTAACAGATGCGGTTCGTGCAGCCCAGATCAATGCCAGCCGTACCTTTAATTACACGCCATATGTTGTGGCAGCAATCTTGTTCTTACTGATAACTATTCCTATGACTCGCTATACAGATCGGGCCATCAGACAACGCACTAGTGCCCAGAATTCTGAAGGTGCGATCTAATGAGCAATGTTCTAGAGCTAGTCAATATTCGTAAATCCTTCGGTACCGAACTTGTCTTGAATGATCTTTCATTAGCCGTTCCTGAACACACCGCAACCGCCTTAATTGGCGCATCAGGGTCTGGTAAATCCACACTACTTCGTTGCATTAATTTGCTGGAATCAATCGATGACGGGCAAATCTTTTTAGATGGCGCAGAAATCTCAGATCCACATATAAATGTAGACGATGTTCGGCGCCGCTTAGGAATGGTTTTTCAATCCTTTAATCTCTTTCCACATAAAACGGTCCTAGAAAACATCACATTGTCGCCAATAAAGGTGCAAGGTAAGAGCAAAGATGAAGCAAACACAGCAGCAATAGAGTTGTTAAAACGCTTTGACCTTTCAGATAAAGCTGATCAATACCCTGATCGCCTGAGCGGGGGGCAACAGCAACGCGTTGCGATCATTCGATCTTTAGCTGTTAATCCACGCTTGTTGTTGCTAGATGAAGTCACATCTGCACTTGACCCTGTTCTGGTTAATGAAGTTCTAACTGCTGTTCGGGATTTAAAGAGCGATGGAATGACAATGGTTCTAGCAACACATGAAATGGGCTTTGCAACGCAAGTTGCCGATGAAGTGTGTTTTTTGGAATCAGGAAATATCGTTGAGCGCGGAACAGCAGATCAGGTGCTGCATAATCCGCAGAATCCAAAGACTCAGGAGTTCTTAAAGCGTGTTCATCAAGCAGGTCGGTTGTAGTGAATCAATACCCTCCTTCTGCAATTCCACTGCTTGCTTATGCAGCCGGTGATGCCTTTGGTGTTTTTTACGAATTTTTAGAAGTAGCTCCTAAAGACATCCCGCAAGTTTTATTACCAAAAGATGGTTGGCCCTTTGGTGGAGTTAGTGATGACACATTGCTTTCAATTCTGACGATTAAATCCTTAGCTAAAAAAACACCAGCCGACGCTGCAGAATCTTTCATAGGACAATTACGGGAAGCTGTTCCGCGTTTAAGGGGATTAGGGCCAACGACTAGAACGGCTCTTGGTTTAGAGGTAAAGGATGGCGAACGAGGTGTTATAGGCGAAACGAACGGTGCAATTATGCGCACCGCACTATGTGGGCTTTATTTACAAGAAAATCGTAATGAGTGGATCAAAGCATTAGTAGAAGTAACTCATAAATCTCCTAAAGCAGTTGAGTGTGCGCAAATAGCTGCAGGGTTGTTTGGGGGAGAAGAGCTTCCTGATTACTCAGATTGGAATCCGCCAACTGAAGGAATTTCACTCGATCCTTTGGAAACTTTGCAGGCCGTGGTGTGGGTCGTTCAAAGGGCCCGAAATTGTGCTGAAGCATTTGCCCTTGCTTGTTCCCTAGGCGGAGACACAGACACTGTTGCAGCTTTAGCTGGTGCACTTTTTGCTGCGCGTTGGCCAGAAAAGGCTGATTTCTATTCCATTCCTTGGCTCAATGATGTTAAGTGGGAAGAAATAGAGAAAGATCTTCGGGAGTGCGCAGAAATGTTGGAGCAGGTAAATGGTTAAGAAGGTTTGGGTTCAGGGTCCTATTGCATTAGACACAGTTGTATACGTAGAGCATTTTCCGATTCCGGGGTCATTTATGAATTCAATTCGCACAGAAGAAAGAACTGGTGGAACTTCTGGAAATGTTGCACTTGGATTGTGTACCGCTTCAGTTGAAACTGGCTTTGTTAGTTATTTGGGAAATGACCACATAGGTAAGCAGCTGTTAAGTGTGTTAAAGCAGAGTCAAATTACGGATCTAATGATTACTGAAGTTGATGATAAATCTAATCATGCATTGGTTTTAGTTGATGAAAAATCTGAACGAACAATCATTTCAATGAGTACTCCACATCTACGAGAACTTAGAATGGATAATGTTCCATTCAAAGCCGGAGAAGTTGTTGCATTTATTTTGTGGCGTGAAGAATTCCTCGAAGATCTCAAGAGAGCCCAAGCGGCTGGATGTTTTACAGTTGTTGGCGCAAGTGCACTTGCTGATGCAACTGTGACTCATGCGGACTTACTCATCGGATCTAGAAATGATTTTTCCAGTGAGTTGAATCCGCTAGACCATCTTGATCGCTTTACATCAATAGTCCTGACCGATGGCATGAATGGCTCTGTTGCATATAGCGACGGAAATGAAATCAAGCAGCCCGCGCATAAAGTCGAAGTAAAAGACACCACAGGTGCGGGTGATGCATTTATCGCCGGCTATCTAGCTGGCATCGCGCACGAATTAACTACTGCTCAATCCTTGGAACTAGCCGCACAATGGGCTGCAACATCAGTCCAATTCCATTCATCAATTCCACCGGCCTTTGAAGTAGTCAAACAAGAATGGGGAATAGACTTAATTCCATGAGCGCCTTTAATCAACGAATTCAACCGCTTCGTGACCTCATGAAGGCAAAGGGGTTAGAGGCATTTGTGTTGCGCCGAAACCCTAACCTGGCATGGGCAATTGCAGGGCGTGCACATGTTCCGACAACAATTGACGCAGCATGTTTTGATTTGATTATTACCCAAGATTCGGCAACAGCAATTACAAATGTTGTAGAGGCACCTCGTCTTAGCGCAGAAGAACTTCCAAGTGAAGTAACCGTAAAAGCTGTTAAGTGGTCTGAGGGTCGTGACCCTCAACTTCCAACTGGTTCAAAAGTTGGTTGTGACCAACCTGGTGCTGATCGTGTTGATTTAGGAACCGAAGTTGAGATGATGCGACAGTCTTTAATTGCTTCTGATGTTGAACGCTTTAAAGAAATTTGCGTTGATGCAGCCGTAGCATTGGGGAATGCTATGAAGCAGGTTGAAAGCACAGATCGAGAAATCGATGTTGCCGGGTTGATTGCACACTCTTTGTGGCAAGCTGATTTAGAAGTTGCCTTTTTAGGCGTTGCTGGTCAAGAACGCGTTCATAAATTTAAACACCCACTGCCAACAGATGCGGTAATTGGGAATCGTGTTTCTGCTTCAATTTGTGCAAAACGTAAAGGTTTAATTGCATCTGTCACCCGCATCGTTACTTTTGGAGAATTAACTAATCAAATGGTTTCTGATTACACATCGATTTTTAAAGTTGAAGCGGCACTTTTTGATGCCACTGTGGTTGGTAAGCCTTTTTCAGATCCAATTAATGCTGCAATCGCTGCTTATCCAGCCAATGGTTTTGATGTCGATGAATGGACCAAGCACCACCAGGGCGGTCCAACAGGATTCTTGCCAAGAGATTGGCCAGCCAATCAGGCCACCACACGATTAATCGCCAACAATCAGCCGATCGCTTGGAACCCAACGGGCAAAGGGTGGAAGGCTGAAGACACGATTGTGGCAACAGATTCAGGCGTAAAACTGCTGACGTACGATCCAGAATGGCCCGCTTTTGAGGTCAATGGTCGGACCAGAGCATTTCTGCTTGGCCGTTAAGGATCATCACGGTCCCATAACGAAGCGCGAAATCCCCTGTTTGGCATTGACTCGCAGGTTTTAGAGTGGCACTCTCCTCCAAGAGGTCTTACCACTGGAGGTATAAATGAGCACCGTTGCTCTTGTAGCGCTCGCGCGCCCTACCTTTGACCTCGCATGCGCTCAGGCAAACTTCGATAGCGCTCGTGCTTTGCTGACCGCGCTCGGCGCAACCGTGGTCGGCCCAACAGAGTTAGTAATGACTGTTGAAGATGTTGCAGCGGTAACACTTCCAGAAGCTGATCTTCATATTTTATTTATGGCATCTTTTTCAGATGCATCACCAGC